>Ga0070699_100003802_pt1 | contig 13341 bp, 11 predicted proteins | sample KBSK1503metaG_FD_65473 | JGI IMG/M metagenome (GOLD analysis project Ga0070699, IMG submission 65473) | Corn, switchgrass and miscanthus rhizosphere microbial communities from Kellogg Biological Station, Michigan, USA - KBS K1-50-3 metaG | ecosystem: Host-associated > Plants > Roots >...
TATCTCATGCTGAGGGCTTGACCTGCGAGGACGGGCTCCTCGCCAAAGAGCTGTAGCGGGCCTCAGCGCCCTGATGTGCACATTCAGAGGCCGCCCAGCACAAGTGCCGTTGCAGGGTTAAGCGTCAAATCGGGGCAATCGGCGTCATGCCTGGTACTGTCAACAATCTGTTGACAGTAAAACGGCTGGGCCGGTTATGATGCACTTACCGCAGGGCGTGAATCTTATGGCCTTAGAATGGCTTGACATTTAAACGTCAAAGCAGGCTGTTTCCCTGTCCACTATCCCACTGACGATTAAGCGTCAAAGCTGTAGCAAGGCTGAGTGACTAACTGAGTGACAATCGCCACGAACACTCACGGACTTGCGCGTATCCTGACGCACTTATTTCCGCAGGTCTCTCCCAACCGGTCCCTGGTTACCAGCTAGTGGTACTACGCTTACAAGCGAGGGCTCACTGATTCGGTCGCAGTTCCTTCCACCAGACCGCCCGCTCTACTCGGTCGAACCAAACGTACACGGCCGTGGAAACAAGAAGTAGTATGGTAACGATTAGGTTAATCCACAAAAAGATATTATGGTAACCGAATTTCTGAGTCAATCGATAGTATGCTTGACATTCAAAAGCAAGCGGAACGGCAAACGTCAGAATATACAAGACAGTTTGATTTACTTTGCGCATAAAGCTGTCGGAAAAGTTTCCTGTATGCTCAAAACTGAGTGCGCCAACTCCCCACAATGAGGGCAAATTTGGCTCAAGCAGAAGTTCAAGACCGTTTTCCTGCAGCTTTGGCGCATATATACGCATAAGCTCCATATAGACCAGCTCCAAACGGAGAAAACGTGCAGTAAGCCGAGAGCCGTCATAAACGAGAAACGCCACGATGGTTGGTAGGGCTATTTGTATTATGGGTACATTAACAAGCGTCAATGTTCCAATTGAGATAGCAATCAGAGTGTGCTGATATGCGAGCAGTTCAAAGAGCGCCATGAGCAGAAAGATCAATAGGGCAATCCGGCTAAGCGAACCAGATATACTTTTCCAAACCTCATACAGGCTCTGGCTATACTCTCTGGCCTCGGCCTTATCTTCAGGCTGAACCTTCGATTCGCCATCGTGGAATGAGTCGAAAATTCGGTCTCTAACACGTTTGCCCATTGTCTCCGACCCATGTGATATTAGAAACAGAACATGCTGCTATCTCCCGGTAACACACTAGCGTGACTGTCAATGGCCTGCTTTGCGGCGTCAGCACTGTCGAAGCGGCGGAAGCTCTGGTCACAGGGGTCAGGCATACTCAGCCCGAGGCCGAAGACGGCTCGCAAGATGATGAGACAGTCGACTTGCTGCGGGATCTTGTCCGGCGGCTTCGCCTTGAACTTGGCACAGGGACTGGGTAAGCGTCGCGGCGCGGGCGGGCGTACAACAGGAAAGTACAGCAACCTAGCCGAACCGCATCGACCGTATCCGGCCATCGCAAGCTTACGACCTGCTCCAGCGACCGCCAGCGACCGCCATGCGACTAGTTCACACCGAGGAGATCACTGGTTCGATCCCATATCGAGCGCGGCAGCAGCAAACGGCAGCAACCGCACTGCCCACAGATGACTCCCATCACGCGCCATCAGCCTTACGACCTGCGCAGATGACCTCTATCGACCTTCCTGCCGCTATATGGCATGGAGAGGATCTATAGACTGAGCCTTTTCATCCTGCGTTTGCCTCGCGGATCTGCAATGCGTGGATGGCCCTGGCGAGCTGGCCGGCGCGCCAGGGGCAGCAGCGGAGCTTGCGGAGGATGCGCCAGGTCTTGAGCTGGGCGTTCGCGCGCTCGCCGGGTGAGCGCAGTTGCGCGTGGGCGCGGTTGGCGTCTTCCTGGGACTCCGGCTTGTTCTTCCCCCGGTACGGGACTTTCGCGTGCGCGGCGCCCTGGTAGCCCTTATCGGCCAGAACGATCAGGCCGACGGCCTCCAGCTCGGCTAGGACGCCCCAGACCCACGCGGCCTTCTTATCGTGCACCGAGCCGGGCAGCGGCCCGGACACGCACAGGATGTCCCCGCCGGGGCTGGCGATGACCTGCAGATTCATGCCGTGCTTCTTGTGCTTGCCGGAGTAGATGGGACGGTCCGCGGCGACCCGGTCGATGGGGATGAGGGTGCCGTCCACGACAACGTAGGCGTGCCCTTTGCTCTTCGCGTCCCGGACGGTCGGCGGAGCTTTGGCGCCCGGGCGGCCAGGAGGGACACGGTCTCCCTGACATACCGCCACGCCGTCGTGGTCCCGACCCCGAACCCGGCGGCAAGCTCGGCGAACGTCTCGCCTTTGCGCAGGTAGGCCAGCACGAGGAGAGCCTGCTCCCCGGGGTTCAGCTTCCGCCACCGCGACCCGGCCGCCGCCCGGTGACGGCGGATGATCCCGGACACGTAAGTGAGGGTCCGGGACGACAACGGCAGCGCGGCGCCCGACGTGGCTTAGGCTCCCCAGAAAGTCTGCTTTCCAGGGCCCCCGGCGCCCCGAGGCGTGCTGGAGGGTGAGTTCTAACCTCGGAGGCGGTAGAAGGGTGTTACGTACCTTGGGGCATTTATGTAGACGTAGCACGCCTCGCCCTCGCTGACGAAGCCGAGGTGGGCGATCGCGTTGTCCCGCTCGGCGTCGGAAATGGTGTAAAAGTGCTCGGGGGTGACTGTGCTTCGCAGGCGGTGCAGGGGCTGAGTCTCTTGCGCCTGCGTCGGGAAGACGTAGCACGCCTCGCCCTCGCTGACGAAGCCGAAGCGGGCGATCGCGTTGTCCCGCTCGGCGTCGGAAATGGTGTAAAAGTGCTCGGGGGTGGCTGTGCTTCGCAGGCGGTGTAGGGGGACGGCGCCCGCGGCCGGGGCGGGCAGGACCCAGCAGGCTATCTCCTCGTTGGTGAAGCCGAGGCGGGCGATCGCGTTGTCCCGCTCGTCGAGAGAGGTGGTGTAGAAGCGCTCGGGGGTGGCTGTGCTTCGCAGGCGGTAGAAAGGTGTTACGCCGCTTGGGTCCGCTGTGTAGACGTAGCACGCCTCGCCCTCGCTGACGAAGCCGAGGTGGGCGATCGCGTTGTCCCGCTCGGCGTCGGAAGTGGTGTAAAAGTGCTCGCCGGCGGCTGCGCGGAACAGGCGGTGCAGGGGCTGAGTCCCTTGCGCCTGCGTCGGGAAGACGTAGCACGCCTCGCCCTCGCTGACGAAGCCGAGGTGGGCGATCGCGTTGTCCCGCTCGGCGTCGGAAGTGGTGTAGAAGCGCTCGCCGGTGGTTGTGTTTCGCAGGCGGTGTAGGAGCTGAGTCCCTTGCGGCTGCGGAGCCCATGTCGGGAAGACGTAGCACGCCTTGCCCTCGCTGATGAAGCCGAGGCGGGCGATCGCGTTGTCCCGCTCGTCCAAGCGGATCGTGAAAAAGTGGCCGCCGGTCCTACGAGGGGGATTGCGGGCGATTATCGTTTGGATGTAGCCGGGAGTGTCGTTGGGGAAGTCGGAAGTCAGTATTCCGACGGTCTGCTGGTTCAAGCCGCCGGTGACGGGAACCTGGTTAATCTCACCCAACGCTACGCCGTTGTAGCCATGCGGCGGATACGGGGGCAACAGCGGCCCGAGGGCGAACTGCCTGGACGACCAGAAACCGTCGGCGCGGGTGGTGCCTGTCAGGTACAAGTTGTGCGGGTCGGTATTCGCCGCCGCATCCTGAATGTTCTGATGGATCGCGGTGACTTGCTCGGATGCCTGGTCGCCTTTGTACTGATCGTCGTAAATGTCCTCCACATGGAAGGTGACTGGGCTCCCCCCCAGGCGCAGGGTATTCGTAGAGGTTCCGAGCGTATTGTACGGGAATCCGCTGATATCAAGCCCCCATGGCGGCACCACGCCGTTGCCACCATAGCTGGCGAGGGCCATGACAATCTTTCCGCGCACCTGGTCCAGAGTGGGCACGACGTTGGCCGTGTAGAACCAGCTTTGACCATATGTGTTCATGTAATTCAAGAGCAGCACATCCCACGGCGCGGTCGGCGTATCCCACGGCGCGTCGCCTCCTCTCGCGAGAGAGTAAATGACGCACTCAGTCAGATTGTTCGTCAGGAACTCGATGGTGGGGCCGAGGACGTATTGCCCAAACTCGGTGTTCGGGATGTCGACTGTATGCTGGCCGATGAGGACGTCCTTACCTCCAATGTTGCGCCCGACGAGGCGCAGGTCGAACCAGCGGATGCCCGCGTTGAGCTGAGCCGCTACATTGAAGTCATTGTCCTGGTCCTGGGCAACCGGGGTTGCGTTGAATGTCAGAGTGTCGTGAGTTCCCGGAATAGACAGCTGCGAGAGATAGAAGCTGCCCTCGACATTTCCCATCCAATTTTGGAAACCCATAAGAGAACTCCAATCACGACGCGGGATCTGCGCTGCCCGAGGGAATAGCTGACGAGGAAAGCACCGGCGAACCCACCACCTAGCATACCGAAGTACTCCACTCACTGCTAGGACCGAATTATACGTATTTGTCCTTTATTTACCTTATAGGCTCTTCGCAGCTGGGTGCGGCTCTACTCCACCGGAACACTGAGCGTTTCCGTGCATCTGCGAGCCAGCTTGCGTGGCCGGGAGCCAGGGCTGGGGGATGGGCCACCTGACGCTGTGGTGCGGCACGTGCAGCGCCGAGGACCACCTCGACACCCGGTTCTATGAGCCACCGCATCAAGTCGGCTACAGCGGTCTGGTCAGCGGGTGGATGACGCAACCGGACGCTTGAGCGCGTCGGAGACGACGGCCAGGGCGACGGCGACGGCCGCGGGCTGGTCTGCGGCCAGGATTGTAACGACGCTGATGATCTGGTCGGCCGTGTGCGCGCTCACGATGCTGGCGGCCCTAGCTGATGCCGCCCGCTCGGCCGCCACGGCGAACTCGGCCGGGTTCGGGTGGTCGCCACCGTCCCTGTCTACGGTGATGGTGACGTCGTAGCGGCGGGGTAGTTCCGTCATGACTGGCACGGTAAGTCCAGCACCGACCTCAGCCGACCGCGATAGGTCCACGACCTGCACCAGCGACCGCGATTGACCTTCATGCGACTAGTTCACACCGAGGTGATCACCGACCATCGGCTACGAGCACCAGGGCCGTCGCCCCAATCAACGGCATGCCTGCACCGACCGCACTCCTGTTCCGTCTTTGTTCCGGCTGACGCTGACCGACACCGCCAAACGATGCGAACCGATGCGCAGTGAAATCCCAGCTCAGCGGCATGATCGCAGGTGCTACTACCGACATCAGAAGTTCGAGCTCTACTACGACGTCTGACCGTCCCTAGGCCGCTGGGCTGGGGGTGCGTCACGGCGCGCCCCCCTCAGTCTGGCGCACCAGCGCGAGGGCCATCCCGGCGCCGTGCCCTCTATCGGAGGCCGCTCCCGCAGCCGGCTGCCAGGCTCGGGCGCGCGTGTTTTCGGTGGCCGGCCGGGGCCGGGGTGACACCACCCCGGCCCCGCGCCTGGTCAGTTCTGCGCTGCGTAGAAGATGACATGCTCGGTCTTGATCTTGTTGTCCTCGTCCAGCAGGTAGAGCCGGGCACCGGGGAGCGTGGCCTTCCCGGCGCCGAAGTCCGCCTCGACGGTCAGCATGAGCAGCGCGTTGCGCTCGTCGCCGGTGCTGGCGAGGATGCGCAGGCTGCCGGGCACGACGGCCTGCGCGAACTGGGTCAGGCCGATCATGTAGTCGTCGGCGCCGGTCAGGTCGGTGGCCGGCGGCATCGGCTGCGTCGTCACGGCCGTGACCCTGACGTCGGGTGCGAGGCCGTGTCGTGCGGTGTCAAAGTCGTGGTTGCTCCAGGCTTCGACGTGCGCGCTGGCGATGGCGACGGCTGGTGATTCGTTCTGAGCAGACATCTGGATTCTCCTTTACGGGCTAGCGGAACTCCGGTACTGCTGATCTAGACGGCGGCCAGCGGGGAAGACTGGGCGGGCGGCGGGCGCCCAGTTTCCTTGCGCGCCGTCGTCTGTATCGGCCCACCTGGCGTGGAGCCGGAGGAAGCGGCGACGGGAGGGTTGCGCGGTGACGGTGGACTTGCTCGCCCGGGCACAAGCCGGAGACGGGGACGCGTTTGGCCAGCTTGTCGATCCGTACCGGCGCGAGCTGCAGGTGCACTGCTACCGGTTTCTCGGCTCGGTGGCCGACGCCGAGGACGCGCTGCAAGACACCTTGCTGTCGGCCTGGCAGGGCCTGGCTGGGTTCGAGGGGCGTGCCTCGGTCCGGACCTGGCTGTACCGGGTCGCCACGAGCCGATGCCTGGACGCGCTGCGATCGGCCCGCAGGCGGCCGCCGGTCAGCGCGCCACCAGCAGGGCTCGTGCCGCCCGAGCCGACCCGGCTCGGCGAGCTGCTGTGGCTTGAGCCCTACCCAGACGTCCTGCTCGAGGGCCTTCCCGACAGCGGACCCGGTCCGGAAGCCCGGTACGAGTCCAGGGAATCGATCTCGCTCGCCTTCATCACCGCCCTGCAGCTGCTGCCGCCGCGCCAGCGGGCCGCCATCATCTTGCGCGATGTGCTGGGATTCCATGCCAGCGAGGCCGCCCGCATCCTGGACACCAGTGAGGAATCGGTTACCAGCGCGCTCAAGCGCGCCCGCGCAGCGCTGGAGCGCCACCAGCAATCGTCAGGACAGCGAGAACCTGCCCCACCGCCCGACTCTGCCGCCGAACGGCAGCTGGTAGACCGGCTCACCAGGGCATTCGAGGCAGCCGACGTGGACGGCATAGTCGCCATGCTCACCGAGGACGCCTGGCTGACCATGCCGCCGCTTCCGCTGGAGTACCAAGGACGCGAGCTAGCCGCCAAATTCCTGGCAGCCACGGCATTCCGGCCCGGCTGGACCGCCCGGCTGATACCAGCCCGGGCCAACAGCCAGCCCGCCTTCGGCTTTTACGCCCGCGACCCGGAGACTGGCGACTTCTACACAGTCGGGCTGATGGTCCTTACCCTTTCAGGCACCCAAGTCTCTGCCATGACACGCTTTGACAGCAGCATCTTGCCCCGGTTCGGACTCCCAGTAACCCTTTCGAACTGAGCGCACAGCCCCGCGGAAGGCGGGCGACTGCTCGCCATCACGCCTTGCTATCTCTGCAGATCAGCACAGCGCTCACGAGCAACCTCGCTTGACACTGAACACGAGCGGATAAAGGCCGCCTGCCCGAACCTGACCGCTTCCATCGCGCACCAGGCGGATAGGCAAGGAAACACCGGCGGCCGGGGGGTTCATTCAGGTCGCCCATGCGCTTGGGCGGGGATCTGCCCGGCGGCCCGTTGCCGTGGCACGCTGGTGCCCTGGAGGATTTGAGGTAGGAAGTGCCGAGACGAACTTCTGCGTGATCTTGCCGTGCTTCCCCGGCCTGCCGCGGTACCTGCTCAGCGCATCGGCGGTGTCATTAGTGCCAGTCACACAGCCCGGCGCATCGTCGCGGCCTTCCCCCCGCGCCGCCATGGGAGCCCGCATGGGACATGTCATGGACAAGGCAGGCGGCATTGAACGCTGATCCGGGCAAGGTCCCAGTACCTGGGCCGGGCGGGTTGCGTTTGCGCCGCTGGCACGACCGGGCCGTAGCCGGGGTGGCTGTCGCCGCCTTCGCCTCGGGGTTCGGGCAGTTCGGCGTCGTAGCCGCCCTGGGCGACGTGGCCCGCGGGTTCGGCCAGGTGAACCACGGCGCAACCCTCGCCGACCAGGCCGGGCTGTCGGGCACCGACCTGGGTGTCGGGCTGGCTATCATACGGCTGGCGTCGCTGGGCGCGCTTCCCGTCACTGGCCTGGCCGACCGCTTCGGCCGCCGGATGCTGCTGCTCGGCACGGTCGGCGCAGGGCTGGCCCTGACAGCGCTGGCCGCGGCCAGCCCCGGCTACTGGGGGTTCGTGGCCATCTTCGCCTGCGGCCGCCCTCTTCTCAGCGCCACGAACGCGCTGGCGCAGGTCACCGCGGCGGAGCAGACCGCCTCGAGGGACCGGGCCAGGGCAGTGGCGCTCATCGCCGCAGGGTACGGCGCCGGCGCCGGGGCCATCGCCATCGTGCACAGCCTGGCGGCGGGCACGCTCGGGTTCCGCGGCGTGTTCGTCCTGGCGCTGGTCCCCTTGGCCCTGCTGCCCCTGCTCGGGCGCTGGATCGCCGAGCCCGACCGGTTCACCGTGGCCGCAGCCGGATCCGGGCATCCGATCCCGGTGCTCGGCGCCGTGGCCAGGCCGTACCGGCGCCGCCTGGCGGTGGTCGTGATCCTGGCCTTCGCCGTGTCAGTCATTACCGGGCCGGCCAACAGCTTCGTCTTCCTTTTCGCGCAGAACGTCCTCCGCCAGGCCGGCATCGTGACGGCGGCCATGGTGGCAGGGGCCGGCGCTGCCGGGCTGGCCGGGCTCCTGACTGGACGGTGGCTGGCGGACCGGGCAGGCCGGCGCCTGACCGGTGCACTGGCCATGGTGACCGTGGCCCTGTGCGCCACCGTGACCTACACCGGTTCCGCCCCGGCGCTGCTAGCCGGCTACATCGGCGGCGTGTTCGCCGCCTCGGTCTTCGCCCCGGCGGCCGGGTCAATGGTCAACGAGTTGTTTCCCACATCGGTCCGGGCCTCAGTGGCGGGCTGGTCGCTGGCCGCAGGCGTCCTGGGGGCGGTCACCGGCCTGGTCGCCTTCGGCGCGGTGGCCGGCGGCGGCCACCGGTTCGCGGCAGCCGGGCTGGTCACCTTCTTGCCCCCGGCACTGATCATGGTGCTGTTCTGGCTGCTCCCCGAAACCCGCGGGCGTGAACCGGAAGATCTCTGGCCCGCCACCTGAACCAGCCTCCCGCACCGGCACAGACCCGACCGGCCCGATGGCGACGAGCGAGCAGGCACTCGTCCTTTATCGCACCTCCATGCCGCAGGCAGCAGCACTCCTCCAGGCTGCTGTACCTAGTTGCGCTGGTGGTCAGCGTGCTGGCTGCCCGGGTTCTTCGGCGGCGGAGTAGGCGAGGAAGTCATCGACCATGCGGTGCAGCAGGGTAGCGAGCTGGTGCAGCTCCTGCGGGGGCCAGTGCGCCAGGGCGGCCTGCATGCCGCCGGTACCCGCCTCGCGGATGCGGTCGGCTGCTGCCCGGCCTGCGGGGGTGAGCTGGATGAGCTGGGCGCGGCGGTCGTCCGGGTCCGGCACGCGATCCGCGTAGCCGGCCTGCTGCAGCCGCTGCACCTGCCGGGTGACGTGCGGCGCCTCCACCGACAGCCGGGCGGCCAGCTCGCCGGGACGCACCGGCCCGGCCTCGGCGAGCTGCCCCAGGACCATCACGGCGGCCCGGTCCAGCGGCACCGCGGCCACGGTCCGGACCACGTCATGGCGCCGGGTCCGGGTGATCAGGTAGCCGATCCGGGTGATCGCCCGCAAGATCTCCGCAGCATCGGCGGCATCCGCGGCCGGGGCGGCGGCGGGTTCTAGCTGAGTCTCAGGCATGTGACCCATCCTACATTACTTACCTGAGTTAGGTAACTTGACAGGCAACCGACCGGCCGATAATGTCGCTTACCTAAGTTAAGTAACCCACTTGTCCACCGGGAGATCTCATGACAAGCACCACGGCCCCGGCCCGCACCGGCCGCACCCACCGGCCCGCGGCTCCCGGCGGCAGGGGCCGCCGCTGGCGGGGCAGCCCGCCGCTGACGCTGCTGGCGGTAGCGATGGGCGTGATGATGGTGGGCCTGGACGGCACCATCGTCGCGGTGGCCAACCCGGCCATCCAGTCCCACCTGCACGCCTCCCTGGCCGGCATCCAGTGGATCAGCAACGCCTACCTGCTGGCCCTAGCAGTCAGCCTGATCCCGGCCGGCAAGGCCGGGGACCGGTTCGGCCACAAGAAGGTCTTCCTCACCGGGGTGGCCGGGTTCGCAGCCAGCTCGGCGGCCATCGGCCTGTCCGGCAGCATCGCCGGCAGCATCACCCTGGTCATCGCGTTCCGCGCGCTGCAGGGCGTGTTCGGGGCGATGCTGCAGCCGACCGCTCTGGCTCTGCTCCGCCGGACGTTCCCGGCCGAAAAGCTCAACGGGGCCATCGGCGTGTGGGGCGCGGTCATCGGCGCGTCCACCGCCGCCGGGCCCATCGTCGGCGGGCTGCTGGTGCAGCACATCGGCTGGGAAGCCTGCTTCTACGTCAACGTCCCGGTCGGCGCCGCCGCCCTGGCCATGAGCCTGCTCGTGCTGAGGGAGACCCCCGCCGCCGCGGCCAGCTCGTTCGACATCCCCGGCATCGCCACCCTGGCCGGCGCGCTATTCGCGCTGATCTTCGGCCTGATCAAGGGCCCGGACTTCGGCTGGGCCTCCGCCCGCACGCTGGCCTTCCTCGGCGCCGCCGCCCTGCTGGGGCTGCTGTTCGTCATCCGCGAGTCCCGGGCCCGGCAGCCGCTGCTGCCCCTGAAGCTGTTCCGCTCGGCGTCGCTGTCGGCCGGGGTGGTGCTGGTCATCCTGCTCATGTTCGCCCTGTTCGGCGCCATGTTCTTCATGACCTTCTACCTGGAGAACGTGCACGGCCTCGACCCGATCCAAGCAGGCGTGCACCTGCTGCCGATGACCGCGATGCTGATCGTCGGCTCCCCGGTCGCGGGTGCGCTGATCAACAAGCTAGGCCCCCGGCTTCCAATCACAGCCGGCATGGCCATGGCCGCCGTCGCCATGTTCGGCCTGTCCCGGCTGGCCACCGCCTCCAGCCCGAACGGCACCATCATCTGGTTCGTGCTGCTCGGCCTGGGCCTGGCCCCGGTGATGGTCGGCGCCACCAACGTCATCGTCGGCAACGCCCCCGCCCAGCTGGCCGGCGTGGCCGGCGGCCTGCAGTCCACCGCCATGCAGCTCGGCGGCGCCTTCGGCACCGCCGTCCTCGGCGCCATCATGTCCGCCAGGATCGACAGCCTGCTCCCCGCGAGCTGGCACGCCGCGCACCTGCCCCCGCTGACCACAGCTCAGTACGCCCAGGTCAAAAGCGCGGTCTCGGTCGGGGTGGCGCCAGTGACCCACAGCACCCCGGCGCAGGCGGCCGACGTGATCACCCAGATCAGCCACGCCACCTTCACCGCCGGGATGCACAACGCCTTCCTGGTCGGCGCGGCCGTCGCGCTCGCCGGAGCCGCCACCGCCCTGATCACCAGGAAAGGCACCGGCACCGTCGCAGCACACGCCGGCATCTGACCCCACCCAGCCCCGCAACCAACCCCGCGCACAACCCTGAATCCGAAGGGAAGAACGTCATGTCCGCCCTGCCCACCCGCAAGCCGGTCACCCCAGCCCGTCCCCAGTCGACCCCACCCGCAGCTCCCCGACCCGGAAGGAAGAATGGAGCACCCCGGGTTTGGTGGAGGCTCGATTCTCCCCAGATGCTCTGGTCTGGGTGGCCGTTGTCTTCCACGGTACCGCCGCCTGGCGGAACCACGGTCTGATCATTCTTCCGCTTTTGTTTTATCGAACATCTGTCCAGCTTGCCCCGCCAGGTGGCGGGCTCCGCTCGCCAGGCCCCGCCCGCTGGGCCTGGGCATCTCCTCGTCGGGCATCCCGGCTTGCGCCGCGGGTTCCCCGGGCTGGTCAAGGGTGACGCGCAGCGTCATCGCCCGCGACGCCGGAGGCGCCCTTGACCTGGGCGGGGGTTCCGTGGCACCCGTCCCGCGGCCGGCGAGGAGATGCCCGCCCGCCGCCGCACCCCGTCCTGACCTGCCGGGCCATCTCTGAGGAGGGCCGGGGACCGGGGCGGAGCCCGGCGGGTGCGGACGGAGCCCGCCTGGGTAATGAGCGGCGGCCATGGCCGCCTCCTTCTTGTTCTGGCCGGCGGGGCCTGCTGCCCGGCCCGCGGGCGGGGACCTGGCCGAGCGTGCCGTCGCGCCAGGCCTGCTCGTATTCGGCCGGCGGGCGGCCCCCGGTGCGCCGCATCACCCGCGCGGTGTTGTACCAGCTGGCCCATTCGCTGGTGGCGGCCTCGACCCGGGCGGGGGTCTCCCACGGCCCCAGGTGGCCGATGACCTCGGTCTTGTACAGCCCGATGACCGACTCGGCCAGCGCGTTGTCATAAGAGTCCCCGACGGACCCGACCGACGGCGCGATGCCCGCGGCGGCCAGCTCGGCGCCGTACCGGATCGACAGGTACTCGCTGCCGGCGTCGCTGTGGTGGATCAGCCCGGCCACCTTGACGCCCTGGCGGGCCCGGTAGGTGACCGCCATCACCAGCGCGTCCAGCACCAGGTCCGTGCTGTGGCTGGCGGCGGTGCGCCACCCGGCGATCAGCCGGGCGAACGCGTCGATCACCAGCGCGGTATAGGCGGTGCCCGCCCAGGTCGGCACGAAGGTGAAGTCGACTACCCACAGCCGGTCCGGCGCGTCCGGCGCGAAATCCCTGTTCACCAGGTCCTCCGGCCGGCCCTGCGACGGGTCCGGGCGCGTCGTGCGCACCTTATAGCCGCCGCGGCGCACCCCGCGCAGCCCCAGCGTGCGCATCAGCCGCTCGACAGTGCACCGGGCCACCGCGATGCCCTCGCGGTTCAGCTGGTCCCACACCTTCCAGGCGCCGTACCGCTCGCCGCTGTCCTTCCAGACGCGCAGGATCTGCTTCTCCAGCGCGGCCTCGCGCACCGCCCTGGCCGGCGGCGGCCGCGCCCGCGCGGCGTAGTACCCCGACGGCGAGATGCGCACGCCGGCCTGGCGCAGCGCCCGGCAGATCGGCTCGACCCCGAACTGGCCCCGGCAGGCCTCGATGAAGGCCACCACCAGGGTTACCGGTGGCCGAGCTCGGCCGCGAAAAAAGCGCTCGCCGTGCGCAAGATCGCATTCACCCGGCGCAGCTCAGCGTTCTCCCGCTCCAGCGCCCGGATCCGCGCCGCATCCGCCGACGCGGTCCCCGGCCGCAGGCCCCGGTCGATCTGCGCCTGCTTTGCCCAGCCGCGCAGCGTATCCGCTTTAATCCCCAGCTCGCCGCCGACCTTCCGGCAGGCGGCCGTCACGCTGGCGTCCTGATCCTTGACCAGGTCCAGCACCAGCCGGACCGCCCGGTCACGCAGCTCGTCCGGATACTTCCGTGCTGCTCCCATCGTCCCACTCTCCCGTGGATTGGGAGCCTCCACAAAACCCGGGGCGATTCACGCGGCGTCGTCCTGCCACATGTTGACGATCCCGGTGGCCAGCACGATGTGCTCCGTGGTGTCCAGCAGGTGCTCGACCACGCCGAGATCACCGGGCGGGGAGCCGCCTACCCAGATGGCCCCGTACCCGAGGGCTTCCGCTTCGGCCGTTACCTCCGGGGTGAGCGCTGAGGGGTGCCGCCAGATGCCGACCGTGCCCAGTTCGATGCTCATGCCACCGAACTGCCCGCTCGG
>Ga0070699_100003803_pt1 | contig 13341 bp, 11 predicted proteins | sample KBSK1503metaG_FD_65473 | JGI IMG/M metagenome (GOLD analysis project Ga0070699, IMG submission 65473) | Corn, switchgrass and miscanthus rhizosphere microbial communities from Kellogg Biological Station, Michigan, USA - KBS K1-50-3 metaG | ecosystem: Host-associated > Plants > Roots >...
GGTCTGCACGAACTTGTATTCCGCGAAGAGCGCGATGTGCGGGGTCAGGAAGAAGCGCGCGCCCGCCAGAACTTGACCGCCCGGCTGAACGTCGGTGTCGTTGATGTTCTTGTTGGCGACAAAGGGAGTCGTCGTCGTCGACAGGGTGGCGATGAAGAGCCCCAGCCCCACTCCGACGTACGGCTGAACGCGACCGTGGGGGAAGACGTCGCTCTGACCGAGCTCGAGCCGGTAGAGCAGGTTGAGCGCCACGCTCGTGACCTCGATGTCGGCCTTCTGAATTGTCGTCTTGAACTCCGGGGGGAAGCCAAGTGCCATGCCAGAGAACGTGACGGTCTGCGACCCCACGTCGGGCTCGAAGTGGTACGCCTCCAGCTCAAGACCGAAGTTCCCGCCGAGGACGGGATAATCGAAGTAGTAGCCGACCTTGCCACCGAACACGACCGACGTATCGAAATCGACGTCCCTCAGCGTGCCATCGATGAGCGAGAGGCCGTTGAGGTCGAGCTTCGTGTCCAGCCCCTTCTCCTGCGTGAAGGCGGCGCCCACGAAACCGGCGAGGTATGGTTCGGCGGATGCGATACCCGGAACGGCGAGGAGGAGGCTGGCCGCGATCGCGATCGCTCGCTTCACACGTCGATCCACCATGGCGGCACCGTACCTCATGGTTGCGGCCGATCGTGCAATCGGCGCTCGAAAGTTGGAGGCCTCTGGTAGCTGGTCTGCCCGCATCATAGCCGAACTCGTTCACCGTCCGCCAGTTTCGACTCGCGTGCGCCCGCTCGGCGCGCGCTGCCCACCGGATCGGCAGAATCAGGCCGGGCCACCCTCGACGGCCCGTGGGCCTCGGGGCTGGTCCCGCCGCGGCAGGAGGGGCCAGCGGCGCCACGGCCGCGCGATGGTACACTCATTGGGCTTCGGCCAGGCGGAGTTACGGACCTGGAAGCGTCTAGGATCCCGGTGGGCCTCCCGGACTTCAAATCCGGTGGACCGTTCTAGACAAACGGTCGATGGGTTCGACTCCCATACGCTTCCGCCACAGAGAAGAGGATGATCAAGATGAAGGCAGCGCAGGAGACGCGGGCCACGCGGCGGGTCCGACGTCGGCGCGCCTGGATTGCTGGCGGCGCGCTAGCCGTGGTCGCCGCCGGCGCGGTGGCGTACTTCGCCTATCGCGCGGCCGCCACGCAGCCGGGCGTCGCCTACCCGAGCCAGGGCAACCTGCACATCGAGTCCGTGACGACGCCCCACGTCGACTACAACACGGACCCGCCGACCTCGGGGCCGCACCTGCCGTATATCGCGCCCTGGGGCGTCCACACGACGCCGATCCCCAGGGAGCTGCAGGTCCACAATCTCGAAGACGGGGGGGTCCTGGTCCAGTACAACTGCGAGTGCCCCGAGCTGCTCGCCAAGCTCAAGGCGATCGTCGGCCGCTACGACCGGCAAGTCATCCTGGCCCCCTACCCGGGGATGAAGAGTAAAATCGCCCTGACGGCATGGGGGCGGCTCGACCAGCTGGATGAGTTCGACGAGGCCCGGATCACCAGGTTCATCGATGCCTACCGCGGGATCGACCATCACCCGCGGGGGTAGCCGCCGCGCGGCGCTCATCAGCGGCGTGCTCCTGCTCGCCGGGTGCGCGCGGCCGCTCGTGTCTCCGATCCTGCCGCCGCCGTACCGTGGCGAGGTGCCCGCGTCGTACGAAGCCACGTGGCGAGCGCTGGTCGGGTCGCTGGCGCGGGAGAACTTCCCGCTGCGTGCGGTCGCGCGCGACTCCGGGGTGATCGCGACCGACGAGATCGTCACGCCGATCGGCCTCTACGCCGACTGCGGCAGCTACGGCAGCGACCGGGTCGAGGGAGAAGCCCTCGTGTCGTTCACCGTCTTCGCGCAGGCGAACGGCAACACCACGGACGTGCAGATCAACTCGAAGATGCGGACGCAGGCCCACCGTAAAGGCTCCTCCGGAAAGCTCCGGCCGACCCCAGTATTCCAGTGCGCGTCTACCGGCCGCTTCGAGGCCAACCTCCTCGACGCGGTCCGGGCCGCGGTGAAGCCCTAGAATGCCACCCCGGCTGGCCGAGCTCATCCGCAAGGCGCGCCGGCTCGCGTCCGAGCGCGACCGGCTCATCGAGGAGCTGGCGCGCGAGTGGGCGGCGGCGTTGCGCGGCCAGGGCCTCTCGCCGACCGACCTCGACGAGCTGTGGGCCGGGCTCACCGAGGAGGCGGTCCGGCGCCTGGGCAAGAGCGGCAAGGTGTCGGGCCCGGCCCTCCGTCTCGAGGCCACCGACGTGATCACGAAGGTGCGCGAGAAAGTCGAGGCGACGCTCGGTGAAGGCTGAGCCGCGGGAGCGGCTGCGCGAGCTGCCGGCGGTCGACCAGCTCGTGCGCGCGGTGGCGCAGCGCGCCGAGCTCCACGGGATCCCCCGCGCGCGACTGACCGCGTGCGTGCGCGAGGTGCTCGATGGCGAGCGGCGGCGCGCCCTCGCCGGCACCCCCGCCGAGCTCGACGCGGGTGTGCTGGCCGCGCGGGTGGTGGAGGCGCTGGCCGGGGGCGTCTTCTCGCTCAAGCCGGTCATCAACGCCACCGGCGTCGTGCTGCACACGGCCCTCGGTCGCGCCGTGCTCTCACCGCTGGCGCTCGAGCGCCTGGTCCGCGTGGGTCAGGGGTACGCCAACCTCGAGATCGATCTCGCCGACAAGAAGCGCGGCTCCCGGTACAGCCACGTGGAGGGACTGCTCCGGAGGCTGACGGGCGCCGAGGACGCCCTGGTCGTGAACAACAACGCGGCTGCCGTTCTCTTGGCCCTCGAGAGCCTTGCCCGGGGCAGGGAGGTGATCGTCTCCCGGGGCGAGTTGATCGAGATCGGCGGTGAATTCCGGATCCCCGACATCATGCTGCGGAGCGGCGCCGTTCTCCGGGAGGTCGGAACCACCAACCGCACTCACCTCGCCGACTATGCCGACGCGATCGGCCCCGGGACCGCGCTCCTCCTCAAGGTCCATCCCTCGAACTATCGCGTGGTCGGCTTCGCCGCCGACGTCTCGACGCGAGATCTGGTCGAGCTCGGCCGGGAGCGCAACATCCCGGTCATGGAGGACCTCGGATCGGGCGCGCTCGTGGACCTGCGCGACGTCGGGCTCCCCTGGGAGCCGACGGTGCAGGAGGTGGTCGCCTCCGGCGTCGACGTCGTCTCGTTCTCGGGCGACAAGCTCCTGGGGGGCCCGCAGGCCGGCCTGCTCGTGGGGCGCCGGCCGCTCGTCGAGCGTCTGAAGAAGAACCCGCTGAACCGCGCCCTGCGCATCGACAAGCTCACGATCGCGGCGCTCGAGGCCACGCTCCACGCGTACGAAGCGGAGACGGCCCGCGAGACCGTGCCGACCCTCCGGATGCTGACCGAGCCGCTCGCCTCGATCCGGCAGCGCGCGGAAAGCGTGCTCGCGCTGCTCTCGCCCGTCCAGTCCGCGCACCTTGGCGCGGTGATCCAGGAAGACCAGTCGCAGGTCGGCGGGGGCGCCCTCCCGACGGTGGCGCTGCCGACCGTGGCGCTCGCCCTCGGTACCCCGGCGCTGCCGGCCTCGCTCCTCGACGACCGGCTCCGGCGCGCCGAGCCCCCCGTGATGGGGCGCGTCAAGGATGACCGATTGCTCCTCGACTGCCGTACCGTCTTCTCGGACCAGATCCAGGATCTCGCCCGCCTCCTCGCGCAGCTGTGAGGTCGCCTGATGGCGACGCCTCCCAAGCACGTCGTCGTCGGCACCGCGGGGCATATCGACCACGGCAAGACGGCGCTCGTCCGCGCGTTGACCGGGATCGACACGGACCGCCTGCCCGAGGAGAAGGCACGCGGGATCACGATCGACATCGGCTTCGCGTACCTCGAGGAGCCTGACGGAATCACGATCGAGATCGTCGACGTCCCCGGCCACGAGCGGTTCGTCAAGAACATGCTGGCGGGGGTCGGCGGCATCGACCTCGCCATGCTGGTGGTCGCCGCCGACGAAGGGGTGATGCCGCAGACGCGCGAACACTTGGCCATCTGCTCGCTCCTCCATATCAAGTCCGGCCTCTGCGTGCTGACGAAGCGCGACCTCGCCGAGGCCGACTGGATCGCGCTCGTTCGGGACGACGTCGCCTCCCTCGTTCGGGGAACCTTCCTCGACGGAGCGCCGATCGTGGCGGTATCGGCGAAGACGGGCGAGGGGGTCCCGGAGCTCCGGGTGACGCTCGCCGACCTCGCCCGGCAGGTGCCGCCCAAGGCCGGGGACAAGCTTCCCCGGCTTCCCATCGACCGCGTGTTCACCGTGAAGGGCTTCGGCACCGTCGTCACCGGAACCTTGACCGAGGGGCGGCTCCGCGTGGACGATCGCGTCGAGGTCTATCCGCGCGGCATCCAGGCGAAGATCCGCGGGCTCCAGGCGCACGGGCATCCGGTCGCAGAGGCCCGCGCCGGGCAACGCACGGCGGTGAACCTCCAGGGCGTTGAACGGACGGCGCTCGAGCGGGGCGACGTGCTCGGCGCGCCCGGCACCCTCGTCTCGTCTCCGCTCGTGGACGGTACCCTCGAGCTGCTCGCCGACGCGCCCCGGCCCCTCAGGGCGCGGGACCGGGTGCGCTTCCACGCGGGGACGAGCGAGATCATGGCCCGCGTCCTCCTGCTCGATCGAACCGAGCTCGCGCCCGGCGAGTCGACCTACGCCCGGTTCCGGCTCGAGCGAGACCTGGTCGCTCTCCCCGGCGACCGCTTCGTGATCCGCTCCTACTCACCGATGATCACGATCGGCGGCGGCACCCTCCTCGACGTGAGTCCGCCGCGCTTCAAGCGCAAAGCCCCCGCGCTGCTCGCCCACCTTCGGCTGCTCGAGGGCGGGAGCGACGCCGAGGTACTGGAAGAGCTCGTCCGGCACGCGGGCGCCTCGGGCGTGCGCCGGGAGGCGCTCTCCGGACGCGTTCGGTTCGCGCCGGATCGCCTCCGGGCGCTGCTCGAGGAGCGGCAGGCCGCGGGCGCCATCGTCGCCGTCGACCGCGACTGGTTCCTGCACGGGGAGACACGCGAGCGCCTGCGGACCGACACGCTCCGCGTGCTCGAAGACTTCCACCGGAAGAACCCGCTCAAGATCGGCATCTCCCGCGAGGAGCTGCGCGGCCGCGCGGGCGGCGCCGACGAGCGCGTCTTCAGCCACCTCCTCGGCACCCTCGAAGCCGAGGGCACCGTCAGGTCGGAGAGGGACAAGGTGCGCCTCGCCTCTCACTCCGTGCGGCTCTCACCGGAGCAGCAGAAGGTCGTCGACCTGATCGAGGCGGAGTTCCGCGCGGCTGGCGCCGCGCCTCCCACACCCGAAGATTCTGAGAGCGAGCTCTTCCAGCTCCTCGTCGCGGGCCGTCGGCTCATCCGGGTCAAGGAAGGCCTCTATTTCCATGCCGAGGCCCTCAAGCAGATCGAGGAAAAGCTGGTGACCCTGCTCCGCGCGAAGAAGGATATCGGCCCCGCCGACATCAAGGACCTCCTGGGCATCTCCCGCAAGTACGCGATCCCGCTCCTGGAGTACTTCGACGGCCAGCGGGTCACGCAGCGTGTCGGTGAAAGACGGGTCTTGCGCGGAGGGTAGGAGCGCGTTAAGGTGAGGGGCGCAACGAGAAAGGAGTCGTTCCATGTTTGGTTTGGGATACCAGGAGTTGCTGCTGATCCTCGTGATCGTGCTGATCCTGTTCGGCGCCAACCGTCTCCCCGAACTGGCCCGGTCGCTCGGCTCGAGCGTCAAGGAGTTCAAGAAGGGCGTGACCGACGCGAAGGACGACACCACGGCCGCCACGAAGAAGGAAGAGGAGAAGAAGGCCTAACCGTCTCCCGCCACGACCTGCCGTTCCCGGTCGGGCTTCAGCTCCGAGCCGCCCCTCCTCGCCCTTCTGAAAGGCCCTTTCGTGCTCGCCGCGCTCCGCGATGACGCTCTCGTAGTCGCCGCGGCCCTGCTGCCGCTCTCGGTCTACCTGCTGCGCGAGCATGCGATCGCCGGCGCCGCGGGTTTCCCGCTCGACGACTCGTGGATCCACCTCCAGTTCGCGCGCAATCTCGCCGAGGGCGCCGGCTTCGCCTACAACCCCGGGACGCCGGTGGCGGGCTCGACCGCGCCCCTCTGGACGCTGCTCCTCGCGGCCGCGGTCCGGCTCGGCGGGGCGCACCTCTGGGTGGCGAAGCTCTCCGGAATCGCCTGCACGCTGGCGGCCGCGCTCCTGACCCGCCGGCTCGCGCTGGCCCTCGGCGCCGAGCGCGCCGGGGCGCGGGTGGCGGGCGTCGCGTTCCTGTGGGCGGGACCGGTCGCGTGGGGCGCGCTGGCGGGGATGGAGGTGAGCCTGGCCGCGCTCCTGGTCGCGGCGGCCCTGCTCGCCCACGCGCGCGACCTTACGTGGGCGACGGCGCTGCTCGCCGCCCTCGCCGTGCTCGCACGGCCCGAATCGGCCGTGCTGCTGCCGCTCCTGCTGCTGGCGCGCCCGGTCACGCCCGCGCGCGCGGCGATTTTCGTCGGCGTCACCGCGGTCATAGTGACGCCGGCCATCTGGTTCTCGCTCGTCACGTCGGGCACGCCGGTGCCCGCCACCGCCGCCGCCAAGATCGAAGGAGGCCTCCTCGGCTGGCTCTTCGGGGTGCGCGAACCTCTCTCCCGCGCCCTCCTCGGCCGGCCTTGGCAATTCCTCCGCGAGTGGGTTGCCTGGCTCTGGCTCACGAACTGGCTCCTGCCGGTCCTGCTCCCGTCCGTGCTCGTGCTGACCTGGTGGCGGGGCGGACGCACCTGGATCTGGCCCGCCGCCGCCCTCGCCCTCCACCCGTTCGCCATGGCGCTGCTCGCCCCGTTCCGGGGGCCCGGGTTCCAGGAGGGCCGGTACTCGATCCAGCTCCTGCCGCTCGCCCTCGGCCTCCTCTGGGGCCTCACCGCTCGGCGCGGCGTGACGCTCCGTGTGCTGTATCTGGCGATCGCGCTCGGGCTTCTCGTCCCGGCGAGCGCGCGCTACGCGTGGGGCGTCCAGAACATCAACGCGATGCAGGTCCGGATCGGCCACTGGGTGGCCGAGCACACGCCGCGCGACGCCCGCCTGGCGGTCAACGACATCGGCGCCATCGCCTTCGTCTCCCGGCGCCCGGTGATCGACCTGATGGGGCTCGTCACGCCGGCCATCCGGCGCTACCGCCGCGAGGGCGAGGCCGGCGTCATCCGCTACGTCGAGGAGACGTGTCCGGAGTACCTCGTCATCTTCCCCGCCTGGTTCCCGCGCCTCGCCGCCAGGGCCGACCGCTATCGGGGCGTCTACAATGTCCATCTCGACCACAACGAAGTCGCCGGCGCCGACACGATGGTCGTGTACGAGCGAGTCCGGTGTGCGCTATGATCGGCCCGATGCTCCGGGCGACCGTCGCGGCCGTCCTCCTGATCGTGGTCCTGGCCATCGAGGCGCCGCCGGCCGGCGCCCAGACGTACCGCTGGACCGACGACCAGGGCAACTCCCACTACTCCCAGGGCCTCGACAGCGTGCCCGAGCGCTTCCGCGCCACCGCGCGCGAGCTCTTGTACCGGAGCGCCCCGGCGCCGGCGCCGTCGAGCGCGCCCCCCGGCGAGAGCGCGGGCACGGTCATCAAGTTCACGCCGGGCCAGCGCATCTATGTGGACGCGCGCATCAACGGAGGGACGAGCGTGCGCCTGATCCTCGATACCGGCGCTGACCGCACCGTCATCACGCCGCGCGCGCTCTTCGCCGCCGGCGTGTCCACCGGCGTGGCGGGCGCGGTCGGGAAGATCCGAGGGGCGACCGGCACTGCTGACGTCGAGGCCTACAGCGTCGACTCGCTCCAGGTGGGGAAGGCACGCGTCGACAAGATGCTGGTCGTCTCCCACGACATCAACGAGCCGGACACCGACGGCCTCCTCGGCCGCGACTTCCTCGATCAGTTCAAGGTCACGATCGACAACGCCGCCGGTCAGCTGACGCTCGGACCGAAGTAGCATCGCCCCGCGCTGGATCGATCGGGAGTTCTCCTGGCCTGTAGCCAGGTGATCACCCGATACCGCTGACGCACTGCCGACGGCACGCTCGCCCCGGTCCCGGCTGGGGCTCCTATCGAGGGGGGACCCCACCCCACGAGGGGACCTGGGGGCGGGTCGTGCCTTGGTTTGTGCGTCTATGGAGAGCCAAGGAGGATCGGGACAGGATTCTCCTTCACGAGCTGCTGCGCATTCATCAATCCCAACTGGCGGCGAGCCAGAGCGTTTCGGAATCGCTCGTGTATCGCGAGCATTCGGTCGGCCGGGAACTCCTCGATCTCGTCCTCTACCGGGACGAAAGGGCAACGCGACACGACGAGCACCGGCGTCTGCTCGATCTGTTCGAACGGATCGGCGCCGCGCACGCGCTTTCGTGCCCGCGGTCGCACCGTCTCGAGGTGATCCAGGAATTTGCAACCGGCCCCGAACGGGGCTTGTACGGGATGGCGGCCGTTCTCCGGAGTCGGACGAGTCAAGGTCCAAGACTCACCGAGGCGCTGCAGGCTCTCGCGAGCGGCGTCGTGGGGCGGTTGTCGCCCACCCGAGTCCTGATCGGGCGTGCCACCGCTGACCCTGGGCTCCTTTTCTTCCTCGGGGACTCGAGGTTCAGGATCGACCTCGGCCGCTATCTGAAATCGCCCCTGTATCAGCAGCATCGAGCCGCGCTCGGACCACTCCTCGTCTCTCCGACGCGCTTCTACACCTTCGACCCGCTCTGGCGCTACGTTCGCATTGCGGCTGCCGAGAGCGGCGTCCCCAGGGGGGAAGCCCGGCCCGGCCGCTGAAGGCGACGCTCGGGCGCGACTCCCTCGACCCGCCGAGGGGCACGTCCAGCCAGGAGCCCGCCCTGTATCGAAATCCCGGCATTGACGTCCCCGCCGCCGCTGCCTAGAGTCCGCCCTCGCACGGGGAGAACTGACGATGCGACGGTGGCGATACATCCTGCTGGGGCTCGCGGTCGTGGGATCGGCCGCCGGTGAGCGGCCAGAGCCGATCGCGCTCGCGCCGCTCGAGCGCGTGCTGACGCTCCCGGGCCGGCCGGTCGGCGTGGTGGTCGCCGCCGATGGCAGCGTGTACCTGAGCGACGCCACACTGGGGACGGTCCACGTCGTCGAGGCCTCTGGTCGCGCGCACCAGCTCGCGGACGGGCTCCACCTCCCGCACGGCCTTGCGCTCGATTCCGAGGGCCGCCTTCTGATCGTCGAGCGTGGCCGCGGTCGGATTCTCCGACGAGGGGCCGGCGGCGACCTGAGCGTGCTCGCCGAAGGCTTGAGGGAACCCGAGTGGATCGTCGCCGCCGGCGACGGCAGCGTCTTCGTGACCGTCGACCGGCGCGAGATCCTGAAGCTCGGATCGGAGGGCCTCGAGGTGTTCGCGGCCGGATTGGACCACGCCGGTGGCCTCGCGCTGACGCCGGTGAGCCTCTCGGTGACGACCAAGACCGGCGCCCTCCAGTATCCGCTGTGGGCGGCCGGCTCGCTGCCGGCGATGGCGTGGGACGGGCTCAAACACGCCGCCGGCGCGGCGGTGGACCCGTTCGGGGCGATCTATGCGGCCAGCGAGGAGGTGGACGCCGCCGGTGTCAGGGCGAAAGATGCGGTAGCCAAGCTGCACCCGAGCGGCGCCGTGACTCTCGTCGCCGTCGGACTGCGGGAGCCGCTCGGCACCGCGCTCGGCCCCGACGGCTCGCTGTACGTCACCGACGCTGCTGACCGTGCCGTCCTGCGCCTCCAGGCGCCGGCCCCTCCGGTGCTCATTGCGCCCCCTGCCTTCACGCTTCTCGACGTGGTCCGCATCAGCGGCACCGCCGATGCGAGGGCGCGGGTCGACGTGGCGACCCCACGCGGTGTGTTCTCCACAGGCACCGGCGCCGGCGGCACGTTCGTCCTCTCGGTGCCGCTCGAGCCTGACGCGGACAATGTCCTCCAGGTCTTTGCGACGGCCGCGCTCGGCGCCGGCCTGACGGGCGCGCCCGCCGAGGCGCGCGTCAGGCAGGACTCCCGTCCGCCCACGGTGCGCTTCACCCGGCCTGGCACGACGGGGTATGTCCGGTCGGTGACGACGGTCGAGGTCGACGCGACCGATGACGGCAGCGGGATCGAGCAGGTCGCGCTGAGCCGGGACGGGACGCCGCTCGCGGCCTCGGGGGGCCGGCTCGTGGCGCCGTGGGACACGACCGCCGCCGGAGACGGGCCCCACACGCTCGCGGCGGTCGCCGTGGATCGGGCGGGCAACCGCGCCACGGCGACGCGGGTGGTGCTCGTCGACAACACGCCTCCGGAGACGGTGCTCACGCAGGTGCCCCCGGAGGCGGCGCGGTCGCGGGCGGCCGGCTTCCGCTTCAGCGGCGCCGACAACCTGACGCCGTCCGACCGCCTGCTGTTCTCCTGGCGTCTGGACGGTAGCGCCTGGAGCGTCCCGTCGCCGGCCTCAGCGCTGACGCTCGAGGAGCTCGCACCGGGCGAGCACCTCTTCGAGGTCGTGGCGCTCGACCGCGCCGCCAACGAGGATCCCACGCCCGCGGCCGCGCGGTTCGTGACCCGCTCGGGCCCGGCGCTCACGATCAGCGCACCGTCCGCGGGGACGGTGGTCAGCGAGGGGCTCCTGCTCGTACGGGGATCACTGGACGCGGGCGGGGAGGAGGTCGGCGTCATCGTCAACGATGTGCCGGCGACCGTCGACGGCAGGACCTTCGCGGCACTCGTTCCCGTCTTCATCGACACGCTTGCGCTCACGGCCGTAGCGACCACCGCCGGCGGCATCGCCACCCACACCGTGGAGATCACGGTGACCCCTGGAACGGGGGCGCCCGGGGTCGTCGCGACGCCCGCGTCCGGCCTCGCTCCGCTCAGCGTCACCTTCGCCGTGAGCGGCGGCGTCGGCGTGAGCCGGCTCGAGCTCGACGCGGACGGTGACGGTCGGCCCGACGTCACCGTCGACGGCGGCGAGAGTGCGTCTTTCACGTACACGGTGCCGGGGGTGTACTTCCCGGCCGTGCGGATCACCGGCACCGCCGGCGCCGTCGCCTCCGCGACCACCCTCGTGCAGGTGGCCGACGCCGCTACGTTCGAAGACGGGCGGCGGCTCACGTGGGCGATCCTGCACGACGCGCTCGCGCGGGGCGACGTCGCGGCGGCCGCGAGCGCCTTCGCCGCGACGTCGCGGGGGCGGTACGAAGCGGCGCTCACCGCCCTCGCGCCCGAGCTTCCGCGGATCGCCCGCGAGATGGAGGACCTCGCGCTCGTGACCGCGGACGAGGGGCTCGCCGAGCTCGCCACCACCAGGGTCCAGGACGGCCGCACCCGGCTCTACCTGGTCTACTTCGTCCTGGACGACGACGGGCGATGGCGGATCCTGATGATGTGAGGCGACCCATGCCCATAGGCAGACGACTCGCGCCGGTCCTGATGGCCCTGCTCCTGGCGCCGCTGCCGGCGGCGGGAGAGCGGCATCCGCTGTTCTACTCGGCGAAGCCGATCGCGGGGACGGTGGTCGACGCCGACACGGGTCAGCCGCTCGAGGGCGTGATCGTCCTCGCGCAGTGGGTTCTCGTTGGCGACGCTCGAATCCAGGTCGCGGAAGTCGTGACCGGCGCCGGCGGGAAGTACCTCATCCCGGGCTGGGGCCCCAAGCCGCGCCCTCCGTTCGCTCCGCTCACCGGATACGGCGACCCGCAGATCATGCTGTTCAAGCCGTCGTATGCCCCCCTCTTTCTCGACAACCGGGTGCTCGACAACTTCGATTCCGTGCGGACCTCGGACTGGGATGGCAAGACGGTCCAGTTGCAGAGGTTCCGGGGATCGGCGGAGGAATGGGTGCGCCAGCTCGACCTGATGCAAGGCGAGCTGGGGGTGGTTGGACAGTTCACTCACTGGCAGCAGCATCCGCGAATGCTGCTGGCCGTGTTCGAGGAGATCAGGCGCTTGCCGGAGAAGCTGCGCGGCCGGGTTTCGACCCTGGGAGTCTTCGGCACCAGCGAAGAGGAGCTCCGCGCCTACGTCGAGCGGGAGAAGAAATGATGACGCGCCCTCTCACCGTCTGCCTGCTCATTCTCGGGGCCGCGGGCGACGCGGCCGGGTTCGAGGTCGGCACGCATCGCGTCCTCACCGAGCACGCGTTCGACCGGTCGCGGGTCGCGGATACGCTGTGGCTCGAGCTGGATCGGGACGTCAACCGCGCGGTCCCGGCCCATCTCCTGTCCACCGCGCGCTCGCTCCGGGGGTGGCTCGAGAAGGGGAGCGTGGACGAGGACGCCAACTTCTCGCTGGCGCCGGTTCGGGGGCGCCATCACTTCTTCGATCCGCACTTCAATCGCCCGCTGTCCGCTCGGGTGCCCGGCGGCTGGCTTCCCCTCGGGGAGACGGCGCCCGACTGGGCGCTCGAAGACGACCGGCTCTACCTCACCCAGAGCTACTCATACCGGGACGCCCTCGACGGCTACGTGCGCGCGCTCACGCAGCCGACGCCCTCGGACCGGGAGATGGCCCTGGCCCAGACCTTCGAGATCCTCGGCCACGTGGTGCATGTCGTCCAGGACATGGCGTCGCCCGAGCACACACGGAACGACTTCCACCTCCCGATCGGAGGGCGCAAGAGCATCTTCGAGCGTCACCTCGACCGCCCCGCGGTCCGTGGCGGCCTCAGGTTCGATGGCTACGAGGTCCCGACCTTCCCGACCGCGCGCGACTTCTGGGTCAGCCCGACCCGCGACGGCACCGGCCTGGCGGAGTTCTCGAACCGGCACTTCGTCACGACCGACACCAACTTCTCGACGAGCCTGCCGCCCGTCCCCGGACAGTATCCGCGCCCGGTTCGCGACGATTCGACGGCGCACGAGGTGGACGTGCGGGCGCTGTCGTCCGTCCCGCTCCCGGATCGGTGGGGGCGGCCGCTCGAGGGAACGCTGACCTTCTACGGCGCACCCGTCGTCGACACCGTCACCGGCGAGCAGGGTTTCAACGACCGCCTCACGACGCTCTCCTACTTCGACCGGGATCTGGAGCAGGAGGGGGCCGGGCTTCTCTTCACGATCAATCGCTTCAACGTGGACCGTGACGCCGACTTCCTGATCCCGCGGGCGGTCGGCTACTCGGTCGGCCTGCTGAACCATTTCTTCCGCGGGCGGCTCGAGCCGGCGTTCCAGGACGACCCGTCCGACCCCCACGGTGCGGTGCTCAGCGCGCTCAACCGCTCGTCCGAGTCGATCGGGCCCGGGACGCTGAGCGTTTACGCGGACGACGAGACCGGTTTCAGGCAACCGGTGGGCATTCCGGTCAGCGTGGCCGCCCCCGTCGCGCCCGGAGG
>Ga0070699_100003804_pt1 | contig 13341 bp, 12 predicted proteins | sample KBSK1503metaG_FD_65473 | JGI IMG/M metagenome (GOLD analysis project Ga0070699, IMG submission 65473) | Corn, switchgrass and miscanthus rhizosphere microbial communities from Kellogg Biological Station, Michigan, USA - KBS K1-50-3 metaG | ecosystem: Host-associated > Plants > Roots >...
CCATCCAGCGCCAGCGTACCATGACGACGTTCGCCGTCGGGCTGCTCCTGCTCGACGGCGTCTTGCTGTTGATCGCCGCGTTCTGGGCCCGCAACTGGCTGCTCGGCATCCTGGGATGCGCTTTCATCCTCCTGGCCGGCGTAGTGATCTTGTATTGGCGCCGCTATCAGCGGGCCCTCGAAGACGTCATGCGGGCCCGAGATGCGCTCAAGGCGGAAGCCCAGGAGTTGCGAAGGCTGATCCAGGAGAGGAAAGACGGCTAGCCGGTACGCTTATCCTCACGAAAACCACGAAAATCCACGAAATCCACGAATACGGCATTCAAGAATACCATTCTGCCAACGCTTGTCTGTTCGGGGCTTTCGTGCGATTGGGTGGCTTTCGTGAGGATAGGTTTGACGCTTGAAAACGACTGAGAGATTTGGTACGAGCTGATGCCAACGGTCTTCACCAACCAGGCGTGCCTCCAACACGACCCCGGCCTGGGCCATCCGGAGACGCCTCGGCGCCTCCAGGCGGTGCTGGAGCGTCTAGGGCAGGAACCAACCATTCAGCTGGTGCAGGCTCCTCCCATAGCGGACCTGGTCTCCCTGCTGCGGGTCCATCCCCAGTCTCATCTCGACTTTGTCCGGGTCACCAGCAAACGGGGTGGGGGCGCCGCCGGTCCCGACACTGTGCTCAATGGGTCGAGCTGGGACGCGGTCCTGGGCGCAGCCGGCGCAATCCTGGCCGGGATCCACCACGCCCACTCGGGGCGAGGAAACGCCTTTGCGGCGGTGCGCCCACCGGGACACCACGCGACGGCCCAGCGGGCGATGGGATTCTGCCTGGTGAACAACGTGGTCGTGGCCGCGCGCGAAGCTCAGCAGCTCGGTCGCGACCGGGTGCTGATCGTGGACTGGGACGTTCATCATGGCAATGGCACCCAGGCATTGGTCGAGCAGGATGCCGCGGTGCGCTACGTATCGCTCCACCAGTGGCCCTGGTATCCCGGCACCGGTCGTGCGGAGGAGCGCGGAGTCGGGAACATCTTCAACCTGCCCCGGCCGCCGGACCTGCCCCCGGAGCAATACGTCGCCGACCTCTGGGACGCCTTTGCGACCGCCACCAGCGGCTGGACGCCGGACATTCTGCTCATCTCGGCCGGCTTCGACGCGATGGCGGGCGATCCGCTGGGCGGGTTCACCCTGGAGCCGGAGCATTTCGCCGGATTGACCAGCCGCTTCCGGGAGCACCTGCCCGACACGCCCATCGTGGCGATGCTGGAAGGCGGCTACGCGCCCAGGCGAGTCGCCGAGGGCGTGGCGGCTCACGTGAGGTCACTCGGCTGAAGGGCAACGTTGAACAGAGGATTGAACCCGGCAGAGTTAGATTACCGGTACAACCTCACCACTCCCAAAGAGGACCTCTTGTCGAAGCTCCGACTGCAGGCCGAAGTCCTGCCCCTCAAGACCAAGCACCCGTTCATCATCGCCCGGGGCGGGCAGAGCGACTACGAGACGGTCTGGGTCAAGCTCATCGACGAAAACGGACTCGAGGGGTGGGGAGAGGCGGCGCCGACCCGGTTCTATGGCGAGACGACCCAGACCGTGCTGGCTGCGCTTAACAGCTACGCCACGGTGTTGCCCGAGGATCCTTTCAAGATCGAAGACGCCGAGCTGGCGTGGTTCACGACGCTCCGGCGGAACCCGTCCGCGCGGGCCGCGCTCTCCAGCGCGCTGCACGACCTGGTCGGCAAGCGGCTCAAGGTCCCGGTCTATCAGCTCTGGGGACTGGATCCCGCCAAGGCGCCCCAATCCACATTTACAATCGGCATCGATACCGCGGACAAGATCCGGCTCAAGGTGAAGGAGGCGGCCCAGTATCCCATCCTCAAGGTGAAGCTGGGCAGTGACCGCGACCTGGAAATCCTCCAGACCATCCGGGGCGCCACCGACCGGGAAATCCGGGTAGATGCCAACTGCGGGTGGAACGTCAAGCAGGCGATCCGCATGCTGCCGGTGCTCAAGGAATTCGGGGTGACCGTGCTGGAGCAGCCGCTGCCGCCGCGCCAGCTGGACGGCATGGAACAGATCCGCCGGCACGCCGATATCCCGCTTATCGCGGACGAGGACTGCGAAACCGCGGAAGACATCCCCCGGCTGGTGGGCAAGGTGGACGGGATCAACATCAAGCTCGCCAAGTGCGGCAGCCTCCGCGAAGCGCTCCGGATGATCGCGATCGCGCGGGCCCACGGGCTCATGGTGATGGTCGGCTGCATGATCGAGAGTTCCCTCGCCATCACCGCCGCGGCCCACTTCACCCCGCTGGTAGACATCGTGGACCTGGACGGCGCGGCGCTACTCGCCTCCGATCCCTTCGCCGGCGCCAGCATCGACGGTGGCCAGGTGCGCTTGCCCACCGGCCCCGGGTTGGGCGTGACGCCGAGATGACCACAGGCTTCGGCCTGGTCGCTCTCCCGCTCCCGCTCGCCGAACCCTACACCTATCGGATCCCGGTGGCCCTGGCGGACCGGGCAATGCCGGGCGCCCGGGTCGTCGTCCCGGTCCGCCGCCGCGAAATGGTGGGGATCGTCACCGCCATCGATGTGGCCGCTCCTTCCGTCGACGCCCGCGACATTCTCGCTGCCCCGGACAACGATCCCGCCGTTCCCTTGCCGCTGCTTCGCACCGCGGAGTGGATGGCGCGCTATTACGGCGCCCCGCTGGGGCTGGCGCTGCGCAGCATCCTGCCGTCCACGCTCTGGGGCGAGTCGCGGGTCATCGCCGTGCTTCGCAACCCGGGCCTGGTCCCGGGAGGACTCGGCGCCCAGGTCCTGGCCCAGCTGGAGAAACGCGGCGGGGAAGCGCCGGTCGGTACTCTGGAGCGCGCCATGAAGCGCCCGGTGTGGGATTCGCTGGACCGGATGGCCAGGGTCGGCGCCATCGATCTCCGGGTAGAGGCTCCGGAAACCGATGCTTCCGCGGCGAGCGAACGAGTGATCGCGATGGCTGGGGAGCGGCCCACGCTGGTGGAGCGCGAAGCGTTGTTCCGCCGGGCCCCCGCGCAGCGGCGGGTCTACGAGGCGCTCGAAGAGCTGGGAGGCACCGCACCGGCCCGGCATCTCAAGGAACAACTGGGGTTTTCCGACGGCGTCATCGCCGCGCTCCAAAAGCGCGGGCTGGTCACGGTGGAGGAGGCGGAACGGATCCGGGATCCCTTCGCCGCATACCCGGTGACCCCGCCGCCCGAATATCCTACCAAGGACCAGGCGGCGGCGCTGAAGGAGCTGGAGGCCTTGGCACCCGGCGACAGCGCGATGCTGTTCGGCGTGACCGGCAGCGGGAAGACCTTCGTGTACCTGGAGTTGATCCGGCACGCGCTGGAGCGGGGCCGCGGCGCGATCTTCCTGGTGCCGGAGATCGGACTTACGCCCCAGACGGTGAGCCGGGTGCGCGGCGTGTTCGGCGACCAGGTGGCGGTGCTGCACAGCGGGCTCTCCGAGGGCGAGCGGGCCGATGCCTGGCGATTGCTCCGACGCGGTGAACGGCGGGTTGCCGTCGGCGCCCGCTCCGCGATCTTTGCCCCGGTCCAGAACCTCGGCGTGATCGTTATCGACGAAGAGCACGAGAGCAGCTACAAGAATGGCGAGGCGCCGCGTTACCACGCGCGCGAGGTCGCGCTGGTCCGGGCCCGGCTGGAAGCGGCCACGGTCATCATGGGGAGTGCCACGCCTTCCCCCGAAACGATGACCCGGCTGGGAGAATCGGTGCGACTGGTACGGCTCTCCAACCGGATCGGCGGGCGCCCGCTGCCGCCGGTCGAGTTGATCGACTTGAAATCCGCTCCGCTGGTCCAGGAGACCGGCCCGGTGCCATGGTCCGAGGCGCTGGACCAGGCGGTCACCGCGGCGCTGAGCAAGGGGGAACAGGCGCTCCTGCTGCTCAACCGCCGGGGCTTCGCCAACTTTCTGCAGTGTCCGGTTTGCGGCGTGGTGCAGGAGTGCCCCCGCTGCAGTATCGCCCTGACCGTGCACCGCACCCCGGCGGCCCTGCGCTGTCACTACTGCGCCCACGAAGAGCCGATTCCGGACGCCTGCCCGGCCTGCGGCGGCCAGGTCCAGCGGATGCGCGGAGTCGGCACCCAGCAGCTCGAGAAGGTGCTTGCCGCGCGCTTTCCGGAGGCTCGAGTCGCGCGGATGGATCTCGATACCACCAGCACCAAGTGGTCGCATCAGCGGATCCTCAGCGCCTTTGAGCAGGGCGAGGTGGACATCCTGCTCGGCACCCAGATGATCGCCAAGGGGCTGGATTTTCCCAACGTGACCCTGGTCGGCGTGGTGGATGCCGATACCGGGCTCCACCTTCCGGATTTCCGCTCGGCCGAGCGGACCTTTCAATTGCTGGCCCAGGTAGCGGGCCGGGCGGGGCGGGGCCCCCGGGGCGGGCGCGTGCTGGTGCAGACCCGGCAGCCCTCACACTACGCCCTTCAGTTCGCGGCGCAGCACGATCCCGACGGTTTTCTCGCCGAAGAGGTCGGGCGGCGGCTGTCGCCGCCTTACCCGCCGACAACCGCACTGGCCAACCTGGTAATCTCCGGCGAGTCGGAAGCCGCGGTGTCGAAAGAGGCAGTGCGCGTGGCAGACTGGTGTACCGGGCTGATCACCCGGTTCGGGTTGCCGCTGGAGATCCTGGGCCCGGCTCCCTGTCCCCTGGTGCGGATCAAGGATCGGTGGCGATATCATGTGCTGGTGCGCGGAGCCAGCGAGGAAATCGGGAAGCTGGTTCGGTATGCCGCGCCCCGGATCACCGGCGCGAAAACCATACGGGTAGTCATTGATCGGGACCCGGTGTCCCTGCTCTAAGGGACTGAGGACTGAGGACTGAGGACTGAGGACTAAGGACTAAGGACTGAGGACTGAGGACTGAGGACTGAGGACTAAGGACTAAGGACTCCTATGATGCGTGAATTGATGCTATTGACCTCGGTCGCCATGGGTATCTCCTGCGCCTCGGCGACGCGGGGAACTGAGGCGAGTCCGGCGGTGAGTCCGAGCGGCGCCTGCTGTGGCAAGCCGGTATTGGATCGGGGACTCGAGGTCGCCCGGCAGTACCGGGTCGCGGCGATCACCACCCGGCGCTTCACCCACGATCAATTCTGGTCCGCGGTGCGGCCGTTGTTGCGCGACAGCAGTCTCCGGGTGACCCGGCTGGGACAATCCATCCTGGGCCGGGAAATTCGCGCAATCACGTTCGGCAGCGGTCCCGTCAAAGTGCTGCTCTGGTCCCAGATGCACGGCGATGAGGCAACCGCCACGATGGCGCTGGCGGACATTTTTCGCTTCCTGGCCCAGGCTCCGAACGACGAGCTCCGGCAGCGGCTGGCGCGGGAACTGACCATCGTCTTTGTCCCCATGCTCAATCCGGATGGCGCCGAGCTGTTCCAGCGGGAGAATGCCGCGGGGATCGACGTGAACCGGGACGCGCGGCAGTTGGCGACACCGGAGGCCAGGATCCTCAAAGGCATCCGGGACAGCCTGCTCCCCGAGTTCGGTTTCAACCTCCACGACCAGAATGCCCGCACTTTGGCGGGAAGCACCGGTCCCCAGGCGGCTATCGCCCTGCTGGCCCCGGCCTACGACGAGACCAAGGCGTACAATCCGGTGCGCTCCCGGGCACGCCAGGTGGCCGCGGTGATTGCCGGCCTGCTGAGCCAGGAGATCCCAGGGCGGGTCTCCCGGTATGACGACGATTTCACTCCACGCGCTTTCGGGGATCTGATGCAGCAGTGGGGCACCAGCGTGATCCTGATCGAAAGCGGCACCCTGGCCGGCGATCCCGACAAACAGCGGCTCCGCGCGCTCAACACCGCGGCCATCCTGGGCGCGCTCGACGCGATCGCCACGGGGAGCTACCGGCAGGTCGATACCCATTTCTACGATGGGCTGGCGGAGAACTTCACCGGGGCGAGCGACCTGATCATCCGGGGTGGGCTGCTGGTGTTCCATGGCGGGGTGATTCGCGCAGACGTGGCGATCAACTTCGATGATCCCACCGGCAAGACCGGCGCCCGGCTCCGCGACGTGGGCGATCTGCGCGACCTGAGCGCGATCGATACCATTGATGCGACCGGGCTCTTCCTCCATCCCGGTCCCATTACCCCACGGGACGGCGAGGTCTATCTTCGGCTGGGTACCTCGGTGAGCTTCGCTATCCGGCGTGGTGCCAATCCCGCAAGTGAACTGGTCCGCCGGATAAACTAGACTAACTTGGTGACGCGTACCCAGTACCCAGTACCCAGTACCACCTTCTCCCATGGAGTCGTTTGATGTATCGCGATGAAGACGCGGATGAAATCCGCACCGTGCCTCCCGACGCCCTGGCCGAGCGGCTGCTCAAGGCCCGGACCATCATCATCAGTGGCGAAATCACCCAGCGGGTGGCGGCCAGCGTAATGGCTCAGCTGCTGGCCATGGCCTCCGATTCCGATGACGACATCACGGTCTACATCAACTCGCAGGGCGGCCACGTGGAAGCGGGCGACACCATCCACGACCTGCTCCGCTTCGTCAAACCCCGAATCATCATGGTAGGGACCGGTTGGGTGGCGAGTGCCGGTGCGCTCATCTTCGTGGCGGTACCCAAGGAGCATCGGTTCTGCCTGCCGAATACCCGCTTCCTGTTGCACCAGCCGGCCGGCGGTTCCGGCGGATCGGCGAGCGATATCGAGATCGAGGCCAAGGAAATCCTCCGGATGCGGGACCGGTTGAACCGCATCTTCGCCCGGGAGACCGGCCAGCCGCTGGAGCGGATTGAAGAGGATACCCACCGCAATTTCTGGCTCGATGCCCAGGCGGCGATACGCTATGGGCTGGTGGGGCAGGTGGTGGAGCGGGCCGACCAGGTGTTCCTGAAGAAGGCTCCCAAGTGAGGCGGATCGGCCTGCTGTTGCTCGCCGGGCTGGTGGCCGGGCTTCCGGCCCAGGCCCAGGTGACAACCGCGCGGCCACCGAAACTGCAGGATGCGATCGCCCAGGCTCGCCGCTTCATCACCGACACGATGAAGGTCCTGGGGGCGCCGGGCGCTTCCATCACAGTCATCCGGAATGGGCGAGTGATCTGGAGTGAGGGGTTCGGCTTCGCCGATGTCGAGCAGCAGGTCAAAGTCACTGCAGAGACCAGGTTCCGGGTGGGCAGCGTCTCCAAGCCGTTGACCTCGATCGCGCTGGGCCTGCTGTATGAAGAAGGCAAGCTGGACCTGGACTCGCCGGTGCAGCGTTACGTGCCCGGCTTCCCGGTGAAACGGTGGCCCATCACGGTGCGCCAAGTGGCCGGGCACCTGGCCGGCATCCGGCATTACAACGACGGCGAATTCGAGAACATGCTGCATTACCCGACGGTCGACTCGGGTCTCTCGATCTTCAAGAACGATTCATTGCTGTTCGAACCCGGTACTCGCTACTCGTACTCTTCCTACGGCTGGAACCTGCTGAGCGCGGTCATCGAGGGCGCCTCGGGCCAGCCGTTTCTCGATTTCATGCGAACCCGGGTCTTCGGTCCCGCGGGCATGACTCACACCGGTCCCGAGTTCGCCGACAGCCTCATTCCCTTTCGCGCCCGGTTCTACACCCGCGGCGACAGCGCCGGCCCGGTGCTGAATGCCCAGTACGTGGACAACAGCTACAAATGGGCGGGTGGCGGGTTTCTCTCGACTACCGAAGACCTGGCCAGATTCGGCCAGTTGCTGCTGGATGGAAAGCTGCTGAAGCCCGCAACCAGGGACCTGTGGTGGACCTCGCAGAAGACGACGGACGGGAAGGAAACCGGATACGGGATCGGATGGGGGACCTCGACCGACTCTACCGGCCGAGTACGAATCGGGCACACCGGTGGGTCCATGGGCGGCACCGCATCGCTGCAGATCTTTCCCAGGGAGAAGCTGGTAATCGCCCTGCTGGTCAACAGCGACTACACGTTCATCAGCGCGGTGCCAAGGTTGGCGCGGCTGTTCATGAACTAGGGCGCGACTACCAGCAACTCCACGCCTCCCGCCGCGCCATCCACCACGAGCACAGTCCGCGAGGCTCCTTCGGGAATCGGGAAGACGCCGGTCGTGGCCAGCGTATCCGGGATGGGGTCACCCGGGTTGACGACCGGTGTCGAGACCATCACCTCCCAGTTTCCCACGGTACTCTGCAGGTAGGGCGACACATCCTGGTAGTTGAAGGGAAACTGGACCCGGATCGGCGTGCCGTAATCCGGCTGGGTGCGCCAGATATCGATGCCGCTCGACGCCTGGGCGTAGTGAGCCACCCGAAGCTTCGTGGCCCCGGCCGGCACTACCGCGTTGGAATCGGCCAGGATGGTCGACCGCAGGACGCCGGAAGAGTCCAGGGCGATGATCGTCAACATGTCGTGGTCGGCCAGCGATATCTGCCGGCTGAAGCCGAGGCTCCCATTGCTCAACCGTACCTCGAGCAGGTGCGAACCGGTGGGCATGTCACCGTTGGTGTACTGCTGGGCCACGCCGAGGGTTCCCTGGTTGTGGCCGTCGAGATAGACCTTGACCGTGCCCGCGACCGAGGCACCGTTGATCAGAAAGAGAGACCCGTGGGCACCGAACTCCCCATGCATGTGGTCGGCCGACGAGCATCCGGCCAGCAACGCAAGGGTCGCCAATAGCGTAACGCGTACCGTCATAGGTCCTCCAGTGGAACCGCGCAGGGATCAGGCACCCCTCTCCAGGTAATATATCTGCTTCGACCCGGTACCGGCCGCAACTACGCAACTTGAAACCAAGCCATGAAACGGGGTAGGTTTCGCCCTCTATGGCCACCTTTGCTTACCAGGTCCCGGACTTCAGCCAGTCCCGGTTCGCCGCCGCGCCCGAAGCGCGTTTCGCGCCGCTTCCCGCTGACGGCGCGCTGCCCGAAGGCTTCTTCTCCACCTCCAACCTTCCTACCTACATCAAGGTCGGCTCCCGCTGGCTGATGCCGGCGCGGCCCCGGATGGATTGCGTCGTGGTGAAGCGGGGCGAAGGGTTGGAGACGATCGAGCCCCGGCGCCTCAGGAAGGGCGAGCAGGTCGCCATGGGCGAAGCGGAGGACGGCAGCCAGGGGATCTTCGTCCACACCGAGGGTTTTCTCGCCGGAGCGCACAGCGCCAACGAGTTCCGCTTCATGTCCACCGAGGTGAGCCGGGAGCGCCCGGTGAACTACGAGGAGCTGGCGGCCAAGCTGGGCGAGGAGAAGCGGCGGGGCGGGTACCTGGTGTGGGTGGCCGGACCCGCGCTGGTGCATTCCCGGGCCCGCAAGGACCTGGAATGGTTCATCCAGAACGGCTATGTGCAGGCGGTGCTCGCGGGGAACGCCGTCGCCGTGCACGATATCGAAGCCGCGATCTTCGGCACCACGCTGGGCATGACCAATACCGGACAGCCCACCGAGGGCGGTCATGGCCTCCACATGCGCGCGATCAACAAGGTCCGCGCGCTGGGCTCCATAGAAAAAGCGGTTGAGGTCGGCCTTATCACCAGCGGCATCATGCACGCACTGGTGACCCACAAGGTGCCCTACGTGCTGGCCGGCTCCATCCGGGACGACGGCCCCCTGCCGGGCGTCTTCTCCGACACCCTGGCCGCGCAGGACGCGATGCGGGAGATCACCGTCAAGGCTACCGGCTCCATCCTGGTGGCTTCGGCGCTCCACGCGATCGCGGTCGGCAACATGCTGCCCGCCTTCCACACTCACTACGACGGCGTCCCCACGCCGCTCATGACCATCTGCGTGGACCAGACCGAGTTCGTGGTCAACAAGCTCAAGGACCGGGGAACTCACCAGGCCTACGGCGTGGTCACCAACGCCCAGGATTTCATGCACGTCCTTCGCTTCTATACGGACCAATGGGAACAAAAGAAGAGCTGACGGTGCAGGTGGGCCAGGCCTGGACCCGCCTGGCCCATGCTGCCGCCCAGGAAGTCCCCCGCGCCGAAGTGGACGGGGTCTGGGTCTTTCGCGCCATCCGGCAGGATCTCCGCGAGTTCGGCACCGCCGTGCTGTCCCGGGTGGAGGGAGACCGGCGGCGGATCTATACCGCGCGCTATATCCACACCATCAAGGGCAAGGAGCGCGGCAGGTTCAGCGCCACCATCCAGGAAGTGGGCTCCGGGCCAGTCGAGGCGCTGGAAGCCCTGATCCGCGGGGTGGAGAAGCGTGCGGATGACGAGATTCCCACCCGAATCGAGCCCGCCACCTGGTTCCCGGTCGAGGAAGATGCCGCGAGTCGGCCAGGCTGAGGGCCAGGCCCTCCTCGAGCGATTCCGCCGCTACCTCCGCGATCAGCATCAGCCGGTCACCCGGCAACGCGATGTCGTCGCCGGGATCGTCCTGCAGGCGGACGATCACCTCTCGGTGGGCGCCATTCAACGGCGGCTCAAGGAACGGGGCCACCGGATCGGGCTGGCGACGATTTACCGGGTGCTGGAGATCCTGGTCGCCAGCGGGCTGGTCAAGGCCCACGATTTCGGCGAAGGGTTCCGCCGCTTCGAGCCGGTCACCGGGCAGGGCCGTCATGAGCACCTGGTCTGCACCCGTTGCGGCCGGGTGCTCGAATTCGCCAATGAGCAACTGGAGCGCGTGCTTCCCATCATCGCCGATGAGCACCGGTTCCAGCTGCAGCGGCACCGGGTGGAGATTTACGGCGTGTGCCAGGCGTGCCAGCAACTATGACTAACGTGCAGGGTGCAGGGTGCAGGGTGCCGGCCGATGGCTGACGGCCAGTCTGTGGGTCTGTTGGTGGCGTTCGGTGCCGGCGTGCTGAGTTTCCTTTCGCCCTGCGTGCTGCCGCTGGTGCCGTCCTACATTGGTTTCCTGACGGGGATGACGGCCAACGAGGTAACCAGCCGCCGCCACCTCGCCGTGCTCCACGCCCTCATGTTCGTCGCCGGATTCTCCCTCATCTTCATACTGCTCGGCGCCAGCGCCACCGCGCTGGGTAAAGCGCTCAACTACTACAAGGAGTGGATCCAGCGGGTGGGCGGGGTGCTGATCATCCTGTTCGGGCTGGTGTGCCTGGATGTCATCAAGCTGGGCTTCCTGAAGCAGGAGAAGCGCTTTCACCTGGAAGACAAGCCGGTGGGGTTCCTGGGATCCGCGCTGGTAGGGATGGCGTTCGGAGCGGGATGGACTCCCTGCATCGGGCCGATCCTGGGATCGGTGCTGGGGCTGGCGGCGACGGAGCAGGATCTTTCCCGCGGTATCCTGCTGCTCGCTTTCTATTCCGCGGGCCTGGCGCTGCCGTTCCTCCTGGCCGCGCTGGCGCTGGACCGATTCTTCACCTGGTTCCAGAAATTCCGTCGCTACCTGCCCTGGGTGCTCCGGGTGAGCGGAATCCTGCTGATTATTGTCGGGGTATTGATGGTGACCGGCAGCTTTACCAAGCTGGCTGGGTGGCTGCAACAACTGACCCCGGATTTCCTGAAATCTCAGTTGTAGAACTGAAAAGCTCCTCGCGGAACACGCGGAACGAACGCGGGACGCGTCTTTGCCAATTCAGTTCTTTTCGAAATCAGCCGAAAGAACAATTGGTTGAAAAAGAACCGTTCCGCGCTGCTTCCGCGAGTTCCGCGAGGAGCCGTTTGAACCCGACTAGCGCTTGACGAGCAACAACCCCGCCACCGCCCCTGCCAGCAGCACCAACAAGACCACGATGCGCCGTCGGCTCTGCTGGCGGCGCTTCTGTTCCGACCGGGTCTCCTCTTCCACGAACTCGAACGAGTCCACGATCGCGACCTGGGAGGGCCGGTAAGAATGGGGCGAATGATCGGTGTGGGCGGTCTGGGAATCCTCCAGGATCTCGGCGAACTGGGCGGCCCGCGCGAACCGGTTGGCGGGTTCGATCGCCAGGGCCCGGGCAATCGCGGAATCGAGCTGCCGGGTGACGTCGCGCCGGAGGCTGTGCACCGACGGTGCCGGCTGCGGCGGCCGCAGCTTGGTCGCCGTGCTCAGCTTGGACGCTGGCTGCGGAGCCGGCGGCGGCGAGCCGGTAAGCATGTGGTACATGAGAGCGCCGAGCCGGTAGATGTCGGTCAGCTCGTCCGCACGCTTTCCCGCAGCCTCTTCCGGGCTCAGGTAGGGCTGGTTATCCCGGGTAAGTAGCGGCTGCTCCACTTCCAGGAGCCGGGCGTCGTTGCCGTGGAGCAGGACGTTGGCGGGGGTAATGGGACAGTCCTTGGTGCCCTGGCGGTGCAGCTGCACCAGGGACCGGGCCAGCGCCGCCCCGATGCGCACGGCCTCGCGGGGTGGCAGTTGCGGCTCCCGGGAGAGGCGGTCGTTGAGGGTTTCACCGGTAGCGTTCGGCATACCTGAGGGGCTGAGGAGGGGGACAAGCTACCGCTTGAAATGGAGGTCGGCTAGGGGAGCCAGGCACCTGCCGTGATTCCGGATCGCGAACTGCACACCGCCGAGACGCGGAGAACGCGGAGGTGTGCTGAGGAACAACAATTGAAGGTTTCTTTGCGCTTCGGCACCTTTGCGCTATTCAGTTGCAGTTGCGGTTCTCAGCGAAACCTCAGCGGTAATCAGCGTCTCTGCGGTGTGCTGTTCTCCGAGTCCTCAGCCAACCTCACTCGGCTCTTTTTCCTCAAGCTCTTCCTCAAGCTGCTGCCGGCGTAAGAGCTCCCAATAACGTCCCCGAACCTTCATGAGCTCGGAGTGCGTCCCTGCTTCAGCCACCCTCCCGTTGTCCAGCACCAGAATCCAGTCCGCGTCGCGCACCGCGGCCAGCCGGTGGGAAATGATGATGCTGGTGCGGCCCGCCAGGGCGCTGCGCAGGCTCTGCAGGATGTGGGTCTCGGTCTGGGCGTCCACCGCGCTCAACGCGTCGTCCAGCACGAATACCGGCGGCGATTTGGCGAGCGCCCGGGCGATGGCGGTACGCTGTTTCTGCCCGCCGGAAAGGTTGATGCCTCGCTCGCCGAGGATGGTCTCCGGCCCGGCAGGGAGGTGATCCAGCGTTTCGGTGAGCTGGGCGGTTTCGGCGGCCTGGGCCAGCCGCCCGTCATCGGGGGCGCCGAAGAGAATGTTCTCCCGGATGGAGTCGCTGAACAGGAACGTCTCCTGGGGCACGAATCCCACCGCAGTGCGCAGGTCTTTCAGGTCCAGGGTGCGGACGTCCACTCCGTCGATCAGTACCCGGCCCTGATCCGGGTCGTAGGTGCGGGCCAGCAATTCGGCCAGCGTGGATTTGCCCGACCCGGTGGGTCCGACGATGGCGAGAGATCCGCCGGCTGGGACCGTGAAGGAGATATCCTGCAGGACCCAGCCTCGTTCCCGGGCATTGGGATACTGGAACCAGACGTTTTCGTA
>Ga0070699_100003805_pt1 | contig 13339 bp, 9 predicted proteins | sample KBSK1503metaG_FD_65473 | JGI IMG/M metagenome (GOLD analysis project Ga0070699, IMG submission 65473) | Corn, switchgrass and miscanthus rhizosphere microbial communities from Kellogg Biological Station, Michigan, USA - KBS K1-50-3 metaG | ecosystem: Host-associated > Plants > Roots >...
AGGTCGGCGGGCCACAGTTTCCGGTAGTCCGCATCGGGATAACCGGTAGCGGAGAGGTAGTTGATCAGCGCGTCGAACCACACGTACACGGTATGATCGGGTGCGCCGGGGAAGGGGATGCCCCAGGGAATCCGCACCCGGGACACCGAGAGATCCTGCAGCCCTTCCGCCAGCAGCCCCAGGACTTCGTTACGCCGGATCTCCGGCTCAACGGCCAGGGTTCCGTTGCGGATCAGGTCGTTCAGCGTGGCGGTGTACCGGGAGAGCCGGAAAAAGTGGTTGCTTTCCCGGGTGGGGACCAGCGTGAGGTTCGGGTGCTCGATGCAGTGGCCGTCCACGATCTGGTTGGGCGCCTTGAACTCCTCGCACCCGACACAATAGAGCCCTTCGTACTCGCCGAGGAACAGGTCGTCGGGGTTTCGTTCCTGGATCCGGGTGAGCAGCGTAGTGACCGCCCGCTCATGCCGGGGTTCGGTGGTGCGAATCCAGTCGTCGTGAGAACAGAGCAGCCGGCGCCACGTGGTGTTGAACCGATCCGCCAGCCGGTCGGCCAGGGCCTGGGGCGGAACTCCCTCCTGCTCCGCCGTCTGGGATACCTTCTGTCCGTGCTCGTCCATGCCCATCACGAAATGCACCGTGTCGCCCCGGAGCCGGCGGTAGCGGGCGATGGCGTCGGCGCCGACCTTCTCCAGTGCGTGCCCCAGGTGGGGATCGCCGTTGGAGTAATCGATGGCGGTGGTGAGATAGAACTTGGCCACGGCCGTCAGCTCAATTGAGAGCGGGCGGAGAGCCGCCCGGCGGGTTGCCCTGGTTACCGCGTCCCCGGCGCCCGCGCCGGCGCCGGCGGCGCGCGGCGCCCGAGGAGGTCGAAGCAGGCTCGGATGAGGGGGTGGCAGTGTCCGGCGCTTCCACTCGCGGCGCTGGTGGCTCGGGCGGGCGGGGCCGAACCTCGACCATGATCAGCGGCTCACCGGTCCGGTCCAATTCTTCCTTCAGCTCGATCAGCGAAATCGTCCGGGGCCCCTGCTCCTCGTGCCGCAGAAACACCCGCTCCCGGAAGATGTCCACGGCAATCACTTTTTCCGCGCCCAGCGCGGTGCGCAGGGTCTTCCCCTCTTTGGGGAACCGTTTCCGGGCGGCGACGTAAAACTCGTGCTCGTACTTGAGGCAGCAGAGCAGCCGGCCGCAGCCCCCGCTGATCTGCTGGGGATTGAGCGAAAGGTGCTGGTCCTTGGCGAGACTCAGGTTGACCGGAGACAGGTCGGTGAGCCAGGTGGAGCAGCAGTACTCCCGGCCGCAACGGCCGACTCCGGTGAGCCGGGCGGCCTCGTCCCGCACCCCGATCTGCCGGAGCTCGATCCGGGTGCGGAACAGCGCCGCCAGGTCCCGCACCAGGGTGCGGAAATCCACCCGCTTTTCGGCCGTGAAGTAGATGGTGAGCTTGTTTCGGTCCCACTGCCATTCGGCGTCGCTCACCTTCATGGTGAGCTGGTGGTGCTTCACCCGCTCGATCACCTTGCGGCGAACGTCTTCCTCGGATTTCCGGAGCTCGTTTGCGGTGTGGGTTTCTTCCTGCGAAGCGCGGCGCACCACCGGCCGGAGCGGCTCCGGCTTGGATTCCACTCCGCAGCCGGTGCTGCAGGAGGTGCACTTCTTCTCCGCGGTTTCGCCGGTCGAGTTCACCCGGCCGAAATCGAAGCCTCGCTCGGCTTCCACGATGACCGGCTCCTGGAGACGCAGCAATTCCGCCTCATCACTCCAGGTGAAGAAGGCCTTGCGGTTGCCTTTGAATCGGATTTCGACGGTTTGCATTTCTATAGACAGGTGAGAAGGAAGAAGTGAAAAGTGAGAGGGAACTGTTACTTCCGCGTCCTTCTCACTTCTTACTTCTCACCTCTCACGCTTTTGAGGTTAGGCTTCGGTAAACGCACCCATGTTCGCGAATTTCTCGGCGCGGCGTCGCACCAGCTTGTCGGGCTTGATCCGCCTGAGCTCGCCGACGTGGCGGATCAGGGTCGACCGGAGGGCTTCGCCGGCCGCGTCCGGATCCAGGTGGGCGCCGCCCACGGGTTCCGGGATGATCTCGTCGATCACCTTGAACGCGATCAGGTCCTTGGCTGTGAGCTTGAGCGCATCAGCCGCCCGCTCCCGCTGCGCGGCGTCCTTCCAGAGAATCGCGGCGCAGCCCTCGGGAGAAATTACCGAGTACACCGAGTTCTCCAGCATCAGCACCCGGTCCGCCACGCCCAGGGCCAGCGCGCCGCCGGAGCCGCCCTCGCCGATCACCACGGCGACGCAGGGGGTCGGCAGCGAGGCCATCTCCACGATATTGCGCGCCAGGGCCTCGGACTGGCCCCGCTCCTCCGCGCCCAGCCCGGGATATGCGCCCGGCGTATCGATCAGCGTGATCACCGGCGCTTCGAACTTGGCGGCCAGGTTCATCAGGCGGAGCGCCTTGCGGTAGCCCTCGGGATGGGCCATGCCAAAATTGCGTTTGAGGTTTTCCTTGGTGTCGCGGCCTTTCTGGTGGCCGATTACCATGACCGACAGCCCGTTGAGCCGGGCCCAGCCGCCGACGATCGCGGGATCGTCGCGGTACAGCCGGTCGCCGTGCAGCTCGATGAAGTCGGTGAAGATGGTGCTCAGGTAATCCAGCGTGTAGGGCCGGCGCGGGTGCCGCGCGACCATCACCCGCTGGATCGGCGTCAGGTTGCCGTAGATCTCGGCCCGCAACGTCACCAGCCGGTTCTCCAGTCCCTTGAGCTCGCTTTCGACGTCGATCTCCCGTTCCACGCCCAGCCGTTTGAGATCCTCGATCTGGCGCTCAAGTTCGGCCAGCGGCTTCTCGAATTCCAGGGTGTAGACCGTAGGCATCGCTATCCCGCTTTGACGTAATGAACCGACACCGGGCCGAGCAGTGCACGCAGGCCCTGGAGCAGGTCGTCATCCGCCGCCACCCGGATTCGCCGGGAGCGGAGGCGCATGGATTCACCGTTACCGTCGCTCCACTCAATATAGAGCGGGACCGGTCCGGGGTGCTTGGCGCAGAGCGCCACGGCCGCCCGGACCTGGTCCGCCGGGGGGGCTCCCGGCGCCTTCCAGCTGAGGCTCAACCCGATGGCACCAGAGGGCTTGAGCTGGTCCAGGAGTTGGGCGCCCTCCACCACGAAGGGGGCCCGTTCCTCGCCCCGGTCACGGAGGCTGAACCCCCCGGTCAGGAGCACGGCGGCGTCCTCCCGGATCACCTGGTTGAGCTTGGCCCAGGCATCGGGGAACACCAGGGCCTCCGCCGTCCCGTGGAAGTCTTCCACCAGGAGCCGGGCGTACTCTTTCCCGGTCTTCTTGGAGATCTGCCGCTTCAGCTGGGTCACCACGGCCGCCACGGTGATTTGGTGCTCGCTCCATTCGCCCAGCGTCGCCGTGGTGCGGCTGCCGAACAGCTCGACCTCGTGCCGGTACCGCTCCAGCGGATGGCCGGAGATGAAGAACCCGATCACTTCCTTTTCCCGGGCCAGCCGTTCCGCCTCGCTCCACTCCGGAATGTCGGGCAGCCCTTTCCCGCGCTGCCGGGGACCGGGAGCCGCTTCCCCGAAAAGCGAGACCTGGCCGGAGTCGCGTTCCTGCTGCTTGAACTGCGCTTCGGCGAACGCGCCGTCCAGCGCCGCGATCAACTGGGCCCGATGCCCGTCGAGCTGGTCGCAGGCGCCGGCGGCGACCAGGGATTCCAGCACCCGCTTGTTGCAGAGCCGGAGATCGATCCGCTCCACGAAGTCGGTGAGACTGGTGAAGGGTGAGCGGTGCCGCGCCTGGATGATGGATTCGATGGCGCCCCACCCGACGTTGCGCACCGCCCCCAGCCCGAAGCGGATCCGCTGGTCGCCCACCACGGTGAACTTGAAGCCCGATTCGTTGACGCTGGGCGGAAGCACCTCGAGCTCCAGCTCCCGGGCCTCGGCGATATACTGCACCACCTTGTCGGTATTGCCGATTTCCGAGGAGAGCAGCGCCGCCATGAACTCCGCGGCGTAGTGGGTCTTGAGCCACGCGGTCTGGTAGGACAGGATCGAGTACGCCACCGAGTGCGACTTGTTGAACCCATAGCGGCCGAAGGTCTCGATCTGGGCGGCCAGGTCGTCGGCCAGCTTCTTGTCAATGCCCTTCTCGACCGCGCGCTCCACGAACCGGCCCAGCTCTTTCCTGATCAGCTCGGAGTCCTTCTTGCCGACCGCTTTCCGGAGCACGTCGGCTTCGGCCAGCGTGAAGCCGGCCAGGATGTTCGCGATGCGCATCACCTGTTCCTGGTAGGTGATGACGCCGTACGTGGGAGACAGGATTTCTTCCAGCGCGGGATGCGGGTACTTCACCGGCTCCTGCCCCAGTTTCCGGCGGATGAACACCAGGTGCATGCCGGTATCCAGCGGGCCGGGGCGCATCAGCGCGTTGCTCGCGACCAGGTCATCGAACCGGTCGCACTTCATGTTGCGGAGCGTGTCGGTGGCGAGCGGAGACTCGAACTGGAAGACGCCCCCGGTCCGGCCCCGGCGCAGCAGCGCATACACTTCGGGATCCGCCAGGTCCAGCGCATCCATGTCGGGCGCGGCGCCGTGCCGGTCCCGGATCATGGCCACCGCGTCGTGGATCACGGTCAGGGTCTTCAGGCCCAGCATGTCCATCTTCAACATGCCGACCTTCTCCAGCCCGACCATGTCATACTGAGTGATGATCGCGTCCTCGCCGTCGCCGGTCTGGCCGGCGCCCTTGGTGGGCGCGGTACATACCGGGACGTACTCGCTGAGCGGTCCCGGCGCGATGACTACTCCGGCCGCATGCACCGACGCGTGGCGCGAGATCCCCTCGATCCGGGAACCCAGGTCGGCCAGCCGCTGGTAGAGCGGATTGGTCCGGGCCAGGTCGCGCAACTCGTCGATCTTCTGCATCGCCTCCGGGATCGTCAGGCTGTAGGCCGGCCCCGAGGGAATCAGCTTGGTGATGCGGTCGGCTTCGCCGGGTGGAATCTTGAGGACCCGGGCCACGTCCTTCACCGCGGCCCGGGCCTTCAGAGTCCCGAACGTGATGATCTGTCCCACGCTCTGCCGCCCGTACCGCTCCCGCACGTAGTCAATCACCTCGCCGCGGCGCTCGAAGCAGAAGTCCACGTCGATGTCCGGCATGGACACCCGCTCCGGGTTCAGGAATCGCTCGAAGAGGAGATCGAACTTGAGCGGGTCCACGTTGGTGATGCCGAGCGAGTAGGCGACCAGCGATCCGGCGGCGGAACCCCGTCCGGGGCCGACCGGAATGCCCCGGGCGCGGGCCGCGGCGATGAAGTCCTGGACGATCAGGAAATACCCGGCGTAACCGGCGGTGTTGATGACACCCAGCTCGTATTCCATCCGCTCCCGGACCGGAGCCGGTAGCGGTGTGCCATAACGCCCTGCCGCCCCTTTCTCCGTCAGCTCGCGCAACAGGCTTTCGTCGTCCTGGTATTCGGCGGGTCGGGGGAACTGGGGCAGGAAGTACCGCTTCTCGAAATCGAACTCGCAGAGATCGGCGATCTTCTGGGTGTTGCTTACCGCGTCCGGCTGATCGGGAAACAGCGCGCGCATCTCGGCTTCGGTCTTGACGTATGACTCCTGGCCGGTAAAGCGGAACCGCTTGGGATCGTCCAGGTCGGTGCCGGTGCCGATGGCGAGCAGCACGTCGTGCGCTTCGGCGTCCTCCCGCTTCAGGTAATGGGCATCGTTGGTGGCGACTACGCCGAGTCCCAGCTCGGCCCCCAGCCGGACCATGCCCTCACGCACCAGCGTCTCTTCCGGAATGCCGTGTTCCTGGATCTCGAGCCAGAAGTTCCGGCTGCCGAACGTCTGGGCAAACCACTGGGCTGACTTCTTCGCCTCCTCGTAGTTCCCTTGCCGCAGCCAGAGCGAGATCTCACCGGAGAGACAGGCGGCGAGACAGACGATGCCCTCGGAGTGGGCCGCCAGCACTTCCTTGTCGATCCGGGGCCGGCGATAGAAGCCCTCGGTGAACCCGATCGACGACAGGCGAACCAGGTTCTTGTAGCCGGCGCGATTCTGCGCCAGCAGGACGAGGTGGCTGTAGGGGGCCGGCGCCCACGAAGGCTTGGCCTGCACGGTCCGGGGCCCGAACGCGAGGTAGGCTTCGAAGCCCAGGATGGGGCGGATCTTCTGGGCCTTCGCCTGTTCGTAGAAGGACCAGGCCGCGTGCAGGTTGCCATGGTCGGTAACGGCCAGGCTGTCCATCCCCAGTTTCTTGACGTGGCTAACCAACTCGGGAATCCGGTTGGCCCCGTCGAGGAGGGAAAACTCGCTGTGGGTATGGAGATGTACGAAGGCCATGCCTGCCGGAAATAGGGGAATGTGGGAATAAGGGAATGGGGGAACAGCTAAAAGGTGGGATTACCGTGTTCCCACATTCCCGCATTCCCGCATTCCCACATTCGTAATGCGTGAAGATTACTGGCCCTCACGATTGTTGTCAAAACTTGTTGCCATTGCTTATTTTACGTCACTTCCAGCTTTCCAACCCGCGGGAGGTTTCTCGTGCAGAATCGGCTTCAGCTCCTCCTGCTCTCCAGTATCGCCGGCTCCGCCCTGTTGAGCGGGTGCAGTAGCGGTGGCGATTCGAATCCCCCGCTGACTCCGGGCGTCGATTGCAGCAGCTCCACCCCGGTCAATCTCACGGTAGGGCAATCGGTCATCCTCTCGGCCACGGTGGCCAAGGGCTGCATCAGGATTCCCGCGGCAGGAGCCGGGGGCGCTACCCATCTCGTAGTCGCGTACTCCGGGTCCGGACAGGTAGTCCGAAACGGTATCTCAGGCCCCTATGCCCTGGGCGGCCAGTCGGTGGCGAGTCCCGCGCCGCCGGCGTTCACCTCTCCGGATCAGTTTGACCGCACCTCGTTGCCCACCCAGGCCGCTCGCTTCCATGCCATGCTGCGGGAACGGGAATCGGAACTGGCCCTGGAGCCCGGGCGCCGGCTCGCCGCGCCGCGCGCGCCCCGGGTGCCGCCGGTCTTTGGCGACCAGCGCACCTTCAAGGTCTGCGCGACCCAGACCTGCAGCAACTTCGTCAACGTGATCGCAACCGCCAAGTTCGTGGGGCCGCGAGGCGCGATCTTTCTCGACAACACCGTGCCGGCCGGTGGTCTTACCCAGGCCGACATCGACAGCCTGGGCTCGCTGTTCGACGGGGCGTCGCCCAACATCTACGAGATCGACACCACAGCTTTCAGCCGCGAATCGGACCTGGACGGGAATAGTGTGGTCATCATCCTGCTCACCGACCAGGTCAACACGCTCTCCGGCACCTGCCCCAATGGCTCGATCATCCTGGGTTACTTCTTCGGACTGGACCTGGTGGCGGACCCCAACTCCAACCACGGCGAAGTGTTTTACGGGCTGGTACCCAATCCGACCGCGCCCAACTGCGCCATCACCAAGAACCAGGTCTTTCAACTGCTTCCCCCGGTGCTGGCCCACGAGTTCCAGCACATGATCAGCTTCAACCAGCACGTGCTGCTCCGGGGCGGCGCCAGTGAAGTGACCTGGCTCAACGAGGGCATGTCGCACTTCGCGGAGGAAATCGCGGGGCGCGGGCTGCCCAACAGCCGGTGCCCGGGATTCACCACCTGTCTGCGGCAGTTTACCGACAATGGCGACGTGTCCAACGGATACTTCTACCTCAATAGTCCGGAGAGCTTCTTCCTGGTCTTCCCCGGTTCGTCCTTCGGACAACTGGAGGAGCGGGGGGCCTCGTGGCTCTTCGTACGCTGGCTCGCCGATCATTTCGCCGTGGACACCCTGCTCGGAACCGGGGTCACCCGCGCGCTGGAAATGACGACGCTGACCGGCAGCAGCAACGTTGCGTCGGTCACCGGCCTGCCGTTCGTCCAACTGGTGGGCGAGTGGCAGCTGGCCAACTTTACCGAATCGATTCCCGGTTTCACCGGCAGCAACGGTCGGCTGAGTTACCGCACCTGGGACCTGGGGGCTGCCTTCGCCCAGGCGTTGGGCGGCTTGCCCTATCCGCTGGTACCCGAGGCGACGTCCGGCAGTTACGCCAGGCTGGGGACCCTGCGCGGCGGCTCGGGCCGCCACCTCCTGGTGAACCAGGGCGCGAACGCGGGCGCCATCGATTTTCAGTTGAAGGGTGACAGCAAGTTCTCCAGCCTGGTGCCCTCGTTCGCGGTAGTGCGCACCCAGTGAGACTCCGGCGAGTCATGGGGGCCGTCCTCATCGGGGCGGCTCTCGATGCCGCCCCGATTCTGGCGCAGCAGTCGGCGCGACCTCCGCTGGTGTTGAGCCTTCCCGGCTCGGTGCGCCAGGCCGGACTCGCCGGCTCCGGTACCGCGCTCATCGGCGACGCCGGCTCGGTCTTCAGCAATCCCGCCGGCCTCGCCCCGATCAAGTACCTGAGCATCGAAGGCAGTTTCTCCGCCTATCCCGACGGCACCCGGCAGGGCAGCGCCTCCGCGGGCCTCCGGCTGGGGCCGATTCACCTGGGCGGTGGCGGCAGTTACCTGCTGTTCAACGACTCGGCGGCGGTGCGGTCCAACCTGATGTGGGTGGGGACACTGGGCTACCGCATCGGGCTGGTCTCGGTTGGCAGCTCGGCGAAGTATGTGGCCAGCGAAGACTCCACCGGCCACATCGACCGGGGAGTGACCGAAGATATCGGCCTGGCAATCGCGCTGTTCGATATTTCGTCCATCGGGTTCAGCGCGCAGAACATCGGAAACTACCGGATCTCCGGCGTTTCGCTCATCCTGCCGACGACCTACCGGCTGGGGTTCATGCTCAATTTTACCGACCCGCAGACCACTGCCCGGCTGCTCGGCACCATCGAAACGATCTGGACCCAGGACCAGGAGCGCCGCACCGTCATCGGGTTCGAGGCCGGCCTGGTCGTGAGCGGAGTGGGGCTGGTCGCTCGGGTCGGCCACGGCGGCCAACCGGCCGCCAGCGGCCAGTCCGAATGGGCCTATGGTGGTGGGGTCCTGCTGGGCCGGCTCCGTCTTGATTATGCATACCAGCGGCGCAAAGGGTTGGGAGGAGAGGTTCATCGAGTCGGAGTCAGGTGGACACCATGAGAAATATCGGAATGTGGGAATACGGGAATGTGGGAACGGGTCTGAGACTGTTCACGCATTCCCACATTCCGTCATTCCCTCATTCCTACTTGCTCGATCTCAAGTCCTCACGATGAAGTCTCTGGTCAGGAGGCTGCTCCGCATGTTCGCTATCGCAATCCTGGTTCTGATGGCCGGCTATACCACGGCCTACGTGGCCAGCGAGGACGTTCGCTATCTCACCCGGTCGGGGATCGAGGAAACCCGGATCCTCCAGTCCCGCCGGTCCATCGCCAAGCTGGTGGCGGACTCGCGCACGCCGGCGGAGACCCGGGCGCTGCTCAAGCTGGTGCTCGACGCGCGCGATTACGCGGCCACGCTGGGGCTCGAGGCGAAGGAGACCTACACCACCTACGCCGACGTGGGCCGCGACACGCTCCTGCTGGTTCTGTCGGCTTCGCCCCGGAATTGTCTCTGTGCCTACCTCTGGAAGTACCCGATCGTGGGACGGATCCCCTACAAGGGCTTTTTCGACGCCGACATGGCGCAGCGCACCGCGGACAAGATGGAGGCCAGGGGGTTCGACGTGTACCTGCGTCCCTCCGGCGCCTTTTCCACCCTGGGGTGGTTCAACGATCCCCTACTATCGACCGCGATGGGGAAAGACAGCATGGAGCTGGCCGCCACCGTGCTCCACGAAATCGCGCACAATACGCTGTACGTGAAGAGCGCGACGCCGTTCAACGAGAGCTTCGCCCAGATGGTGGGATATCACGGGGCCGAGGAGTTCTTCCGGCAGCGGGGAGATACGCTCGATGCGGCGCGGGCCAGGGACCGGTGGAACGACGAGATCCTGCTGAGCGAGTACTACGCGGGACTGGGCCGGCGGCTGGATTCCCTCTACCAGGCGACGACCGATACCGCCGCTATCAACGCGGGGCGCCAGGCGGTGGCGGCGTGGGCCCGGGGCGAGTTGCAGGACTCGATCGGCCCCCGGCTCAGGAGCTACCGGGTGGGCCGGCTCACCGAGCGGCCGATCAACAACGCCCAGATCATCGCCGCGCGAATCTACCGCGACCGGCTGGGACTATTCGAGCAATGGTACCAGCAACACGGCCACCGCGTGGATTCCGCGGTGGCCGCGCTCGGCCGCCTGGTGAAAGGCGTGCCGGGGGACAGCGTGTATGCGGTGCTGGAACGGGCTACCGCGACGCCTTGAGGGTCACGCTCCCCGACCCGGTCTCGACGTGTAACCGGCCCTGGCCGTCCCCAATCCGCCCCAGTAGCCGGTCCTCGCTGCGCCGAGTGACCTGGATCGGCAAGTCGGTGTCCACGTCACCACTCGAAGTTTCGATGTCGAGCGCGCTGCCGAAATTGGCCGGCACCCCGATGGTGACGTTGCCCGATCCGGTGTCCACGTTGATGTCGTCGGTATCGGTGAGCAGGTCTACGGTGACGTCGCCGCTGCCCGTATCCAGCGACAGCGAGGTCGCGGACACCCCGCGCAGCTCGATGTTGCCTGACCCGGTGTCGACCGAGAGGTCGGTGGATTTCATGGTGCTGCCGGTCACGTCACCGGAGCCGGTATCGATGCTGATACTGGTCCCCGTCGCGTTGGAGTAACCCACGTTACCGGAACCGGTATCCACCGTGAGATCGCCGGAGATCGTGGTGACCCGGACGTCGCCGGAGCCGGTGTCGATATTCAGGTTGCCGGTGATTCCCTCGGCTGACACGTTCCCCGAGGACGTATCGAGGTCCAGGTTGCCGTTCACGTTGGTGGCGTCGATCCGGCCGACCCCGATGTTCACCGAGACTCGCTTGCCCGACGGCACCATGATTCGGAGGTCAGCCCAGGCCTCCAGCCCGTCGCCACTGCTCCGGATCGTGACCCGGCGGCCCCGGTCATGATCCCCGTCTCCGAAACTGCCGTCGTCCCGGACCCACATTTCCGACCGGTAGTTGCCCTGGTTGCGGTCCCGGGAATAGACGATCCGGTCGCTCGGGAAGATCACCCGAAGGCCCTGCGCGGTGCGATAGGCTCCGGTCTCGACCTTGAGCTGCCCGGCGTCACCGCCGCCCCGGGTCACCTCCACCACGACGCTGCTGCCGCTCCCGGCGACAATGGACACGTTCCCGGCCAGGTCAAACAGGATGACGCGTTCGCCGGCCAGGGTGAATCGCTCCTGGCCCGCGGCGATGAGCGGGGTAGCGGCCAGCGCGAGAAAGATCCCGGCGGCGGTTCGGGCGGCTGACATGGCATCTCCATGGCTGTTGGCGGGTTGCAGCTGTGGTGCGCGGTCGGGGGTTTGGATAGCGGAGAAGAATGGAAGGTTGCTAAGAGGCCAGTCGCTGTTGATATACCTTCAAGTCCCGCTCCGAGAAGCACACGAACCGGACCAGCTCAACTCCCGAGGCCCCGGCCAGGACCTCCCGGGTAGTCTCGATGGCGATCCCGCAGGCCTCCTCGATCGGATAGCCGAAGGCACCGGTGCTGATGCTGGGGAACGCCATGGAGCGGACCCCGTGCTCCTGGGCCAGACGGAGTGAGTTGCGGTAACAACTCTGCAGGCTGGCAGCCTCGCCCCGAGTCCCTCCGTACCAGATCGGCCCCACGGTGTGAATGACATACCGCGCCGCAAGCTCGAAACCCGGCGTGATCCGGGCCTCTCCAGTTGGACACCCGCCAATCGCCCGGCATGCCTCGAGAAGCGCGGGGCCGGCCGCCCGATGAATCGCACCATCAACACCGCCACCGCCCAGGAGGCTGCTGTTGGCCGCGTTGACTAAGGCATCGACGGATTCGCGGGTGATGTCACCCTGGAGCGCTTCAAGAATCATGAGGAGGCTAGCGAGGCTACTACGCGCCTCCCAGTTTCCGGCGGGCGAGCCGTCCTTCGGGGTGCAGGGCCATCTCCAGCGCGGCCTCCAGGTTGATTGCCACGCCCTCGGCATCAGTCAGCCGGCCAACTACATCGGCCGCGGGCTGATCCTGGGGCTGTTCGATGACAAAGACCAGGCCGGCGCCCGAGGCTTCAATGGCCCGAACCGCGTGCCGCCAGCGCACCTCGGATCCGTGCGGGCGTCGCGCGACCACCAGTGGAATCATCCCGAACGCGGGATGCAAGGTCGCTACCCGGGGAATTCCCAGCCGGGCCGCGAGGGCGTCCCAGCCGGTCCAATCCTCGCCCGTCGTCATCACCGTAAAGGTCCAGCCGGCGTTCTCAACTACCTGGGCGAGGGCCATGACGAGAGCCTCATCCTCGACCTGGTCGGCGGTGCAGCTGGAAAGCACCACACTGCCGTGCTCGCCGAACCAGCGCTGCTCCGGGCTTAACTCGGCAGGTTTTCCACCGAAGGTGGCGTAGCGCCGTGTGGTATCGATCTGCCGTTCGGCCTCGGTTCGTTGTTCGGGGAACTCGGCGGCTTCGGCGGCGCCGGTGAAGGCTACCTCGGAAGCCAGGTAGTGGCCGGCGTTGCGGAGGATCTTGCCGCGGAGATGCAGGGTCCCGCTCCGGGGATCCAGGGCGAACGCCCGGTCCAAGGCGAGCAAGGCATGGGTGTGCTCCCCCAGGCGATAGGCAGCGTACCCCATTTCGTGCCAGACCATTCCGAAATCGGGATCCTGCTCCGCGGACGCCTGGAGATATCCGAGCGCCTCGCGCAGTCGCCCCATTTCGACCAGGGCCGCGCCGGTAAGGGCACCGGAGAATGCGTCCTGCTCGAAATAGCGGGTGGCCCGCTCGGCCAGGGCGAGCGCGTCGTCGAAGCGCCCCTCGGCGCGGAGCAGCTGGAAGTATTCCGCCCATCCCGCCTTGAGCTGCGGCTCGGCGTCGATCACCGCGCGGTACGCCGCCTCCGCCTGGGTATGGTCCCCATCGCGCAAAAGGTGTCGGGGCCGGCTCAGGCTGCGCTCCTCCGGCTCTCCGGCGAACACCCTGAACTGTGCGGTGGTGAACATCTCGCCAATGTACCCGAATACGACGACACCGCTAGGGTACCCGGCACCGTGTAACAGTGCAGGGTGCAGGGTGCAGGGTGCAGGGTGCAGGGTGCAGAGTGCAGGGTGCAGGGTTATTTTCCCTTCCCCCCCTGAGATGAAGCCAGGGGCCACGGATTGTGCACTCTGCACTCTGCACCCTGCACTCTGCACCCGAAGCCATGGACTCCTCGACCGTCGATCGCAACCGCGACCGCTACCTCCGGGAATTGAGCGAGTATCTCGCCATCCCCTCAATCAGCACCCTC
>Ga0070699_100003806_pt1 | contig 13339 bp, 11 predicted proteins | sample KBSK1503metaG_FD_65473 | JGI IMG/M metagenome (GOLD analysis project Ga0070699, IMG submission 65473) | Corn, switchgrass and miscanthus rhizosphere microbial communities from Kellogg Biological Station, Michigan, USA - KBS K1-50-3 metaG | ecosystem: Host-associated > Plants > Roots >...
TGCTGGTTTTCGCTCACGGATCGGTGCTGGCACCGTTTATCTATACAATCTTCTAGCAAATGCGGGAATGAGGGAATGTGGGAATGCGGGAACATCAGATTGTGGGAACGGGTTGTTTTGTTCCCCCATTCCGGTATTCCCACATTCCCGTATTTCGTTCAGGGTCCCCAGACGTCGGGGCCGGTTGCCTTCAGGATGGAGTCCATTGCCGAGCGCAGCTGGGCGATCCGGCCCGCGTATGACGGCTCCCGGGCGAGGTTATGCAGCTCGCCCGGGTCCTGGTCCAGGTCGTAGGCCTCTTCCTTCCCGCTCTCGTGCCGCATGTAAGTGTCGGCCCCCCACACCACGGAACGCAGCGTTTCCACCGCGCCAATCGGCTTCCCGGTGGTAACCACCTCGAACAGCATCGGCTGGTCGGCCGGCGTGGCCGTGGAATCCCAGAACCGCCGGAGTGATTGGCCGGGAAACGGGCGTTCGGGCGTGGTGCCGGTCAGGTCGAAAATGGTCGCGGGCAGATCCCGCAGGTTCAACCGGCTGCTGACCGTCCTGCCCTGGGGCACCGACCTGGGATAGCTGATGATAAGCGGCACCCGCATGACCGGCGAATAGAGACTGTTGCCGTGTACGAAATATCCGTGTTCTCCGAACTGCTCTCCGTGGTCGCCGGCAACAATGACGATGGTATTCTCCAGCAGGCCGCGCCGCTTCAGCTCCGCCAGCAGGCGCCCGATCTCGGTATCGAGATAGTTCATGGCGCCCATGTAGGCTTCGTGCTCCCGCTCCATTTCGGCGGGCTTCATCCGCAGCTTGCCGACCATCCGGGCGCCCCGGATGCTCTGGTCGGTCTGGTAGGGTTTGCGCTTGACGGCCGAAGCGAACTTCCGGTCGAACTCGGCAGGCGGGAAGTAGGGCTCGTGGACGTCGTAGTAGTTGACGAACGCGAAGAAGGGGCGGCCATCCTTGCGGCTGTCGAGCCAACCCAGCAGATCCCCATCGACCCGGGCCGCATTTTTCCGTCCCAGGATATCGTAAAACCCGATCAGCTTGCGGAAACCGGGACGCACCGACAGGTATCGGCCGATCGAAGAATTGAGGAACAGCTCACCAGGACTGATCACGTAGTCGGAAAAATGGCTGAAGCCCCGCGCCAGCCCGAAGTCGCGGCTGACATAATGCAGGTTGGCCGCGAATCCACCCGTCGCGTAGCCGCGGCGGCTCAATTCCTCCGCGAGAGTGGGGAACTTGTCATCGAGCGGCGTCTTGAGGCCCGAGCTCATCTGGTGCGGGAGGTAGCCGGTGAACATCGACGCGTGGGAAGGCAGCGTCCAGCTGGTAGGCGACAGGGCCTGGACGAAATTCACCCCGCCCCGGGCGAACTCCTCGAGCACCGGCGTGGTGGGCCGGTTGAACCCGTCCACGCTCATGCTCATCGCCCGGGCGGTATCGAGAATCAGCAGCAGGACGTTGGGCGCTCCCTGGGGCGCCGCCGGCAGTTTCGCGAGGGCCCGCCGCTCGGCCAGCCGCGGGAGCCCGAACGCGCCGCCGGCCGCCACGGCGGTCAGCCCGATGAGGACAGGGGTGGTGCGACGGATGAGCCGGATGAATCCGCCCGTGCGCCTGGCGATGACGGCGGAGGCCTGGACCGCGATGCCCAGTGCGATCACCAGCAGCGCGTAGGTGTGCATCTCGTTGACGGCGAGGAAACAGACCGCCACCGCCGCGGAAACGGCGAGCCCGAATATCGCGAGCCGGGAGGCGCGAGGCGAACGCCACAGCAGGACCAGGAGCGAGAGCACTGCGCCGGGCAGCAGCAGCCAGAGCAGGTCCATGACCGGCGCCAGCCAGATGACGTGGGGGCCCATGAAGGTGTCGGTGCCGAAGCCGTACTTTCGCACCGTCATGACGATGCCCTCGATGAGGCCCGCCACCAGGCCGAACCAGATGGAGGCCAACAGGACGTCGCCGGGGCGCAGGCGCGCTCCAGGCTCAGCGGCAGCTGTCATCGGGGGTTCCTGCGAGAGGACTGCGGAATGATCAAGTCCGATGGCCGCCCAGTCGGACCATGCTGTTATACACCGCTCCCACCAGCCGGCCCAGCGCGTATCCGAACACGAAGGCGTACACGAAGCCGATCAGGCTGCCCAGGAAGGTGACCTTGTAGCCCGGGAGAAACACCCGGAGCAGGCTCAGGTGCTGGCCCACCCGGGGGCCGCCCTTCAGCACCAGGATGTTGGTGGCGATGAAAATGCCGGCACCGAGCAGGAGCCCGACGGCGATGCCCCAGGCCCGGGCGTTGAGCCGGAGCATGGTGTTCTGCATTTCCCGCTCGGTCTCGTCGGCGGTCATAGTCTCGGTCTCAGGCATCAGCGCTCTCAGATATGGTCCAGGAAGTCGCGGGTTTGCGACAGCTCCGACTTGGCACGAATCACGAAAATCGAAAAAGCGATTATCAGGTTGCGGCAGAAGGCGAAGAACCAGCCGCCCACGAACCCGACCATGAAGCCCCAGCAGAATCCGACCAGCGCGCCGGGCCAGGACACCGAATAGCCCTTGAAATACTGCGACAGCAGCGCGAGCCCGACGTGCTGGTCCGGCGACCGGAGCAGGAACATCGCGGTCGCCAGGAAGAGACTGATGCCGATGGCCAGGCCGATGGCGACGCCGAACGCGCGCTTGTGCAGGGGAGCAAAGGCGAGCGCGACTGCCGGAGGAAGCACGTCCCCCGAGTCCCGCGCGCTGGGTGGAGCAGCGGATTCCGTCACGTGATTCATACGAGGATGCTCACCAATATGGGTACGCGGAACCGCCCGGGCAACATCATCTCGGGTCGTCCCTGACCCCGGGAGACCGAACCGGCTGCTGCCAGGGGCCCCGGGGTGTCTTGCTCGGAATCGGCGGCCAGGTTTCCACCCCGACTTCCGCGAACGCCTGGACATCGGCCGGCGGCTTGGGCTCGCCGATGGTATGATGCAGCAGGATGCCCCAGAGCGCCGATATCCCATTCAGGAAATAGTAGAGCAGGTGCACCGGCACGACCCGCACCGCGAACCAGGTCCCCCGGCAACGGGCAAAGAAGCCATACAGAGTCCGGCTGGTGTAAATCACCGGGAGCACGGCCCCCAGCGTCCCCAGGAGCCAGCGGAAGTCTCGCAGCACCAGGGCGGCCAGGGTGAAGGCCACCGCGACCCAAATCAGTCCGGTGTTGATCTTTTCGGTCAGGCGAAGATTGAGCACCGCGGCCTTGTTGGCGTCGCCCTGCTCTACCAGCAAGCGCATCCAGGGCACTCCGCGATCGTGCAGGTCGGTGGTGATCACGTTGCGCAGGGTCCACCGCTTGAGATGGGTCCCCTGGATCTCGGGGCAGAGCAGGATCGAGTGGCCGTGGTCGCGGATCCGGTGGCCCAGCTCGATGTCTTCGATCTGGGGCCTCACGTAATGCCACTCGTCGTACATGCCGCACTCGACGAAAACCGAGCTGCGCACCGCGCCGCATCCCGCCCAGAACGTCTCGGCCGGGCCCGGGTTCTGGTGGTGCACATAGTGGTGCATCAGGTTCCGGTACTGCGAGATGAACCCGGCCGCCGGGGGCGTATCGTCATAGGATCCGAAGACGGCGCCAAGGGAGGGATCCTCGGCGAAGCGCCAGGCAAAGCGGGACAGGGTGTCGGGGTGCACGCAGACGTCGGCATCGACGAAGACCACCACGGCGCCGCGGGCTGCTTCGAATCCCCGGTTCCGGGCGTAGGCGGGACCGTGCGGCTTCCCGGGCAGGCGGACCACCGAGTCCGCGTAGCGGGCCGCGAAGACCGCGGTGTTGTCGCTGCTGGCATCGTCCACCACGATCAATTCCCAGCAGGACCGGGGCAGGTCGCTTTTCGCCAGCGCTTCGAGCGACAGCGGCAGCACCTTGGACCCGTTGTACGCGGGAAGGATGACGGAGATGAACGGCAGGGGTTTGCTCATGAGCGGAAAGCCTGGCGAACCCGCCGGGCGGTCGCCCGCCAGGCCAGCCGGCGGCGGAACCGCGGGGTGCCCCACGCCTCCAGGGTTCCGGGTTCGCTGTAGTAATACATGTCCAGCCTGGGCAGCAGGTACATCCGCTCCTCGGGTCCCATCAGTCGTAGTTCGGTGGTGCACGCCATCCCGAAGTGCCGCGCGGTGACCGCGACCGACTCCGGACTAAAATCGCCATACGGGTACGCAAAGGTCCGTGTCGCTTGACCGGTCTGTTCCCGGATTCTGCGCGCGCAGCCCCCGATCTCCTCTTCAAGGCCCGCCGGGTCCAGCCGCGAGAGCCGCGGATGATGCCGGGTGTGGCCTCCCAGGGTCACGCCCAGCTCCGCCAGGCGGCCCAGCGCCTCCCAATCCAGCAGCGGCAGCGTGGGGATTCCCGGCGCCGGGTGGCCGCCCCAATCGTTGCTGCCCTGGTGGTCGCTCACCACGAACAGGGTGACCGGCAGGCCCGCATCGTGGAGCGGCGGCACCGCTTCCGTGGCAAAGTTGCGGAAGCCGTCGTCGAAGGTCAGCGCCACGGCGTCCTCGTCTCCCGGCAGTTCCGGCAATCGCTCCAGCGGCACCACTTTGATCCGCCCGGCGGCCAGGAATTTCACGTGCTGCCGAAACACCCCCGGGTCCAGCGAAATCGGCGATCCGCTGGAGTCCAGCGAGTGGTACATGAGGATCGCGCGCACCGGCCTAGCGCAGCGCCAACCGGGAGCGCTGCTCCTCGACCACGTCGGCGATGATCTGCTCCAGGGTCCGGGTAAACCGGTAGCCGGCCACTTTCGCCAGCTTGGTGGTGTCGGGGACCCGGCGCTCCAGGTCCTCGAACCCGACGGCGTAGGCTTCATTGTACGGCACGTGCTCGATCGCCGACTGGGCCCCGACCGTATCCCGCACCATCTCGGCGAGCCGGTTGATGGTCACCTCGCGCTCGGTGCCGACGTTGAACACCTGGCCGACCGCGACCGGCGTCTCGATCAGCCGGATCACCGCCTCCACCGCGTCGCGCACGTGTCCGAAGCAGCGGGACTGTTCGCCCGACCCGAACACCCGGATCGGGTCACCGGCCAGCGCCTGGGCCACGAAGTTCGGCAGCACCATGCCGTAGCGCCCGGTCTGCCGGGGCCCCACCGTGTTGAAGAACCGGGCGATGATCACCGGGACCTTCTTCTCTTTCCAGTAGGCCAGCGCGAGCCACTCGTCCAGCGCCTTGGAGCAGGCGTAGGCCCAGCGGGAGTGCTGGGTGCCGCCCAGCTTGAGATCGTCATCCTCGGAGAAGGGGATCTTGACCCCTTTCCCGTAGACCTCGGAGGTCGACGCCAGCACCACCAGTTTCTGCTTCTTGGCGGCCGCGCCCAGCACCACCTCGGTGCCCCGGACGTTGGTTTCAATGGTGTGGACCGGGTGCTCCACGATCAACCGCACGCCGACCGCGGCGGCGAGATGGACCGTCACGTCACAGCGGTCCACCAATTCTCCCACCAGGGCGACGTCGGTGACCGACCCGACCCGGTGCTCGAATCCCTCCCGGCCCATCAGGTGGCTCACGTTGTCCATCTGTCCGGTGGAGAGGTCGTCGAGGATGATCACCTTGTCGCCCCGCTCGAGCAGCCGCTCGCAGAGGTGGGACCCGATGAAGCCCGCGCCGCCAGTGATAAAGACCTTCATAGTCTACTCTCGTTGAGGTGAGGTGCATGGTACTGGGTACTGGGTACTGGGTACTGGGTACTGGGTACTGGGTACTGGGTACTGGGTACTGGGTACTGGGCTGTCATTCCGAGGAGCGTAGCGACGAGGAATCTCAAGCTCCACAGTCCGTGAGATCTCGACCAAACCAGCTTTGAGATCCCTCGCTACGCTCGGGATGACGACTACACCGTTTGCGCTTCAAATCTCTTCAACGTCGCCTGGCTTCCCTTCCGCTCCGCCGCCCGGCGCACAATCTCCAGGTACTGCGGCACCACGGCGCTTTCCGAATACTTCTCGACGTAGGCCCGGTACCCGGCTTCGGCCTTCGCCTTCCGATACCCGCTGTCCTGCTGCAGCCGGGCCATCGCCGCCAGCAGCTCGTCGGCCGTGCTGAACAGCTCGCCGCCGCCCGATTGCTCCACGATCTCCGGGAAGGGCCCGATCCGCCGGGCGATCACCGGGGTACTCTGCTTGAACGACTCGATCAGGATGATCCCGAAGGTCTCGAAACAGACCGAGGGGACGATCAAGGCCACCGCGTGCTGGTAGTAGCGGCGCAGCTCGTCGGGGGTGACCCTGCCGAGGAACCGCACGTTGGGAACCTCCCGCCCCAGGTCCCGGAGGGTGTTCCCGTATTCGCCGTCTCCCGCGATCAGCAGGTCCGCATCAGGATAGCGGCGGAACAGCGGGATCACGTCGTCCAGGCCCTTGATCTTCTCCAGCCGGCCCACGAAGAGGAAATAAGGCCGCTGGTGGGGCCGCTCACCGCCCACCGCCGCCCCGCCCGGTTCCGGGTCGGAAAGGAAGTAGGGCAGCACCTCCATCGGTTGCTTCAGGCCGAACTCGGCGTGCTTGCGCCGGCTGAACTCGCTCATCGCGATGATGGCGTCCACGTGCCGGAGTTCCCGGTCCAGGTACCCGGTCCAGCGCCACAACTGGGGCGGCCGCCGGTACGACAGGGTGCAGCGCAGGCACTGCTTGCCGGTGCACAGCTCCTGGTTATAGCGCCACAGCACGTGGGTCGGGCACACCAGCCAGTGCTCATGAGCCATGTACAGCTTGACGGCATCGCCGTACTTGAAGAGCCCCGGCCCCCCCACCAGCGATACGTTGTGATAGTTGATCACGTCGTATCCGCCGGCGGCCAGCAATCGCCGGATCCGGCCGCCATTGGCCACCGGCCGGCCCAGCTGCTGGGTCAGCAGCGGCGACAGAGCGCCGAGCCCGCTCTTGAGCGACACCAGCTCGATGCCCGGCATTTCGGCCACCGGACCCGGCTCGGCGCCCTTGTGCAGGGTGTTGTACGCGTCGGCATCGTGCACCACGGTGACGTGGTGTCCCGCCTTCGCCAGCCCGCGCGCCAGCCGCTGGATCCCGATCCCGTCCCCGCCAAAATTGTAGGGCGGGTAGAAGGTCGTGAGAAAACAGAAGCGGAGCCCGTTCACGCGGCGGCTTCCTGGATCGCGTCCAGGGCGGCGCGCGCCGTCCGGGGCCACGCCAGCTGCCCCGCCCGCTCCAGGGCCCGCGCCGCCATGGTCCGCCGCTGCGCCTCGTCCCCCAGCAGCAACTCCATGCCGCGGGCCAGCGCATCTTCATCCCCCGGCCCGATAAAAATGCCGCCGCCTTGCAGCAGCTCGGGCAGCGGGCTCTCGGTGGTGGCAATCACCGGGGCGCCGCAGGCGGCCGCTTCCACCGCCGGAAGCCCGAAGCCCTCACAGGCCGAAGGCAGCAGCAGCGCCACGGCCGCGGCGTACAGGTGCCGCAGATCCTCGTCCGGAACGAACCCCGTCCACTTCACCAGCTGCCCGGTCCCCGCCTCCGTGATGGCCCGGCGAATCGCGCCCTGGCTGCCGTGAAACACGTCGGCATCGATGGTGCCCACCAGCAGGACATACGACGGGGTCTCGACCCCGCGGCTGATTTTCGCGTGAGCCCGCACGATGGTGTCGACATGCTTGTGGGGATTGAATCCCCCGACATAAATGAACCAGCGGGCGCCCGGTGGCAGGCCAAGCTTGCCGGTCAGTTCCGCCAGCCGGGCCGGGTCGGGCTCCGCATGGAAAGCCGGCGCCGGGGCCTCGGTTGCCACCCGGATCCGCTTCGGCGCGATCCCCAGATACCGGGTCAGGTCCCGGGAGGCGAAATCGGACACGGTCAGCACCAGTCGCGCCTGCCGCACGGCAAGCCCCACCTTGAGCCGCCACATCATCCGGGCCCGCTTCGACGGCAGCGTCAGCTCCGGGAACCGCTCGGCGATGGCGTCGTGCACCGTCACCACCGAGCGCAGCATCGGGGGCAGCGGGAAGTAGGTGTACACCGACGGCGAGAAGAACACGTCCGGCCGCTCCCGCCAGACCGCCCGGGTAAACCGCAGCATGTCGACCGGCGAGCGATTCCCATCCGCCGCGGCCGCTTCGGTCGGGGACCGGGACTGGCTCACCACCACCGGCCGCACATTGTTCCGGGCCAGGTCGAACTGTTCCCGGGCCCGGGCATCCAGGAAGCAGACGAATTCATGCTCCGGAGCCATGCGTGCCATTTCGGGCAACAGGTGCCGGGTGTAGCGGCCGTAACCGCGCCCGTTAGCCCAGCAACTGGCGTCAACGCCGATTCTCATGAGACGGAAGGACGGAAGGACGGAAGGACGGAAGCCTGCACCATCCTGACCGACCCGATTGTGCCACCAATTCCGCCAAGGACTTCCGTCCCCCCGTCTTTTCGTCTTTCCGTCTTTCCGTCTTTCCGTCCTTCCGCCCCTCTACTCATCGAGCCCCAACGGCCGCTCTGGGAACCGTCTGGTCCTCCAGCTTCTGCTCCTCGTGATACTCGAAATCGGTATTGACCGACCAGATGTCGTGCGAGGCGCCCTGCATGTTCCACACGGCCATCATCGCAGTGAGCATCGAATGGTCCTGGTTGTTGTACTTGTGCATCCCGTTGCGGCCCACCGTGTGAAGATTGGGTATCCCGTCGAGATACTCCCGCACGGTCTCGAGACAGTCGCGGTACTTGGAATCGTAAATGGGGTAGGCCTTGGGCATCCGGATCACCGCACCGTCTTTCACCATCGAGCGCGAGGCGCCCAGGCCCAGCTCTTCCAGCTCCCGGCCGGCCTGCGCGATCAGGTCCTCGTCCTTCGAATCCCAGAGCCCGTCTCCCTCGAAGCAGAAATACTCCATGCCGAGGCAGGTCATCCCGGGAACCGGGACCATGGCCGCGCTCCAGTTGTTGAAATTCTGGATCCGGCCCACCTTCACGCCCGGCGTGTGAATATAGATCCAGTTGTCGGGGAAGATGTTCTGCTTGTCCAGCATCAGCGCCACCACCAGGAAGTCGCGGTACTTGAGCCCGTCCGCCGCTTCGCGAACCGGCGCCGCGGGCGCCGGCTCCAGCGACTGCACCAGGGTCCGGACCGGCATGGTGTTGATGACGTGATCGCAGGGGAACCGCCGGGTCCCTTCCGGCGTGTTGGCCAGCACGGCGACGACCCGGCCGTTCTCGGTCTCGATGGAGTCCACGTAATGGCGCATGTGGACTTCGTTGCCCATTTCCACGACCCGGTCGCGGCACATCTCCCACATCTGGCCGGGGCCCAGCCGGGGATACTGGAACTCGTTGATCAACGACTTGATCTTGGTCGAGCGCTTGTTGAGCTGGGTGGCCGAGAGGATCGCCTTGGCCAGCGAGAGACCCTGGATCCGCTGGGCCGCCCACTCGGCCCGGATCTCGGTGCAGGGAATCCCCCAGACCTTCTCGGTGTAGGTCTTGAAGAAGATCCGGTAAAGTCGTTTGCCGAACCGGTTGGACACCCACTGCTCGAAATTCTCTTCGACCTTGCTGGGCCAGATCCTGGCCTTGAGATAGCTCAGCACGATGAGAATCGTCTGCCAGATCCCCAGCCCGCCCAGTGCGTTGGCCGCTTTCAGCGGATAGTCGAAGTATTTCCCGTTGTAATGGATGCGGGACATCCGGGGAACCGAAATGAATTCGGGGCCGAGGATCTCGTGCCACAGTGCTTCGACCGGTGCGATCTTGGTGAAGAAACGGTGCCCGCCGATATCGAACCGAAAGCCCTTGTATTGAGCAGTTCGCGAAATCCCGCCGACTACGTCGTCGCCCTCGAGCACCGTCACGGCGTAGCCCTGCTTGGACAGCAGGTACGCCGCAGTGAGGCCGGCCGGACCCGCCCCGATGACGACGGTACGTCCACCGGGCGAGAGCTGGTCGACTTTCCGAGCTCCGGTTTGCGAAGACGGCATCAATCTCTCCTCTAGAGACGGAACGACGGAACGACGGAAAGACGGAACGACGGAACGACGGAAAGACGGAACGACGGAACGACGGAACGACGGAAAGACGGTAAGTAGTCCGGGCGCTTGGCGGCACCCCAAGGCCAGGCAATCTCGAGCCGTTTCGAAATCACCGGGGAGCGGCTGCTGAATACCTCAAATCAAGCCGCGTTACGGGTAGCAAGGCAGGTGCCAGTATGGAGATTGTGACGGCCACCCGCGGGCGGGACGGTAGGAGTGGTAGAAGCCGATAAGGGGTCTAGTGTCTGCCGGGGCGGTAAGAACCAGGTGCCGTCGGGCCGTCATGTGACCCAGTGTCCCTACGTGTTGGGTTTCTGCAACACATCGGGCTTTTTGACGTAAAGCAAGGCGGTGGAAGGCGGTAATAGGCGGTAATGGGCGGTAATGGGCGGTAGAAGAGGGCAGGTATTTGGTTGTCATCCCGAGCGGAGCGGAGGGATCTCAAGCTCACCTCGCTCGCATTCTCAAATCCCTCGAAGGGCCGGTCCTTGAGATCCCGTCGCTGCACTCCTCGGGATAACAATCGGATATCTACGCCCAATTACCGCCCATTACCGCCCATTACCGCCTATTACCGCCTATTACCGCCCATTACCGCCTATGTCACTTTACTCAAAGCATCGCCCGGCCCAAACCACGCCCCAACCAGCTCACCCGCTGCCCAGCCGGTCACGAAGAGGCCCAGGAGCGGCAGCGATTTGACCAGCTCACCCCGATGCACCCGCTTGCCCCAGATCCGCGCGACAGTCCGGTAGAACAGGAGCGGTGGCAGGGCCAGCGCGGCCAGGCCATAGGCCACGCGCTTGCCGATTCCAGAGCCCGCCACCCGCGCCCCGGCATAGGAGCGGGAGTACAGATAGCGCTGAGAGAGGTATTCCCAGACCGTGTAGTGCTTCTTGTGGCCGACCCGGATCGCGGGACGGCAGAACAGCGTCACGCCGTCATCCCGCATCCGGTCGTGCAGCACATTCTCCCAGCGTCCCTGTTCCGTCACGGCGCGGTAGCGCTGCAGCAACTCACGGCGATAAACCGTGTTGTTCCCGGTGAGCCAGTCCGAGGGACCGTCCGGCAGCGGCGGAAGCAGGTGGCTGTATTCGCAGAGGAAGGCGGCCCAGTCTACCAGTCGCCCGGTTGCGGCGTTCTCCACCGCGCCGCCGACGACTTCTTCGCCCCGGGCCTGGGCCTGCAGCATCTGCCGGGCCCAACCGGGCGGCACCAGGACGTGGTCCTCGATGACCGCTACCGACGGCCCGGTCGCGCGGGCGAAAGCCATGGCGCGGAGATCCGGGATGGTGACACCGGGCTCGGCCTCGACCAGGGTGACCCAGGGAAACCGGGCCCGCACCCGGGCCCGCAGGGGCTCACCGAGCCGATCGGCGACCAGCACTTCGAGGCCGACCTGCGCGCGCTCGGCTTCCAGTGCGGCGAGGCAGCCTTCGAGATCACTCCAACCATTGACTGAGGGAACCACTACGGACAACTCGATCGCCATCAACGCGATCTCCAGTGCGGAGGGCGGGCCGGGCCCGGCTCACTGACGCCGGCGGCCTCGAGCTGCTTGCGCCAATCGACCGGGTTGCCGTCGCGAGTCAGCCGGGGGCCCGGGCTGAGCTCACCACTGCGATGACCCAGCACTTCGGTCCAGTCTTCCTGCAGCAGACCGGCTTCATCCGTCAACGCGACGACGTGGCCGGAGGTTTCCGACATGCCCAGCGAGAGGAGATCGGTACGGCTGGAACCCGGCGGTGCAACGACGAACCGTACGCCGGTATACACCCGGGCGAGATCAGACATCCGAACCGGCGGATCGGCGCGAACCACCAGGACCTCGACGCCCTGCGCCGCGGCCACGGGCAGCACCCGATCCAGCCCCTCCTCGAGCTGCGTTCGATCCATGGTGGACGCCACGACCAGCGAGAGCGATGGCGACGACGAGCGCCGGATCACCCGAACCGGGGGACTTGAATCCACCTTGGGAACGTAGATGACGCTCATTGGCAGACCCTGATGAACTCGACTCGACTTACTGAAGACATGCCTTCCCCGACTTGAGTGGATAAGACCATGATGCCCAGCCCAAGCCGAAGCAGCAAAGCAGGGGCCAGTGCGTGGGTTAGCCCACCCTGCCATGGGTCTATCGGCCTGGCTCTACGGGGGCGATGTGTTGCGGGAGTACCACAGGCTCGGGAAACAGGGCCACATCTCTCCGGCTTCAGTCCTCGTCAACCTCGGTGGTGGGATCCGGGTGTCGAGTCCAATCCTGGAGAAGTTGACAGGCGTTGCTGGCGACCGGAACCGACTCACCTTCGGGATGGATCTGGAGCAACGCGGTGCGTGGCTCATAGTGACCCAGCACTTCGATCCGCTGACAGGCCGGCGCCAGCAGCGGGCTGAACTCGGCGCCGCCGACGTAAGCCGAGACGAGGGCGTAGTTGATTCCGCTGCGGCTCAGGAAGGCCAGCATGTTCTTTCCGGCTTTCTTGTAAGCGAGGTCGGGATGGTACACCTTGCGGCCGGTGTAGTAGTTGAACGCGGCCTCCTTGATGGTGAGCACCACCGCGTCCTTTGGCAGCACCTCGTTGGCGCGCCGGACGGCGGCAAGGAAGGCGTTGGTTGCGGGGCGCCAGCACTGTGGCGAGGTCAAGGCCGCCGACCGGTCACAGTAGTCGAGCTGCTTCGCCAGGACCAGCGATCGCGGAACCGAGCTGGTGAGAATGGCGCATGAGAGCAGCACTATCACCGCCGCGCCAACCGCCGGCTTCCACCGGCGCGTCAGCGCGATCGCTCCCAGGAAAATGGCCAGCAGGACCAGGGGCGCGAGCGGCATGAAGAAACGGGTGAGCTTGAACGGGTAGACCAGGAGCAGGCCCATGAAGCTCAGCACATAAAGCGGCAGCAGCGGCAGCCGCTTTCGAACCGACCAGAGACCGACCGCGCCCAGGCCAAAAATCAGGACAATCCAGCCAACGTTGTCGATCGAAGTCCCTGCGACGGTTGGGAACTCCAGTCCCGCCGTGATGTTCTTGGCGACATAGGTCTTGAGGAACCTGGTGGTCCGCACCACCAGCAGGGAGAGCGCTCCGGGGGGAATACGCCTTCCGGTTGTAGTCGCCACCGCGGTGTAGGATCGCTCGGTGAACTGGTTGGGCGACACCGTCGTCCAGTAGAGCCAGGCCCCGACGGTCAATGCTGCCGCGACGGTGAAGATGGCCGCCGGCTTGAATCGCCGCTGCACCAGCAGAAGTGCCAGCATCGCGACCACGAGGCTCAGTCCTATGCTCCGGGTAAGCGCCGCCAGGATGGCCAGGATGCAGCTCCAGAGCAGCGGCCGCCGCGAT
>Ga0070699_100003807_pt1 | contig 13336 bp, 9 predicted proteins | sample KBSK1503metaG_FD_65473 | JGI IMG/M metagenome (GOLD analysis project Ga0070699, IMG submission 65473) | Corn, switchgrass and miscanthus rhizosphere microbial communities from Kellogg Biological Station, Michigan, USA - KBS K1-50-3 metaG | ecosystem: Host-associated > Plants > Roots >...
AGTACTCTGAGATCGCGCTGGGCAGCGGGGCCACGAGCGTCATCGGATTCGAGCCCGATCCCGGCGCGCTGAACGCGGCCTACCAACGCGCCACGACGAAGGGCCTCAATTTCCTCCCTCTCTCCCTCGATCTCACCAATCCGTCTCCCGCACTTGGCTGGCGGCAAAGGGAGCGGATGGGATTGGCGGAGCGCCGCAATGCGGACCTCGTGCTTTGTCTGGCGCTGCTGCACCATCTCGTCCTCGGGCGGAACCTGCCGCTCGGTGAGGTTTTGGATTGGCTGCTCACGCTCGCGCCGAGGGGCGTGATCGAGTTCGTCCCGAAGGAGGATCCGATGGCGGCGCAGCTGATCATCTGGAAGCCGAATGTCGCGCCCGACTACGACCGTGACACGGTGGCGAGGATGCTCAGAGAACGGGCCTGTATCGAGCGAGAGGAGATCGTGACAGCGTCCGGGCGGATGCTCTTCGCCTACTCGCGCCCATGAAGATCCTGGGAGGCAAGTCGGCCGAGCCAAATTGGCTGTGCGCTGTCGCCGGCGCGCTGATGCTGGGAGGACCGGTCTGGCACTATCTGTACGTGAACCACTACCCGTTCGGCCGGGCTGAGGCCATCGTCCTTCCCGGGGCCGCGGCGCTGATCGGCGCGGCCCTTGCCGTCCTGGGTCATCGCGTCGGCGGGTGGGTTGAAAGCCTTTGCTTCGGGTCGCTGTTGTACGTCTTCCAGGACCTGCAGCTCGACCTGCACGACCGGACCTACGCCATTGCGATTTTGGGCAGTTGCATCGCGTTGGCAGCGGTCTTCCGGCGACGGCGCGCCGCGCTCACCAGCATCATGCTCGGAACCTTCTACCTCGCCTCGCTCCCGCGATCCGCCGCGATCCCAGTGCCGAGGTCTCTGGCAAATGCGCAGGGCTCGCCGGAGCTGCCGGTGCTGGTGCACGTGATCCTCGACGAACAATGGGGAATCGGCGGCCTGCGGGCCGAAGGGGACACCGGGACCGCCACCTTCCTGAGCGACTTCTACCGGAAGCGTGGGTTCGAGGTGTATGAAGCGGCGTACTCGCGATATCGGCAAACCAGGGAATCGATTCCGGCGGCCCTCTCCCTGGGTCACCCGCTGCGCTTCAACGAGAAGTCGATCGCGCCGGCCTACAATAGAAGCCTGCAGGCAATTCCATACTTCGAGGACCTGCGCAGACGCGGCTACGCGATCCACGTCTATCAGTCGACGTACCTCGACTTTTGTCACGTTGCCGGTGTGCCCGTCGCGTCCTGCGAGACACGGCCAGGCAACTCGATCGCCAACATCGGCCTCCTTCATGGCGACTGGACGAAGCGCGCGGTGCTGGCCGGTCGATACTTTCTGATTGTGACGTCTCACCTGTACCAGCGACTGCATCCGGGGGGATCACCTGAGTCGCGCTCGTCCAACGCGGGTGGCGGCCTGAACGTGCTCGAGCAGGTCCGGGATGCGATAATCCGGAGGCCGACTGGCGGCACGATGTTTTTCGTCCACGCGCTCCTGCCGCATCGACCGGTCCAATTAGACGCCAAATGCGACGCCGTGAGCGATCCCTCGTTGCGCGATGCGGCTTTCAAGCGAATTCAACGGAGCGACTCCTCGTGGCAAGCCGAATTGATCAATTTGGGGGGCCAGATCCGTTGCACGCACCGGGTGATCGCGGAGATTCTGGACGCGTTGGATTCCACCGTCAGCCGGGAGGGCTCGATCGTCATCATCCACGGCGATCACGGCTCGCGGATGCATCAAGACATTCCGAAAGACGTGCTCTCGGAGATGAGCCTACGCGACCTGAATGGGCGGTTTTCGACCTTGCTAGCAGTTCGTCGTCCGGGAGTTCCGCCGACCATCCAGAGCGAACCCGTTCCGGTCCAAGATTTCCTGTGGGAGCTCGCTCGAAACGATTTCAAAGGTGTCGTGCGGCAGCCCTGGCGGCATTTCGTGAGGGACCGGGCCAGGGACTCGATCGGTACCGAGTTGGAGCGGTCGCTCGCCGAGGCCGAGATGCTCTGGGTCCGCGCACCAACGCGCGCGCTGGCGGACTCGAGCCCCCAGCACTATTGACCGAACCGTTGCCCTGGTCGGATGACCCCGGGGGCTTCGTCCCCACGTCCTGAGCTTAGGTTTCCTGGCGGAATGACCCAACCACCCCGACGCCACCACCATCTGAAGCCGGAACTGGCCGCGAAGCTGAATGCCGCACGCGACGGCCTGCTCTCGGTCCACAAGGCCCTGCTGGACGAAGAACGGATTCGCTATGAGCGGGAGGTCGGCCCGGTGGGAAGCGCAGGCCGGCTGCTGCAGCTGGTGATCAACGACCCGTGGTTTGCCTGGCTCCATCCGCTCACCGAGCTGGTCGTGCAGATCGATGAGCTCGTGGCGGCGAAAGAGCCGGCCCCCGACGGCACCGGGGAGGCTCTCCTCGAGCAGGCCATGCGGCTGCTCAGTCCGTCTTCCGAAGGGGATGCCTTCCAACAACGGTACCACGTGGCCCTGCAGGAATCTCCCGGCGTGGTGCTGGCCCACGCGCAAGCAACCCGCCGCGTGTCACCAGGGGGCTAGTCCCGCAGTCAGCCCGCCCGGCGCACGACCTCGAAGCGGCAGTGCGGAGACCCGGCCCGGTCGCACCGCTCGGTCACTTTGGCGCCGAGCGCGCCCTCGAGCAGTGACGCCACCGCTCCACACGCGTCCGGCGTGACCCGCACCGCCTCGCCCACGGGGCAGCCAAGACCCCGAACCAGCAACGCCCCGCGCCGCCCCGCCTCGACTTCCACTTCACCACCCAGACCCGCCAGGACGGCGCTCACCCGCTCGGCCATTGTGCCCGCCGCCTCGGCGTCGCCGGTGAGCTCGGTCGCGAGCCGGCGGCCGGTCTCGCGCAACAGGGCGCGGAGCCTGGCGGGTTTTTCGGTGTCGGCGAGGACGGCAAGGAGCGACAGGAGCAAGGGCCGATAGGCGCTGGACAACAGCGGCTCCGCTTCCGCCGCGAGGACGTAGATGGCCGCCGGTTTGCCGGGCCCCGATCCACGGCGCACCCCTTCGGCACGAATCCAACCGTCACGCTCCAGCGTAGCCAGATGGACCCGGATCCCATTGGCGGTCAGGCTGACGGCGTCGGCCAGCTCCTCCACCGTGGCGGAGCCGCGGCGCAGCCGGGAAACGATCCGGCCCCGGGTCGAATCGCGGAAGCGCTGGCTCCAGTCGAGGGGTGACATGCCAGGCAATCTAAAGTGGGGCCTTGATTTTGCCAATATTTGTAGTAAATACTTGTCTTATTGCTAACCCTCATCGAAAGGCAGGCGTCCCATGCTGTCCGTGCTCATGGCGCTCCTCTCCCTCCTTCCTGTTCCCGGCCCGGTACAGAGCCTGACCGACGCGAACATCATCGCGATCGTCGACGCGGCCAATACGTACGATGTCGAGACCGGAACGCTCGGCGAGCAGAAGGGCTCCAGCAAAGAGGTCCGTGCCGTCGGCGCTTCCCTGGTTCGCGACCACCAGGCGGTTCGCCAGCAGGGCCTGGACCTGGCGAAGAAGCTGGGCGTGACCCCGATGGCCCCGGTGGTGAATCCCTTGGCCGAGCAGCACGCCAAGGCGCTGGTCGAGCTGAAGGCCAAGAGCGGCTCGGCATTCGACCGGGCCTTCCTGGCCCACGAAATCGCCTTTCACCAAGCGGTGATCGACGCGGTGACCAAGACCCTGCTGCCGGCCATCCAGAATGCCGAGCTCAAGGCCTTCGTCGAGAAGATTGCGCCGGCCTTCCAGGCGCACCTGGACATGTGCAAAGCGGCGAAAGCGCAGATCAACGCGATGTAAGTCGGTAAGTCGGTAGGTCGGTAGGTCGGTAGAAGTTTCCATCCTGCCGACCTACCGCCCCACCGCGCAACGCAATCCTCCCGCAGGCCGTATTTGAGCTAGACTACAGACTCACCCTCCGCTCTACACCGCAACAGGACACTGGCCATGGCTCTCGAATTCCGCCGATTCGCGCGCTCCGCTTGCCCACTGGTTACGCTGCTCTTCTGCCCGGCAATCATCCTGGCCCAGGCGCCCGGAGGCGCTGCACCGCGGATCGCGCCGATCAACCTTTCGTCCGACCCGTGGCTGGCTCCCTTCCGCTTCCGCTCGATCGGTCCAGCCAGCATGGGTGGCCGGATCGACGACATCGCGGTCTCGGAGACCAACCCCAACCTGATCTACGTCGGCTACGCTGTTGGCGGTGTCTACCGGTCGGAAAACAACGGCACCACCTTCGAACCGGTTTTCCAGACCTACGGCACCGCCTCGATCGGCGATATCGCCATACACCCGACCAACCCGGACATCGTCTACGTCGGGACCGGCGAGGCGAACAACCGGCAGACCACCTCGTTCGGCGACGGCATCTACAAGACCACGGACGGAGGGAAGACCTTCACCCACATCGGCCTCCGGGAAACCCAGTCGATCGCCCGCATCGTGATCGATCCCCGGAATCCGGAGACGGTCTATGTCGCGGTACCCGGCCACCTGTTCGGACCCAATCCCGACCGGGGCATCTACAAATCAACCAACGGCGGCAGAAGCTGGGACAAGATCAAATACGTGGACGACCACACCGGCTTCACCGACCTCGCCATGGATCCGGCCAATAGCAGTGTCCTCTACGCTGCCAGTTACCAGCGGCTCCGGAGCGGGTGCTGCTTCAGCGGAGGCGGACCCGGCAGTGCGTTGTGGAAGAGCGAGGACGCCGGACGGACCTGGCGCAAGCTGGAAGGGAGCGGCCTGCCCCCGGGCACCTACGGTCGGATCGCGCTCGATGTCGCCCGCTCGAAACCCGGCGTGCTCTATGCCCAGATCGAAGCCGGACAATCGGGAACCGCCGCGATTGCCGGCGCTCCGGGAGCCGGGGCGGTCAACACCGAAGCCACGCCCGCCGGCCCAGGCGCGGTCGCCGGAGGCGGTGGGGGAGGAGGCGGTGGCGGTGGCGGTGGCGCGGGTTTCAACTGGTGCAACAACGGTGGTCCCGGACGCGGGTTTGGCGGCGGAGGTGGTGGCGGCGGAGGCGGTGGCGGCAACGCCCCGCCGGCGGGTGGCACGTCTCAACCACCCGCCCTCGATCCGGCTCGCGGAGGAGTCTTCCGTTCCGACGACCGCGGTCGCTCGTGGAAGCATGTCAGCAACTGCAACGCCCGCCCGATGTACTTCAGCCAGATCCGGGTCGACCCGAGCGACGCCGAGGTCGTGTACGTCGCGGGCCTCCCGGTGGCCAAGTCGCTGGACGGGGGGAAGAGCTTCGCCACGCTGGACGCCGCCGGCGGGAACTCGGCGCCGGCGCACGTCGATCAGCATGCCATCTGGGTCGACCCGAAGAACCCGCGGCATCTCCTGATCGGCAACGACGGCGGCTTGAACGTGAGCTGGGACCAGGGGAAGACCTGGGATTTCATCGGCACCATGGCCACCGCGCTCGCCTACGTGGTCAGCGCCGACATGCGCCGGCCGTACTTCGTGTACATCGGCTTGCAGGACAATGGGAGCTGGGGTGGACCGAGCGGTATCCGGGGTCGGAACGCCATTCTCAATTCCGATTGGTTCGGCATTGGCGGCGGCGACGGCTTCTACACGGCCGTGGACCCCACCGACCACAACATCGTCTACAGCGAATCCCAAAACGGCGCGACCAACCGGTACGACCTCCGCCTGGGACGCTCCCAGAGTATCAGACCGCGGGCCCCCAATCGTCCCGGCCAGGCGGCCGGCGGTGGCGGTGGCGGCGGCGGTGGAGGATTCGGTGGTGGCGCCCCCAACGTGGTGAACGCCACCGCGGGAGACCAGTACCGCTTCAACTGGAACACGCCGTTCCAGCTCTCACCCCATAATCCGAGCATCGTCTGGCTGGGAGGAAACCGCCTCTTCAAGTCGTACAATCGGGGCGACACCTGGGTGGCCAGCGCGGATCTCACCAAGCAGGTCGACCGGAACACCGTGGAGATGATGGGAGTCCCCGGCGACCGGACCATGCTCTCCAAGAACGACGGGGTGACCTTCTACAGCACCATTATCTCGGTCTCCGAGTCACCCGTCATGCCGGGGGTGGTCTGGGCCGGCACCGACGACGGCAACCTGCAAGTAAGCCAGGACGGCGGGGTGACTTTTGCCGAGGTCGGCAAGAATCTTCCCGGTCTGCCGGCCGGCCACCGGCACTGGATTGCCCGAATCGACGCGTCCCACTTCGATGCCGGGACAGCCTACGTGGCGGTCGACGGGCACCGCAGCGACGATCTCAAACCCTACCTCTATGTCACCCGGGACTACGGCAAGACGTGGCAGAGCCTCACCAACAATCTGCCGGCCTACGGCAATCTCCAGGTGGTGCGGGAGGATCCCCGGAACAAAGACCTGCTCTACGTCGGCACTGAGTTCGGGCTCTACGTCTCCACCAATGGTGGCGGCGAGTGGAAACCGTTCATGAATGGCTTCCCCACCGTCCGGGTGGACGACATCCTGGTGCACCCGCGCGACGCCGACCTCATCGTCGCAACCCATGGACGCGGCGTCTACGTCGCGGACGACATCACGCCGCTGCAGCAGCTTACGTCCACGACCGCCTCCCAGGACGCCACCCTCTTCGACATCCGGCCGGCCGTGGCCTGGCTCAACGACCAGCAGGCTGGAGACCGAGTCGGCGGGCAGCGAGTCTTCCTGGGCGAGAACGCCCCGCGCGGTGCCGCGATCAGCTACTACCTCAAGACACCGGCTACCGGCGACGTGAAGATCACGATTGCCGACGCGACCGGGCGCGTCTTACGGACCCTGGACGGAACCAAGGATGCTGGGCTGAACCGGGTACAGTGGAATCTTTCTCCCACGCCGGCGGCTGGCGGTGGTGGAGGGGGCGGGGGCGGAGGAGGCGGCGGGTTCGGGGCGGCGCAATCGGTCGACCCGGGGACCTACGTCGTGACGCTGAGCGTCGGCGGCCGGACCTACACGAAGCCCGTGACGGTCCTGCAGGACCGCTGGCTGGGCGAGCGCTGACGGAGGGCGGTCTACCGTCGTTTGGTGGCTTTGGGCCGGTCCTCCGGCGGCAGCTTTCTCCGGGGATTGCTCAAAGCCCCCACGACCAGCCGGCGCACCTGGATCAGGTCGGCCTCGCGCACCCTTTCTCGCTTCTCAACCGGGCGCTTCAGTCGCTCCAGGAGCAGGTCGCGCACCCTTTCGTCACGGTTTGATTCGACCGCTTCGCGCAGCCGCCTGATGAAGCCGCGACTCTCGGGGCGCCGGGACATCCTGATGTCGGTCTCGATCCGGAAGCGGAGATCACCCGGACTGCCGAACTCCTCGACGAAAAGCATGTTGATGCGATGGATTCCCACGGGAACCTCGGGGTGCGGGAGTCAGCGAATGTATCCTGAGGAACTGGCCCGGGCCAGCGAACGCCACCGGGGTGTTGTGAGCGGCTGTTGCGGGCGCCGGGGCCGGGCTATCCTACGCCATGGGCACCGGCGAACCAGCGCCCGGAGGGGCCGAGTCACAGCTTGCCGCGCGGTTCACCGCCGCGCTGGGTGATCGGTATCGGCTGATTCGAGAGCTCGGCAACGGCGGGATGGCGGTGGTCTATCTCGCCGAAGACCTGAAGCATCATCGCCGGGTCGCGGTCAAGGTGCTTCGCCCGGCGGTCGCCGGCGTGTTAGGTCCGCTGCGCTTTCTTCGCGAAATCGAAATCGTCGCGACCCTGACCCATCCCCACATTCTCCCGCTCCACGATTCCGGCGAAGCGTCGGGCATTCTCTACTACGTGATGCCCTACGTCGAAGACGCGACGCTGCGGACCCTTCTCGATCGCCGGACGTACCTCCCGCAGAACGAGGCCGTCGGGATCGTTCTGGAAGTCGCCGATGCCCTCCAGTATGCCCACGAGCGGGGCGTCGTGCATCGCGACATCAAGCCGGAAAACATTCTCTTCGAGGCCGGGCACGCCGTCGTCAGCGATTTCGGCATCGCGCGTGCCCGGGACGCGGCGGCGAGCGCCACGCTCACCGAAGAGCACATGGTGGTCGGCACGCCGCGATACATGAGTCCGGAGCAGCGCATCGGCGGCATGCCGGTCGACTCGCGGACCGACGTCTACGCCATCGGCCTGCTGCTTTACGAGATGCTCGCCGGCGAGTCCACCGTGACCGGTCCGTCTCCCGTCTCGCCCCCGCTCCGCCGCGCCGCGACACCCTTGCTTGGACTCCGGAAGGCGCCCCACGCGGTGGCGAAGAGCATCGAACGCGTCCTCGATCGCGCGCTGGCCCCCCTTCCCGGCGACCGGTTCCCCTCCGCGCTGGCACTCGCCGAGGCCCTTCGGGCCCCGGTGCGGCGGCGGCGACGGGTCATGTATGCGGTGGGACTGGGGGCCCTGGTAGCGGGAGCGGTGCTGGCCCGCGAACTGATCCCTCCCGCTGCACCGGGCCCGCACCCCAACCGCGTGGTCGTGACGGCCTTTGCCAATCAGACCGGCGTTCCCGCCCTCGATCGGCTGGGGTTGATTGCGGCCGACTGGCTCACCGAAGGACTCCAGCAGACCGGAATCCTCGAGGTCGTCCCGAGCGATGCCGCGCTCCAGGCCGCCCGCACGATCGAGCGTGCCCTCAGCGACGATCCGGGCACCAAATCGGCGCCCACCCTGGCGGGTGTGACGGGAGCGGGTCAGCAGGTCTCGGGGAGTTTCACGATGGAGAACGATTCCCTGGTCCTCCACATCCAGGTCTACGATGCGGTGCGGGGACGATTCCTCGGACCCATCGACCCGGTAAAGAGCCCGGCGGCGCGGCCCGAAGAAGTGCTGCCCGAGGCCCGGGCCCGGTTGATGGGATTCCTGGCCGCCTCGGTCGACCAGCGGCTCATTGCGTTCGTCGGACGGCCGGCTCGACCGCCCACCTGGACCGCATATCTCGAGGCAATCGACGGACTCGAGGCCTACATCCGGAACGATTTCGCGGAAGCGGCCCTGCGATCGGGCCGCGCCTGGCAGCTTGATACCACCTTCGCCGCGCCGCTGATCATCGCGTCGATCAGTTTGTCCAACCTCGGCCGGTTCGCCGCGGCTGATTCCGTGCTCGACCTGCTGCAGGGGATGCGGGATCGCCTCAGCCTCCACCAGCAGCACTGGGTCGACTATCGCCGGGCGCTGATGGCCGGCGATCACCAGGGCGCCCTGCAAGCCGTGCGCCTGGTTGCCGCCGAAGAGCCGGCGTCCAAGGCGGTCTACAATCACGCCCTTCAGGCCATGCAGGCCGGCCACCTCGACGAAGCGGAGCAGGCCCTGCAGACCCTCCCGAACCGGGGTGGGCCGATGCGCGGCTGGGTTTCGTACTGGGATCTCCTCGGCGCGATCCATCACCTGCGCAACGACTTTCCCGCCGAGCTCGAGGCGGGACGCGAGGCCCGCCGCGCCAACCCGACGCGGATCTTCGCGGTGCTGCCTTCGGTGCGCGCGCTCGCCGCCGAGGGGAATACCGCGGAGATCGAATCGCTGATTCGCGAAGCCCGACAGCTCCCCGCGGATCCCGCCGCCACGGAAGCGACTCTCCTGGCCGAGGCGGCCGAAGAGCTGCGCGCCCACGGCAGGACGCCCGACGCGAAGCGCTTCTGGGAACGAAGCCTGCTCTGGGCGAGCGCCCATCCGGCCCGTGCGGAGGAACACACCGCAAGCCAGTTTCTCCGGGCTCAGACACTCTACGCGCTGGAGCGATACGCGGAAGCGACCAGCGTCGCGGACAGCGCGATGGCCGGTTCGCCGGGGTCCGTCGACCAGGTGGGGCTCCGGGCGGTACTCGCCGCGCGACTTGGTGATCGTGCCCTCGTGAGCGACCTCGTCCGGAGGCTCGCCGCGGAGCCTCGGCGCTACAGCTTCGGGGTGCCCACGGTGTGGCAGGCGCGGGTCGCCGCGGTCATGGGACAACGGGACTCCGCGGTGGCGCTGCTGCGCACCGCCTTCGCCGAAGGCCGGGAGTACGACCTGTGGCTGCATCGCGATGCCGACCTCGAGGACCTGAGGGATTACCCGCCCTTCGTGGCGCTGACCCTGCCGAAGCCATGAGGACGCTTGACGATGGCCCGGGACCCGGTGATACTTGGCTCATGACCTTACGGACGCAGGCGAGCTGGTGGCCCTGGCGCGGTTCCTTCCGCGGTGGGCCGGCGTGCGCATAGTCTAATTTCGACCTGCGCGTGACTCTCGGAGCCCACCGCCTTCGCGGTGGGCTTTTTCGTTTCGTAGTGCCTCACATTCGGACCGGACCGGCGGATGATCATCGTACTGAAACCCCACGCGACCAAGGAACACGCCGAGGAGCTCATGGCACGCATCGCCGCGCTCGGGCTCCGTCCGCTCTACATGCCCGGCCAGGAACGGGTCGTGCTCGGGGCCCTGGGCGACGAGCGCGCGATCGAGAGCCTGCACCTCGACAACGATCCGCTGGTCGAGAGCGTCAAGCCGATTCTGGCGCCGTACAAGCTGGTGGGTCGGGAGATGCACCCGCACGACACCATCGTGGAGTTGGGTGGCATCCAGGTCGGGGGCGGCCGCTTCACCGTGATCGCGGGCCCCTGCGCTGTCGAGAGCCGGGAGCAAATGCTGGATACGGCCAGAGCGGTCAAGGCCGCGGGCGGCCATGCGCTGCGCGGCGGCGCGTACAAGCCCCGCACCAGTCCCTACTCGTTTCAGGGTCTAGGCGAAGAGGGGCTCCGGATCCTCCAGGATGTGTCGAGGGAAACCGGTCTCCCGGTCGTCACCGAGGTGGTGGACGGGACGGACGTGGCCCTGGTCGACGGGTTTGCGGCCGCGTTCCAGGCCGGCGCCCGCAACATGCAGAACTACCGGCTGCTGCAGGCGCTGGGCAGGAGCCGCAAACCGGTGATCCTGAAGCGGGGCATGGCCGCGCGAGTCGAGGACCTGCTCCTCGCGGCGGAATACATCCTCGCGGAAGGAAACCCCAACGTGATCCTCTGCGAGCGCGGCATCACGACCTTCGAGACCGCCACCCGTAACACGCTCGATCTCAACGCCATCCCCGTGATCAAGCAGAAGAGCCATCTTCCGGTTCTGGTCGACCCCTCGCACGGGACTGGGCTTCGCGAGCTGGTCACGCCGATGGCCAAAGCCGCGCTCGCCTGTGGCGCCGATGGCATCCTCGTCGAGGTGCATTGCGATCCGCTGACGGCGCTCTCCGACGGACGGCAATCCCTCTTCCCCGAGCAGTTCGCGGCGCTGATGCGAGAGCTTCGGCCGATCGCGGCGGCGGTCGGCAAGGTGATGTGATGGTCACGGCTGCGCTGGCCGAGGGAGCGGTGCTCCCCCTCGTCCGGGAGGTCACCGGAAGCCCCGATCCGCTGGCGCTCTACCGGGCGCTCTCGGAGAACGGACGCAAACCGGGAACCTTCCTGCTCGAATCGGGCGAGACCGGTGCCGGCGCCGGCGAGAGAAGCCTGATCGGAGTCTCCCCGGCCCTGCGGATCAGCTGCAGGGGGCGGGTAGCGGACATCACCGCCCTGTCAGCCAACGGACGATCCCTGCTCGGCTGGGCCGCGGCGCGTCTCGACGGTTTGGCCAAGGTGTCCTGCGGCCCCGATACGGTTCGCGCCGAATTCCCCGAGGCCCCGCCCGGCCAGCGCGACGAGGCGTCGCGCGGTCGGCTGCCATCGCCGCTCGATGCACTGCGTACCGTGGTGATGGGGCCTGTCCTGCTCGCCAAGCCGATCGACGCCTGCCACCTGGCTGCAGGAGTGTTCTCCTACGACCTGGTCGAGCTGTTCGAGGAGCTGCCGCAAGGAGAACCGGAGCCCGCCGTCACGCCCCATTTCGAGTTCGTGGTCCCCGACCGGATCGTCATCGTGGACCATCTCCGCCATCGGACGCTCGTCGTGGCCACCGCGGTGGGGGGGCGAGAGGGAGAGGCCAACTACAACGACGCGGTGGTAGCGATCGGACAACTCCTCCAGGCCGTCGAAGCCGCAGGCTCCGTCCGCTCGTCTTCCGATCCGCCTCTCCTCCCGTCTTCCCGTCCTCCCGTCCTCCCGTCACTCGACCTTTCGGATGACGAATTCGCGTCGCTCGTCGTCCGCCTGAAGCGCCACATCGTCGCCGGCGATGTGTTTCAAATCGTCGCCTCGCGCACCTTCTCTCTCCCCTGCCCTGACCCGCTGGCGGCGTACGCGAGGCTCCGGGTGTCGAATCCGAGCCCGTATCTTTTCTATGTCGCCGGGTCGGACTCCATCGTCTTCGGGGCCTCACCGGAAACCGCCGTCAAGGTGAGCGGCGCACCCCGTCGGGTGACGATCCGGCCGATCGCCGGGACCGCCGCGCGAGGACGCACCGCCGCGGGCGCCATCGACGCTGACCTCGACGCCCGAAGGGAAGCGGCGCTTCGGCTCGATGAGAAGGAAACGGCGGAACACATGATGCTGGTCGACCTGGCCCGCAACGACGTGGCCCGGGTGAGCCGGCCGGGCACCAGGCAGGTGACCCGCCTGCTGACGGTGGACCGCTACGCCCACGTGATGCACCTGGTTTCCGAGGTGCAGGGGGAGCTGGCCGACGGCCAGGACGCCTTGCACGCCTACGCCGCCGCCATGAACATGGGCACCCTGGTGGGCGCGCCGAAGATTCGCGCGGCGCAGATTCTCCGCGAGGTGGAGCCCTCCCGGCGAGGCGCCTACGGCGGGGCGGTCGGTTACCTGACCCAGGACGGCGAGATGGACACCGCGATCGTGATTCGCGCCGCAGTGGTGCGTGAGGGCATAGCACGGGTACGGGCGGGGGCCGGGATCGTGTTCGATTCGGATCCGGCGTCCGAGGCGCTGGAAACGCGGCGCAAGGCGGAGGCGGTGCTCCGCGCCATCGACACGAGTGGCGGCCATGACTGATCCTCTGCGCCTCGTCTTCATCGACAACTTCGACTCGTTCACCTGGAACCTGGTGGACGAGTTTGCCCGCCGCGGGGCCGCGGTCGAAGTGTGGCGCAACACCGTGACGGCGGCGCACGCGCTCGAGCGGGCCCGCACCCGGACGCCAAGCCTTCTGGTCCTCTCCCCTGGGCCCGGCGCGCCGGCCCAGGCGGGGTGTTGCATCGAGCTGGTACGCCTCGCGGCGGCCGAGCGGGTTCCCCTGCTTGGCGTCTGCCTGGGGCACCAGGCCATGGTGGAAGCGTTCGGGGGCGTGGTCGGTCCCGCCGGCGAGGTGGTCCACGGAAAGACGTCGAAGGTCCGCCACGAGGGCGGGCCTATGTTCGACGGGGTGCCGTCTCCCTTCCCGGTGGGCCGGTACCACTCGCTCGCCGCATCGGT
>Ga0070699_100003808_pt1 | contig 13335 bp, 9 predicted proteins | sample KBSK1503metaG_FD_65473 | JGI IMG/M metagenome (GOLD analysis project Ga0070699, IMG submission 65473) | Corn, switchgrass and miscanthus rhizosphere microbial communities from Kellogg Biological Station, Michigan, USA - KBS K1-50-3 metaG | ecosystem: Host-associated > Plants > Roots >...
CAGAGCGTCATCATGAGCGCGTTTATCACCACCAATGGTCCATCCATTGTGATCTGGCGCTGGGAGTCCAGCACTGGCAAAACTTCGTCTGAACAAAATTTGCTGTTCGAGGAGGGCGGAACGAAGATGGTTCAGGATTACTATCAAGTAGATGGTGCCAATGATTATTCGATACGAGTTCGGACGATTGTGCCGAATGTTGTGATTGGCGAGGCGAATTTCAAGGCGATCTGCACGCCGTAGAATGGCTGCAACAAGATTTTCGATCAGCATTTCATCCGCTCACCGCTTTAGGGCGGATGAAATGTTTAATGAGGGGATGCGGCCTTCAAACTTTGTTAGGTTTTATCGAATGGACATGATATATAATCCTTAAGAAGGTTGGATGAACCCGATCGTTTGTTAATATTATGGACTTCGAACAAAGAGTATTTCCCTTTGCCAGTATTTCTTACAATTGGGCTCAATAACAAAGTGCCTTAATTATGTTCAAGCGAATTATGCAATTCCTTTCCCCGCCTGTTTTTGCAGATGACGAAGAGAAGACCCGCACCGCAAACATGCTGAATATGATCGCGATCAGCTCGTTTTTTGCCGCGCTGTTATACGGCCTTATGGCGCCCGCGGAGCGCCTTCCCTATATTGGACTGGCGATTGGAATAATTTTGACGGCATGGCTGGCAATGAGACGCGGTTATGTTAGAACGGCAGCGGTCGCCATGGTAACTGGCATTTCCGCCGTTTTTGTTATTAGTGTATTTACCGGTGGAGGGGTGCGTGCACCCGCTTATGGCGGCTTTTTTGTCGCGATCCTCCTGGCAGGGCTATTCCTCGGATGGAAAGCTGCCTTAAGCGTGACAATGTTTAGCATTTTATATGGGATGATATTACTTCAGGCAGACGCGCGCGGCTTGCTGCCCGAACCATTCCAATACAGTGATAAAGCCTATTTGATCATTAATGGTGTACTTTTCACCATGACAGCGACAATTTTTATAATGTCGCTTCGAATACTGAACTCAGCGTTGCGCCGCGCCAGCAGCGAACTTGCTGAACGCAAGCGGATCGAGATTGATCTCTTGAAGCGTGAATCCATTCTGGAGGTCACTGCCCGGAGCGCCGAACTTTTGCTAAAAACATCTGACTGGCGAACAGAGATTAATACAGTTTTGGAACGCCTGGGACAGACCATCAATGCCAGCCACTCTTATTTATTTGAAAACCATACAGGATCAAATGGGGAAACTGTCATATCCATTAAATATGAATGGTCGGCGCCGTTCTGCTCAAGTGATCTGGATAACCCTGTTTTTCATAATGTTGAGCTCAATGAATTTGGGTTCGAGGGCTGGTATGAGGTGGTTAGTAACAGACACCCATATATCGGAGACAAACGCATCTTCTCACCGGTTGAAGCAGATTTCTTCGCCTCCCGTGGTATCAAGGCGCTGCTCGACATGCCGATTTTCATCAACAATCAATGGTGGGGCATCATTGGCTTTGATGACGTGGTGCAGGAACGCGAATGGTCAAGAGTGGAAGTGGATGCAATGATCATTGCTTCCAATGTGTTGGGCGCGGCCATTCAACGTCAAAAAGCAGATGCCCTTTTGCTGGAGGAACTACAGGAGCGTAAACAGGCGGAAAAGGATCTGCTCCAATTCAGAAAAGTGATGGATGAATCGAGTGACGCCATTTTTATGATCGATCCGCAGACCAGCCGTTATATTGATTTCAACAAAAGTGCTTATGAACGCCTTGGTTATAGTAGGGACGAATTGGGCCAGTTGGGCGTTGTAAATATTGCCCAGCATATTACCAACGTTGAAATATGGCTGGAGCGGGTGGAACTCATCCGCAAAAAAGGGGAATTGATCTTTGATTCCATCTATCAGCGAAAAGATGGAACCATGTTCCCGGTTGAGGTCAGCGCCCGTATGTTGGATTACGGTGATAAAACGATAATGGTGGCACTCGTTCGTGACATCACCGAGCGCAAACAAATGGAAGTGACCTTACGCGAAAGCGAGGAACGCTTTCGTAAGATATTCCACTCCAGCCCGGTTGCCATTTGCATCACGACGCTTGAAGTGGGGAGACTTCTGGATGCCAACTCTGCCTATTGGAATATTACTGGCTATAAGCCGGAAGAGTCCATTGGGCGGAATGCGGAAGAATTAAAAATGTGGGATTCTCTCGAGGAACGTGTGGAGTTTGTGAAAGACTTAAAGCTCAAAAGTTCTCTCTTTAATTCGGATGATCATCTTTATCATACAGATGGAAGCCTGAAACAGGTGATTTCGTTTTATGAATTGATCCAGATCGGTGAAGAGCAATGCGTTCTTTCCATGTTTTATGACATGAGCGTGCAGAAGCAAACATTGCTGGCTTTGCAAAAAAGCGAAGCGCGTATCCGTGCCTTGCTTGAAGCCATGCCCGATATGATTTTTGAACTTTCAACAGGTGGCATATTCGTAGATTTTATTCCCTCGCCAGACTCCAGACCGCTCCTGCCTCCACAGGATTTTTTGGGCCGAAATATACGCGAGATCATGCCACCAGAAGTAGCTTCCTCAGCCCTATTTGCCATTCGGCGCGCACAGGAAACAGGGCAGTTACATGCTTTTGGATATCAATTGCCAATTGGGGACGAGATACGCAGTTACGAAGCGCGCGTCATGGCGCTCCCGGGCAAAAATGTTATCTGTATTGTGCGCGATATCACTCTTCAAAAACAACTTGAGCAGTATCGGGAAGATCTTATCAACGAACTCGAGATCAAAACCGCTGAGTCTGAGACCTTACGTGAAAGCCTCGCCAGTATTGTTGGCACATTTGAATTTACAGAAATTATTAATCGAATACTCGGCCAGATCAAGCGGGTTGTTCCATACGATACGGCTTCAGTATGGAGGGTGGACGGTAAACAACAGATAATTATCGCAGGCGTGGATCTTCCAACCGAGCTTACTACCGGAACTATGCTGACGGTTAATGAAAACAACTCTGCACATCCCCTTATCATAGGGGAGCTTCCGTATATATTGAACAATAATGTGCAGGAGGAACTGACGGATTTTCACAATCCACGGGATGCCTATGTCAACTCATGGCTGGCGGTACCGCTAAAGACCAGAGGCAAGATCATAGGGTTGATCGCGCTCGACGGCCGGCAAAAAGATCAATTCAATACGCATCATGCTGAGATGGCGGTCACATTTGCAAATCAGGTTGCGATTGCCCTCGAGAATGCAAGTCTCTTTTATGAATCACAGATCGAACTGGAAGCCAGGAAGGATCTCATTGCTGAATTGGAGGCTAAAAATGCTGAAGCAGAAACCCTGCGCGAAAGCACCGCTATTGTCGCGGCGACGCTTGAAATTCCGGATACTGTACAAAGAATACTTGAGCAACTCAAGCGTGTAATCCCCTACGATAGCGCTTCGGTCTGGTTGTATCAGGGAGAGATTGCTGTCATGTTGGGAGGCAATGGTCTGCCCAACGAGGTGACCTTGCCGCGCAAATATGATCTCGGTGAAATTGAACCTGATCATCTGCTTTTGACACGGGACCTTCCTTTTATTTTGCTCCACGATATACAGGAAAATTATCCGCAATTTCGTGAGCCACCCATCAATTATATCCATGGCTGGATGGCGGTGCCGCTCAAAGCGCGTGGCAAGCTGATTGGCTTCATTGCCTTTGATAGTCGTAACTCCAGTCAGTTTACAAAACAGGATGCTCAACTTGCACTGACTTATGCCAACCAGGTTGCGATCGCACTCGAAAATGCACGTCTCTTTTCGGACCTGCAAGTGGAGCTCTCAGCACGAAAAGAACTCATCGCTGAGTTGGAATCCAAGAATGCCGAACTTGAGCGTTTTACCTACACGGTCTCGCACGATTTGAAGTCGCCTCTGTTTACGATACGCGGCTTTCTTGGTTATTTGGAACAGGATTCCCTCGCCGGGAATCAGGAGCGGCTGAAATCTGACATTCAACGCATTTCCGACGCGACCGATAAAATGCAACGTCTGCTGAACGAACTGCTCGAACTTTCGCGTATTGGCCGCATCAAGAACGAATCCCAGCCCATTCGATTCGGTGAACTGGCGCGCGAAGTAGTGGAACTCGTGCAGGGACACATCCTGGAACGCGGTATCACAGTGCATATAGATGAGAATCTTCCGACCGTCTTGGGTGACAGGCAAAGATTGATTGAGGTTTTGCAGAACCTGGTGGATAACGCCGCCAAGTTCATGGGCGATCAAAAGGAACCGCGCATCGAGATTGGTCAACGCGGCGAAGACGCGGAGCGCGGCATGCCCGTCCTCTACGTAAGAGATAATGGGATAGGGATTCAGCCTGAACATTTCGAGCGTGTCTTCGGTCTATTCAACAAACTGGACCCGCTGGCGGATGGCACGGGGATCGGTCTTGCCATAGTGAAGAGGATTGTCGAAGTACACGGAGGCCGGATCTGGGTCCAGAGTGAGGCAGGGGTGGGATCCACTTTTTACTTCACGCTTCCACTACAGCCGCAAGTTGATTCCGTTATATAATACTGCCATCTCGTCCGAAGAGGAGTGTGGTATGAAGAGGGCAGTGAGTATCAGCATTGGTTCGTCCAAAAGAAACAAGACAGTGGAAGTGACCCTGCTCGGCGAAAAGGTCAGCATTGAACGCATTGGCACGGATGGAGATATGGAAGCTGCCGCGCTGAAGTTCCAGGAACTGGACGGGAAAGTGGATGCCTTCGGAGTGGGCGGCGCGGACTTGGGGGCGATAGCTGATGGAAAATGGTATCCTTTTTATTCAGTCAAACCCATGGTGCGCTTTGTGAAGAAAACACCGTTAGTAGATGGCGGTGGATTGAAAAACACACTCGAAAACAAAGCCGCCTTATTTCTGGACAAGAAGATTGGCGATTATATCAATTCGCGCGGCCGCAAAGTCCTTGTCGCCCTGGGCGTGGATCGCTGGGGACTCTCGAAATCGTTTGTTGAGGCTGGCTACGAAACCGTCTTTGGAGATCTTATGTTTGGTTTGGAAATTCCGATTGCCATTCATAAACTCGGCCAGGTCAAAACACTTGCCGCGCTGCTCATGCCAATTGCAGGCAGGTTACCTTTTGCATGGGTCTATCCAACCGGCGAAAAGCAGGAGAAGCGCACGCCCAAATGGGGAAAATATTACGCGTGGGCCACGGTCATTGCAGGTGATTGTCATTACATCAAGCGTTTTATGCCTGATGATTTGCAGGGCAAAGTCATTGTCACCAACACCACCACGCCCGAAGACGTTGAGGCGTTCCGGAAAGCGGGCGTGAAATACCTCATCACGACTACACCTGTTTTGGAAGGTCGCTCGTTTGGCACGAATATGATGGAGGCCGCACTGGTTGCCATTTCTGGTAAGGGTCGCCCGCTTACCTGGCCCGAACTCACTGAAATGCTGGATAAACTCGGCTTTGAGCCACAACTTCAAGAGTTGAATTAATTTCAACCCTCACCTTGCCCTCTCCCACTAGGAGAGGGGTTGGGGTGAGGGAAGGAGAATGTATGGATGCGATCGTAACGGCTGGTGGAATTCCACAACCTCAAGACCCGCTTTATTCCTATTCACACGGCAACTCAAAGGCGCTCATAGATGTTGCTGGCAAACCCATGATCCAATGGGTGCTGGATGCACTCGGTGATGCAAAACATGTGGACAATGTGATCGTCATGGGGCTTTCGCCCAAAAGCGGAGTCACCTGCAAGAAGCCGCTTCATTTTCTATCCAATCAGGGACGTATGCTCGCAAACATTGTCATGGGTGTGAACAAGTCACTCGAATTGGACGCGGACAATGAATATGTGCTTATTGTTTCCTCCGATATTCCAACGCTCAGGCCCGAAATGGTGGATTGGCTGGTGGATACCTGCATGCAAACAGATGACGATCTATATTATGGCGTCTGTAAGCGTGAAGTCATGGAAAAAAGATTCCCTGACTCGAAACGCACCTACACCCGGCTGAAGGATGTGGAAGTGTGCGGCTCGGATATTAGCGTTTCGCACGTCAGCATGGCAACCGAACATCTGGATATGTGGGAATCCCTGATCGGTACGCGCAAGAGTCCGCTGAAGCAGGCCAGCATGATCGGCCTGGATACATTCTTTCAGGTGTTCACGCACAGTATCACACTCGAAGACCTTGCCACAAAAATTTCCAAGCGCATCGGCATTCAGGGACGTGCCATCGTCTGGCCGCATGCCGAACCCTGCATGGATGTGGATAAACCTCATCAACTGGAACTATTACGCGCTGACCTTGCGACCATACAACGCAAGTCAGTGGCGCGGGCAAAAGCTGCCTCGAAGAAGGCCAGCGCGGCAAAAAGTACATTAACTGCAACTGCAAAAAAGAAACCGGCTTTGATCAAGAAAACTGCTGCGCGCAAAGCTACAGCCACCAAACTTAAACCCAAGGCGAAGCCCAAACTGCAAAGATGAAAATGCAATCCATTCTTGAATTGGATGCACGTTTATCAGATCAAATGCGCGTGGCTGAAAAGCCAGGCGCATTGCGCGCTATTTCCGTTTTCTTTGCGCACTCGGGGGATTCATGGTTTTGGGCGATCGGTTTATTTGCGGTCTGGATACGCGGAAATTCGTTTTGGAAAGAGTGGGCTGTTGTGCAGTTCGTTGGTATCAGCCTGCTGGCAGCTTTGGTGATGAGCATCAAGTTTCTCGTCAGAAGGCAGCGGCCTGAAGGCGAGTGGGGGGGCATCTATCGGAATACTGATCCGCATTCATTTCCATCTGGTCATGCAGCCAGAGCTTTCCTGATCGCCGTCGTTGCAAGCGGACTCGGCCCCGTCTGGCTGGGCATGCTCTTGTGGATCTGGGCGCCGCTGGTTTGTATTGCGCGCGTTGCGATGGGCGTCCATTACGTCTCGGATGTTGTTGCTGGCGCACTATTGGGAATTGTTATTGCCTTCATTGGTTTGCGGATTTATGAACCTGTGCTGATATGGGTTTCGAGTCTGATTGGCTTCCCGCTTTGGTAGTCTAACCATGCTCTCTGCGGCGGCCTTCGCGGAGCATCCCCGATGGGGACGCCGCCGAGGACAGCGGCTTGATCACAGCGACTTTCCCTTCTTCACCATCTCTGCATGTTCTTCAATATGGGCGAGGCCGCGCTCCACCCAGGTTTGCAATGTGAAGCCGCTTCCCAAAGTGGCATGACGTGATTTGCGTGCCCAGTCTTCATCTGGCAGGGCGCGCAACATTTCTGTCAAAGCCTCCACGTTTTCAACAAATCCATTCAACAATCCAGCCAGTGATTCGCCTATGTCGTAATGCTCAGCCATGTATTCATCACCATCGAAGCTTCGGAATTCAGGATTCTCCTCCTCAGCCGTCCGACGCGCCCGCAAGCCATATACCAACTTATCTATATCGCGCGTGTGCACAGCCACCTGGTGGGTATTCCATTGCCCGGCTCCCAAAGGCGCATATGCGTCCGTCACCGCCAGGCAGGCCGCGCGAAAATCCCTGGCAGCATTCACTAATTTTTCGATCAAATTCCTGCGATACTCGCTCAACTCTTTCATCGTTCCTCCGTTCACGCGCTATTCATATGCAGCAACGCGAAAACATCCTCAGCGATTTTATCCCCGCGGTTCTCAACTGCATAGACACGGATGCCATACGGATTTAATTCACGCGCCGCCTCAAGAGTCAGCCCTTCCAAGCCATACATGCTGGCGACGAATGCCGCTTCGTTCTCGACCTTGGAATCTGGTGCCGTTATAAGATTTATGATCATGCCCGAGCCTTGTGCGCGCATCACGCGTCCAACTGATTGGATCATCAAAAACGCGCCCGTGAGATTAACATCCAGAACGCGATGCCAGTCCCATTCATCCATATCCAATAATGGGACGTGGGGCTCCACGGCCGCGTGATTGATCAGAACGTCAATGTGGCCGAAGTCATCCTCCACCTGTTTGATAAGATGTTGTGCCCCTACTTTTTTGGCAACATCTTCAACATAGGCTTTGCTGCGTCCGCCCTGTATATTTATTTGATCCACGATTTCTTCAACATTGATAGGTGATATATCATTTGCTGCTACGATCGCCCCGTGTTTTGCAAGGGCTTTCGCAAGCAGGCGTCCAGTTCCCTTGCCCGCGCCTGTGATCAGGATAACTTTATCTTTGAGTTCATTCATGCTATTGCTCAAGACGTAGTCCTTGGGCACTTACGAATCATTACTCTCACATAGCGGCACCCTATCGCGATTTTCGTATCCGTTCAAAGGGATTCCCAGGTATGGAGATGGGTCGAGTGTGTTATCGATGTCCAGTTCATTCTTGAAGTTCCCGTTGCCATCATCTTCGACGATCGAAAAATGAAGGTGGACTCCCACCGGGTTACTTGGGTCTCCTGAATAATTTCCCTGATAACCCAGGAATGTACCAGCTTCAATGAATTTTTCAAATGTTCCAGCCGGGAAATCAGTAGAGATAAAAGAGTTACCATTTTGATCTGCCATGTGGGTGTAGTAAAGCCAGATCTGTCTGCCACTCTGAAGCGGATCGTTCGGCACGCGTACAATGACCGCGGACTTCCATTCGGGTGAGCGGGTGAGGTAGCCCGGATAGGCGGCGATGACTTTCGTGAGTCCAACATCGGTCCCAGCGAAAACGTCTATGCCTTGATGTGTGTGACGCAAGCCGAAAGAGTCTCCCCATAGAAAACCAGCGAAGCCATCCGTCGGAAAAAGAAAGGGGGCAGAGTTGCATTGCGAACCGGCGACCAGCTTCCAGTCCGGGTGGGAGGCGGGGTTCCGAATCCACTGGCGGAACTTATCCACGCGCACAGAATTTGGGTTGTAGGAGTAGTAGGCAGTTATCCCTGCCGCGATCACGGCAACAATGATAATGGAAAGGATGAGAAAACGTTTGGGCATAGCGCAGGATTATACCGCTACGTATACACTGAAATTCTGCTTTAATAACTGTAACATTTACTAATATAGTTTTGTCGACGTTTCCTTGCTTTTTTTATTTAGAATATTATAATGAATTCCATAGACCCGAAAAGGCAAACCTACCGCGAGGTGGGGACGCAAAGTCATGGATCTGCCAATCTGATGCGTACAGGTTGACAGACCGCCAGACCGCCGAATTTTTTATTCGGCGGTTGTTTGTTGTAAAGGAGGACCCGGCACAAAGTAACAAAAGAATTTTCCCCCAATATCGAGCAATATATTCTTTCTATGAGGAGACAAGATCATGCATCGAAGGGTTTTTGGTATTCTTTCGTTTCTAATGGTTCTGACAATGGTATTATCAGTCGCGGGACCGGCTTCTGCCCAATCAGGAAGTGGCGGGGGTCTCTCAAAACATGCTCGTGCTTTGCTTGCTGAAGCGATCGTGAACGGTGAGACCACAGTTACACTGTTGATCGCGTCCACACCGGGCTCGAATAATAAAGTGGCTAATGGTATCCAAAAATTGGGGGGCAACGTGCGTTATCGCGAAGACAGTATCAACTACATCAGCGCCATTGTTCCGATTAACAAGGTGGCAGCAGCGGCGGCATTGAGCGGTGTTCAGGCTCTTGATCTGAACGAGATCATCCCTCTTGAGGACCCAGCCCCCGAAGTTGACGAAACGGTTGAAGGTGTCGTCGGCACTCTTCCTCAGCCTGCCCCCGGCGCTGGCACGCCAAACAACAATCCATATATGCCCATTGGTGATACGGGCGCCTCACAGTTCATGGCTGCTCACCCCACATGGGATGGACGCGGTGTGACAATTGGCTTTCTCGACTCTGGGATGTCCCTCGATCATCCCAGCCTCCTGACGACCAGCACTGGGGAGCGCAAAATTATTGACTGGGTCACAGCAACAGATCCGTTCAATGATGATGATCCGACTTGGGTTAACATGGCCAGTCAGGTCAGCGGTAGCAGCTTCACATTCAACAGTACGACTTATACCGCGCCGGCAGCTGGCTCCTACCGCATCGGATTGTTTGTGGAAGGCGATCCACGTTTGGGTGGCGAAGTAGGCAGTAATGTCAATCGTGATGGCGACACTGCTGACGTATTTGCCGTACTATGGAATACGACCACGAATAAAGTGTGGGTCGATACCAATCAGAATAATAATTTTGCCGACGATATGGCGATGACAGACTACAAAGTCAATTACGACGTCAATTATTTCGGCGTTGATAACCCGGCGACAGCAGTTGCTGAGCGAATGCCATTTGTTGTGCAGACCGATGGCGGGCGCAAGGTTATTAACATCGGTATCGTCTCCGGTTTACATGGCTCGCACACAGCAGGTATTGCAGCCGGCAACAGTCTATTTGGCGGCGCAATGAGCGGCGCTGCACCCGGTGCGCAACTTGTCTCCGTGCGCGTATGCATGTTCATCACAGGTTGTACAGCGACTGCATTGGTTGAAGGCATGATCTATGCCGCCAAGCAGAGCAATGTAGACGTGATCAATATGTCCATTGGCGGCTTGCCCGCGTTAAATGATGGAAATAATGCGCGTGCAGCTTTGTATAATAATCTGATCGAAACATACAACGTACAGATATTTATTTCGGCTGGCAATAGCGGCCCCGGTATGAACACCGTCGGCGACCCATCGGTTGCCTCTTTGGTGATGAGCGTTGGCGCCTATATTACAGACGACACCTACTTGGCCGACTACGGGGCCCAACTATACGAAGCAGATAACCTGCACCTCTTCTCGTCACGCGGCCCACGCGAGGATGGCGGCTTCAAGCCGGAGATTGTGGCACCGGGCGCAGCCATTTCGACAACTCCACTATGGCAGGCAGGTTCAGGACTACCATATGCTCTGCCACCCGGATACCAATTGCAAAACGGGACATCCATGGCTGCTCCACAGGCAGCTGGCGCAGCGGCCCTTCTCATCAGTGCGGCCAAGCAGGCTGGCGTTCAGAAACAGCCCGCGCAGATCCGGCAAGCACTGAGATCGTCCACTACTTATCTCACTGGCCGCTATCAAGCATACGAGCAGGGCAATGGCCTGATCAATGTTGATGCAGCCTGGAATTTGCTCACTACGAACATCAAGACCGTGAATATCCAGTCCTCTGTGCCGGTTAATACTTTGCTTAGTGGTTTCCTGGCTACGCCCGGAATCGGTGTTGGTATTAATGATCGCGAGGGTGTGGCGGCAGGCGACAGCTATGTGCGTACCTACACCTTCAAACGCACCGATGGCCCCGGCGGCACCAAGACCTATAACTTAAACTGGGTCGATAATGATGGCACATTCAGTTCGGCAGGTTCCATCTCGCTGCCGAAAAATTCCCCAGTCACACTTGATGTGACAGTCAACCCGACCTCTTCCGGACCACACTCGGCCATCCTTAATCTGGATGATCCCAGCAGTGCTGGTATCGAATATCAGACAATGAATGTAGTCATCGCGGCCGATCAATTCGCTGCCCCTGATTATTCGGTTACGAAGACAGGCAGCCTTGGACCGCAACAGGTCAAGAGCTACTTCTTCAATGTTCCGCCCGGCACACCAGCCTTTAAGGTGGATTTGATAGGTGGTGGCGGGCCTGGCGCGGGTGCTATTCGCTTCCTGCGCTGGCATCCCTATGGCGTGGGGATTGACTCGAACGCGGTGAGCAACTGCTACAATGGCGCGCCCGGTGGTTGCACCAGTGGCAGCCCCACTAGCCGTACAGTGTCGAATCCCCAGGCAGGCGTTTGGGAGGTGACGGTTGATGCGCGCCGGAATTCGGATGCAGTCAGCGCACCATTCACATTGACGGCATCCATCCTGGGCGCGACTGTCTCACCGAACCCGGATGTCATCCCTTCGGCGACAATCGGCGTGCCGATTGCACGCTCATACGACATCACCAACCTGTTCGGCGCATTCACGGGTCGAGCGATTGGCACTAACTTGGGTAGCGCTTTCCTTGCTACCCCGACAATCGCCAATCTGGCGCAACAGCAGTACGTGGTGAACGTGGCAGCTGGTTCTACATCCTTACGCGCAACAATTGGTAGCCCATCCGATCCGGCCGCTGACCTTGATTTGTTCGTCTTCAACTGCACAGCCGGTCCATGCGTTTTAGCCGGTCAAAGCGCCGATGGCGACTCGGAAGAGTCAGTCACCATCGGTAATCCCGCTGCTGGCAATTGGGTAGTGCTTGTTGACGGTTTCGCGGTTCCGGCAGGCACGACGACATACAACTATGTGGATGTCTTTGCGAACGCGGCCTTCGGCTCTGTTAGTGTGACCGATGCAAATGCATTGCGGCCAGCTGGCTCAATGTGGACAGTGCCTGGCAGTGTGACTGCTAACTCTGCTCCTGCGGCAGGGCGTGTGTTGCTCGGCAATGTTCAAGTTCGGACCGATACCAATGTTTTGGTCGGTTCGGGTGACGTGGTGGTTCAGAGCGTTACACCATAGTGTAAAATGTGATTCACACTCGGTAACAATAAAGGCTGGCACATACTGTGCCAGCCTTTACATTTTTACCATCTGTTCAAGACGATTTTCGAAAACCTTATGGTTTTGGGAGAAAGGGTGGAACTGGATTTTCGCAATAGATAAAGTAAGCATCCCTGTTCGAGTGATACTCATACACTTGAGTATCAGCTTCTAACAGAATCCGATAGCCGGGTGTAATGACCTGCATGTATGCCATCTCCGGTCGTGGGCAGTCCAAGCTGGAATCTGACCATTCCACCTCAGTAGCCTCGACCAGAGTAATTTGAGTTATGGAGATGGACAACCGTTGGGCCAGATCTTCTTTGGTTTTTTCGATCAGATCCTGCAGTCGGGCATCAGCAGGTGTTGTCGCAGATGGGGGCATTTGTGTAGTATCTCCTTGGTTGGGTGGGGCAACTGGGCTTGAAATATTGTCTAAGGGGGGTTCAGTATCAATAGAATTTGCCTGACATCCTACACTGAAAATTAATACCCAAAGGGTGATGAACCTGATGATCATTCGCATGCGTACCTCCCGGTACTGTCTAGACGATGCGCTTGTCGGAAAGATTCCCATGAAGTTTCTAATCTTGCCATCATTCATTTTACAAGACTTCGATAATGTAGGTGCACTTTACTGGATCGTTCCAGCATCTTGTAACCTTTATTAATTTAGAACCTTTTGATATCTTGTTGCTTTTTGCTAAAATATTCATATAATGTTATTGTAAGTTCGAAATGGCTAATCATCTGGAGGCGGAGGGTTTTCTAAGTAACTCCTAATCTAAATGACCCTCATTTGAGTTAGACTCGCTCCCTCGAAAAGGCAAACCCGTCGCGAG
>Ga0070699_100003809_pt1 | contig 13333 bp, 11 predicted proteins | sample KBSK1503metaG_FD_65473 | JGI IMG/M metagenome (GOLD analysis project Ga0070699, IMG submission 65473) | Corn, switchgrass and miscanthus rhizosphere microbial communities from Kellogg Biological Station, Michigan, USA - KBS K1-50-3 metaG | ecosystem: Host-associated > Plants > Roots >...
AACCGCTCGCGCGTATTTAGAACAGAACGTCACAGATCCCGTCACGGCCCCACGCGCAGACGCGCTCGCGGCGTCAACCGCTCGCGCGTATTTAGAACCGAACGTCACAGATCCCGTCACGGCCCCACGCGCAGACGCGCTCGCGGCGTCAACCGCTCGCGCGTATTTAGAACAGAACGTCACAGATCCCGACGCTCGCACCGTGGCGCTCGCATGTCTCTTGAACAGAACGTCATGCTCGCGCGTTGGCGCTCGCGTGTATCTGGAACAGAACGTCGCAGAACTCCATCGCACCGCCTCCGCGCCAGACACGCTCGCGCGTGTGCTTCGTGCTTTCGTGTTTTCGTGCGCGTTGCGCCGTTCCAATTTGGCCAGAACGCGCCACTCGACGACAATCAATCGTGTTGCAGGACACTGACGACGCGCGTGTCGGGCTGTGCGCGACGTGCGTGCACTCGCAGATCGTGACGTCGTCAAAGGGATCGACCTTCTATCGCTGCCGCCTGGCAGAGACCGACCCGCGCTTCGTGCGCTATCCCGTGCTGCCCGTGCGATCGTGCAGCGGCTATACTCCGCGCGACGAGAATCTGAATTCGCCGTGAGCGTCGCCACACATCTCGGGATCCGCCTGAGCGAATACGATGCGCGCATCCGCACGTTCATCCCCTTCTACGAGGAGATGCTCGACGTCGCCGCTGCCGCCGTGCCGTCGCGGGCGCGCTGCATCGTCGATCTGGGCATCGGCACCGGCGCGCTGGCGGCACGCTGCCTGGCGCGCGCGCCTCGGGCCGCGGTCGTCGGCATCGACACCGATGCAGACATCCTCGCGGCGGCGGCGCGGCGGCTTGGCTCGCGCGCAACGTTCGTCGTCGACAGCTTTCTGCGAGCGCCGCTGCCGTCCTGCGATGCGGTGGTCGCCTCCTTCGCGCTGCATCACGTTCGCACGCGAAGCGCGAAGCGGCGACTGTACCGGCGCGTGCGCACCGCGCTGCGGCCAGGTGGCGTTGTCGTGGTGGTCGACTGTCAACCGTCGCGGCATCGGCAGGTCGCCGCACGGCAGCGCGACGCGTGGACCGCGCATCTGCAGCGCGCTTATTCAGCGCGGCGGGCGCGTGGATTTCTGCGCGCGTGGGCCGATGAGGACGTGTACGTCCCGCTGCAGGCGGAGATGGACTTGATGGCTGGCAGCGGGCTCGATCCGGAGGTCGTGTGGCGCAGGGACGCGTTCGCGGTCCTCGTGAGCCGGACGTGAATCAGTAGGCGCGCAGCAGACGACGCAGCTTCCGTTCGGCGGCATCGTCGGCGGCGCCGCGGGTTTCCGCCGTCGCTTCGATGCCGAGCGACTCCTGATCCTCGCCTTTCACTTCGGTCACGCTCGCCTTCCATCCGCCTTGGTGGGGTTCCGACAGGATCCAGTACGTTCTGCCTTTCAACTCCAGCTGTCTGGCCATTTGGTTCCCTCCGCCTCCGTGAGGGCCGTTACAGATTCGTGTCTGGCGCCACGATGCGTGTGCCGGGGCGGGACATCTTAGAGACGCGCGCGTTGTGGACGCTCGATACAGTTTTCGGTCGAAATCCCAAAGTTTCTACGGTGTTGATCCGATCCGACGAGAGATCGCACCGAGCGTCGGCACCACTCTTGCCATAGGGTGAGCAACCGAACATCCGGTCCACCGCGAGGGGTTATGTGGCACTGGTTCAATTGTTACCTGTCTGGGCGTCACGAGTACGGCGTTTGGTGCGAACCCGGCAATATCTTTTTGCGCTGTGCCCACTGCGGGAAGCGGTCGTCGGGATGGTCGATCGACGCAGCGACGCACGTGCACGTGATTCCCAAGGCAGCACCCGCGGCTGCGGCACCGTCCCCGAGTCCGCGCGTGCTGCCGTTCGATCGCGCCGTCGCTCGTTAAGTTGACACTGCGCGCGCGGCCCGATCACAATACGGGCCGTGCCCGTTCCGCGTATTTCCAAAGAAGATCTGAAACAACGTCTCGACAGCGGAACTGCTCCGGTCATCATCGACGCGCGCTTGAAATACCCCTACGAGCACAGCACCGTCAAGCTTCCGGGCGCGCTTCGCTACGTGCCTGAAGGGCCGGCGCCATCGCTGCCCCGCGATCGAGAGATCATTGTTTACGACTCGGATCCCAACGAACTGGCGAGCTCTCACGTCGCGGCCGAGCTCATCCGTCAGGGATACCGCGCTGCCGCGCTCAAGGGCGGTATCGTCGAATGGCTGTCGGCGAATTTGCCGACTGAATCGAAAGAGGCTCCGAAGCAGGCGCCGCCCGAACCTGGCGCGTTGAAAGGCTAGCCCGTCGCGTCCCTCATCGAGACTCTGGAGCAATTGTCGGCGCTCGCCGCCATCCGCGGTGATCACGCGGAGCAGTCGTTATTGGCTGCTGCCGCCGACATCGTAAGAGCGCGCGGGATCACGACCGACAGTGAGCTCGGGCCGCTCTTCGACTCACCTCCACCGGGCGCCGACGCCGAAGTTCTCAAGCGACTCCGTCAGATGTACGAAGCCGGCGGCTGGGTACTGGTGGAGTCGGGCATCGCCGACATGCCCGCCGATTTGCGGTGGCTGTTCGAGTCGGGCGCGGTCACGCTCGAACAGCTGGCGGCCGTGCACCGCGCGCTCGGCGCCACGTCGGCCGCCGATCTGGCGGCGGCGATCCATGATCAGCGGATGAGTGGAGCCGCAGGTCTCGACGCCACAGTCGAATCGGCAATCGCCTCAGCGCTGCCGACGCTCCGCACGCATATTCCACGCATTCCACTCGGGCGTGCGATCGGCATAGCCGAACCGATCCTGCATCACGTGCGATCGATACCCGGCGTTCAATGGGCCGAGCCAGCCGGCTCGCTCCGGCGCGGTGAGGAACTGATTGGCGACATCGAGCTCATCGTGTCGACCGATCGCGCTGGCGAGGCGATCGACGAATTCCTGCGCGGTCAGGACGTGACGAGGACGCTGCATCGAAGCCCGCGCCGCTTGTACGTGCTGATCGATCGCGTCCAAGTCGGCATCCGTTTTCCCGAGCCGGACAACGCGGGCGCGTCGCTCTTGTACCTCACGGGCTCCGCGGCGCATTTCGACGCTCTGCGCGCGCACGCGCAATCGATCGGATGGCGATTGACGAGCCGTGGACTGCACGCGGCCGCCGACGGCGCGCTGCGCCCCGCGCCGACCGAGGCCGAGATCTACTCGGCACTGGGTCTGCCGTGGGTGCCGCCTGAAATCCGGCAGGGCGAAGACGAAGTCGCGATCGCCGCTCGAGGGGAGTTGCCGGTCCTCGTCGCCTCGGAAGACATCCGCGGCGATCTTCACATGCATTCGACCTACAGCGACGGCCGCGATTCGATCGACGCGATGGTGGAGGCCTGCCGCGCGCTGGGGTACGAATACATGGCGATCACCGATCACTCGCAGCATTCGGCGGCGACGCGCAGCCTGACGGTCGACGGCGTGAAACGGCAGGCGGATGAGATCGCGGCGCTGCGCGAGCGGTTCGACGACATCACGATCCTGCACGGCTGCGAAGTCGACATCCTCATCGACGGCACGCTCGACTTCCCCGATCGCGTGCTCGAACAGTTCGATATCGTCCTGGCGTCGCTGCACGAGCGTGCCGGCCAGGAGGGCGACAAACTTCTGAAGCGGTATCTCGCGGCGATGCGCCATCCGCTGGTGACGATGATCACGCATCCGACGAACCGGCTCGTTCCGTACCGGGAAGGCTACGACCTCGACTACGACCGGCTGTTCGAGGCGGCCGCCGAAACGAAAACGATTCTCGAAGTCGACGGCGCACCCGCGCACCTCGACCTGGACGGCGCGCTCGCCCGCCGCGCCGTCGCCGCCGGCGCCATGGTCAGCGTCGACAGCGACAGCCACCGCACCGACGTGCTCGAGCGCCAGATGTATCTCGGCATCGTGACCGCGCGGCGCGGGTGGGTCGAGCCGCGCCACGTGGCGAACACGCGATCGATTGCCGACCTCCGCGCGCTGATCGCGGCGAAGCGGTGAACCTGCGGGCACCGGCCGTCGCGGCCGCCGTCGGTCTGACGGCGTTTCTGCTTTATCGCGTGACGCTGCTGCCCGGTTTCGATCTCGGCGACACCGCGTCGTTTCAGACAACCGTCGGCGAACGCGTGATCACGCCGCGCGACGGCTACCCGCTGTACTTTGCCATCGGCGGCCTGTTCGTGCGGCTGACGGGCAGCGAGCCGGCACACGCGCTGAATCTCCTGTCGGCCATCGAAGCCTCGATCGCGTGCGGCATCATCGTCCTCGCCGGCGCGGAGCTCTCCGGGTCGCTGACGGCTGGCGCGGCGGCCGCGCTCCTCTTCGCCACTTCGTACACCTTCTGGAGCCAGGCGATCATCGGTGAGGTTTACGCGCTGCACCTGATCTTCGTCTCAGCGACGCTGCTTCTGCTGCTGCGCTGGTCGAACCAACCGAGTCTCGCGCGACTCACGCTGTTTTTTGCGGTGTACGCCCTCGGTTTCGGCAATCACCTCTCGATGGTGCTGTTGTTGCCCGCCTATACGCTGTTCCTCCTGACGTCAGCACCGGGCGGCTGGCGCTCGATGCTCGCGCCGCGCATCGTCACGATCGCGATCGCGTGCGCCGCCGCCGGCGCTCTGCAATACGTATGGAATCTGAGGACGCTCTGGTTCGAGGCGATTCCGCCACACGGGCTGCTCGACGCGCTTCAAGCCTTCTGGTTCGATGTGACCAAGTCGGACTGGCGCGACACGATGGTGCTGCGCGTACCTCAGTCGATGCTGAACGATCGGGCCGCCATGTACTGGTTCGATCTCAGGCAGCAGTTCGGGATCATCGGCGCCCCGCTTGCCGTCGCCGGCCTCGCGCACCTTGCGTCGGTCGACATTCGCCGTGCTCTGTTGATGCTGCTGCTGTACGTGGTCAATGTGGCGTTCGCGTACTCGTACAACGTCGGCGACGTGCACGTCTTCTATTTGCCATCGCATCTGATCGTCGCGCTGCTCGCCGCTCCGGCGCTGACGCTCGTTCGCGACCTCGTGAGGGCGGATCTGCGCGCCGGCACCGACCGGCGCGTGAGCACAGAGGCGTTCGTCGGAAGCGATCGCCGGGTCCGACCGGATCGGCGCATGTATCCGGGCCGACACATCGGACGTGCGCTACGCGCCACCGTCAGTGCGCTGCTGATGGTCTACGCCATCGCACGTGCGTACCGCGACTTGCCCGCGCTCGATCGCTCCGCCGATCGCCGACCGACCGAGCTGCTGGAGCAGTTGACGACAGGGCTCGACGATCGACGCGACGTCTACTTGACCGACTTCAATTGGCAGATTGCCAACGGCCTCTCGTACTACGGCAAAGTGATCCGACCCGAGATTGCGTACGACCGGATGCCGGCCGTGCTGCTCTTCGCGCCGGCGCTCGTCGCCGACAACCGAACAATCGGTCGCGACATCGTGCTGAGCGAGCGCGCCCGCGCGGAGGTGAACGCGGCGTACGGACCTCTGTTGCCGACGATCGCCGATGCGCGCGTCGACGTGCAGCCACTGACGGCATCGATCGCCGGCATCGCGCGCGGCACGCGATATGTCCTCTGTGTGCTTCGCCCCTCTCGCGATCTCGCGCTCGATTCCGAGGAGTTGAATCGTGCGTGGCAGATGCTGATCGGCGACGCCCATGCGAATCGGGATGGACACGAGGTGCAGGCAACCGAGATCCCGAAAGAGGACTACGCCGTTCTGGCCGGTCTGGTCGGCGAGCGGCCGCAGCTCGTCCTGGAATCGTCGCGGCCGTTTCGCCGCAGCGTCACGCTCGACGGCGTCGACGTCGAAGTCCGCATGGAGTCATGGCTCGCGGCCGATACCATCCGCCGCATGGGCTTTGGCCACGTGATCGCCGCTCGCCATCACACGCTGATCGTCGAGCGCGGCGTCAGCTTCGTCGCGTTCGACGACCAGGGGCGTGCCCTCCGCACGGAGTACCGGTCCAACATCTTCGCGCCGCAGCGTCGATATGTCATCGAACCTCAGCGATAACACGATGACAGCCGCCAGCCAACGCTGCCGACCGCGAGGTGTTATCGTTGAGGCATGGCTCGGCTCTTGGCGCTACTGCTCGCACCCGTTCTGATCGCGCCCGACACGACCGCTCCGGAGCTCGCGCAGGCGCTGCAGAAGAAATACGACACGATCAAGGATTTCTCGGCCGACTTCGTTCACGCGTACGAAGGTGGCGTGCTGCGCAAGCTGATCACGGAGCGCGGGCATCTGTTGGTGAAGAAGCCGGGTAAGATGCGATGGGACTACATCGCTCCGGAGCCGAAGCAGTTCGTCTCGGACGGCATAAACATGTACTCGTACATCCCGCAGGACAGGCAGGTCATCGTATCTGCCATTCCGCGCGAGGACGAGGCGACCACCCCGACGCTGTTCCTTGCCGGCAAAGGGAATCTCACCCGCGACTTCACCCCGACGCTGACCGAAGTCCCCAACGGGATGCCACCCGGGACGCGCGCGCTCAAGCTTGTACCCAAAGCGCGCCAGAAGGACTACGATTGGCTCGTCCTCGTGGTCGACCCTACCACCCTCGATTTGCGGGGGCTGGTCACGGTCGATGCACAGGGCGGGATATCCACCTTTTCCTTCGCAAATCTGAAGGTGAACGTCGGTGTGGCCGATAAGGAATTCGTGTTCAAGATGCCGCGTGGTGTCGATGTTGTCAGGACATCTTCACGCTAGATCGTCAACGGCGGCCGTGCTCGTCGCCGCTTGCCTCCTGGCGGCGGGATGCGCGGCTTCGGGCGCGCTGCGCCGCGCCGGCGAAGCGGAGCGACGTCAGGACTACGACGTCGCGGTGGTCGAGTACACGAAAGCGATCAGGCTGCGACCGAACGACCTGAACGCACGCCTCGCCCTCGACCGCACGAAGCTGCGCGCCTCTCAGGCGCACTTCATTCAGGGCCGCCGGTTTGCGTCGCTCGCCAGGCTCGATCAGGCGCTCGCCGAATACGAAGTCGCCTCCGAGCTGAACCCGTCGAACGGCGAAATCGACGACGAGCTGCGAGCGACGCGTAACAAGCTGCGCACGAAAGTCATGGTCGCGCGCGAAGGCAAGACCGAGCTGGAGTCGCTCGTCGAACGCACGCGCGACCTGCCGCCGCCGGGCCTCGACCTCCCTGCCGGCGTGAAGATGCCGACGTCGTTGATCTTCCGCGACGCCAACAGCCGCGAGGTGTTCACCACTATCGCACGCCTCGCGAACATCAGCCTGATCTTCGACACGGCGTTTCGCGATCAGGCGCTGACCGTCGACCTGCGCAACGCGTCGCTCGAGGACGCGCTCAACACCGTGGCGGGCGCGACGCGCACCTTCTTTCGCGTCACGGCGCCGCGCACCGTCGCCGTCATCCCCGACACGCCGGCCAAGCGCCGCGAGTACGAGGAACAGGTCGTTCGGACGTTCTACCTGAGCAACGCCGACCTGAAGGAAACGATGGACCTGGTGCGGCTGGTCCTCGACGCGCGCCGCATCTCGCCGACTACGGCGACCAATGCGATTACCATCCAGGATTCTCCCGAGCGCATCGCCGCGGCGGCGCGGCTCCTGTCCGCCATCGACAAGGCGCGGCCCGAAGTGATCATCGACGTCGAGCTGCTCGAGGTGAACCGCACCAAGCTGCTCGAGTACGGTCTGCAGATCGCGTCGTCCGGAACGAATGGGATCAACGGCGCCGCCTCGATTGCGGCCAACAGCGCCGGCGCCGTCACGCTCCATACGCTGCGGAATCTCACGCAATCGGACGTCCTGCTGACCGCCGTCCCGTCGTTGTACTACCGCCTGCTGAAGACGGATGCGAATACGCGGACGCTGGCGAACCCGCAGCTGCGCACGACCGATGGCCTGCAGGCGACGGCGCGGTTCGGCGAGCAGGTACCGGTGCCGGTCACGACGTTCGCGCCATTCGCCACGGGCGGCGCGCCGCAGCAGCCGATCACGTCGTTCAACTATCAGAACATCGGCGTGAACATCACGATCACGCCGCGCACCCACTTCGACGACGACGTCTCACTGCAGCTGCAAGTATCCGTCACCAACATCTCGGGCACCGGGTTCGGCGGCCTGCCGACGTTCGGCAACCGCGAGATCAATACCGTGATCCGCCTGCGCGACGGCGAAACGAACATGCTCGCAGGATTGATTCGCGACGACGAGCGCAACTCGCTCGAAGGCGTGCCGGGACTGAGTGACCTGCCGCTGGTCGGGAGATTGTTCGCGCACAATCAGAAGAGCACCGATCAGACCGACATCATCCTGACGCTGACGCCGCACATCATTCGCGTGCTCGAGCTGAACGAGGCCGACCTGCGTCCGTTCCGCCTCGGACGCGACTCGATCGCGCCAATCAGCGAACTGCCGCTGCCGATCGAGATGCCGCGGCCGATCGCGCCTCCGACGGGACCCACAGGACCGACAGGTCCGACGGGCGTCACTGGCGTCACGGGCCCAACCGGGCCGCAACGGTAAACAGAGCGTCGCCACTCTTGTTCACCTCTCGCCCGCATCCCCGCGGCGTGACGTTACGCCACCTTCGCGACTTTCGCGCCTAGGGCCTGCAATCGTTCGACGAGACGTCCGTATCCTCGTTCGACGGTTTCGAGCGGTGCGAGCCGGCTCTGGCCGTCGGCCGCAAGGCCGGCCGCAATCAATGCCATCCCTGAGCGAAGATCGCGGCTGTCGAGGGGTCGTCCGCGCAGCCGGCGTGGACCACTGACGATGATCCGGTGCGGATCGCACAGGAAGAGATCCCCGCTCATGCTGCTCAATTGCTCCAGCGCGAAGAGCCGAAGCTCGTAGAGCCAGTCGTGCACGAGCGTCTGTCCTTCGCACTGCGTGGCGAGCACGGTGACGAGACTGACCATGTCGCTCGGGAATCCGGGCCAGAGACCGGTCGTGATCCGTCCTGCGGCTTGTAGCCGCGATCGATCCACGCAGAACACGTCGCCTTCCATCGTGCATTCGATCTTCATGCGCTTCAGCACCGCAGCGATGACTTCGAGGTCTTCGGTGCGAGCGCCGCACACCTGGATCTCGCCGCCCGTCACCGCGGCGACGACCGCCCAGCTTCCCGCCTCGATATAGTCGCCCCACAGCTGATGCTCGGCGCCGTGCAGCGGTCCGCCGCCTTCCACCCGAATCGTCGACGTGCCCGCGCCGGTCAATCCGACCCCGAGCTGCTGGAGGAACCGACACAGCTCGACGACGTGCGGCTCGCAGGCGGCGTGACGGATTTCGGTGACGCCGTTGGCTGCGGCCGCGGCAAGGAGCGCGGTCTCGGTGCCGGTCACCGACGCTTCATACAGATAAATTGATGTCGGCTGCAGGCCGTTCGGCGTTTCGAGGACGTGGCCCGGTCCCGCCACGATCCGCGCGCCCATCGCGATGAGCGCCTCGAGATGCGTGCCGATGGTGCGGCGCGCCGGAAAGTCGCCTCCGGGCGGCGCCAGATGCGCGCGGCCGGTGCGCGCCAGCAGCGGACCGAGCAGCAAAACCGACCCGCGCAGCCGGCCCACCAGCGCGGCGTCGGGCTCGTGCTCGACGACGTCGGGACAGCGCACGCGGAGCGTCGTGCTTCCAATCCCTTCGACATGTCCGCCGAGATCGAGGATGAGCCGCGCCATCACCTCGACGTCGCTGATGCGCGGCACGTTGGTCAGCACGCATTCTTCCGTGGTGAGAAGGCACGCCGCGAGAAGCGGCAGCGCGGCGTTCTTGTTGCCTTCCACCTCCACCGAACCCGACAGGCGTTGACCGCCTTCAATCACGAGGGTCGACATTCTGGTCCTCGGTCCGCCGCGGTCCTCGGTCCGCAGTCCTTTAGCTGGATCCCGGCTGATCGAACTGGCCAAGATACACGATCTCGTCCCGCAGCTCGACATGGAAGCGCTCGCGCACCGTCGTGCGGCATCGCTCGATGAGCGTACGGATGTCGCGCGCGGTCGCCGTCCCTTGGTTGACGATGAAGTTGCCGTGCGTCGGCGAAACGCGCGCGCCGCCGATGGCTGATCCTTTCAGCCCGGCCCGATCGACCAGCGCCCCTGCCGACCACGGAATTCCGTCGGGCACTTCGTCGCGGCCCGGTTCGGGATTCTGGAAGATGCAGCCCGCGCTCGGCGATTCGAGCGGCTGCGTGCGCTTGCGGTACGCCAGCGACTGCCGCGCGGTCGCACGAAGCGCCGCGGGTTCGCCCGCCGTCACGCGGAAAACGGCCGACAGCAGGATCTCGCCGCTCTCCTGCATGCGGCTGCGGTCGTATCCGAACGCCATCGCGGCCACCGGCACGTCGGCGGTCGCGCCGTCGCGCGACGCAAGACGAACCTCCGACACGAGCTCGCCGATCAGGCGTCCGCCAAAATGCGCGTTCCCGAAGATCGCGCCGCCAACCGTGCCCGGCGTTCCGGCCCACGCTTCGAGTCCGGCGCAGCCACGATTGATCGTCCATCGCACGAGACCGTTGATCGTCACCGCAGCGTCCGCGCGAACGTGATGCTCGTCATCGGCGCGCACGTCGCCGCCGCGAGGACGGATGACGAGTCCACGAACGCCCGCGTCGGACACGAGCACGTTCGATCCGCCGCCGAGCACGGTCACCGGCACGCCCTCGCGGTGCGCGATGGCCAGCGCCGTCACGATCTCGCGGCTGCTGCGCGTCTCGATCAGCCACTCCGCCGGACCGCCGACCTTGAACGTCGTCAGCGGCGCGAGCGGTACGTTCGCCCGAACGCGATCGACGCCGAACGCTCGCTCGAGCGACGCGCGAAACACCGTCACGACGAAGACGACTCCACGGCCATGAGCGCACGTTCCTGCGCGATGAGCGCCGCCAGCGCTTCCCGCGGCGTGCAGACGACGAAGGAAATCGCATCGCCGGGAGACAGCTGGCCGGCCACGGCGATGTCGGCTGCGATGACCGTTGCGATCTTCGGATAGCCGCCGGTCGTCTGCCGATCCGCCATCAGGAGGATCGGCAGACCCGAAGCCGGCACTTGCAGCACACCGAGCGGCGTCGCATCGGAAATGATGTCGGCGCCGCGCGCGTGCGTCAGGCGCGGTCCATCCAGACGAAAACCCATGCGATCGGACTGCTGGCCGATGACATACGGCGCCGACTGCAATACGTCGAGGCCGTCCGCACTGAAGTAATCGGCCTGCGGGCCCGGGAGCACGCGAAGCTGCGCCTCGCGCTCGGGCAGCGGCACGTGACGCGGCGCCGCGGGCGGCGTCGATCGCGTGTGCGTCGCGTCGCCGAGCACCAGGCGATCGCCGGCTCGCAGCGCGCGTCCGTCCAGGCCGCCCGTCGCGCTGATGAGATGAGTGGCGCGGCTCCCAAGCACCGGCGGCGTGGCGATGCCGCCGGCAATCGCGAGGTACGCGCGCGCGCCGCGGCGCCGCGCGCCGAAGCGCAGGCGCGATTCGGCCGACGCGACGAAGGGGGCATCCATCGGCACCGGCCGTCCATCGAGCGTGAGATCGAATTCGGCGCCGGACACCGCAATCACGCGTTCCGTTTCGAACTCGAGCTCGGGACCGAGCAGCGTGATCTCGAGGCCGGCCGCGCCGCGATCGTTGCCAACGAGCGCGTTTGCAAGCCGCCAGGAGAACGGATCCATCGGTCCTGCGACCGGTACTCCACGTGCTTGAAAGCCCCAGCGTCCCGAATCCTGCACCGTCGTCAGCATGCCAGGCTTGATCACGCGGACGGCCATCGGTCGTACTCCTCGCGCGCGATCGCAACGAACCGCACCGCGTCGCCGGCTTTCATCAGGAACGGGTCGGCGCGGGCGGGATCGAATGGCTTCACCGGCGTGCGCCCGATCAGCTGCCATCCGCCGGGCGTCTCGGCCGGGTAGATTCCGGTCTGCACGCCGGCGATGCCGACCGAGCCGGGCGGCACGCGCACGCGCGGCGTCGCATGTCGCGGCATCGCAATGCGCCGATCGACGATGCCCATGTAGGCGAAGCCGGCCACGAAGCCAAGCATGAAGACGCGGTAGGTGGCCGACGTGTGCAGCCGAACGACTTCGTCCTCGCTCACCTGCGCGAACGCCGCGACGCCCGGCAGATCCGGACCGAGCTCGCCGCCGTAGCACACCGGAATGCTGATCGGGGCCGCGTGGGTTGTCACCTGCGCCGCGGGCTGCGTGAGCTCGTGCTCGACGCGCGTCATCAACGCGTCGTAGTCGACCCGCAGCGGATCGAAGTAGATCGCAACGGAGCGATACGTCGGCACCACGTCGCACACGCCGGCAATCGCGGCGCTCTGCACCGCGTCGGCCAGCGCAATCGTTCGCGCATTCACCTCGATGTCGATGCGCTCTTCGAACTCCACGAACAGCGCCGAGTCGCCGGCCGGGATGATTCTGGGCATTCCCTACTGCTCGCGGGCCGCCGCCCCAGCTCCCACCCGACGCGCGGCTGACGCTGGAGCGCGAGCCTTTTAGGCGAGCGTCCTCCGCGCACCGTCGAGCGCCGTCAGCAGCCTCTGATGAATTCCCCCGAACCCGCCGTTCGACATGAGGACGACGAGATCGCCCGGGCGGTGCTCGCCGACGACCGTCTGAATGATCTCGTCGAGCGACGCGGCCTCGCGCGCCGACTGTCCTCGTGCCTTCAAATCGCGCACGAGCCGCGGCACCGACAACCGCTCCGCCTCCGGCAGCTTCGATCGGAAGACCGGCGCGATGATGACCTGGTTCGCCGGGCCGAACGCTTTTGCGAAATCGTCCTGGAACACGGAACGGCACGACGAAGCGGACCGCGGCTCGAAGACGGCCCAGATGCGGGCGTCGGGATTCGCCGCGCGCAGTCCCGCCAGCGTCTCGCCCACGGCCGTCGGATGATGCGCGAAGTCATCGTAGACCGTGACGGCATCAGCCACGCCGACGACCTCGAGGCGCCGCTTGATCCCTTCGAACAGACGAAGCGCCTCGGCGATTCGCTCCGCGCCGATGCCGACCTCGGCTGAAACCGCGATCGCCGCGAGCGCGTTGCGTACGTTGTGGAGGCCGACCAGCGGCACGTCGAACGCGCCGAACGGCGAGCCCCGACGCGCCACCTTGAAGCGTGTCGCCGTCGCCGAGGCCTCGATATCGTGCGCGTGCCAGTCGACGTCGCCGCCGGTGCCGAACGTCTGGACACGCGACGCGGCGCCGGTCAGGAGCTCTCGCGCGCCCGCGCTGTCGGCGCCGACGAGCAGCAGGCCTTTCCGCGGCACCAGCCGCACGAGACGACGGAACGCGAGCATCACGGCCTCGAAGTCGGCGTAGA
>Ga0070699_100003810_pt1 | contig 13328 bp, 11 predicted proteins | sample KBSK1503metaG_FD_65473 | JGI IMG/M metagenome (GOLD analysis project Ga0070699, IMG submission 65473) | Corn, switchgrass and miscanthus rhizosphere microbial communities from Kellogg Biological Station, Michigan, USA - KBS K1-50-3 metaG | ecosystem: Host-associated > Plants > Roots >...
AGCAGCGAATATCTAGAACTTACTCTTACATAATCAGATAAGCTTATCATATTTATCTGACTTTGTAAGATAAATATATTATAGAGCGGAGGGACAAGCCTTGTCAAGTGATTCTCAGAACAAACACGCGGAGGCCCTAGAGAAGCTGACGTGCGAGCTCCGGCAGTTCAATGGACTCGGCGCTTCTTTCTTCCGGGTGGCAGCTGCTCAAACGGGGATGGCTGTCACAGATATCCAGGTCATGGATCTCCTGGATCTCATCGGTCCCTCGACAGCTGGTCAGCTCGCCGAGCTCACAGGGCTGACCACTGGGGCAATCACCAGGATACTCGATCGATTAGAGAAGACCGAACTCGTCCGGAGGGAGCGTGATCCCAACGACGGCCGCAAGGTCATCGTCCGGCTAGCGAGAGGCACAGACGACACGCATAAGATGCGCTCGATCCTCTCTTCCGTTGGGACAGCGTGGAATGAAGTGGTGTCGCTCTATGATGAGGAGCAGATCGCCTTCCTCCTAGAATTTCTCACACACAGCAACGCGCTGTCCAGACAGAAACTGGTCCAGTTGCAACAAGAGGTGTCACCAGACGAGGGGGGAGTGTTCTCCGCTTCACTCGAAGATCAGGAGCGTGGGCAACTCATCGTTTCCTGCGGGATCGCCCGATTGAGCTTGCATGCAGACGACAGGATGACCAAGCTGTACCAGGCCCGCTTCGAGGGACCGATACCGAAAGTTTCGGCGAAAGAGGGCCGGGTCACCGTTCGCTATCCACGACGTCTGTTGGGTCTGGGAGAAAAGCAGGGCCGAGCGGAGATCGCCCTCAGCTCTGCCATCCCGTGGCAGATCGTTATCCACGGTGGAGCAGCGGAGGTCGAAGCACATCTTCACGGCCTCGATCTCGCCAGGATGGAGATCATGGGGGGATTTAGCCTGATCCGTTTGGATCTCGGAGCGCCCACGGGCCGGGTTCCCATACAGATCAAGGGGGGGGCATCAGATATCACCGTTATGCGCCCTGTGGGTGTCGCAGCCCGCGCTCACCTCAAGGGCTGGGTCTCCGAACTGGTCTTCGACGAGCAAGCATGGAGCGGTGCAGGCAACAATGTGCGGCTGCAAAGTCCTGGTTTTGATCCGACTGTCCCATGCTACGACATCGAAATCACCAGCTACGCCAACATGGTCACTATCGCCTTCGATTGATGAGAGGTGAACTGGACCGCAAAGGAGGCTTATCGGCACAGTTTTCCCGCCCAGGTGGTATATTATCGGCAGAGTCACTCGATCTATCTCGTGAAAAACTGTGCCGATAATGGAACTATGCCGATAACAAGGAGCCGGTATGTGGAATGAGATTGCCACCTGATTACAGCAGGAACATCCTGGTCTGGGAGCAACCGAGGTCACGTCAATCGACGCAAAAGCCTATCGAGACCATCTGCTTGCCAAACGCTATGCCCCCACGACCATCAATCGTGCGCTGATTAGCCTCATGCTTTTCTTCGATACCATCGAGGGCACCAATCCGTATCGGCACTTGACCATGATCGAGATCGTGGAACCGGCTCCCGTTGCTTTATCCAAAACCGAATGGAATGCAGTACGGCGGTGTGCGGAAGCAGCGGCTCGTCGAGATCACGCACTGGCGTTGGCGCTGGCAACGCTGTTCCGCTATGCGGGTCCACGGGTCTCCGAGGTGGCAGCCCTCCAGATCCCCGACGTGCAAGTCTCAGCCCGGCGCGGCTTGCTCGTCATTCGACGGGGCAAAGGACTCAAGCATCGCGAGTTCCCGCTTGTCCAGGAAGCGCGCGAACCACTCGATGCCTATTTCAAACATCGCGAACATCTGGCTGAACAGTGGCGCGAGCGGGCAAGGGCGCGGGGAGAAGCGGTTGCTTCCTGGAGTCGCTGGCCAGATGGGCATCTCTTTCTCGGCCAGCGTGGACCTCTGGCCGAACGTGGCATGCGTGAGATCATTGCCAAACTTGGTCAGGCTGCAAAACTCTCTTCACCTCTCGGCCCCCACGATCTGCGCCATACGTTTGCCAAAGCGCTCCTTGATCCTGCTGCCTATGGTCTGGACCGCCCGCCGATGCCGCTCCCAGCCATCCAGCAATTGCTGGGCCACGCAGACATTGCAACCACAACCATCTATACCAGGGTTTCTGCTGACGATCTTGCTCGTATGATGGGGACATCTGAATCGCCCTAGACGAAAACTGTGCCGCACTTATCTACTTTGCGGCTACGAGGCTCCTTCCTTAACGCAGAGCCTGCTACTCTAAATCACTCAATTTTAAAATACGTTGCTCGGCTTCGTAAGCAGCGTTTGCTATGGTTAATCTTTGATCATGAATGTAGGAGCGCACATCAGTAAGCTCTTGTATACCTCCGAACCAGCCAAGAAGGTCCAAAAGACGAACAAGGACAGCCTCATCCGCTGAAGGCAACCTGTATCGAATAGCTGAGATAACGACTTCTCGGTCCATCTTCGCGAGTCTCCATTCAATGAAGCCAGGATGAGAACCGGTAAGCTCGTCAAGAACAGTGTCAACCACAGAAGTCGCGCCTGAAAAGCTGAGTAACTGCGTAGCAGCTTGACGCAAGGTCTGAAACTCTGGCCTGTTTGTACAGGACCAGGGACGACTGTAGGCAGGGGCTGTAGCAATTTGTTCGAGCATATCCCGTGCTGCAGGAGTCGCTATGCGATCCAACGCAATGAGCGCACACCATTGATCCTCCGGATTCAGGTCATCAAATTGCGCGCGCACGATCGCAATAATGCGATCATCTACGTACCTGATAGGAATTGTACTGGTCAAGAAGAGTAACCGTCCGCCTTGCATAAGAGCTGTAACCAGGATCGTCACTTTCTTGATATCGAGCGGTGTAAGCAATTCCAGGATGAAATCATTGGCTCTGTCGGTACCCAGCCATAACAGGCACTCGATAATGACTTCACGGTTCACTGTCTGATGTTCTGTTGCCTGGTGCCAGAGATCGCGAAGCAGCGGCAGCGCTCTCTCCCCTCCAGTAGCCACAAGGGCACTGACACTGTGCAATCCTACACGGGGCCAGTTGCGGCGAACATTGGCCTCTACCGTCTCAAAAGCGCCTGGATGATGAAGACGGCCCAGGGCGGTAATGATGATCTCTTCGAGGAACTCCCGTCTCACAATCGTCTCTGGTCCAAAAGCTATATCTTCGGCATCAAGTAACTCATTAAGGACGGCAACCGCACTCGGCCTGCCTAATCTACCGAGGGCCTGTACCGTTTCAAAGAGAAAACGGCGCTGCCTGGCGAACAAGGTGAGCGGCTCAAAGGCCCGTTCGTCACTTGAGGCTCCAAGAGCTTCTATCGCGTAGGGAAGAACGGCATCCGGTGCCGTGTCACCTTGCACAAGAGCCAGCAGTGCGTTCACATCACTTTGGGGTCCCAGCTCATGAAGAGCCATGCGTATTTCGGAGTCTACGTGCCTTTCACGCTCCATCTTCGCTGCCGCTATGATCAGAGGAACAACAGCCTCAGCAGCTCCGAGAATTTTCAGACTCAGTACAGCCTGGTATCTGACAAAAAAGCTTGGATGCTCCAGGAATTGTACAAGCAAAGGAACAACGACCTTGGGTGCGCTGTGCTGAAAGCCGTACACTCTTAGTTGCTCGAGCGCTGAGCGAGGGGTAGGCGATGTAAACGGCTGGTAATTACCCTCTGGGATCCATGCGCCAGCCTCGTCTATAGCATGCCTCAGCGCTGCATATGCCTCTGGCGTCCCGATTCTCAGGAGCGCCACCAGCGCATCCCCATCAGACCATGCCGCTTTTTCGAGATACGTCAGCAGCGGGAGAACAGTATCTGGTATTTGCAAATATCCCAGAGCATGGATCGCTACGCTCCCTTGCTCAGGATCGCTCAGTAAGAGGAGAGCTTGCTCTTTGGGTTTCCTACGGAAATCTTCTGAAAGGTCATCTACCAAGACCTGTACTGTTGCTCGATAGGTATCACCTTGCCCCTGCAGGAATTCGATGAGGGAATGCATAACCTCCTCTGCTTCAAGGCGGGCCAGGGCCAACAGCATAGTAAAGTGCTTATCCCTCTGCCAGCACTGAAGCAGAGGCCCCTTGCATTCGGTCGCTCGGAGTAAGCCGAGCAACTCACAAGCGCGGCGACGGTCCAGCGCAAAGGTACTCTCCAACTGAGATAGAAGCTGGTCGATAATTTTCTGACGCGTAGAAGTCGACGCACGCGCTTTTGCCCTTACGAGCGCGTGAGCGGCGAGCCACAGATTGCACTCACTCAATCGATCGATCACTGCATCCGGGTCTGTCGCTCCTGAAGCGACGAGCAAGGGCACCTGTCTCCAGTGGTAGCCTAGAGCCAGGTGTTCAAGGGAGGAAAGTATATGTTCGCGATGATCTGGCTGCTTGAGGCGGCGGACAAAAATTTCACTAAGGAGAAACTCCAGAAAGGCCTCGTAGACAAAACTGAATCTGCTTGATTGCTCGTCATCTTGTTCCCTCAGGAGCACAGCGGCATTTTGCAATTGTGTCATCAGTGAGGTGCGAGACGAATCAAACGGGCGAAGGTGAGGAATAGAGGTGAGATCTTCGGGCGCGAGGGAAGATGCTCCACATTCTAACATCTTTTCTGCAAGCGCTTCGATGCACTGTTTGATCGCCTCCTGATCAAGTTGGTAGTCCATCCCCTCCCAGATGTCCGCTAGTTTCCGTTTGAGGTATTCCCGCCAAAGATCGCTTTCTGTCAGACTTGGTAGGTATCGTGGTCGGATGTGCTGATATGCTTCTGCAAAGATGCGCAGCAGTAGCGGCAATTGCAGCATACGAGCGGCGTCCGGCCCAAGACTCACCTCTACGCCCCAATGGGTAAAATAGCGAGTACATGCCAGTTGAAATTCGTCATCTGCGTAGGACCCAAGTGGTACAGTGAACTGACTGTCGTTCTGATTGCCGTCAGTGTGGGCGAAATTGTGGAAGAGAGGATCATCGAGGTGCGGCCATGCGGCATCTCGACACGTCAACAGTATCAGGAGCGCCTTTCCCTGAGTTTCAGTAAGGAGCTGTCTCAGCGCCTGGCGTACTCGTTTCGGTTCATCGTTTTCGTTGATCCCATCCAGTATTACCAGAATGGGTTGCCCTTCACGTTGTGCCAATCGGCACAGCGCCTTCAGATCGCTATGATAGGTTCTTTCATTATCAGCATCCTTGATCGCATCAACAATCAAGTGTTCTAATGTGGCTCTGTCAGTAATACGTACTGTGCCGGGCAGGATAATAACTGGACCTTTCTTCCCATACTCCTCGGCAAGGTGGAGGACGAGATTTGATTTTCCTGCACCGGCCTGATCGACAAGTATAAGCAGCTGCTTTGTCTCCCGACCCTGAGCGGAAGCCTGGGTCGCGCTGCGATACCATATGTCGACAGTCTGTTCCACACGCCTCGGTACATATAAACTCGGGTTGTACTTGTTCTCGTACAGCTTGTAGGTCATCTTACGATGAGCGGAACATGCTTCGAGGAGGCTTCGCCAGTTATGATGCTCAACGCGAATATCAAAATAGCGGTAGCGGATATCCTGCCATTCCGTATCAAGGGGGATGGCAAGCGCGGCAGACCCGATGAGACGAAGCTCCCAGCCGTAGTCACGCTCAACGTGTGCTATCAGGTCGCGTTCGTTATCAGCGTCGATGTGACGATTCGTGCAGAAGACGAACACTTTTAGCTGAGAGTGAAGGGAAGTTCCTTGTACAGCGTTATAGACATTCGCGAGGTCTTGCTGAAGTTTTACTTTCCATTGGGGACTAGTCCCGTACGCCAGTGCGCAGAAACGACCATCAGGTGTATACCCCCAGGAATCAGGCTGCCCTCGCACGGTGCCTCGAGCGCTCACCCCGCGGGGATGAATCCGATACCCGAAATGTGCCGATAACAGCTCATCAGCTAATCGCTGGAAGCCTGCATAATCGGTCATCGTTTCAATCAGGAACTCCGTTTGCTGTACGAGAGAGGTTGAAATAGCCGTGTCAGGTTGTTTGCTCCGCCGCTTTGACATATTTTCACCTCTCTTTCCAGCGATATCTATAAAAAATAAGCCAATCTAGCGTAGGAATGCCACAGGCATTCGCCACTGGAAACAGTAAATGTACCCGCTTCCGTGTTTTTCCTTCTATGACTCACACGAATATGTGTAAGTCTTTTCCCAGTTGTTAATGCCTCTACCTCACTGAGCTTCAGAGAGGAGTGCAAGGTAGCTGGTATGGCCTCGCAGAGCTAATGAGCTAACGAGGGCTTTCGCCTGATCCCGTATCTCCTCATCTTCCTGTTGAAGCGCAACAGTAAGGATCGTCCTTACCGATGTATCCCACTCAGAACTGCTCCAACTTCTTGTGTCTGACTTCACCAGTCGATCCAGGCATCGCAGCGTGAGTCTCGGTTCTAGTTCGCCGATAGCCGCCAGTCGCGCCACAACAAAAGGACTCATATCAATCCTATCTACCAAATTCAAGACGCGGTCCAGTTGCTGAAGCGACCAGAGGGGCGGAAAGACATCGGTCTGCATCCACCATCCAAAGGCTGCAAGTTCACGATCAGCGTCTTGAGCGAGCGAAAACTGGCTGATCGTGGATATGCGCCATTCCCAGAGACGTTGGAAGCGTTCGATATGCTGGGGAGCACCATGTTCGGAGTCGCGTGCAAACTTCTGCCCTGTTTGGGCGAAGGCACTGTGGCGAAGCTCATCGGATGCATTTTGGAAAAAGCGGATGAGCAGGCCGTCAGGGGTATCGATTGAGAGTATGGCACTCCCATACAGAAGCATAAGATGATTCACGAGATGATACTCTGGTATGTCGGGTGATAAACGCTTCTGATCTCCTCTGTCTAACCGTTCGATTGCCGCCGTGTATTCATCTTTGAGCAGGGCAAAAACGTCGGTGAAAAGTCGCGCCTGAAACAGATAGGCTTCCCATGCAGCGTCATAGAGCAATCGGTATTCCGGTTGACGAGGAAAGATGTAAGGGAGATGCTGGGCTGTCCACCTGGCATCGAGTAGTACAAGTGATGGGAAGCATTGTCCGCAGACAGCATGTGCAAGCTGAGAAGGTACAGTGCGAGGCGACGGAAAATTTTACCTGGATGGGTTTCGAGCAGCGAGACCACATCGGTCAGGAAGCTATTAGCTTCCTCGATTGCCTGCTCCGCAACTGTGCGAATGGCCGCAACAAGCAGGTGAAGTGGAGTATTCATTCCCCGATCAAGGATTTGTCCGGTAGGTTCGACAGTGCGCAGCCAGGTGGCAGTACTAGCCTCTCGTGCCCGTTCATGCGCAGTCGTATCTGTTTCATCCAGGTTTCTATACCGAATGTGGTACTGGTATATCTCCTGGTCAAGAAGCCGACAAAGCAGGTGAAGCAGATCGAGTGGACAGCTCTTTATAAGGAGAGGAAGCGTCTGGGACAATAATTGCTCGTAATCCCATTGTTCTGAGAGCGAATCCCTCGTCCCCAATGCGGTGAGCGAGGCATCCAACAATCGTAGTGCCGCCGGGGCTTCGCCGCCCTCCACTAGGTGTTCAATAAATGAGATGAAGAGCGGCGTCAGGAATGCGTTCGATTCAAAGGTACCGAACCACTCTTGCATAGCCGGGACTAGCCTTGCAGCCAGAGGAGCAGGAAGACGTGTCCCGATCTCCAGTATTTCGCGCCAGACGTCTGGGTTATCGGTATTGACGATGGCTTCTATGATGCCAAGTACCTGCTCTTGAGCCTCTTCCAGTAATACCATTTTCTGCAAGTATTCCGCCTGCGGCCAGAGGGCATAATACAGGCGCCCATCCTCCACTTCCTTTGGTGGAAGTGCAAAGACATCTTTTTTTATCAATGGGCGAAGCCACGTTGGATTCTCAAGGCGTGAAAAAAAGTAGGAGTAAGTTGCCCAGTTGGCTGGAACTTTGTTCTTGAATTTGGTGACATCTTTCTCACCAGGCTGCGGTTTTGACAACAATTCGTCGAGGAGAGCAAAAACATGCAGGGATTGACGTTCGAATGCTTCGAACACACCTGATAGAACGCGTTCGAACTTCGTTATCATTTGGTCGAGTGATCTATCAAGTGGGCGGGGAACCGTCAAGGCATCGCGATGGGCAAACGCAGCAAACCCATGGTCTTCCTTTGAACCTGTTGCCAATGCTATCCACAGAGTGCTCAGGGATTCGTCCAGATGATAGAGTTTCGCTATTGCTTCGATCTGCTTTTTGTGTCCCTCCTCCTCTGGTCTATTACCGCATGTGGGACATGCTGCTGGGGCGGGGTAGTTATAGGGCAAGAGGATCCGGCGCAGAGAGCTCTCGATTTCACGTAGGAGGTGGGCAACCACGTGAGTTGTACTGGTATACGGCGTGGGTTCAGCGACCATTCGGTGAGCATCCAGATAAAATGCTGCTGGGCCTGGGCCGAGAAAACGCCCTAGTTTTTCATACAGTTGGCTTTGCTGGGCCGTCTGAAAGTGGAAAGGAACAGGTGATTGCATTCCTCAATCGCTTCCCTTCTATCTCCATTGCAAAGTTATCACGAGAACGTTCCGTAGAGAAGGAATATGCAGGATAGCAGCGCAAGTAGAGTGGCATGAACTGAAAGCATCGAGGATGCGTGCGAAGAATAAATTTGTTTGACCACTCCTGATTCCTTTCTGTGCTCATCAGTATAAGATCAAGGTTGCGAAGTGTCAATCCGTCCTAGAAAGCTCGTTCAACAAACAGCACAAAGGGAAACCACGGGTTGCAGATATCTGTGTCAGCATAGACCCGAAGTGGGAGAATGGAAGATGCGAGTTTCACTCCTGAGATTTCGACTCCACATCACCAGCTTTCAACACCTCGGTCAGTTCCGGATAGCGAGCAAAAAACGCTTTGACGTCCGGGTTTTGAGTGAGCTGGTGAGCCATGTCTAGTACCTTCTCCATGCTCAATTTCCAACGTAGAGCGAACCCCATTTGCTTGGGAGCAAGAACCTCCGCCGTGACAGAAACCTCTTTACGCAACCACTCTAGACCCCGGAAAAGCGGGAACCATGCCTGCTGCCATTGGCGTGCTACTCCGAGAAGCTGATCCATATTCGGCCCATCCCCCAGGTGTAAATCTCAGGATTCTGCGGGCGGAACTGGTACCCTTCTTCGGGCCGTTGCCATGACAGAGATGATATGCTTACCATCATCAGGCAAACAGTGGGGAACTTTTTTTCCTGTCCAACGACAATTGAACCGAAGGAGGCTCTATGTCAAACCCTGAGGCTTTCGTCATCACCCGTTACTTCGAGGCCGATGCTCATCGTGACATCGACGCCATCGTCGCGCTGTTCACCGAGGAGGCTGTTGTTGTCGATGAAGGTCAGACCTACCACGGCACCGCCGAGATCCGAGGCTGGCACGAAAGTGCAGCGTCCAAGGACCAGTACACTGCCCAGGTGAGCGGCACCGAGCGCATCGGTGAGCAGAGCTACCTCGTCGACTTCCCGCCTCACCGGCAACTTCCCCGGTGGGACCGCCGAGCTGAAATGGCGCTTTACCGTACAGAGTGACCTGATCAGTCACCTGGAGATCGACTAGCGGTCCTGGATGGAAATCCCACCCATTCCACAGTGAACAGTATGATTCTGGTGATCCGCTTTGCTAATCGCTCCTGTCTCTTGGCAGATGGTACGTTTCTATATCGTCACATATTATGTATAAGGCTCATAACAACCTTAGCAAGTGAGCGATGATTAATGAGGGTCGCTGCCTCCGTGCGGAGCGTCAAGTGTAGCACGGCAGTCAAGGCCAAGCAAGCGTGCCCCTACCACTCCCATCTCCTCCTGCGTGGCCTTGGCAAGCCACGCTCTTTGAAAGAGTAGCCCGCATCGGAGGGGACGCGGACGCGGCGCTGCGGCAGACAGCAAGCAAGGCACGATAATGGAGGAGAAGCTCACATTTGGCAGGAAAGGACGGGGGGACTGCTTTGGCGGTTCCAGCAGGGAGGGCGTATGAGGAGTTACTCAGCCAACGCGACGTAGATTGGCGTGCCAAAGAGCACATGTTTCGCTCTCCGACGAGTACGGCCGTGAGTCAGTGTACTGGCTACTTGAGATATCCGTTCTAAAATAAGAGGGTAAAGAGCGATGTGGAAAAGCTGGCCCGTTCTGTGGCTAAAGAGGAAAAGATATGGGTGAAGCTCATCGTCAGCGCACATTTAGTGGAACGGATATCTCAAGTAGCCAGTACAGCCAGAAGTTTCCCTCATCATTCTCTCCATGCTATACTATGTGTAGGCAACAAAAGAAGAAAAACGGGAGAAACATCTCCCTCCGCCGGGGCAATTCATGGATGACCTCGTTATGACCGGCGTTCCGGGGCGAGTGAAATGCAAGGGAAAAACGAGGCATACATGGGCATCAGCACGCAGCAATTCTTGCACTGTATGGTTTTCAACATCTTGGCCCTGCTACAAGAGGAGATCCACTCATACTGAGTCTGGTGGATTCTGCTTATCAGATATGACCCGACAAAAGTCGCTGAGAGCACACTTAAGGGCATTACAGAGCACCTGCATCATGTCGAAATCGAGAATGTCAGGCGGTCCTTCAAACAGGTCCTCAAGCTCCCTCAAGGAGATGTCTCTTCTCGTCTTCTCTCGAATCAGCATCTGGAGTTGAGAAGAAGTGAAGACGCCATGTTCAGTGGCGAGCATCTCGCGCAATGTCCATTGTACAGTCATAGTTCTCCCTCTGCTTTCTAAAGGGGAACGCGGCAGGTTCTGTCCGCAAAAAAAGATCCGCAGCGTCTTGTTCTGTTTACAGTTTGTACGGTAGAAAACCGCATCGCCGATATAGGATCGCCCGTGAATCCCCTCGTGGCCTCGTACTCGCAGCCTTGCTCTTTGCTTATATCGGCCAGTTGTGCCGATATAAGCAAAGAGCTGCCGGCATGTGTTGTCCAGCCACTATCAACCAAGACAGACTACCCGGTTCGTTCAGTGATGATCTTACTGCTGGTCATCATGTTTTTCAGAGATCCAGCAAACAAGCGAATAGTTGCTGTAGCGTCTCGTGCCACAACCAGAGCGTCCTCAACGAGCTCCAGTTTTCGCTTACATTTTCGTTTAAGACGGGCGCGGATTCCGGCGACGTTACGACTCCGTGACGTTTAGCTCCTGAGGGTGAACGAGAATGCGTTCTGCCCAGTAGTACCTGAAGGCTTGTTGGGAATCCCATCCCATAAAGCGCAGAACCCCTGCCCCGGAGCGATCAGTGAACATAACTCCGACCGTTTTCCGCAGCGTATTGGCATTGCAGACCTTGCCCAGCGCGCGCTGAGAAGCTTGCCGCACCAGCCTGTAGACGTACCGTTTTCCTACGGGAATGGTGTGACGACCAGTGACAGGCGTGAAGATCAGATAGCGATTATTCGGGTCCTTGACTTGCTGCTGACGGTAGCGTTCATATCGCCCAAGCAGAGGTTTGAGCCATTGGGTTGCCTGAGTTGGGAAGCTTACCTGCACATCGGGACGTCCGGGAGTACGATCACCGAGAGATGGTTCGGGTTTTGGGATGTGTATATGGTACGCCTCGGCAAGCGATGGCAGTGCGATCCCTCCATGTAATGGCGTGAGGTTCGGCAGTTGTGCATGCTGCAGTTCCCAGACGGACAAAGCGTGAAAGATAATGAGGTACAGGATCAGGGCTTCGACGGGATGTGCATCGGGTGCGATGATATAGGTGCAGAGATTCTTAATCACCTCGGGGGTATAATGACGGATGGAGGGGCTAGGTGCTGGCACCTTACGTTGCACAGGGTTGGCGATCACTATGCGATTGAGCCTGGCCCAGTCGAAGAAGCCACGCAACTGGGCACGGTATCCTCGCACTGTGTTCTGAACATAGCGTTTCACCTTGTTGTATGAACCAATGGCACCGCATTGATCGCATGCTCCGGGTGCCTCTCGATCACGGGGATCGAAAATTAGAGTGTTTTGACAGGCCGAGCATTGCTATTGCCAGTAAAGCGCCAGCAGGTAATCGTTGATGGGAGTGGTATGTACCTCTGAGGGAGAGCGCATACCTCGTTGATCGCACCAAGACCAGAATGAGGCGAGCACTTTCAGATGGGAACCCACATACGTCATTACAGCCTGTCGCTCCCAGAGCCAAGCAGCGTAACGTAGCAGTAATGGTCGGATATATTCGGGTGCCTGTTGTATATACCCTAGAGCATTGCGCCTCCTTGTATAGGCATCACGGCTTTCCATCTCGCCCCTGGCTACCAGCAAATGTCCAAGGTCAAGTAAACAGGAGCGTATCCACTTTGGCCTTCGACGTCGCGCATGCTGCAGGGGAGGAAGTGCTTCCTCGATTGCCTCCCAGGTCAGTGGCCTGTTAAACTTGTATGTCTGCAAGAAACGTCCAAATACTCTGAACTGTTGAACTCTATTTTCATCAACTGCATCCCAATCGATAGAAGTTGCTAGTAGATCGAAGAGGGCTGTGTTCTAAGGATAAGGCGAAGTAAAACCTTCTATGTATTTACGCAGATCTGCAGGAGCTCGATCGTTTTCAAGGCAGCGCTTGCAGAGATACTTGTCTGCATGGTAGATGACTTGGAACTTGTTACAACGTGCGCAGATTCCGCGACCGTTGAGCTCCACTTTGTAACAGGCTGTGCAGATGTTCCGCCCAAATAAGGCAGAAATGCGCATTTTGCCACAAACTGAGCACGCGACCTTGTAGCGTTTGCTCTCGTTGCGCATCCTCTGACGCGCTTTTTCGGCACAAGTCTTGCAGAGCCGGTCCTGCTGGTTGTAGATGGCTCCAAACTGAGTGCAGCGGGCGCACTCACCTGTTGGCCGCGCGGCGAGGTCTGCACAGCGCGGGCACAGACCGGTATCCTTTGAAACGAGGTGTTTCATGTTCCCACAACTTATGCAGAGTGCGCTTGGCTCCTTTATTATATAGCACGTATTGCAGATAGCGCGGCTCCTGTGCCTTGTCTGGCACGGGCGACCGCACGCTTCGCAGATGACCTGGCGTTTCGGTCGGAATCGGGTGCTCATTCGCTTGCTCCTATGAGAGGGTAAGGTGCCTCCGCCAATTTTCTTTTCCGCTCGTGTGGCAGAGATTTGAGCTTGCGTTCTGCTCGCAACGCCTCGACTCGACTGCCGTAAGGCCAAGCAGCGACGAGAGTGAGCGGTCGATGTGATCGTGTGTATCTTCCCCCATGCCCTGCATTGTGAACAGCAATTCGCCGCTCGACGTTTCTGGTGTAACCGACGTAGAATGCACCATTAGCGCA
>Ga0070699_100003811_pt1 | contig 13327 bp, 7 predicted proteins | sample KBSK1503metaG_FD_65473 | JGI IMG/M metagenome (GOLD analysis project Ga0070699, IMG submission 65473) | Corn, switchgrass and miscanthus rhizosphere microbial communities from Kellogg Biological Station, Michigan, USA - KBS K1-50-3 metaG | ecosystem: Host-associated > Plants > Roots >...
TCTACAAATCAACGGATGCGGGCAGGACGTGGACGCATCTCGGCCTGCGCGACGCTCGGCAGATCGGCGCGCTGATCGTCGATCCGCGCGATCCGAATCGCGTGTTCGTCGCGGCGCTCGGCCATCCGTACGGCGCCAACGACGAGCGCGGCGTCTTCCGTTCCGTCGACGGCGGACGAACGTGGCAGAGGGTGCTCTACAAGGACGAGAACACCGGCGCCATCGACGTCGAGCTCGATCCGACCAACCCGCAAGTCGTCTATGCGGCGCTGTGGGCGGCGCGTCAGGCGCCGTGGGAATACAACAACGCGTACACCGGCGCGACGAGCGGCTTGTTCAAGTCGTCCGATGGCGGCGACACGTGGCAGCCGCTCACGCGCGGGCTGCCGACCGCGGCGCAGGGTCGCAGCCGCATCGGCATCGGCATCGCGCCGAGCAACCCGCGCCGCATCTACGCGTGGGTGACCGCATCGCGCGAGGCCGCCGGCATCTATCGATCCGACGACGCCGGCGAGAGCTGGACGCGCGTGAACGACGAGCCGCGCGTGTGGGGGCGCGGCGACGATTTCGCGAACGTCCGCGTCGACCCTCTCGACCCTGACATCGTGTATGCCGCGAACACGTCGACCTACAAATCGATCGATGGCGGCCGCACCTTCACCGGCTTCAAAGGCGCTCCTGGCGGAGACGACTACCACACGATCTGGATCAACCCGTCGAACCCGGCCATCATGCTGATCGCATCCGATCAGGGCGCGACGATCACGGTCAACGGCGGACAGACGTGGAGCCTCTGGTACAACCAGCCGACGGCGCAGATGTTTCACGTGGCGGCCGACAACCGCTTTCCCTACTGGCTGTACGGCGGACAGCAGGAAAGCGGATCGGCCGGCGTCGCGAGCCGGAGTGACTACGGCGAAATCACGTTCCGTGAGTGGCACCCGGTCGGCGTCGAGGAGTACGGCTACGCAGCGCCCGATCCGCTGCATCCGGGCATCGTTTACGGCGGGAAAGTGACGCGCTACGACGAGCGCACCGGCGACGTGCAGAACGTCGGCCCCGTCGTCATTCGCGACCAGAAGGATCGATTCGATCGCACGGCGCCGATCATCTTCTCGCCTGCCGATCCGCGTGTGCTGTTCTTCGCGTCGCAGCGCCTCTACAAGACGCTCAACGGCGGCCGCAGCTGGACGATCGTCAGCGGCGATCTGACGCGGGCGAATCCGGGCGTGCCGCGCTCGCTCGGCGTGTACGCGGCCGACGCGGCGAAGGCCGAGCACCGCGGCGTCATCTACGCGATCGGTCCGTCGCCGAAAGACGTGAAGCTGATCTGGGTCGGATCCGACGATGGGCTCGTGCACGTGACGCGCGATGGCGGGGCGCACTGGACCGACGTGACGCCGAAGGAGCTCACGCCGTGGAGCAAGGTGACGCAGATCGATCCGTCGCACTTCGATCCGAAGACCGCGTACGTGTCGGTCTCGCGCTTCCGCGTCGACGAGCTGACGCCGCTCGTCTTCCGCACGCACGACGGTGGATCGACGTGGACGAAGATCACCAACGGGATGGCAGACAGCGCGCCGGTCAACGTCGTCCGCGAAGATGCGATCGTCAAGGGTCTGCTGTTCGCCGGCACCGAACGCGACGTGTACGTGTCGTTCGACGATGGCGACAGCTGGCAGCCGCTCACGCTGAATCTTCCCCACTCGTCGGTGCGGGATCTGATCGTCCACGGAGACGATCTCGCGATCGCGACGCACGGACGAGGGTTCTGGATTCTCGACGACATCTCGCCGCTGCGGCAATTGCCTCGCGGCCCTGAAAGGGCCGCGCCACCGAGCGGTGTTTCTGAGGCGGGCCCTTCAAGCCGTGGGTCTGAGGCGGGCCCTTCAAGCCGTGGGCCTGAGGCGGGCCCTTCAAGCCGTGGGTCTGAGGCGGGCCCTTCAAGCCGCGGGCCTGAGGCGGGCCCTTCAAATGGTGGGGCGGGCCTTTCAGGCCCGCCTCTGTTATTCAAACCGCGCGTGGCGTATCGCCTGCGGCGCAACCAGAACCCCGACACGCCGCTGCCACCCGAAGTCTCGGCGGGTCAGAACCCGCCCGACGGTGCCATCATTAATTACCATCTGCCCGCGGACGCCGCCGGCCCCGTCACCCTGGAAATCCTCTCGGGCAGCGCGACCGCTTCAGGCGAGCGCACGACGCTCGTGCGCCGGTACTCGAGCGACGATCGCGCTGAGCCGCTGAATGAAAAAGAGCTGACGGTGCCGACCTACTGGGTCCGGCCGCCGCGCGTCCTCGCATCGTCTAAGGGGATGCATCGCTTCGTGTGGAACTATCGATATCCGCCGCCGGATGCGTTTCAGCGCGACCTGCCGATCTCAGCAATCTACCGCGACACGCCGTTCGAGCCGCTGGGTGTGCTCGCGCTTCCCGGAACGTACATGGTGAAGCTGACGGTCGGCGGCCAGTCGTATACGCAACCGCTGACGCTGAAAATGGATCCGCGCGCGTCGATCACGGTCGCCGGCCTGACGCGACAGTTCACGCTCGCCACGAAGATTGTCGATATGATGCATCGCAGCTACGTTGCGAAGCTCACCGACCTCAACAACGATCTCGCGACGGCCCTCGACGTTGTCGAAGGCGCCGACCGCGCGCCGACCGCGCAGGCGGCAACCGCGGTCGCGAACCTGGAACGGCGGCTGGCCACCGAAATCGCCAAGGTAACCAAGTAATGCTGAAGTTCTCTTCGATTCTGCTGCTGGCGGCCGCGCCCGTCTTCGCCGCGGGTCGTCCGATCATCACCAACGATCTGTTGTCGCTCGCGCGGATCAGCGAGCCGCAGCTTTCGCCCGACGGCACGCGCGTCGTCTACACCGTGGGCGTGCCCGACATGAACGCGAACCGTGTGGCGCGCAACCTCTGGGTCGCGTCAATGCAGAACGGCGAACCGAAGGCGCTCACGTCGACCGGCAAGGACGGCGGCGCGCGCTGGTCGCCCGACGGCCGCCGCATCGCGTTCGTCTCGTCGCGCGACGGCACTTCGCAGATCTACGTCATGCCCATCGACGCGCCGGGCGAGGCAAAGAAGATTAGCGATGTGTCCGGCGGCGCCGACAACATCGTGTGGGCGCCCGACGGCCGCTCGATCGCGTTCACCTCCGAGGTCTACCCCGATTGCCGCGACGATGCATGCAACACGCGGCGCGACAAGGAGCGCGAGGAAAATCCGGTGCGCGCGCGCGTGTACGAGCGGCTGCTGTTCCGTCACTGGACGTCGTGGAGCGAGGGAAAGCGGAATCATCTCTTCGTGGTTGCCGCCGATGGCGGCCACGCGCGCGACCTCCTGCCGGGCGCCGACTTCGACGTGCCGCCGCGCGAGCGCGAAGGGCCGCATCCGATCGCCTTTGCACCCGACAGCCGCACGATCTGCTACATCGCGATCACCGATTCCGTCGAGGCGACGAGCACGAATGCCGACCTGTTCGAGATCGACGCCAACGGCGGCCAGCCCAAGCGGCTGACGACGAATCCCGGATTCGACGGCGCGCCGGCCTACTCGCCGGACGGCACCCGCATCGCCTATCGCTCGCAGGCGCGCGCGGGGTACGAGTCGGATAAATGGCGCCTCATGGTCTACGACCGCACGTCGGGAAAGACGACGAGCCTGACCGACGCGTTCGATCGCAGCGTCGACACGCTGCTCTGGTCGTCCGACGGCGCGTCGATCTACTTCAACGCGGAAGATCGCGGCGAGATGCCGTTGTTCGTCATCCCGGCGGCCGGCCCGAGGGACGGCACGCCTCGTGTCCTCACGCCGAACTCGTACAACGGCGAGTTCGACGTCCGCGGCAACGCAGTTGTCGTCGCGCGCAGCAGCCTCGCGTCGCCTGTGGAGCTCTTCGGTCTGACCATGGCCCGACCATCGTCAGACCACGGCCAGACCACGTCCAGGCCATCGTCGGACCACGGTCAGACCGATGAAAGAGCGCTGACGCATCACAACGCGCAGATCCTCGGTCAGCTCGATCTCGCCAGGCCGGAATCGTTCACGTTCCGGGGCGCCGGTAACGTCGACGTTCAGGGATTTCTCCTGCGGCCGCCGGCGTTCGACGCAGCGAAAAAGTATCCGGTCGTCATGCTGCTGCACGGCGGCCCACAGACGATGTGGGGCGATACGTGGAGCTACCGGTGGAACGCGCAGGCGTTCGCAGGACAGGGGTACGTCGTCGTGATGATCAACCGGCGCGGATCGACCGGGTTCGGACAGAAGTTCACCGACGACATCGCGAACGACTGGGGCGGGAAGGCCTTCACCGACGTGATGAACGGACTCGACTTCGTGCACGGCAAGTACTCGTTCACCGATCGGCAGCGCGTCGCCGCGGCCGGCGCATCGTACGGCGGCTATCTGATCGACTGGCTCGAGTCGCAGGCGAAGGGGCGATTCCGCGCGCTGGTGTCTCACGCCGGCGTCTACGACCTGTCGAGCATGTACGGCGCGACCGAGGAGCTCTGGTTCCCGGAGCACGAGTTCAGCGGCACGCCGTGGACGAACCAGCCGAATTACGAGAAATGGTCGCCGAGCACGTACGTGCTCGAGTTCGGCAAGTACAAGACGCCGACACTCGTGATCGCCGGCGAACAGGATTTCCGCGTGCCGTATACGCAGAGCCTCGAATTCTTCACGGCGCTGCAGCGTCAGACCGTGCCGTCGAAGCTCGTGCTCTTCCCCGACGAAGGCCACTGGATTCTGAAACCGAAGAACAGCAGCTTCTGGTACAGCGAGGTGCTTGGATGGCTCAAAGCAAACCTCCAGTAACGGCGACTGTGGTGTTCGCCGACGCGGTGACCCGTATCACGGATATGATGCGTTCACCATGGCGTCCCCCATCCCCGTCGCCCCCGCGCCGCGGGGCGCGACGGCATTCGAACCCTGGTACCGTGAGGTCACGCGCGAGCAGTGGAGAACCTTCATCGCTGCGTATCTCGGCTGGGTGCTCGACGGCTTCGACTTCACGATTCTGACGTTTCTCCTCGTCGACATTCAGCGGAGCTTCACCGTCAGCGCCGCGCTCGCGGGCGCGCTCGGAACCATCACGCTGATCTTTCGCGTCGCGGGCGGCATCGGCGCCGGCACGGCAGCCGATCGCTGGGGCCGGAAGGGTCCGCTGATGTTCTCGATCCTCTGGTACTCGATGTTCGCGTTCTTCAGCGGCTTCTCGACGTCGTTCCGCATGCTGTTCGCGCTGCGCGCGCTGTTCGGCATCGGCATGGGCGGCGTGTGGGCCGCCGGCATGCCGCTGACCCTCGAGCACTGGCCGGCGCATCTGCGCGGCACGGCGTCGGGCATGATGCAGAGCGGCTACTCGCTCGGATTCCTTCTGTCGTCGCTCGTGTTCCAGCTCGCCTATCCGCTCGTCAATCGATCGAACGCGGGCTGGCGCGTCATGTTCTGGATCGGCGTGCTGCCGGCGTTCCTCGTGCTGTTCATCATGAAGGGCGTCTCGGAGAGCCCGGTGTGGCTCGAACGCCAGCGCCATCTCCGCAACCGTGAGCAGCGCGATCGCCTGTCGCTCATCGGCCTGTTCGCGCCCGACATCGTGAGGACGACGATTCACACGTCGCTCCTGATGGGCGCGTTTCTTTTCATGTACCACTCAATCACGTTCTGGTACCCGACGCTGCTCGGACGGATGCAGCGGCCGGCGCTGCCGTACATGCTCGCGCTGAACGTCGGCGCGGTCGCTGGTGCTGTCGCCATCGGACGCCTGTCGGAAGGCGCGCTCGGCCGCCGGGGCGCGGCGATCGTTTCGACGCTCGTCGGCATCCTCGTCATTCCGACCTACGTCTGGACCGGCAACAACCTGCTGTTGTGGACGGGGGCGCTGCTGATGGGATTCTTCGGCGCCGGCAACTTCGGCGTCGTTCCCGCGTATCTGAACGAACGCTTCCCGACCGTCGTGCGCGCGGCCGGCGCCGGGTTCGCGTACCACGTCGGCGCCGGCATCGGCTCGCTGACGCCGGCGCTGGTCGGCCGTCTTCAGGATCTCGGTTTCACGCTGCCGTATGCGATGACGATCTGCATCGCCGCCTCCGGCGCGCTCGTCATGCTGCTGATGTGGGTCGGCCCCGAGACGCGCGGCCGCGAATTCAGGGCAGTGGAGGACGAGCGACGATGATCTATCCAGTCACGGTGCGCGTCGAGCCCGCGCTGACCAACCGCAACCGGCTCACCGTCGGATTCCGGCTGCTGCTCGCGATCCCCCACCTGATTCTCGTCGGCGGCATCGGCATCGGCTACGCGCTTCGCAGCGGCCGCGGCGACTCGATGTCGGTCGGGGGCGAGACCGGCATCCTCGGCGTTGCGGCGTACCTGCTCGCGATCGTGAGCTGGGTGCTCATCGTGATCGGACGGAACCATCCGCAGGGCATCCGCGAGTTCACGCGCTTTTACATGCGCTGGCGGGTACGGGCGCTCGCCTACCTGATGCTGCTCGAGGACGAGTACCCGCCGTTCGGCGACGCGGCCTATCCCTCGTCGATCGAGATTGTGGACCCGACGCGGCCGCGCGATCGCCTGACGGTCGGCTTCAGGATCTTTCTCACGATCCCGCATTTCATCGCGCTGATCTTCGTGCTGTTCGCGTGGTGGGTGACGGCGATCGTCGGGTGGGTCGCAATTCTGCTCACCGGCGACTATCCCGGCGGACTGTACGACTTCGGCGCGGGCGCGCTGCGCTGGCTGCTGCGCGTCGAAGCCTACATGCTGCTCCTCGTCGACGACTATCCGCCGTTCTCACTCACCTGACGGCATCGCGCAGAGCGGTCCGGGACACACGACGTACGCGATGCCGCTGTCGGCGCAGGCGAGCATCCGAAGCTTCGCCCAGCTCCACGTGCTGTCGGTGCAGCGCGCGCTCGCGGTCACGCCGTTCTCGTCCTTCTGCGGAATCGGGTAGAGCGACACGATCAGCTGCTTGTCCTCGTCGACCATCCAGTTGCCGATGCTCCACAGGAGATAGCCGTCCTTGTAGGCTTCGACCGCCGTCAGTCCCTGTTTCAGCGACGGAAAGCGAAACGATCCGTCGCTCGCCGTCGTGGTGGTCAGGCCGAAGTCCGCGCCGGCCGTCACCTGAATGCGGACTCCCGCGAGCGGATGCGAGTTCGGCGCGACCTCGCGCGCGATGCCGCTGAGGGCAAACGTCGATGCGCCTGGCGGACGCGCCATGGTCAGCTTCGCCGATCCGACCACGCCCTGGTAGATCGCGCGAATCTCCACGTCGCCGGCCGCCACCGCGCCCACCAGACCGCTGGATGTGACGATGGCGATGGCGGTGTCCGCCGATTCCCACCGCGCGGCCGTCGTCACGTCGCGCGTCGACGCATCCGACAAGCGCGCGGTCGCGGACAATTGAAAGCTCGACGGCGTGAGCGACGCCGTCGCGATGATGATTGCCGTCGCCGTCGGCGCCGCGGGAGCCGGAGCCGCTGTGGCCGACGTCGGGCCGGTCAGGCTTTGCGCGCCCGTGCCGACGCAGGCCGACAGCCCGACCGTGACCAAAAACGGTAACGCGCGACACAGCTGGACCATACGGAACAGGTGATGAGCAAGCCTTTTGCCACCTGAGTTCGACAACCCTTCACCGGTGCAACCCATCTAAACGCAGCATGTTTCGCGATCTGCGATACGGCCTGCGCACGCTGACGAAAGAACCGGGATTCACGGTCGCGTCCATCCTGACGCTCGCGCTCGGCATCGGCGCCAACACCGCGATCTTCGGGATCGTCAACGTCGTCCTGCTGCGTCCGCTGCCGTACCACGAACCCGATCGCGTCGTGATGCTCTGGAGCCACTGGATCAACTGGACCAGGACGTGGCTGTCGGAGTCGGAGCTCACCGATTATCACGAACAGATTCGCTCGCTCGAACACGTCGCCGCCTTCAGCGCGACGTCGTTCAATCTCACCGGCGCGGGCGATCCGGTGCGCGTGCGCGCCGCGCAGGTGCAGGCGGAGATGTTCGCGGCGCTCGGCGTTCGGCCGATCGCCGGCCGCGTGTTCACGGCCGACGAAGACCGTCCGGGTCGCGAGAACGTCGTGATGCTGACCGAAGGTCTCTGGCGATCGCAGTTCGGATCGGACTCCGCGATCGTCGGACGCACGATTCAGCTCGATGCGACGCCGTATCGCGTCGTCGGCGTGCTGCCCGCGGCGCTTCGGCTGCCGACCGATTACGCGAGCCGATCCGTCACGCACGTGTGGGTGCCGCTGGCGCTGGGGCCCGTCGATCCGCGGCAGCGCGGCAATCACGGGCTGAACGCGCTCGCGCGCCTGCGGCCCGGCATCTCGCTCGCACGCGCGCAGGCCGAAGTCGATACGCTGACGCGAAGCTGGCAACAGACGTATCCGGGCTTCTACGATCGTGAGTTCGGCCTGACGCTCGTGCCGGCGGCGTCGGAGGTGTTCGGCGACATCCGTCCCGCACTGCTCGTGCTGCTGCTCGCCGTCGGCGCCGTGCTGCTGATTGCGTGCGCGAACGTCGCGAACCTGCTGCTCGCGCGCTCCGAAGCGCGTCAGAAGGAGCTCGCGATTCGCGCGGTGCTCGGCGCGGGCCGCGCGCGCATCGCCGGCCAGCTCCTCACCGAGTCGATGCTGCTGTCGATGATCGGCGGCGCGGCGGGGATCGGCGTCGCGTACGGGCTCACGCACGGTCTCGTCGCGCTCGATCCGCTGAAGATCCCGCGCGTCGGCGACGTCGCGATCGACGGACGCGTTCTCGCATTCACGGCAGCCGTCGCGTTCCTGACCGGCGTGCTGTTCGGCACGGTGCCCGCGCTCGACGCGTCGCGCCTCGAGTTGCAGCCGGTGCTGAAGGAAGGCGGCCGCGATTCGCGCGGCGGCACCGGCTGGCTGCGGCGCATTCTCGTCGTCGGCGAAGTCGCCGCATCGCTCGTCCTCGTCGTGGCGGCGATGCTGCTCTCGCGCAGCTTCGCGCGTCTGCTCGACGTCGACGCCGGGTTCAATCCAGCGCACGTGCTCACGCTGCGGACGTCGCTGCCGAGCGCGAACTATCCCGATGCCGCGTCGATGGCGAGGGCGTACGCGGAGGTGGGCCGGCGCCTGCGCGAATCGCCGGGCGTCACCGCTGCGGGCGCGGTCACGGGCCTGCCGCTCGCGACGACGCGCGGCGACTGGAGCATCGTGCTCGAAGGCGATTCGCCGACAGGGAGGTTGGATCGAGCCGCCGACTGGCAGGTCGTGACGCCGGGATATTTCGAAGCGCTCGGCACGCCGTTGCGCGCGGGACGCACGTTCACCGATGCGGATCGCGCCGACAGGCTTCAGGTGATCGTGATCAACGAGACGATGGCGCGCCGCTTCTGGCCCGGGCAGAGCCCGATCGGACGCCGCCTCACGATGGGACGCAACGATCGGTGGATCACCGTGGTCGGCATCGTCGCCGACGTCCGTCACCGCGGGCTCGCCGAAGTGGCGCGCGCCGAGATGTACCGTCCCCACACGCAGTTCCGCTACGGCGACACGAGCGGTCCCGCGGTGTCGACGATGACGTGGGTGGTGCGGACCGTTGCCGATCCGCTCGCGGCGACGAGCTATGCGCGCGCGGCCATCGCCGCGGTCGATCCGAGGCTCGGCATCTCGGACGTCGCGACGATGGAACAGGTGCTGGCGGACTCGACCTCCGATCGGCGGCTGAACATGCTGCTGTTCCTGCTGCTCGGCGGTCTCGCGCTCGTGCTGGCGACGGTGGGCGTGTACGGCGTCGTCGCGTATTCGGTGACGCAGAGGACGCACGAGATCGGCGTCCGCATGGCGATCGGGGCGCGGTCGGGCGACGTCGCGCGCATGGTGCTCGGCGACGGAGCACGCATGGCGGTTGCGGGCGTCGTCATCGGATCGGTGATCGCGCTCGCGGCGGCGCGGCTCATTCGTGGTCTGCTGTTCGATGTGAGCGCAACCGATCCGCTCACGTTCGTGGTCGTCGGCGGCGGACTCCTGGTCGTCGCGGTGCTGGCGAGCTACGTGCCTGCGCGCCGCGCGACGCGCGTCCATCCGATGATCGCGCTGCGCGGCGAGTGAGACACAGAGACGTACCACAGAGACACCGAGACACAGAGACACAGAGAAAGGCAGACGCAGGCTTCGCGATTATTTCACCGACACGCCGGCGCCGATAATCATGAGCGTGGTGCGGGGACTGCCGGGGAACCCGAAGTACGGTGTTCCCGGATCCATCGCGTAGAAGCGCACGTCGAAGCTGAACGCGAGATGTTTCTTCGCGAACCACCGCGCGCCGCCGCCGTAGTTGATGGTGCGCAGCCTCTCCGAGTCCGACGGGAACGGGATCTGCCCTTCCGGGACGATCGACCAGGTCGACTGGCCGATCCCGCCGCTGATGTAGCTCCAGCCGGTGCCGCTGCCGAAATTGAACGAGATCTGCGGCGCGATCGATCGGAACTCTTCCGTAGCAGCCCGGACGTTCTGCGTGCCTCCGGCGGGCGTCTGTCGCGCGCGGCTCGACGCGACCTCGCCGCCGACGCCGAACGTAATCGCCCTCCACTTGAACAGGTAGATGTGCACGCCCGCCTGAACGCCGAGGCCGGTGCCGGGCAGCTCCGCGAGCATCATGTTGCGGCTCTCGGCGAGCTGGAGCTCGCTGGGGAAGCGCGGTACCGTCGCGTGGAGATCGATGACGAACGGTCCGATTTTCGGCGGCGGTTCCTGGGCGAACGCGGGAACGGCGAGGGCGAGCAGACAGAGTACGGCAGCGACGCGCATTCGAGGGATCAGATTGTACCTGTCAGTGAAGGGCCGCCGCTCGACCTGCAAGCGACTGACGCAGCCGCTCCTGCAGATCCGCGACGACAACTCGGCGAGACACGTCGAGGGTGCGCCGCGCCGCGAGATCTCCGCTTCGACATTCGTCGATGCTGGTGATGAATCGGTGCGCGAGCGAGTAGCACACACGCTCGGCGCCGCGCGACGCGAACAGATGATGCGCGTCGAGCCAGTCACCGTACGGACGGACGATGGGCGCACCGCCCGGCGCTCCGAGCAGGTTGCGTCCCACGTACGGGAGCGATGCGGCGTCGATGCCGAGAAGACCAAGAATCGTCGGCGCGAAATCGGTCTGGCCGGCCGGCATCGTCCGCTCGCCGCGCACGTCAGGCGCCGCTGCCCGCGCGGGCAGCCTGATCAACCACGGCACCCGATCGTTGAGCGTCCACGACACCTCGTCGCTGTCGACGTGCATCGCGGCCGCCACTTCCTCGGTTCGCGCAAAGCCGGCATCGTGATCGCCGAACACGACGACGACGCTGCGATCGAGCAGGCCGTCGCGCGAGAGCGCGGCGATGAAATCGTCGAGCGCAGCGTCGAAGAAGTGCATCGTGTGCAGGTAATTGCCGAACGACGTGCCTTCCAGCTGACCGAGCGCAAGCGTCTTGTGGTCGGCCGGAAAGTCTGCGAACGGGTGGTGCAGCGACAGCGTGATCATCCACGCCGCGAACGGCTGCGGCAGGCGCTCGAGGCGCGGCACCATCTGCTGGAGAAAATCGCGATCGTTCAGCCCCCACCCGATCTGCTCGGTCATCTGAAAGTCGCTCTCGAACAGGCTCCGGTCGAATCCGTAGGCGGGATGCATCACGCGCCGGTTCCAGAAGCCCGGCTCGAAGGGAACGGCTGACAGCGTTGCGTAGCCGTGCTCGCGAAGGATGCTGGGCAGCGCCACGTAATGGTTGCCGGGATAGCGGAACGCCGCCGCGCCGTGATCGAGCGGCAGCAGCGACGCCATCGTCAGGAACTCCGCGTCCGAGGTTCGCCCTTCGCTCGTTTCATCGGTCACCTGCGTGAAGCGGATGGCGTCGCCGCTCCATCGGCGCAGGTGCGGCATCACGTCGCGTCCGCCGACGTCGAAGTCGACGGCGAAGTCCTGGAGCGACTCAACTTGTACGACGATGAGGTTGTCGCCGCGCGCAAGACCGAACGCTGGAGTGCCCGCGGCGGTACGCAGCGGCGCGCGCTCGACGAACCAATCGAGCGCATCCTGCACGTCCGCATCGGACGCGCTGGGGCGCCACCATGTCGACCTCGCGTAATTCCACGCGTCGTACGCGTGATACCCGAACGGTCCGAGCTGTTCCACGACGGCACGGTCGCGGAACATCTGCCCGAGCGGCGCCGCCGCCAGCACCCGCGGCGCCGAGATCAGCATCCCGCACACCGCGAGGACGGCCGTTGCCGCAAGGGCCATCCCCGCCCGCATGAGCGCCGGCAGTTGGGGCGCGCGCCGCAGCGTCACCCGTGCGGCGAGCCAGACGGCGAACGGCCAGTCGGCGATGAGCCACACCAGGTCCGGCGTGAACAGCGTGCGGACCGATCCCCAGACTTGTCCGGTCTGACGCGCGCCGAGCAGCGCCGGCGTCGACAGCACGTCACCGAAAAACCGGTAGTAGACGACGTCGGCGAGAATCACGAGCGATCCGAAGATGCCGATGACGAGCAGCACCCACGGTCGCACGCGTCGCGGCAGCGCGAGGGCGGCGACCACCGGTAATCCGACGGCAACCACCGCCATCAACCAGTACCCGACGGCTGTCGGTTCGAGCAGCGCGTCCTGAATGATGATGAACGGTTTGCACAACAGCGTTGCGGCGCACCAGAGGACGTCGGCGCCGGCGAATCTTCTGGCCGCAATCGCCATCAGCAGCGGCAGCGGCGCGAGGAGCCAGACGATCGGCGGCACGATGACGACGAGCGCGCGCGGCTGGCGCGGCGCGACCTGCGCGAACCACGTGACGCGCTCTTCAACCATGTCCCATTGCAGCCAGTACAGCCCGGGGAGCGACGGGGCGCGCAGCCGGGCCTCGACCGACATGCGCGCGGCGGGCGCGACCGTGCGACCGAGCTCGGTGCGAATGCCGTTCTGGTACGGAATGTCCCAGCGCGATCGCGAAGCGAGCTCGCGCGGCACGAGCCACAGCCAGTGATAGGACAGATGCACACGCGCCGGATCCCACTCGCGCGTCCCGATGTTGGCGATCGTCAGCGGGACCGTTGTCTGGCGCGACGCGGTCAGGACGCGCGGGCCGCGCCCGTCAACGGCAAATGCAAGCTGATAAGGAGGCGGCGGGACCGAACGGCAGGCGCTCAACAGCGCCGCCACGCAGCACAACAGCAACCGTCGAAGAATTGGGTAATTGGGTAATCGGGTAATTGAGTAATTGAATCGGGTGATCGGGTGATCGAGCAATCGAGTAATTGAGTCGTGGCGGAATCTGGTAGTCGTTTGCCCAGATTACTCGAT
>Ga0070699_100003812_pt1 | contig 13325 bp, 9 predicted proteins | sample KBSK1503metaG_FD_65473 | JGI IMG/M metagenome (GOLD analysis project Ga0070699, IMG submission 65473) | Corn, switchgrass and miscanthus rhizosphere microbial communities from Kellogg Biological Station, Michigan, USA - KBS K1-50-3 metaG | ecosystem: Host-associated > Plants > Roots >...
GCGCCGTACTCGGCATCGCCTACGACTCCGCATATGCGGTCGTCGCCGGCACGATCGGCTGTGTGCTCGCGGCGGACTAATGTCCGCCGGGTCAGCTCACCCCACGGCGGCTTCGAGCGGGCCTTCGGCGCTGACTGGAGCACCTGAATCGGTGCCGATTGGCAGCGTGGAACGCTCAAGAGACGGTGGAGCTGGCGCGTGCCGAGCGTGCCCGAGCCGCGCTGGACACGCGATGTCCCCTTCTGGACGATCCCGGGCCCCGCCCCGCCCCTGCGGCGAGCCAGCTGCGATTGCCAGTGTGGTCGCCAGGAGCGTCCGGGTGCAGGCGGTGAGAACTGCAGCAAAAAGCCTCGTGCTCGTCGGCATCACGCCGGGAAGTGCCCCTTGATGATCTTGACGCCCGTGAGGGAAACGGCATTCGGACAGTAGCCTTCCCAAGCGGCATCGTTTGGCCGCGCGGCCAGGTCCTTCTCGCACACACCCTTCTCGTTGCAGCACGCACAGGTCCGCTCCATGTCGCGCATCAGCCCGTGCGCCACCCGCTCCACGTCCGCCCTGGTGAGCCCCAGCACCCGCATTCGATCATGCAACAGGTGCACAACATCCGGGCCACGTGCCGCAAGATCCTTAAGCTCCTGGCCGGTCATCCCAAGGTCCCTGGCGACCCGCGTGAGCTCCTCCACGTCCATTGTGTTCAGTTCGTTGCGGTGTTGCCACCACTCGCGCAGGCGCACCAAGAGATGGTGGACGGTGCTCTCCGCGCCTGCCGCCGGTTCGCGATCCTCTAGCTTTGGCATCGCCTTCCTCCATGGGTTGAGCCAAGCAACAACCTTGCGCTGACCGGAGCGGGTGGCATTGACTACGGTCAATGACCACTGCGTGGGGACATCGCCACTGCGGCGATCCGTGACCCCGCGCATTCCACCGGCCCGAGCGCGGTGGCGCTTTGGGCGGCTAAGGTCGGGCTCGGGCGCGCTCACGCCGCGAAGTGCAGTGGGCTTGACCGGCATCAATGAGGACGCAGCGCCACCGGCTCATGTTGCGCCACGTTTCACGCGATCGAGGCCCGACAGACATGCCCTACAAGACGATCCTGGTTCACCTCAACGACAAGCGCCGCGCGGAAGCCCTGCTGGAACCAGCCGTTCGCCTGGCCAGCAAGCATAATGGCCATCTCATCGGCATGCATGCCTACTCGATGATGCCGGCGCCACCGATCCCGCTCCCCTACCGCGGCAAAGTGCTGGGCTCCATGGTCGCCGCCGAGCGCCAGGAGACCGAGGAGATCGCCGCCATCTTCGCGCGCATGACGGCCAACCAGCCGTTCGTGGCCGAATGGCGCGCTGTGAAGGTGCCGCATGTCGACCTCGCGCCCACAGTCATGGATCACGGCCGCGCCACCGACCTGATCATCGCCGGGCAGACCGATCCCGACTGGGACCTCTCTTCGCTGCTGGACTTCCCCGAGAGGCTAGCATTGGAGAGCGGCCGCCCCGTTCTCGTCGTGCCCTACATCGGCCGCTACCCGGAGATCGGCCGCAACGTTGTCGTTGCCTGGAAGGCCGGACGCGAGGCGGCGCGCGCCGCCTTCGACGCCCTACCGCTCCTCCTCGGTGCAGAGAAGATCCACATTCTGGAGATCAAGGAACGCGGGGACGAACGTCCCGCCCTGGCGCCTGACACCTCGATCGCTGCTGCGCTCGCCCGGCATGGCATCAAACCCAGCGTGCACACGTCGGCGACAGCCGACATCGGTGTCGGCGACGAGATTCTCTCGCGCCTTGCCGACCTCGGCGCGGACCTGCTGGTGATGGGTGCCTACGGCCATTCGCGCATGCGCGAGTTGGTGTTCGGCGGCGTCACACGCCACATCGCCCGCCATATGACAGTGCCGACGCTGTTCTCGCACTAAGGACGGGCCGGCTTGGCCGTCCCTACCGGCTCGCAGATGTGAGATATCGGATGAGCCGGTCGACCCCGCCCAGTATAGGGGGGCTGCAGCAAAGCCGTGGGCGCCCAGGGCGAGGGATCGCCGCCGGCGGCAGCCCGCATTCCGCCGAAGCACTCATCGAGCGTGGCGAGCAATGTGAAACGGTCCCCTTTTGTGACCTGACGAGCGCGATTGGCGGTGGATTCCCATCGGGGGCAGGATATGTCGTCCTCACGGGTGCCGACTGACAGTCGTCGTTGGCGCCCAGCGGCAAGCCCAAAAGCGCCACTCGGGCTACCCTCGCAACGGGCCATCCGGCAGTTCCGGCCACGTTTGACGCAAGTCAAGGGTCACGACGCGACCCGATGCTCAACTTGATGGTGTTCGGGCTGCGCGGTCCTGCCCGTAACGCGGCGCACGTCCACGTCACCTCCGGAGGTCACCACAATGAAGCTCACGCGTTTGTCCATTCCGGCCGCCGCGGCCGGCAATGTCCTGCGGCGCATTCATCGGCGGTACTGAAGCACCCTCCTCGGCTGTAGCCGTTTGCAGCAGGTTCGAGCATGGTCACGACAGCGGAGCAGATGCGGACCTATGACGGTCCGGCGATTCTGAGCTACGGCTTCCGGCCGTTCTTCCTCTTCGGCGCGATCTGGGCAGCGCTGGCGGTCGCGATCTGGCTCCCGATGCTCGCCGGATCGCTCGCCTTGCCGACGGCCTTCGCGCCGATTGACTGGCACGTGCATGAGCTCCTCTACGGCTACCTGCCGGCCATCGTCGCGGGCTTTCTGCTCACCGCCGTGCCGAACTGGACGGGCCGGCTCCCCGTCACCGGCCCGCCCTTGCTGGGTCTCCTGCTGACCTGGCTGGCTGGGCGCTTCGCCGTTGCCATCTCGGCCTGGCTCGGCCTTCCTTGGGCGGCGGTCGTGGACCTCTTGTTCCTCGTGGCCCTGGCAGCCGTTGTGGCGCGCGAGATCGTGGCCGGACGCAACCTGCGCAACCTCAAGGTGCTGTTGCTGGTCGGCCTGCTCCTTGTCGGCAACGCGGTGTTCCATGTGGAAAGCGCGCTGGCGAGTAGCACGGGCTATGGCACGCGCATCGGCATCGCCGCCGCTGTGTTGCTGATCTCCCTGGTCGGCGGGCGCGTTGTTCCAAGCTTCACACGCAACTGGCTCGTGCGCGAGCCGCCTGGCCCCTTGCCGCAGCTCTTCAGCCGGTTTGACGTCGTCACCCTGATCGCCGGGGCGGCGGCGCTCGCGCACTGGGTCGCGGCCCCGGAGCACGCCGCGACGGCCGTGCTGGCGCTGGGCGCAGGCTTGCTCCACGCCCTGCGGCTCGCCCGCTGGCGCGGATACCGCACGGCCTCTGAGCCGCTCGTCCTCGTGCTCCACATCGCCTATGCGTTCGTGCCGATGGGTTTTTTCCTTGTGGCGGCCAGCATTGCGTTGCCGGCTCTCCTCACCGCCTCGGGGGCGCTGCACGGCTGGACGGCCGGCGCCATCGGCCTGATGACGCTCGCCATCATGACCCGGTCGAGCCTCGGCCATACCGGCCGGCCGCTCACCGCCACCGCGCCGACCCAGCTCATCTATGTTGCGGCCCTCGTCGCCGCGTTGGCCCGCATCGTCTCCGCGTTCGGTTTGGCACGCGAGCCTCTGCTGCACGTTTCCGCGATGGCCTGGCTCATGGCCTTTGCCGGATTCGCCGTCGTCTATGGACCGCTGCTCACCCGGCCGCGTCGCGAGGCCGCGTGAACTCGCGGAGAACGCGACGATGCGCCCTGAGCCAGGGAAGGTGCTGGCGACATCGGGGCGTCACCTGCGCTCTACCGCGCCACCGAAGGCTGAGGCTTGCGCCGCCTCCCGCGCAGCAGCAGACTGAAGGCCGCCCGCCATGCGCGAAACGGCAGCCTTCCTCCTTGCCGAGCTGTCAGTGGTTGACCAGGGAGCAGATATGACAAACGGGCCGGCAGCGAACGATATCGAGGCGCTGAAGTTCAGGGCGATCCTCCAATCGGCGGTCGCGGCCGTCATCACTATCGATGCCGGCGGCCACATCGAGACGGTCAATCCCGCGGCCGAGAAAACGTTCGGGTACGCCGCTGACGAGCTGATCGGCCGCAACATCAACATGCTGATGCCGGAACCCTACCGCAGCCAGCACGACACCTACCTCGCCAAATATCTCGCCACCGGCCGGCGCCAGATCATCGGCATCGGCCGCGAGGTCGCGGGCCTGCGCAAGGACGGCACCACCTTCCCCATGCACCTCTCGGTCGGCGAGTTCGCGATCGGAGGTGCGCGCTACTTCACCGGCACCATTGTCGACCTGAGTGCGCAACGCGCCGCCGAGCAGCGCTTCGAGCGCGAGCAGGCTCTGTTCCGCGCGATCTTCGAAAGCCTGCCCGACCCGCTCGTGATCTGCGACCCGACCGGGGCGGTCCGGCTGGTCAACCCGTCGTTCACGCGCGTGTTCGGCTATACCGAGCCCGAGGTGCTAGGCGAGAGCATGGCTTGCCTGTTCGAGAATACCGAGAGCTGCATGAGCTTCCTCAACGCCGGCACCACAACGCCGCAGTCCGCTGCCAAGCCGCATACGGCTCGGTTCCGCCGGAAGTCGGGCGAGCTGTTCCCCGCCGAGACCATCGAGGGTGCCATTGTCGGCAGCAGCGGCAGCGCGGTCGGCCGCCTCGTGCTCATCCACGACGCGACCGCCGAGCGCCAGCAGGAGGCGATCCTGCTGCAGGCCCAGCGCATGGAGGCGGTGGGTCAGCTCACCGGCGGCGTGGCGCATGACTTCAACAACCTGCTGACCGTGATCCTTGGCAACCTCGAGCTGCTCGAGCCCAAGCTGAAGGACGAGCTATCGCAGTCCCTCGCCGGCGAGGCGCGCGAGGCGGCCGAGATGGGGGCCCGCCTCACCGATCGGCTCCTGACCTTTGCCCGCCGCCAGCGGTTGGAGATGCAGAGCCTCAACCTCAACGAGTTCGCGCTGGGCCTGACCGAGCTCTTGCGCCGCACGATCGGCGCGCCCATCGACCTCTCCACCGCGCTGGCCCCCGACCTGTGGTCGACTACGGCCGACCCGGGCCAGGTGGAAAGCGCTGTTCTCAACCTTGTCCTCAACGCCCGCGATGCCATGCCCGACGGCGGCCGCTTGGTGATCGAGACCTTCAACGCCACGGTCGATGCCGCCGACGTGGCAAGCAACCCGGGCATGGCCGCGGGCGACTATGTCGTGCTGTCGGTGGCCGACACAGGCCACGGCATGCCCCCGGAGGTCCACGCCCGAGCGTTCGAGCCGTTCTTCACCACCAAGGGCGCCGGCAAAGGCAGCGGCCTCGGACTTGCCACCATTTACGGCTTCGCGCGCCAGTCCGGCGGCAACGTCACCATTTACAGCGAGGTCGGCAAGGGCACCACCGTCAACCTCTATCTGCCGCGCGCCGGGCGGCGGACCGAGGAGGAAGCCGCAGCGGCCGCCAAGCCGGCGGTCGATACGGGAAGGGGGGAGACCGTGCTCGTGGTCGAGGACGACGAGCGTGTGCGCCGGTTGACGGCCCTGCGGCTCAAGGAGCTCGGCTACCGCGTCCTGGAGGCGGACCACGGTGCTGCAGCGTTCGCCGTCCTGGCTGAGACGCCGGACATCGACATCGTCTTCTCCGACCTTGTCATGCCGGGCGGCATTTCGGGATTCGACCTCGCCCGGCGGGTGCGGGAGCGCTATCCTGGAACGCGCGTCATCCTCACCTCGGGCTATTCGGCCGAGCTCCTCAATCAGGCTGATGTTGCTGAGCTCGACCTCAAGGTGCTGCGCAAGCCCTATCGCCAGGTGGAACTTGCCCGGGCCTTCCGCGCCGCACTCGCTGAACGCCCGCGCCGTCCGGGCTCAGTGCCCTGATCGCACGTCGGCCGCAAAGGGTAGCCGGCGCCGCATCGTCTTGATCAGGCACGGGCGTTCGGGATCGGCCTCGATCTTGCGCCGGAGCCTGATGACCAGGTTGTCGATGCTGCGGTCGACGGGGTTCCAACCGTGCCCGCGCAACAGGTCCATGATCTGGTCGCGCGACAAGACGCGCTCCATGATGGTCAGTTCACGCCGATGGCCCTAGCCTCCACTGGCGACGCGGCCAAGCCCTCTCCAAGCATGAAAGGGCCCCGACCGTGCCCAACCCCTCCCAAAACTGATCCATGTCAAAGCGCGCGGCCGCCACAGTCTCCATCGTAGCCGGAAACGGCAATCGGGCCAGTGAGCGCAGTGAACACAGCAAAAACGAGCAAGGTTCGGTTGGTGGTGGGCCTCTTCAGCGCGGCCGAAGAGCTGGCGCTGGCGGTCGCCGAACTTGCCGCCCGCCATCTGAGGCCCGCACAAACCCGTGTGATCGCCCAAGCCGACGCCCTTGACGGCGCCCTCGGCCGCTGGCCGGAGAAGGGAGACGCCCGTGGCTTTGATACCTGGGTCGTATGCCGGCCGGCCGAAGGGTCGCTTCCCTGGGTCTTGAGCCCAGCCGGTCCGGAGCCGGACCCGGCTGCGGAGCAGGATGCGCGTGCCCTCCTAGGCCTGAATCACTGGGCGCTGCGCCGGCAGACGCTGCAACTCGATCGCCACCTGCGGGCCGGCGGCGCGCTCTTGCTGGTCGAGCCCGACACTGACGCCGAGGAATGGGAGGCCAGCACGGCCCTGCTGCGCCATGCCTCCGGCGGCGTCCAAATCCACGAGATCGCCCGGCTCTGAGGTGGCTCCGCTTGTTCGGACAGATTTTCCGCTTCAATAGGTGGATCGTCTGCCGGGATTAGGGCGCCAAGCGGATCGGCGGCATGCCCCCGAGGGCCGTGGCATCGAGGCCATCCTGCTCGGCGTCATCCCCGACCCGTCCGACGGCCGCCTCCGCGGCTATGGCTCGTTCAAGGCCAAGGATATCCACGCGACAGACGTTGCATTACCTCCCAGCCGCGCCCTCCCCCACCACCACAAACGGCGCCCAGTAGGCTGGATGCGCCTCGCCTAACTCGCCGTGGTCGATGAGCGCAAGCATGGAGCGCCGCAGCGCCTCGGCTCTGCCGACCTTCAAATCGCGGGTGGTCTCGCGGACTGCTGTCGTTATGAGTTTGACTGTGGCGTCCGAGTCGACCGCCCAGTGGGAGACCAGCAGGGCGCGCGCTTGTGCGTAGATGAACGCGCGCGCGAGACCCGAGAGGGCCTCACCGCTTGCGGCTCCGCCTGCGGCCGTATTGCAAGCCGAGAGGATGACCCAATCCGCGTCGAGTTTGAGGGACGCGATTTCGGAAGCCGACAAGTAGCCGTCGTCCTCCTCACTGGCTGTTTCGGGTGGCGTCAGGATCAAACCAGGCTCGCCCGTGCCGTCGAGTTGACCGGCGAGCACGCCGTGGGTCGCAAAGTGCACCCTGAGGTACTGCGCCAGCTCGCCGCTGGCATTGAGCCGCTTGATCTCCCGCTCGGTCGCCTGGGCCCCGAGGTGGATGTCGCCGGGCTCCGCTTTCACAGCCTGGCCCACCGCGCACAGCTCGTCGGCGGTCTCCGGCAGCGGCACCTGCGTCTTGAGGCGGGCGATGTTGGTCAGACCCCCGCGCGTCTCGACCCGCGCCACGCGGGGCTCGGGGCACCGCTGCTTGGTGCGCGCGAGCATGGCCAATCGCTTGTGATCCTTGGCCTTTTGCTGCGGGCGCGGGTCGGGGCACCGCTGCTTGGACCGCGCGAGCTTGGCCCACTCGGCATGGTCCCTAGCCTTTTGCGCCTTCTCTGCATCATCGTTGGGGCTGCCGGGATAGCCATCGAGCAGCGGATTGCCGAAGCCGAGCAGTGGCCTCGTTGCGCGGCTCGGCCGGGCGACGCGGCGGAGGGCCTTCAGGGACGAGACGGCGGGAAGGACCGTGACCGCGTGATCGCGAGCCAGCCAGGCGGCGGCGCGGTTGCTACTGGAAGTCGGCGATCTGGTCACGAGCACCTGGAGGGGGAGCTGCGTGAGGGGTCCTGAGGGCACGACCAGAAGGTGCTTGCCCTTGATCAGGTCCTGCACCTCGCCGAGCAACCCCATGTAGAGCTTGTAGGCGCGCGCGTGCGGGAAGGGCAGCGGGTCGTCGGCGCCGGGCGCCTTCTCAAGGGGGATGCCCAGAGCCTTGGCGCAAGTCGCCCGCCCGCTAGCGTACCACGCCGCGGCATCGAGGCCACAGCGCAGCGTCATCACCTCGCGGCCGAGCGCCGCCGTACCAAGATTGGACCGCACCCAACGCATGTCGGTCTTGGTGACCACCCACACGAATGTCTCCTCGGGCAGCGGCTTCCACTCGGTCGTGTCGAGGAACAGGACCAAGGCCTCATCGGTACCGAGCTGAGCCTGCACCTCCTTGACGGTCACCGGAGCTGGGCTAGCCAACGCCGAGTAGTCGGGGAAATCTTGGGCAAGCTGCCGATCAATCTCGGCAAATCGGATGTCAATGGCCGAGAGGCGATCAGCGAGATCCTTCTCAACCTGGGGGTTGCGCCTCTCCGGCGGCTCGCTTTTGGTCGCGATGAGGCGCTTGTCCTTGCTCGCCCATTCGTTGACCAGATCCTGCCTCTCGCGCACTAACGCGGCGAGCTGGGGCAAGCCTGTCGCCGACCGTGCGGCCATCTGCGCCAGCGAGGCCGCGACGTCCGAACCCTGCACCCACTGCGCCGTCTCGAACATTTCGGCTGCCACGCCAGGACGCTGCGCAGCCAGGCGGTAGCTGGTTTTGACAAGGCCCCAGAATTGCGGTGCCAGCCGCTGCGCCTCTCCCCCGGACCTCTCGGCCTGCGTGGAAGCGAGGCCGCGCTCGGCGCGACGCTTGATGACACCCGTGCCGCGGCGCCAATAATCGGCCGCCTCCGCCCAATCGCCCTGATCGTAGTGGAGTCGAGCCAAACGGCTGAGCGCGCTCGCCACAGTAAGGTGCTCGGGCCCCAGGGCCTTCTCATAGATGGCGAGGCTGCGCTCATAGAGCGGCGCAGCATCGGTAAAGCGCCCTTGCACATGGTAGAGCAGGGCTTGGTCGCTGACCACGTGACCCACATCGGGGTGGTCGGGCCCGAGCGCTTTCTCCAGGATGCCGAGGATGCGCCCATAGAGCGGCTCGGCCTCGGCAAAACGACCCTGCATCCGGTATAGCTCGGCCAGATTCTTGAGCGCGTTGCCCACATCGGAGTGATCGGGTCCGAGCACCTTCTCGAAGATGGCTAGGCTGCGGCGGCCGAGTTCCACTGCTTCGTCGAACTGGCCGCGGTCCCTTTGCAACCGGACCAAGTGGCCGAGCGTGATGCCCACAAATTGGTGGTCCGGCCCTACCGCCTTCTCGGTGATCGCGAGACCGCGTCTGAGAAGGGGCTCGGCTTCAGCGAGGCGGCCACTTTCGTGGTACAGCAGTCCCAGATTGTTGAGCGAGGTCCCAATGTCGAGGTGGTCAGGTGGCAGCGCCCGCTCCCTTATGGCGAGGCTGCGCTGATAGAGCGTCTCTGCTTCGGCGAAGCGGCTCTGCGCGTGGTAGAGCAGGCCCAGGTTGTTGAGGGTGGTGCCGACACTGGCGTGGTCGCGCCCCAGCAACTTTTCGCGCATAGCGAGGCTGCGCTTGTAGAGCGGCTCGGCCTCGGCGAAGCGGCTTTGCGCTCGGTACAACTCGGCCAAGTTGTCGAGGGTGGTTGCCACATCGGTATGCTCGGACACCCCCGCCTTCTCCCAAATGCCGAGGCTGCGAAGGTATGGCGGCTCCGCCACGGCGAAGCGCCCCTGCATGTGGTAGGTGTACGCTAAGCGAGACACGGCCAACGCAAACTCTGGGGCCTCCTCGCCATGCTCCTTGCGCGCGAGGTCGACTGCCTGCTCAGCGACCGGAAGTGCTTCCGTGTATCGGCCCTGACTATGCAATTGGCCCACTTCGGAGAGCAGCCGATCGACGCTCTCCTGCGCCTGCACCGAAATGCTTCCAATCAGCGCGAGCACGCACACCAGCCCAGTCACGACCAGCACTACGAGGCGACGCCCTGCTCCCCCGCTCGGCATGATCAATGCTCCGAAATTGCCTCAATCGATCATCGCCAAGTATGCGCCTAGGATGCCATTCGGGCAAGGTGTGTGGCGGCGTCTGCAGACCCGGCGTCTGCAGACCCGGCGTCTGCATCGGTCTTCAGGCCTCGATCCGCCGAAGGTGATCAGCACCTAAGGCCTCTTTGTCGGCGACGACTTCTGGTCCGGCTTCGCGCGGAACCGCGCAACCGGCGGGGTCTGGTCTCCTGCGCTTTTATTTCGCGGCCATTTTCGCTGGGCCGCTTATGTGACCCAGTTTCACCATCCTAAGCCCTTAGCTCCGGAAGCTCGACATGGCACGGTTTCCAGGATCAGCATTTTCGTCGTGAGCGGTGGGCGAGCGACAAGCTGCTCGATGGTGCGGGCCGCGATGCGCCCGACGCCGTTGGTCTTGCGCAGGTTGAAGCGGAAGGCGAACTCGTCGAGGTAGGCTTGCATGCGCTTTGGCTTGATCGCACCGGCATGCGTGCCGAGCAGACACCGCTTCAGGAGTGACACTGTCCAATGCACGCCTTGCAGGCTGTCGCGTTGCTGCCGCTCGGCCGGCGTCTGCACGCTCATCTCGTGTGGCCGGCCGCCGAGACTCCTGGGATTGTAGCTCGCAAGCCCGTCGGTCGTGACCTTGGCCTGGGCGGCGACGTGCTCGTCGGCGAAAGCGTTTGAGCGTCGCCTCATCGTTGTTGTCGGCGTGTGCGACCCCTCGGCGAACGCAGCACATGGACCTAGCTTCCTCCAGATGCCGCTGGGAGATGTGCTTCCTGATGGTTAAAGTTCAACCACCCTGCATGTTGCTATGCCGCTGCGAGCTGTCTCTCCCTGTCCAGCGGGCTCAGCCCGAGCCGAGTCGGGATCGGGCACTTCCAGGTCGGACGTCGCCCGTCAGCTTGACGTGGCCCGCCTGCACCCCAGCTCTCACGGTCATCAATCCCATCCAGATTGCCGTCGTCGTGCGTAGATCCTTCACCACCTAGAGAGCGACCTTGAAGCCCGGATCGACCTGACAGAGGTCGCAGCACATCTAGTACAGAAAGTGGAGTTGATGGCGCCGCGGTTTAGATCGAAACAAGCGCGAAAGGGCTCATGAAAGGCCCGCCCCGATCTAACCGACCAAACTGAACTCCGGACGGAGGTGAAATATGACGGATTTGACAGTGCGCAAGCTCGACGCATCGAGCACCACGATCACCCAAGACACGGTCGCAGCTTTGCGTAGCAAGCTGCGCGGCACCGTCGTACTGCCCGGCGAGAATGGCTACGACGAGGCGCGTACCATCTGGAACGCTATGATCGACCGGCGCCCCGGCCTCGCGGTGCGCTGCTTGGGCGCCGCCGACGTGATCAATGCCGTCAGGCTCGCGCGCGATGAAAGGCTGCTCGTTGCAATACGCAGCGGCGGCCACAACATCGCCGGCAATGCCGTATGCGACGGCGGACTCCTCATCGATCTTTCCTTGATGAGATCGGTGCACGTCGATCCAGCTTCCCGCACGGCCCGCGTCGAGCCCGGTGCCACGCTGGCCGACTTCGACAAGGAGGCGCAGGGCTTCGCGCTGGCCACGCCGCTCGGCATCAACTCGACCACCGGTGTCGCCGGTCTCACACTCGGCGGCGGCTTTGGCTGGACCACGCGCAAGTTCGGACTGACCGTCGACAATCTCATCTCCGCCGATGTCGTCACAGCCGACGCCCGGCTGGTACGCGCCAGCCACAACGAGAACCAGGACCTGTTCTGGGCACTGCGTGGCGGCGGCGGCAATTTCGGCGTCGTGACCTCCTTTGAGTTCAAGCTGCATCCGCTCGGCCCCGAGGTACTGTCGGGGCTGGTCGTGCATCCTTTCGACAACGCAGGCGAACTCCTGTCCGAGTTCCGCCGCATCAGCAAAGAGGCCCCCGACGAGCTCACAACCTGGATCGTGATGCGCGAGGCGCCGCCGCTGCCATTCCTGCCCGCCGAATGGCACGGCAAGGAGGTCCTCATCTTCGCCGCGTGCTACAGCGGCGACATCAAAGAGGGCGAGAAGGCCATGAAGGGTCTGCGCACTCTGGGCAAGCCTATCGTCGACGTGATCTCTCCACACCCGTTCACCGGCTGGCAGGCCGCGTTCGATCCCTTGCTGACGCCAGGCGCACGCAACTACTGGAAGAGCCACGACTTCACCGATCTTTCCGACGCTGCGATCAAAGTGGTCCTCGATGCCGTGCGCACGCTGCCATCGCCCGAATGTGAGGTTTTCATCGCCCACGTGGGCGGCGCCATGGCACGTGTCGCGCCCGACGCCACGGCATGGCCGAACCGCAATGCGCATTTCATCATGAACGTGCATACCCGCTGGCGCGACCGGGCTCAGGACTCGGCTTGCGTCGCATGGGCGCGCCGACTGTTCGATGCGGCCGCGCCTTTCGCCTCCGGCAGCGTGTACGTCAACTTCATGCCCGACGATGAAGACGAACGGGTTGAGAAAGCGTATGGCACAAACTACGGCCGCCTGGTTGACATCAAGCGCCGTTACGACCCCGACAATCTCTTCCGCATGAACCAGAATATCCGACCGCTCGGTCGGTGAAAGGAGGGTGGATGAGGGCAGCTGTGAGACGGCACCCGGCAGAGTCTGCGATCCTGAGGTTGATCCAGGTTCACTGCCATCGCGTGAACACACGCCTGCGATTTGGTGAGTCATTGCGCAAATCCATCCAGAGAGTCTGAACGGGTTGTAGCCGACCATCCCCAAGATGCGTTCGGCCATTGTCTGCGTGCCGTGATCATTGAGCGGGCCGCCGATGCCACCGGCGATAGCATGAAAGGAGCATCGTCGCAGCTCGCCCGCGGCAAGAGGCAATCGAAGGAGCCTTACTGACTGCAGGTGTATAGTCACGTTGCTACGTCTGCTCACGACAGTCCTGGCACGAACTCACCGTTCGGGCCCGGTGAGATTCGTGTCAGGAAACAGAGCTAGATTCCCCATGCGTAGGCCTTGGACGTACGGAGCAATTTTGGCATCGCATGGGCCTGCGCACCGGTTTTGTTCGGATGGCTAGGGCGCTTTCCATCTGACGCGGATCGGCATCCATCCTTCGTTCGCTCGCTGCCAATGCCAATAGCCCCGCGGCAGCGCCGGCGAGGTGCGACGGGGGCGCGGGTGCCTACTCCGCAACCATGAGTGGGGCGGTTGCCCGCCCCGAACGGGGTTGCCTTTCGGCACCCGCGCTCGGCGATTTTTTCGGGCCACCGCTGCAAGCCATGCCCGCCTGCCCTGGGAAGACCTCCTTGAAGGTCTGGTCTGGCTAAGCGGTTGCCTTGAGCCACGCTGCTCGTTTGGCGCCATTTGCAGGCGCCCA
>Ga0070699_100003813_pt1 | contig 13321 bp, 12 predicted proteins | sample KBSK1503metaG_FD_65473 | JGI IMG/M metagenome (GOLD analysis project Ga0070699, IMG submission 65473) | Corn, switchgrass and miscanthus rhizosphere microbial communities from Kellogg Biological Station, Michigan, USA - KBS K1-50-3 metaG | ecosystem: Host-associated > Plants > Roots >...
GCGCCGAGGTCGAGCCCGGTGACCTTGTCGGCGACCCCATCGCGCGCGGTGAGCAGCAGCACCGGGATCTGCACCCGCCGGTCGCGCAGGGTCTTGAGCACGTTGAAGCCGTCGCGCTTGGGCAGCATGACGTCGAGCACCACGAGGTCGTAGGCGGGGTCCTCCGCGATCGCGTCGAGGGCGGCCGCGCCGTCGGACGCGACCGCGACCGCGTGGCCTTCCTCCACCAGGCCCTGGCGGATGAAGGCGGCGACCTTGCGCTCGTCTTCGACCACGAGGATGCGCATGTCGGATGTAGAATCGCACCGGGCCCCCGGAGCCGCAAGCCGCGCCGGCAATCGCCCGTGAATCGCCTGTGAATCGCCCGTGGATCAGAGGAGCCCAACCGTGATCGATCTCTTCAGCGACACCCTGACGAAGCCCACGCTCGAGATGCGCCGCTTCATGTGCGAGGCGGAGGTCGGCGACGAGCAGAAGGGCGAGGATCCGACCGTGACCCTCCTGCAGGAGATGGTGGCGGACCTGCTCGGCAAGGAGGCCGCGGTCTATCTCCCCTCCGGGACCATGTGCAACGAGATCGCGGTGAAGGTCCACACCCGGCCGGGCGACGAGGTGCTCGCGGACCGGACCTCGCACCTGATCCACTTCGAGGGCGGCGGCCCGGGGCTGCTCTCCGGGGTGCTGATGACCGGGCTCGACGGCGACCGCGGCGTCTTCACCGGCGCCCAGGTGCGCGCGGGTGCGCACGGCCGCTCCCGCTACGCCCCGCCGACCCGGCTGGTCTCGGTGGAGAACACCAGCAACCTGGGCGGCGGGCGGGTCTGGCCGCTCGGCGCGGTGCGGGAGGTCGCGGCGGCCGCGAAGGCCCTCGGCCTCGCGACCCACATGGACGGTGCGCGGCTGCTGAACGCGGTGGTCGCGTCCGGCACGCCCGCGCGCGACTACGCGGCGACGGTCGACTCGGTGTGGATCGACTTCAGCAAGGGCCTGGGCGCGCCGGTGGGCGCCTGCCTGGCCGGCACCCGCGCGTTCATCGAGGAGGCGTGGCGCTACAAGCAGGCGCTCGGCGGGGCGATGCGGCAGGCCGGCATCATCGCGGCGGGCGGGGTGTACGCGCTCCGCCACCACGTGAGCCGGCTCGCCGAGGACCACGACAACGCCCGCGTCCTCGCCCGCGGCATCGCGGGTCTGCCCGGCATCGCGCTCGATCCGGCCCACGTGGAGACCAACATCGTGATCTTCGACGTGACCGCCCCCGGCCTCACCGCGCAGGCCTTGGCCGACCGGCTCCTCGCGGACGCCCAGGTGCGGCTGAGCGTGATGGGCGAGCGGCGGCTCCGCGCGGTGACCCATCTCGACGTCTCGCGCAAGCAGATCGACACCGCGGTGGAGGCCTTCGCGCGCGCGCTCGCGACGCGCTAGCCGGCGACAAGACGGCAGACCCAGGCGCGCAACGCCCGCACGCGACCCCCCACCCACGCCACGGAGGCCTCGGGAAGCGCCACCGCCAATTCGCGGGCCTCGGCCTCGGTGGCGGCGGGCGGGAGCACCCCGTGGGTGGCCAGGTAGAAGGTCGCCCCCCACAGCAGCAGCGCGTTGAACGGCGGGAAGCGGTCCATATGCCCCTTCGACCGCGGCGGGACGGCGGACGTTTACGGTAAACGCGGCGCGCGCCCCGTGCGTCTGCACCGGGAGGAGGCCATCATGCCGCTGAACGGCTCGGTGCAGATCACCCGGGGGTCGAACTCGACCTACACGCTGACGTATGCGCCCCTCGGCGCCGACCCGGGCGAGCGGCCGGCGCGGCGCTTCGAGGGCGCGCGGGAGCTCGAGCAGTTCCTGGCCGGCCCTCTGCGCCTGGCGCGCCGGGAGATCCTGGCCGCGCTCGTCGCGCTGGATCGCAACGGCAGCTATCTGATCTCGGAGGTGCGGCTCTCCCCGGACGAGGTGACCCGGCACGGGCTCAACCCTCGCTTGACAGGGCGGCTCGTCCCCGGCTAGCGTCCGGGGCATGACTCCCGGCGCCATCTCCCCCGACCAGCTCGTCACCCTGCTCCAGCAGCGCGACCCGTACGCACTGCTCGACGTGCGCGAGCGCGCCGCCTTCGAGCGCGGCCACATCTTCCGCGCGACGCCCCTGCCCCGCCGGCTGCTCGAGACGCGGCTGCCCGGCCTGGTGACCGCGCCCGCCACCCTGATCGTGCTCTGTGACGACGACGGGCGAATCGCCGCGCTTGCCGCGCCCACCCTCGGCGAGATGGGCTACACCGAGGTCTTCGTCCTCACCGGCGGCCTCGAGGCGTGGCGGCGTGCCGGCCACCCGGTGGCGCAAGGGCTCAACGTGCCGAGCAAGGTCTTCGGCGAGCACGTGCTCCACGATCGCAAGACCCCGGAGGTCACGCCGCTCGAGCTGTCCGCGCGCATGGCCCAGGGGCAGGACATGGTCATCGTCGACACGCGCACCCCCGAGGAGTACCAGCGTGGCTGCCTGCCGGGCGCGTGGAGCATGCCCGGCGGCGAGCTGATCCTGCGCATCGGCGAGGTGGTGGAGCGCCCCGACCAGACCATCGTCGTGCACTGCGGCGGCCGCACCCGCTCGTATCTGGGGGCGGAGTCGCTGCGCCGGATGGGCCTGCCCAACCCGATCGTGGCGGTCAAGAACGGGACGATGGGCTGGCAGCTCGACGGCCTCGAGCTGGAGCGCGGGGCGACCCGCTGGCCGCCCGCCCCCTCCGCGACGAGCCGCGCGCGGGCCCTCGACGTGGCCGGCCGCGTGGCCGCCGAGGACGGCATCCCGCTGGTCTCGCCCGACGCGGTGGCGGAGCGATGGAGCCATCGTGATCGCGAGAACGTGTCGATGCTCGACGTGCGCACCCGCGAGGAGTACGAGGCCGGCCACGTGCCGGGCTCGATCTGGGCGCCGGGCGGGCAGGCGGTGCAGGCCACCGACGACTACGTGGCGGTGCGCGGCGGCTGGCTGGTGCTCATCTGTGACGGCTTCGGCCGCTCGATCATGACCGCGGGATGGCTCAAGCGCATGGGCTTCTCGCACGTGGCGGTGCTCGAGGGCGGCGTGCCCGCGTGGGAGCGCTCCGGGCGCCCGCTCGAGACCGGCCAGCCGGCCCCGGTGCCGTTCGGCTACGAGGCCGCGCAGCGCGTGGTGAAGCGCGTGCCGCCGGGGGCGCTCGGCGACAACCTCGTGGTGAGCGTGGACCCGAGCGACGTCTACCAGCGCGCCCACCTACCGGGCGCGGTCTGGATCGGCCGCGGCCGGCTCGAGCTCCTGATCGGCGAGGTCGTGCCCGACCACTCCCATCGCGTGCTCCTCACCTGCGCCGACGGGGTGGCGTCCACCCTGGCCGCCGCGACGCTTCGTCGCATGGGCTACGCGGGCGCGCGCGTGCTCGACGGCGGGGTCGCGGCCTGGCGGTCCGTCGGCCTTCCCCTCGAGACCGGCGCGGGCTCGATGCGCGGCGAGGCCGACGACGTGGTGCAGAAGCCGTACGAGCGAGGGCGCGCCGCGATGGAGGCCTACCTGCGCTGGGAGGAGGCGCTCGACTCCCACGGGGTCAGCCCGCACGCGCTGCTGCCGGCGCGGCCGGGTGCGTCGGGAGGAACTCGGTGAGCGCGGCCGCCCTGCCGGATCCGCTCGTCTCCACCGAGTGGCTAGCCGCCCACCTGGGCGAGCCGGACCTGAAGGTGATCGACGCCACCTTCTACCTGCCGCATCTCAAGCGCGACGCGGCGGCCGAGTTCGAGCAGGTTCACATCCCCGGCGCGATCTTCTTCGACGTCGAGGCGATCGCCGACCACGCGAACCCGCTCCCCCACATGCTGCCCGACGCCAAGGCCTTCGCCGACGCGATCGGCGCGCTCGGGATCGCGACCGGCGACCGCGTGGTCGCCTACGGCGGGCGGGGGCTGATCGCGTCGGCCCGCGCGTGGTGGACGTTCCGCGCGTTCGGTCACGATCGGGTCGCGGTGCTGGACGGAGGCTCGACCAAGTGGAGGCAGGAACGGCGCCCGCTCGAGGCCGGCCGCGCCGCCCCACGCCCGCAGCGCTTCGCGGCCTCGTACCGGCCCGAGCTGGTCGCCGACCTCGACCGGGTGCGCGCGGTCCTGGAGCGCCACGACGCGCAGATCGTGGACGCGCGCTCGCGCGGGCGCTTCGCGGCCACCGAGCCCGAGATCCGCCCCGGCCTGCGCGGCGGCCACATCCCCGGGAGCCGGAGCCTGCCGTACAACGAGCTGTTCCGCGCCGACGACGACGTGATGCTCGCCGCCGAGGAGGTGGGGGCCGCGTTCGCGCGCGCCGGGCTCGATGCGGGCCGGCCGGTGGTGGCGACCTGCGGCTCCGGGGTGAGCGCGGCGGTGCTCGCGCTCGGGCTCTACCGCCTGGGCCGGCGCGACGCGGCGGTGTACGACGGCTCGTGGACCGAGTGGGGCGGCCGGGCCGACACGCCGGTCGCCACCGGCGCGGCGTGACGACGGCCGAGACCTATTCGCTCGCGCAGTTCGTGGGCGACCTCCAGGGCATCACGAGCCGGCAGAGCGCGCCCGCCGCCATCACCGCCGCGGTCGCGCCGCTTCTCGGCCGCCTGGTGCAGAACCCATCCGCGATCCCCGCGCCGTTCCGCGGGCGGGGCCCCGACGGCGGGCGGGGGCGCTTCATGCTCCACCGCGCGCCGCGCTTCAACGTCACCGCGGTCACGTGGCGGCCGGGCGACCGCGCGGCGGCACACAATCACGATACGTGGGGCGTCATCGGCGTGGTCGACAACGAGATCGAGGAGACCCGCTATCGGGTGGTCGAGGTCTCCGGCGGTGGCGCCGCGCTGACGGTGTGGAGCGTGACCCGCCACGGCCCCGGGGCGATCTCGCGCCTCGTTCCTCCGGACGACGAGGTCCACGCGATGTACAATCCCACCGGGCGCGACACCCTCGAGATCCACGTCTACGGGCGCGACCTCTACGGCCTGCCGCGCAAGACCTGGGCCGCCGACGGGCGCGTGAGCCCACTGGTGAGCCCGAAATACCTCAACTGCTGACGACAGAGGAGAAGCAATGTCGCTGAGACTCGGAGACACCGCCCCCGATTTTGCCGCCGAAACCACCCAGGGTGCGGTCAAGTTCCACGACTGGATCGGCGATTCCTGGGCCATCCTCTTCTCCCACCCCCGCGACTACACGCCGGTGTGCACTACCGAGCTCGGCTACGTGGCGCGGCTGAAGGGCGAGTTCGACAAGCGTCACGTCAAGTGCATCGGGCTCTCGATCGATTCGGTCGACTCGCACAAGGGCTGGATGAAGGACATCAGGGAGACGCAGGGTCACGAGCCCACCTTCCCGATCGTGGCCGATCCAGAGCACAAGGTGGCCAACCTCTACGGCATGATGCATCCCGCGCACGACGAGGTGTACACCGTGCGCACCGTGTTCGTGATCGATCCCCAGAAGAAGGTCCGCCTGATGATCACCTATCCCCAGACCACCGGACGCAACTTCGACGAGATCCTGCGCGTGATCGACTCGATGCAGCTCACCGACGGCTACCGCGTCGCGACCCCGGTCAACTGGAAGCAGGGCGACGACGTCATCGTCGTGCCCGCGGTGACCGACGACGAGGCCAAGGCCAAGTCTCCCAAGGGCTGGAAGGCGCTCAAGCCCTACCTGCGTCTCACCCCGCAGCCCAACAAGTAGCCGGCGCCGTCGCGCCCCGACCCGTCGAGGCTCGTCCGCTCGTGCCCGGAGCCGCCGAGATCGTCGTGGTCGGGGCGGGATGCGTCGGGGCCAGCGTCGCCTACCGGCTGGCCCAGCGCGGCACCCGCGTCACCGTGCTCGACCAGTCGGCGCCGGGCGGCGGCGCGTCGAGCGCGTCCTTCGCCTGGACCAACTCCTTCAGCAAGACCCCGCGCGACTACCACGACCTGAACGTGGCGAGCATGGAGGAGCACGCCGCCCTGGCCAAGGAGCTGCCCGGCGGCGGGTGGCTCCACCAGGAGGGCGCGCTCGCGTGGGAGGACTCGGCGGCGGGCCGCGCGCGGCTCGAGCAGGCCATCGCGCGGCTCGACGGCTGGGGCTACCCGATCGAGCGCATCACGCCCGCGCAGGCCCGCGAGATCGAGCCCGATCTCCACATCGCCCCGACCGTCGCCGCCGTGATCTGGACGCCCGGCGAGGGGTACCTGGAGGCGGCGCCCTACGTGGGCGGGGTACTGGCCGCGGCCCGCCGCCACGGCGCACGGGTGCTCGGGGGGCGGCGGGTCATCGAGATCCTGCGCGCGGGCGACCGCGTGCTGGGCGTCCGCGCCGAGGACGGCGAGCGCTTCGAGGCGCAGGCGGTGGTGGACTGCGCGGGCATCGCGGCCGGGGAGATCGCCGGGCTCGCGGGTCTCGCACTGCCGCTCGACCGCGTTCCCGGCCGCCTCGTCTACACCACCCCGGTCGCCACGACCCTGCGCCGGCCCATCCACGCGCCCGGCGTGCACTTCCGCCCCGACGGCGGGGGCCGGATCGTCCTCGCGGAGGGCGCGCACGATCAAGTCTGGCGGGAGACCGCGGAGGCCTGGCCGGCGGAGCGCTCGCTCGCGGTCGCGGCCATCCACCTGCCCGCGCTGGCCGGCGCGCGCGTGGAGGCGACCCGAGTCGGGGTGCGCCCGATGCCGCGCGACGAGCGCCCGATGGTCGGCCCGGTCCCCGGCCTTGAGGGCTTCTACCTGGTGGTGTCGCACAGCGGGGTCACGCTCGGGCCCCTGTGGGGCCGCATCGCCGCCGCCGAGCTGCTCGACGGGGTCTCCGACCCGCGCCTGGCCCCCTACCGCCCCGCCCGCTTCCTCTGAGCCCCCTCCCGCGGGAGAGGTCGGCAGGGTGAGGGGCCGGCGCTAGCTCCCGAAGGCGCGGTCCAGCGCCTGGGCGAGGTCGGCGATCAGGTCGTCGGCGTCCTCGATGCCGACCGCGAAGCGGATCAGGTTGTCCTTGATGCCGATCTGGAGACGCTCCTCGCTGGTGAGCTCGTAGAAGCTCATGATCGCGGGCTGCTCGATCAGGCTCTCGACCCCGCCCAGCGACGCGGCGATGAACGGGATCGTGCACGCGTCGACCACGCGGGTGGCCGCGTCCAGATCGCCCGCGACCTCGAAGGAGACCACCCCGCCGAATCCCCGCATCTGCTTGCGCGCGATGGCGTGCTCGGGGTGGCTCGGCAGGCCCGCGTAGTGCACCGCCGCGATGCGCGGGTGGCCCGCGAGGAACTCGGCCACCGCCTGGGCGTTGGCGTTCTGCCGCTCCATGCGCAGCGCGAAGGTCTTGAGCCCGCGCACCAGCAGGTAGGCCGCGAAGGGATCGAGCACCGCCCCGGTGATGCCCTGTAGCCCGCGGATGCCGCCGACCAGCTCCGCCGAGCCCAGCACCGCGCCGGCGAGCAAGTCGTTGTGGCCGCCCAGGTACTTGGTCGCCGAGTGCACCACGAGGTCGACGCCCCAGTCGAGCGGGCGCTGGTTGTAGGGCGTCGCGAACGTCGCGTCGATGACCGTCTTCACCCGGTGGCGCCGCCCGAGGGTGGCGAAGCGCTCGAGGTCGAGGATGCGGTTGTAGGGGTTGGTGGGCGACTCGCTCACCAGCACGCGGGTGGTCGGCTTGATCGCGTCCTCCAGCGCCTCGTAGTCGCCCGCCGGCACGGTCGAGACCTCGATGCCGTAGCGCGAGAGGGTCTGGTTGAGGAACTGGCGGGTCCGGCGGTAACTGTCGTCGGTCACCACCACGTGGGTGCCGCGGGAGAGCATCGCGAAGAGCGCGGTGGTCATCGCGCCCATGCCGCTGCCGAAGAGGAGGCAGTCGCCCGAGCCCTCGAGCGCGGCGAGCTTGGCCTCCGCGATGCGCTGGGTCGGATTGCCGTAGCGGCCGTACTCGACCCGCTCGATCTTGCCGTCGAAGTGGTCCTTCAGCTCCTGGGTGTTGCCGAAGGTGTAGGTCGCGGTCTGCACGATCGGGGTGGCGAGCGCGTGCACCGGCTTGGGGCGCGGCTCGCCCCCGTGCACCGACAGCGTGCTCGGGCCCACCGGCTTCCTCGACAGATCCACCGCCCCCGGCTCCGGGCGCTCGGCCATCAGGACACCAGCGCGCGCGCCTTCTCCACGTGGCGCGCGATGGTCCGGGCGACGCGCTTGGCGTCGGCGGGAAGCTCGACCGGCTTGTTGCGGTAGGACGGCTTGATGCCCTCGAGAGTGCCCATGTGATAGGCCGCCTTCTGGTCGGCGAACTTGAGCCCGTTCGCGGTCGAGAGGACCACCACGCGCTCCCCGGAGCGGACGACCTTGCGGTCGACCAGCTTGCGCAGCGCGGCGAGGGCCACGCCGGTGTGGGGGCAGTTGAACATGCCGGTGCGGTCGGCGCGGGCCGCCTCGTCGGCCAGCTCCTGCTCGGTGGCCTGCTCGACCACCCCGTTGAAGCGCTGGAGTGTGCGGATCGCGCGCTTGACGGACACCGGGTTGCCGATCTGGATCGCGGTGGCCAGGGTGGTCTGGGCGGTGATCGGCTCGAAGGTCTTGAAGTCGTTCTGGAACGACTGGTAGAGCGGGTTGGCCCGCTCGGCCTGGGCCAGGCAGATGCGGGGCAGCCGATTCACGAGCCCCAGCTCCTGCATCATGAGGAAGCCCTGCCCGAGCGCATGCACGTTGCCGAGGTTACCGCCCGGGATCACGATCCAGTCCGGCACCTCCCAGTCGAACTGCTGCACGATCTCGATCGCCACCGTCTTCTGCCCCTCGATGCGCAGGCTGTTCATCGAGTTGGCGAGGTAGATGCGCTTCTCCTTGGTGATCTCCTGCACCACCGCCATGCAGCCGTCGAAATCGGTGTCGAGGGAGAGCACCAGCGCGCCGTTGGCGAGCGGCTGCACGAGCTGGGCGATCGACACCCGGTCCTTGGGCAGGAGCACCACCGAGGGGATCCCCGCCGCCGCGCAGTAGGCGCCGAGGGCGGCCGAGGTGTCGCCGGTGGAGGCGCACGCGACCGCGTCGATCGAGGTGCCGCCCGCCATCATCTCCTTGACCAGGGAGACCAGCACCGTCATGCCGAGATCCTTGAAGGAGCCGGTGTGCGAGTTGCCGCACTGCTTGATCCACAGGTCCTCGACGTGGAGCTGCTTGCCGTAGCGGTCGGCCCAGAGGAGGTTCGAGTTGCCCTCGTACATCGACACGATGTTCTCGTTGTCGATGAAGGGCACCACCCACTCCTTCTTGCCCCACACCCCCGAGCCGTAGGGGTAGGTGTTGCGGCGGTAGCGGTCGTCGAAGAGCTGGATCCAAGCGGCGGCGGAGCGGGAGCGGAGCGCCTCCATGTCGTGCTGGACCTCGAGCAGGTCCCCGCACGTGGGGCAGCGATAGATCACCTCCCGGAGGTCGAACTCCCCCGGACAGCCGTTGATGCACTGAAACCACGCGTTGTACGCCATGTGCCGAACAGTATAGCCCCGCGGCGGCTCAGCCGCGGAAGCGGGGCATGACCTCGCGGGCGAAGAGCTCCATCGAGCGGCGGATCTTGTCCTGGGGCAGGCCGCCGAAGTTCATCCAGCAGAGCACGTGGCCGATCCCCAGGTCGCGCATGGTCAGGATGTGGCGGGCCACCGTGTCCGGCGAGCCGAAGGCCACCGTCTCCGCCACCAGGCCCTCCCAGGTCACCTTCTTGAAGCGCTCGGCGGCGGCGCGAAAGCCGGGCTGGAGGCTCGGGTGCGCGTCCTCGATGCGCTCCGGCACCTGGAAGCGCCGCAGCGAATCCTGGTACCACATCTCCGCGTCCTTGGCCTCGGCCAAGGCCTGGGCGTCGGTATCGGCCACGTAGATCTGGCGCGACACGCCCCAGTCTTTCATGAGGGCCGCGATCTCGGCCTCGGTGCGCCCGTGCTTGCGCAGCGCGGTGAGGTAGCTGTCGCGCCGCTTGACGAGCTGGTCGATGGGCCCGGTGAGCAGCGAGTTCAGCATCGGCCAGCCGCGCGCGGCCGAGCTCTCGATGCCGTCGTCGCTGCCGCACACCTGGTAGATGGGCGGGTGCGGCCGCTGCCAGGGTTTGGGGATCAGGCGTGCCTCCCCCACCGTGAAGAAGCGCCCCTCGTGCGAGAACCGGTCTTCCGTCCACGCCTTCAGCATGATGTCGACCGCCTCGTCGAAGCGCTCGCGGTTCTCCTGCTGGGGCACGTGGTAGCCGCGGAACTCGGCCGGGCGGTTGCCGCGCCCGACGCCGACGTCGAGCCGGCCCTTCGAGATGATGTCGATCAGCGCGAGCTGCTCGGCCAGCCGCAGGGGGTGATGGAAGGGCAGGATCGCGGCGGCCAGCCCGATGCGCACCCGGCGGGTGCGGGCCGCCGCGGTGGCGGCGAGGCTCGCCGGATCGACCGCGAGGCCGTAGTCGATGAAGTGGTGCTCGGTCAGCCAGATCTGGTCGAAGCCGAGCTCCTCGGTCCACTCCATCTGCTCGATCTCGCGATGGACGACCTCGGCGTGGGTGAGCCCGGGCGCGGCCTGGAAGAAGAAGAAGGTCCCGAAGCGCATCGGTCCGGTGATTATAGCGTGCCTTGACACCTCCGCGAGGCCCGAGCAGTATGCGTGACGGAGGAGCCGATGGAGACCCGTGTCGACGAGATCGCCGAGCGCATCTACCGCCTCTCGACCTTCCTGCCCGCGGTGGGGCCGAAGGGCTTCACCTTCAACCAGTTCCTGATCGACGCGGAGGAGCCTCTGCTCTTCCACTGCGGCCAGCGCGCGCTCTACGGGGCGGTGTCGCGGGCCGCCGCCCGCGTCATGGACCTGCGGCGGCTGCGCTGGATCACCTTCAGCCACATCGAGGCCGACGAGTGCGGCGCCCTCGCGGAGTGGCTCGACGCCGCGCCCGCCGCCACCGTGGCTCACGGGGCCATCGGCTGCGCGATCTGGCTCAACGACCAGTCCCCGCGGCCCCCGCGCGTTCTCGCCAACGACGAGGTCCTCGACCTGGGCGGCCGGCGCGTGTGCCGCCTCGACACCCCGCACGTGCCGCACTGCTGGGACGCGGGGCTGCTGCACGAGGAGACCACCGGGACGCTCTTCACCAGCGACCTCTTCACCCACGTGGGCGACCCCGCCCCGGTGACGGGCGGCGACATCGTCGGGCCCGCCCTGGCCGCCGAGAAGCAGTTCGGCTTCACCGGCGTCACCCCCGCGACCGGCGCCACCATCCGGCGGCTCGCGAAGCTCGAGCCGCGCACGCTCGGGGTGATGCACGGGTCGTCGTTCTCGGGGGCGGCGGCGCCGGTGCTCGAGTCGCTGGCCGGCTTCTACGACGACCTGCTGCAGAAGGCCGCGGCGCCCGCCCGCGGCTAGCCGCCCGCGACCGGGGGCACGGGTCCACCGATGCGCAAGCTGGCCCTGGCGCTCGCGCTCCTCGTGGTCGCCGGGCTGGTGGCGGCGGGGCTCGCCCTCCAACCCGGCAAGGCGGTCCGGGTCGCCACCGGCCTCGTCAGCCACACCCTCTGCTCGGAGACGTTCGTGGCCGGGCTCGATCCCGATCAGACCTTCGCCGAGACGGTCCGCACCATGCCGGGCGTCCGCCGGCTCGTGCCGTGGATCCACTACCGCGTGGATCGGGCCGTCCGGGAGGTCAGCACCACGCTGGGCGGCCGCTTCGAGATGCGCGCGGTCTATCACAACGGCGTGGGCTGCGCGATGGAGCTGCCGTCGGCGAGTGCGCCGGCGCCCTCCCCCGCGCCAGCCACCGCGCGAGACGGGGGCGCGGCGACGCCGGACGCGAGCCCGGACATCGCGGGGCCGATGGTGGTCGAGCCCGCGAGCGAGCCGCTGCGGGCCGCGCTAGACCACGCCTTCGACGAGCCCGCGGGCGGACCGGTGCGCGGCACCAAGGCGGTGGTGGTCGTGCACGACGGCCGCGTCGTCGCGGAGCGCTACGCGCGCGGCTACGGTCTCGACACCCCGATGCTCTCGTGGTCGATGAACAAGTCGGTGGTCAACGCGCTGGTCGGCATCCTCGTCCGGCAGGGGCGGCTCGCGGTGGGCGAGCCCGCGCCGGTCCCGGCCTGGCGCGATCCCTCGGACCCGCGGCACGCGATCACGATCGAGCAGCTGATGCGCATGACGAGCGGGCTCGCCCTCGACGAGACCAACAGCGGCTTCGACCCGTCCTCCCGCATGCTGTACACCGAGCCGGACATGGCGGGCTTCGCCCAGTCGGCCGCGCTCACCGTCCCGCCGGGCACCCGCTATCACTACAGCAGCCCCAGCACCCTGATCCTGTCGCGCATCGTGCGCGACGCGGTCGGCGGGCACGCCGAGGACGTGATCCGCTTCGCGCAGCGCGAGCTGTTCGGCCCCCTCGGCATGCGCGGGGTGACGCTCGAGTTCGACGCCACCGGCACCCAGGTCGGCTCGAGCTACATGTACGCCACCGCGCGGGACTGGGCGCGCTTCGGCCTGCTCTATGCCCAGGACGGCGTCGCGGGCGGGCGGCGGATCCTGCCCGAGGGCTGGGTCGCCTTCTCCGCCTCCCCCACTCCGGGCGCCCGCGACGGCTACGGCGCGGGGTTCTTCACCAACCGCGGCGAGAGCGAGTTCGGCCGGCTCCGCGTGCGCGGCGGGATGCCCGCCGACTCGTTCTTCGCCTCGGGGACCCAGGGCCAGCGCATCGTGATCGCCCCCGCCCAACGGCTCGTGGTGGTGCGGCTGGGCCGCTCGCAGGACTGGGAGGCCTTCGACATCCGCGGCCTGATCCGCCTGGTCGCCGAGGCGGACCGCGCCCTCGGCGCCCCCGCGCGCTAGGTCGCGGCCACGCGCGTCCGCCGCCGCATCTCCTGGCTCAGGAGCTGGAACGCGTTGGTGGACGTCCAGTAGAGGACCATGCCGGCGGGGAACGTGTAGAAGAGGAGGAAGAAGAGCCCGGTCATGACCGCGAGGTTGCGGCGCTGGCGGCGGACCAGCACCGGGGTCAGGACCGGGGAGCGGAACCGCAGCAGGGTCGCCAGCGAGACCCCGCTCATCAGGAACGGCAGCAGGTTGAGCGCGCAGCCGAAGAAGGGCACGCACGCGGGCAGCGCGGCGAGCGCGTCCGGACGCGAGAGGTCCGGGATCCAGAGGAACGGCGCGCGGTAGAGATCGATGTCCTCGGCCAGCATGTCGAAGACCGCGATGAACACCGGGATCTGGATCAGGAAGCCGGCCAGGCTCTGGAGCGTGTAGAGCGGGTGGACGCCCAGCTCGCGGTAGAGCGCGAGCGTGCGCCGCGTCCGCTCCTCGCCGCGGTGGGCCGCGTTGATCGCGTCGAGCCCGGGCTGGAGCCGCGC
>Ga0070699_100003814_pt1 | contig 13317 bp, 12 predicted proteins | sample KBSK1503metaG_FD_65473 | JGI IMG/M metagenome (GOLD analysis project Ga0070699, IMG submission 65473) | Corn, switchgrass and miscanthus rhizosphere microbial communities from Kellogg Biological Station, Michigan, USA - KBS K1-50-3 metaG | ecosystem: Host-associated > Plants > Roots >...
CCGCCAAGCTCGCATCCAGCAACGCTGGAACAACCGCGAACGTGGCAGCTTGGCACAGCAGCCAGACCGCAGCGATTCGGCACTTGGAGCGGCGAGCCCAGACCATCTGGCATCCAACTTAGCGCCGCGCACGAATCGTGTCAAATTCGACCGATTGCCTCGGAAGCGTCGAGGTTAGCAACGTGACACCGAGCTGGACACTGCTGGGCGCGGCTGCCGGCGCCTGCGTGGGCCTGGACACGCGAGTCGCATCGTGCTGATCAGCAGAGCCGTGTGCTCGGTGTACCAACGACTTTCGTCCGAGAGACGCGGAGACTCGTCTCGCGAGGCGAATCCGCCGAGCCGAGCCACTCGTTCTCGAAAACCAGGTGACATTCCTGTAGCAAGCCTATCGAAGAATCTCGGATAGGACGCAGACAGCGGTTGCCGTCTTTGCCAGCGCCAGGGTTCGGCGCTCAGTTTGTCGTGTGGTGGGAGGGCCGGCGACTGCTCCGCTGACGACGGCTTGCCGCCATCTTGGTGTGGTGGTAACGGCAGCCGTCATAGTCGGCGTAGATGTCGTGTTCTTCAGAAACCGATTCCGGGAACGGCTGACAGTGAATATTGGCATTGTCTTGGTGTCCGCAGCTTTCTACTTGAGTTTCCTCAGGCGTCCATGAACAAGGGGGTGCCACGACCGGATAGACGGCTGAATGTGAGCCGCTCATCACGTGCAACTCGCCCGCCAGCACATCCCCAGATGGCAGCGGAGAGAAAGGTTCACGGGTTTCTGAGTGCCTCGGCCCGCGTCATTTCTCGCCGTTTTTCGCACGCGGGTTATGACGAAAAGTTCAGAAACTCTTCAGAAGATCCGTAGGGTTCGTGTTTGCTAGAGTCGTGGGCCATGCTGCTGCGCAAACCTTTTCTTCTAGCACTGGTGTTCATTTCCCTAGCCCGGATTGTCTCTGCGCAGGTCTTTGGATCGGTCCGCGTGGTCGTGCGCGATCCAGACAATCTCGCCGTCGCCGACTCAGAGGTCGTGGTCAAAGCGAAGGGATCGACCTGGTCGCAGATGGCAAAGACCAACGCGCAGGGCGAGGCCGTCTTCGTCGCGGTGCCATTCGGCCAGTACGTGGTCTTCGTCAAGGCCGACGGTTTCGAGCCATCGGTTCACGAAGTCGAGGTTCTCTCCAACACCCAAACGCCGCTGCCGGTGAAGCTGACGATCGCAGGTTTGACCGCATCGGTGGACGTCAGTGTGGCTGTCCCGACCATCAACCCCGAGTCGTCAGGTACTGACACGCTCACGCATCGGGACGACATTCTGCTGCAGCCGCTCGCGGACCGGAGCGGTACCCTCGGCATGATCACGAACAACGTGCCGGGCACCTTCGTGATGCACGATCACCTGCACTCGCGCGGCGGCCACGGCGTCACCTGGCAGATCGACGGCGTCCCGGTGCCGAACAGCAACCTGGCGTCCAGCGGCGCGCAGTTCGATCCGAAGGACGTCTCCTCGCTCGAAACGTCGCGTGGCGGGTTGTCGGCCAACCTTGGCGATCGCAGCTATGGCGTGTTCAACGTCGTGCCCCGCAGCGGCTTCGAAGGCGATCGGTTCGGCGAGGCGACGGCCAGCGTCGGCAGCTACCGGCGCATGGACGGCTACGTCAGCTTCGGCGATCACAACGCCAGCGACAAGTTCGCGTACTTCGCGAGCCTCAACGGCAACCGGACCGACCTCGGACTCGAACGCGTGGACATTCCTATCCTGCATGACGACGGCAAGACCGGGTCGGGGTTCACATCCCTCCAGTACAACGCGACCTCACGAGATCAGCTTCGGTTCGTCGGATCGTTTCGCGCTGATCACAGTCAGGTGCCGAACATCGTCGAACAGGAGACGCTCCGCATCGACGACCACACCCGGACCACGGATGGTTTCTCGAACTTCACGTGGGCGCACACCTCGGACGGCGGGAGCCTGCTGACCATCTCTCCCTACTATCATTACAACCGCGGCCAGTACATCGGCGGGCCGAACGATCCGCTCGTGACGCAGGATGATCGCGTGTCACACTACGTTGGCGGCTACGTCAACTTCACCCGGACGGTCGGCAAGCACACGTTTCGCCTCGGCACCGACTCATTTGGCGAGCGCTGGAGCTCGCTGTTTGGCCTCTCGTCTACCGTGGGATCCAAGTTGTCGCTGACCGAAACGCAACAGCTCTGGGCGACTGTGTTTTCGACCTTCGCTGAGGACACGTTCCGCGCAACGGCGTGGATGACCATCAACACCGGATACCGGTTCGAGCGGTTTTCGGGCACGTTGACGGAGTACGGCAACAGTCCGCGCGTCGGCGCCGCTTTCTCGGTCGGGCACGGGACCGTGCTCCGGGCGTCATACGGACGCTTTTACCAGCATCCACAAGTCGCGACGGTCTCCGGGCCGGTGCTGGAGTTCGCGCTGCAAGAAGGCGTTGATATTCTGCCGATTCCCGGCGAGCGCGATCAGATTTTCGAGGTCGGGTACGGGATTCCGGTCCATGGGTGGACGCTCGATATCGACGGGTTCTACAACCAGACGCGGAACGCCGTCGATCACGAAGTACTTGGCAATTCGGCTCTGCTCTTCCCGCTCACGATTGAATCGGGGCGCGTCCGGGCGTTCGAATCGACGCTGCGGTCGCCGAAGCTGTTCAATCGGTTGACCTGGCACTATGCGCTCTCGATCATGAATGCTCAGGGCCGGGGCGCGATTACCGGGGGACTGACCGATTTCTCGCCCCCCGCGAATCAATACTTCTACCTGGATCACGATCAGCGCGTCACCTTCAACACCGGCTTCGAGTTGATGTTGCCGCAGAAGTTCTGGGTCTCGGGGATGCTGCTCTACGGCTCCGGCTTTCTGCTCGGCGACGGCCCGGATCATCTGTCGCCGCACACGACGGGGGACATCGCGGTCGGCACGAACGTGACGAACAACCTGTCGCTGCGGCTGACGGTGACGAATATCGCGAACGCCCAATTCCTGACCGGGTTTGCGAACTCGTTCGCGGGTACGCATTATCAGAACCCGCGCGAGATCGGATTCCAGGTGAGTTACAAGTTCAAGTATTAGAATTTGAGGTGATGGGCGCAGCTTCTGCGCACGCTGGATCTCGCCGTAGGGGCCTTGATGAAGCGCCTCTGTTCAACAACGGATGTCTAGGTCAACTTCGCGATCTGGACCGAGATCGTCGACTACGTCATGGCGCCGCTTAGCAGCCAGTGATTACAGCCCTGAAACTCCGTCTCCCTCGTGTGCCGCCACGAGGTACAATTGCTTTCGCAGCGCTGATCTCTTGACACCGGTCAGCAGATAGATGTCTCCCGATGAGGCCACACTTCGCATCGCCGTAAACGCCGGCCTCTCGCACATCCTCGAACTGTTTGAATGGGTCGTTCTTCTGCCTTGTTTTCCACAGGGCCGTCTTTGCACTGGGGCCTTCACAACGCCCGCCCGGTTGCGGGCACCTGCTTCACGCGGCCTTCCACGTTTTGCGCAGCGACTGCCAGCAAATGAGCGCGCACCCGAGCGAGAGGAAGGCCTGGTGGATGTCGGCTCGCTTGCATACCGCACCCGCAGGCGCCGAAACTGACTGAGCCAGGCGAAGGTGCGCTCCAACACCCACCGCTACCGACCGAGGCCACTCCCATGCGCGGTGCGGCGCATGACCAGCAAAGGCACGATGTGACGAAACCGGAGACCCCGCCGAATGCCCGCCGCGTCATAGCCGCGATCCCCGACCACATAGTCCGGCCAGATATCGATCGAGTTCCGGACGATCGGCGCCGTGAGCGGCCGCCTTCGCTGGCGATCTGCGTGAACTGCAGGCACTGCTCGCCGTCCGGCAACTGGTACTGGCCGTGTTCGCCGGGAGCCGCAACCGGCCCGCACGACGAGCTCATGAGCACGAACTCTTAGATGCGCGCGATCGACGCGTCGAGGAACCGCAGCCACTGTTGCCGGCGGAGAGTCATATGTTGGCGACCGCGACCGAGGTAGTGCAGCGAAGAGAGGGCACAGCACGGGAGACGTGTCCGAGAAAAGTTGAGGATGGACAAGAAGTTCGTCCCGAGCGCCGGGTACAAGTGTAGGATGCCGGTGAGCGTGGACGCCACAACGGGGATTCGGCTGTCCGGGGAGCCGCCATGGGTCTGTCGAAACGGTTCGTGACATCAGCTGCAGTGGGAGCGCTCGCGCTCGTGGCCGTGTCGGCTCACGCACAACATCGCGGTGGCGGGCATGGCGGGGGCGCGTCCGTGGGCCGAGCCGTCCCGCGCGCCGCGGGTCCGGGGATGGTTGCACCTCGAGCGGTGTTCGCACCGCGTGCGACGATGCCGGCGCGCGTTGGCCCGTCACGCTTCGCCACCCCGGTATTCGCGCCCCCGCGCATCGGTGCGACCCGCTTCGCCGGTCCTCGCACGTTCGGCGTCGGACCGCGGCCGACATTCGCGTCGCGCGGCGTGATCGCGACGCGAGGATTCGCCCGCCCGCGCGGGTTTGCGCCGCGCGTGATCGGTCCGCGCATCATCGTGTCGCCATTCCGATTCTCGCGGCCGTTCTACGCATTCCGACCGCGCTTCAGCCTCGGCTTCGGGCTGTGGGCCGGATTCCCCGTCGCCTATCCGTACTACTACGGCTACCCAAACGCGTATCCCTACGCGTACCCCTATCCCTACGCCAACGCCTATCCGTATCCGTATTCGTATTCCGCGTACGGCTATCCCGATCCGTCGTACAGCTATCCGGCCACCACGTATCCGGCACAGACGTACCCGCCGTCAGGATCGGTCGGCGTGCAGCAAGGGCAGAATTCAGGCGGGGTGAGCTTCGAGATTACGCCGAACACCGCGGGCGTGTACGTGGATAGCATCTACGTCGGCACCGCCGCGGAGTTCTCGCCCACGACCATGCCGCTGACGCTCACGCCGGGCCGCCACCACATCGAGCTGCGCGTGGCCGGCTATCAGACGATGGCGTTCGACACTGAAGTTGTTGCGGGACAGGTCATCCCATATCGCGGCGAGATGCAGCCGCAGCGATAATCACGCGCTGAGCGGGCCCGCTTCCTACGGCGGCGCCGGGAGCACCTCGACGAGCGGAAGAGAACGCCCTGGCAGAAACGGGCTCGTGAGCACGTCGCCCGCTTCGACGCTCAACGCCGCCGCCCGTCTGAACACGCGCTTGACGTGTCGATTCGGCTGACGGCGCTGAACAGGAAGCGCCAAGCCGCGGTCGTGGCCTGACCCACGAGATGGCTGGTAGCGTCCGCGGCTGCGCTTCCAAACACCCCGCGATGTCGAACATCTCCTCGAGCATATCGGCGCGGATCACGCCTGATTGATGAAAGAGCGCGTCCACGGCGGTATCGCTCGCCGCGAGCGCCGCCGTGCGGCTACCGGCCGCTCGCAAACGTTCGACCTGCTTTGACGCACACGATCGGTTTCGTCCGACGGATTCGACGGGCAAGCCGCCCGAACCGCCGCGGATTGCCGAGTCACCGGCGTACCTGAGCGCCGCGTCGGCTGCCTCTCCGAAGTCCGTTGCGACGAGGATGCGTTTTGAGCGTCATCATGACGCCACCTCGATTCTCAGTGACCGACGACCGGCGACGCAGCCGCATGCCACGACTGCAGAATCCGCTTGTAATATCCGCGCTCGCCATCGCGTTCCTGGTACCCGGCGAGGCTCATACGGCCGCGCAGCTGGTCGATGGTTTCGTAACCGTTTGCGTCGCCCCAGCGTTCGAACTCACGACGGATCACTGTTAGACACGCAGGCCCGCTGTGCAGCAGCGCCGAAACAAGCTGCACAACATGGGCACCCGCCATGACAGCTTTCACGGCGTCCATCGATTCGTGCACGCCTCCGCTCAGGGCCAGCGATGCGTTGACCTGGTTCGCGAGAATCGCAATCCAGCGAAGCCTCAATAGAAGCTCGGAGGAATTCGAGAGGTTGATCCGCATCACCGTGTCTCGTGATTTCGGATTGAAGTCCGGCTGATAGAACCGATTGAACAGCACGAGCCCGTCGGCGCCCATTCGATCCAGCTGCGACGCCAGATGGGGGAGGGCCGAATAGAACGGCGACAGCTTCACCGCGAGCGGAATCGCGATCGATTCCTTCAAGACCGCGACGATATCGACGAGACGTCGCTCAACGGAATATCCGTCTTCGAACGCGTCCGTCGCGACGTGATAGAAGTTGAGTTCCAGCGCATCGGCGCCGGCCTGTTCGACGAGTCGCCCGTACTGAAGCCACCCTTCCGAGTTCGTGCCGTTGAGCGACGCGATCACGGGCACGCGCACCCGCTGCTTGATCCGCATCAACTGTTCGAGGTACGTATCCGGTTGGGTTGCGTAGCCAAGAATCTCTTCTTCGAACAGCGAGTGCATGACGATGGCGGCAACGCCGGCGTCTTCGAGCCTCGAGACCATGTCGAGGATTTCGGTCAGCGGAGATGCACCCGCCATAAACGGATGCGGCAGCTTCAGACCGAGGTACTCAGTAGAGAGATCCATGTCTGTGCTCCTCCACTGCCGGGGCACCGCTGCAACCAGCGTGCTGATGTGAAACGCGCCTGAATGCGGCGATTCGGCGCGCGACTGCCGGAAATCCGTTGGCCAGACCGGCGAGTCTCACACAAACCTGCGAAAAACGCGCGGCATCCCGATTGCGAGGGAATCGGACGACCGACGTCGTTGATCATGACGCGGCTCGCCGCCGCGCCGGAGGGCACGCGAATGACGGTCGCCGACCTTGCTCGCGACAGCAACGCGTCCGTCGCGTTCATCAGACGCCAGCCCGGATCATCCGCCTGAGTCGGGAATGGAGTCGTCGTCGTTCTGGAGTGTTCTTGTCATCTCAATAACCGCCGCGGCGGCAATCGCAATGCGGGCCGCCAAATCCGTACGAGCGACCCACAACGACAAAATCGGCACGATGCCCGGTGACGAACTCATTACGATGCCTATCGCATCACTGACGCATGCGATCACGATCGATCGCTCGCCTCAAGACGTGTGGCCATGGCTCGCACAAATGGGGGCAGATCGAGGAGGCTGGTACAGCTACGACACCGTTGACAACGGCGGCCGGCGCAGCGCCGAACGCATCTTGCCGGAATTTCAAACAATAGCCGAAGGCACGCTGTTTCCGGCGGTGCCGGGTGCAACCGACGGCTTCTTTGTCCTTCGAGAGTACCCGCCGCATGTCCTGGTTCTTGGGGTTCGATCGTCCAACGGCGCGCAGCTCGTGACGTGGGCTTTCGAACTTCGCGAGAGTGGGCGATCTCGAACTCGACTCGTGGTCCGCGCTCGTGGCGGACCTGGCTATCGCTTCCGCGGCCTGCCGATGTGGATGATCACGCGCATTGTTCCGATCGTCCATTTCGTCATGCAGCGCAAGCAGCTGCTCGGCATCGCTCGACGCGCGGAGAACCACAGACGTTTGGTGGACATGGTTCGCCTGAATCCCCGCACCGAATTGGTGGAACGGACATGACTACATTCGCCGTGGGACGATCGATTGCGAAATGGATAGCCGCCGGAATTGGGATCGCGGCGGGCGCGTACGCCACGTACGTTGGCCTTGCCTGGCATCGGTACGGTCAAGTGACGGCCGCCGCGAACCGAGACGAGGCTGATCCGCTGCTCGACCGGTTCATGCCGACTTACGACGTTGCCGAACGGCATCATGTGCGCATCGCGGCGCCAGCCGACATCACTCTTGCCGTCGCACGGGATCAGGATCTACTTCAGTCGCGAACGGTGCGGGCAATCTTCAGAGGGCGCGAGCTGGTTCTGGGGAGTACTCCGGATGATCAGGTTCGACCACGCGGCCTGCTCGCGTTGGTCCAGTCACTCGGCTGGGGCGTACTGGCAGAAGTCGCTGGGCGGGAGATTGTCGTCGGCGCGGTGACGAAGCCATGGGAGGCGGACGTCAAGTTCCATGCATTGCCCCCGGCCGACTTCGCCGCGTTTTCAGATCCCGACTACGTCAAGATTGCCTGGACGTTGCGCGCCGACCCGATCGGCCCGAACGAATCCATTTTTCGGACCGAAACGCGCGCGGCCGCGACGGATGCGGGGTCGCGGTCAAAATTCCGCCGCTACTGGGCACTCTTTTCACCCGGCATTCTGATTATTCGCCGCACGTCTCTCGGCCAGTTGAAGACCGAAGCGGAACTCAGAGCACGCGAATCGTGACATGTCACGTAACCAAGAGAGCTTCAGCGCGTCGGGTGAGTTGCGTCGCCTCTCTGAGTCCGATGATCCGCTGTTTGCTTGAAGCACTACCGACGTTCGGCGCGCAGGTTTTCACCATCGGCTCAACCGCGAGTACGCCTGTATTGAACTGACGTTCGATGATGTTGAGTACAACGTCGGTTCGCTGTGAGACGAACTGGCTCTCGGCATCGCGCTGACGGTGGCCGCCGTCGCGGTGCTGGCGTTCGCGACGCGCGCCCGCACCGACGTCAGCGGCCATTGTTATCGCGTGATGCGTTCGAAGATGAGCGCTTCGTCGCGTGCTTCCATGTCGCGCGCGAGCGCGCGAAGCGCGCGGTACCTGCTCGATGTCTGAACATTGTGCGGGTCATCCTTCGAGACGACCAAGCACCACGACGGCGCTCCGGTCGCCGTGTCGACGCCTGTAGTCGCCACGGCGTTCACCGCGGCAGCTCCGCTGAAAAAACGGAAAAAAAATGCGCGACGGTCGATCATGGGATCCTCTCTCACGTCACGGCGCCCGATATGCCGAGAGCGTCGATTGCCGTCGGGGTCCACCGAAACACCGCATTGCCGAAAATCCGCTAAATCGGCGGACCGACCGTTCGATGCCGCAATCCAGATGCCGCTTCGATTGACACGGAAAGCGGGAACAGCGGCAAGTAGCGGCCACCGCGCGACAGATCGATTCCCGCCGATGGAACACGCGAGCGAAATGCGGCGATCGGCTCTTCGATCGCGGCAGTGGTGGTCGTACGGACTGAGTTCGCGGATCGGGTCCGCCGGTTTGTTGCGTCATCACGCTCTGGTAGGTTCGCGGTTTCTCGCTATTGAGCGGGAACGGCCTCCCACCAGTGCGTGAATGTCGGCTCCTCCGGACTGCGCAGCGTCTTGAAATACGCTGCCAGATCACGAATTTCCTGGGCGGTCACACGTGCCCGGAACGACGGCATCCCCGACGGGCTGCCGTTCAGGACGAACTCTTCGACGTCGCCTTCGTCGGGACGGCTGTCACGAAGGCTCGGGCACATGCCACCGCCGGCGCGGCCGCCGTGGCAGATGTAGCAGTTCTCCCGCAGAAAGACCTTCCGTCCACTCACCGGATTGCCGTTCGTATCAGCGTCCACCCGTACTGCCAATAGAACGACCAAGGCAATTCCAGTCGCCCATGCAAGGCACAGGATCGTTCGCATATGTTCTCCTTTTCGCCGAGCGCGACACGGTGCGCCATTTCAATCACGGTCGAGACGAAGCTCTCTGGCCGACCTGCGGGACGCCGTACTGTGCGAGAATTTCGGCGATATCGGTTCGGTGCCGATTCAGAAGGCGCTCGATCTCCTCCTTGAACGCCGCCTGACCGGGCCGCACCGCCATCGAGATGTCGTAGACGAAGGGCAACGACGGGGGATCGATTGACGGCTCAACCGGAACGATCTGCAGCTCGGTGTGTTGACGGCTCGCAAAATAGCCAGCGAACGGTCCCCACACAATTGCGATGTCGATATCGCCGTCGGCCACTGCGTCGATGATCCGACCCGCCGGGCTTTCGACGGAATCGACATCCCACATCTTGAAGGCAACGATGTTGTCGACGATGTGGCGGCGCGCCAGGGCGTGGGCCGGCGGTTGATTGGCGCCGTCCTCTCCAGCCATGTGCAGGCCGATTTTCAATCCACGCAATCGCGAGTCGTCGAATGAACGCACATCCACGTGACGGTCACGCCGGTAGACGAACACATAGGTGGACCGGTAATACGGTTTGGTCGAAAGGACCGCTTCATATCCGGCCGGCAGATCGATGATCAGATCACAGAGCCCGGCCTTCAGTGTCCGGCGGACGAATCCGCGTCGCTGCGGCATCCACGCGTACGTCAGATTCGCGTTCAGATCCTTTGCGATGATGGCCGCGATGCGATTCTCGAACCCTTCGAATTGCCGGTTCGAGAACGGGAGATTGTTCGGGTCCGCACAGACGCGCAGCTCGCGGCTGTTCGCCGATTGGCCCGTCGCGAGCACAAGCCCCAGCGTGACGAGTACGATTCGGATCATCGGCATCTCCACAGCCGTGGCCTAGGGCAGCGTGAACACGTGCACGGCGCCGCCGGGTCCGGTGAACTGAGGGAGGTCGCTCGTCGCGGCGACGATGCCGAGCGCCGCAAACGGATCGTCTGTCGATAACTTTCCGGGAACGATCGCGCCGCCGAAACCGCCGGGGCCGGAGTAGACGGCAACGCGCTGCCTGCCGTCGGGCCCGATGAAGGTCATCGGATAGCCGACGATGCCCGAGTCCAGCTGCGTTTCAAACAGGACGTTGCCGGTGCGCGCGTCGACCGCCCTGAACATACGATCGAGCGTGCCGTAGAAGACAAGGTCGCCGGCTGTCGCGAGAACACCACTCCAGACGGGGAAGCGCTCTTTCAATTCCCACACCTTCTTGCCGGCGGCGGCATCCCACGCGAGCAGTGAACCGCGATTCCCGCCCGGACCCGCCTTCATCGTCACGCTGGCGCCGACAAAGGGTGCGCCCTCGAACAACATCACCTTGAGCGCCTCGTAGTCCATGCACAAGTTGTTCGTCGGGACGTAGAACAATCCGGTCTTCGGCGAAAACGCCGCAGGCTGCTGATCCTTTCCGCCAGGTGCAGCGGGACAAATGTCGAGGACGTTCACGCCCTCGTGCGTTCGTTTCTCTGGGTTCTCGACCGGGAGACCGGATGACAAGTCGATACGGTCCGCCCAGTTCGCAAACACGTACTTCTCGGCTGACAGAACCTGGCCGCTTTTCCGATCCATCGTGTACGCGAAGCCGTTTCGGTCGAATCGCACGAGCAGCTTGCGCGTTGCGCTGTCGGCGGACGGGAACCGGAGATCGACGACGATGTTCTCGTTGACGCCGTCGTAATCCCAGCCGTCGTGCGGTGTGATTTGATATGCCCAGGTGGCCTCTCCGGTGTCCGGGTCGCGGGCAAAGACGGTCGTGGACCATTTGTTGTCGCCGGGCCGGAGGTCCGCATTCCAGACGCCGGGGTTCGCCGTCCCGTGAAAGAGCAGGTTCAGATCGGGATCGTATGTGACCCAGCCCCATACCGTGCTGCCGCCGTGGTCCCATAACGTGCCCGGCCAGCTAGTGGAACCAAGGTTCTCCCCTTTGTCCTTGTCGTAGAAGGGTACGAACCGCGAACCGATCAAAACATCCTTGTCGGGGCCTGTGCTGAACGCGCGCCACACCTCGGCGCCCGTATTGACATCGAGCGCGGCGATGAAGCCGCGCACACCCATCTCACCGCCGCTGTTACCGACGAGAACCTTGTCGTGCACGACGAGCGGCGCCATGGTCATGGTTTGACCTTTGGCCGGGTCCGCAAATTTTTTCCGCCACACTTCACGTCCGGTCACCGCATTCACCGCAACGGTCGTGTTGTCGAGCACGTTGTAAATCACTTTGCCGTCTGCGAAGACGGCGCCGCGATTGACAATGTCGCAGCATGCTTTGTCCTGCGCGAACGGATCGGCCCCAGGATCGAAAACCCACCTGGCAGCGCCGGGCCTCGTCAGGTCGAGGGCGAACAGCCTGTTTGGAAACGGACCCACCACGTACATGGTCGTGCCGACGACGAGCGGCGCGCCTTCGTGGCCGGTGAGCACACCGGTCTTGAACTGGAACTCCTCGTGCAGCCGGGACACGTTGGCGGTGCTGATTTGGGCGAGCGCGCTGAACCGCGTTCCTTGAACGGTCCCAGCCGGCGTCGTCCATTCGGGACCCGTCGATTGCGCACCTGCCGTGGCGCACGGGATGAGAACAGTCGCGAACATCTGAGCGACAGATGCGAGACTCCAGTGCAGGCGCCTTTGGAGGAGAGAAAGGATCACGGTGAGTCCTCCTTGTCCAGGTGGCTCGCGTCGCCGCGAGAATTCGGCGCGAGCGAGTGAATCGACTCGGCGGCTCGACATGGATGTGCCGGTTGGCAGATCCAAGAGTTCGACTGTTTCAGCTCGTGCCGATGCAAGAGCAAGTTTCGTGCAGAAACAACACGCGATGGAGAGAAGGCTCGAGTGACCGATGAAGGTGTATGAGGCGTTGCAAGTCGGCCGACGTGGACGTCCACACGGCGTCACATGGCAGGTTACACCTTTAAAGACAAGCGATCGTCGCGCTCGAAGTGTATTAGTGTCGGCGTTCTCGCCAGCAACAGCCTCGCGTTACATCCGACGAGTACCCGTGGCAGTTGACGGACGTTACCGCTGCGATGACCTTCCACGTGGACGTACTTGATCGACTCTAAGGATCACGCGCGTCATCAGCCATGAACCCGGCGTCATCAGTGATCGCGTCGCAGCCAGTTGGTACTCACCTGCGGCGCAATGCATTTACCATTCTCGTGTTTACGAAACACGAGAGCATTTTCGTCGTTCGTCCACCGTCGAAGAAATTGTGGTTCGCCACCAGGAAATCCGCCGACTGAGCGGCACCGGAGATTCGTTGAAATCGAACGCGGGTCAATCTCTTCGATGGATGACTTACTTAGTTCGCTCTTCTCGATTCCGGCGCGATTCGATGTTCTTTACTGCGGCGATTGTGGGCGTGGTCCTCGCGTATACGTGGGTGTGCTTGCTAAAATTTCGGTACTTGTTGACATCTTTGGCGCGTTCGGGTCTTCTCTGAATACACTTGGCCGTCTCGCTGTTGGACCGGTTGGCGAACGGCACTAATCGAGGTCGCGCCGCGCAAGCGCGGCACGATTCTCACCACTGCCGATGCTCCAGGGATGAACCTTTCGTTCGCGACGTCCGCGAAGCCCACCGTTGGCACGAAAGGCCGGACCGTCGATCACGTCGGGTTCGAGGTGACGAACCTGATAGCCTTCTGCGAGAAGCTTGAGGCTCGCGGCGTGAAGTTCGACGTCCCGTTTCGAAGTGTGCCCGCCATCGGTCTCAACATCGCATACATCACCGATCCATCCGGCGTGTACGTCGAGCTGACCGAGGGCTACGACACATATTGACGATCGGCGTTCATCGCGGCCGGCGTTCCTTTGGAATGTCCGGCCGGGGATCGGCGACGAACCC
>Ga0070699_100003815_pt1 | contig 13317 bp, 7 predicted proteins | sample KBSK1503metaG_FD_65473 | JGI IMG/M metagenome (GOLD analysis project Ga0070699, IMG submission 65473) | Corn, switchgrass and miscanthus rhizosphere microbial communities from Kellogg Biological Station, Michigan, USA - KBS K1-50-3 metaG | ecosystem: Host-associated > Plants > Roots >...
GTGCCGGGGGCGGCCGCGGGGTTTCTCGAGGTGCTGGGGGATCTGGAGGCGGGGAGGGAGTCGCGGTTGCGCGTGGATCTGGGGAAGGGATACTGAAGGCGCGAGGACGCGAAGGCGCGGAGGCGCGAAGTAAAAGCCCCACCGGAACCAATCCGGCGGGGCTTTTCGCGTCTTCGCGTCTCCGCGCCTTCGCGTCTAGATCTTGAAGCGGAACCCCCCCGTCAGCGGCATCAGCAGCGCCATATCGTTGGCAAAGATGTCGGAGGACGACTTTTTCATCGCGAAGTCGGCCTGCGCGCTTCCGACGAGGCCGATCCGGTCGGCAAACCACCAGGTGATCGTCCCGCCCACGTTGCCGGCGAAGTGCGCGGCAGTCCGGAATCCGACGGCGTCCTTCAGCACCTGGTTCGGCGAGAACACCATGATGCCCGGCCCGGCATTCAGCGCCACGGTCACCTTGTCCGTGTTGAGCAGATCCACGCTGAGCTTGACGAAGGCGTGCAGGACGTTCCACTGCCGGTCGTTCGGCCCACCGATCACCGGCTCTTCGCTGTGGTGCGCCCAGTCGGCGGTCAGGCCGACGTGGAGCCGTGAAGCGATCTGAATCGTCGCTCCGGCGCCGAAGGACGACTGACCATGGAGCGAGTCAGCGGCCACACCCATCGGCTTGGTGTAGCCCCCACGCACGTCGAGGGTGGCGTACCTGTCCTGAGCGAGCGCGGGACCCGCCATGAGGGCGAGGAATGCAACCGTGGAGACGGCGTGTAGGACTCTCATGCATTACTCCGGGATGTTGGGTACGAGGAGTTGTGGGGCAGCGTGCCCCAACCCGCCATCAATCAACGCTTTCGGAGCGGTTTGGTCAAGATGCCGAGGCGGGGTGGCCCCTTGGGGCGCTGACGGGGGGCCCGGGGGGATGATAGTTTCCCGGGAGCGGCCCGGATCTCTCATTGCCAAGGCATGTCATGCCGAACATCGCCCCCTTCCACCCCCAGCTGGTCCACTTCGTCATCGCCCTCGGCTGCGTGGGCATTTGTCTTCGCATCCTCTCGCTTTTCGGGCGAGGCGCCTGGCTCAACCCGGCGGCGGCGACGCTGATCATCCTGAGTGCCGGGACGGCGGTCTTCGCCGCCCAGTCCGGCCTCGATGCGCACGGACCCGCGGAACGGGTGCCTGGGGCACGGGAGGCGGTGCAGGAGCACGAGGAGTGGGGCAAGCGGGCCCGAAACATCCTCATCGTGATGGCGGGCCTGGAGGCGCTGGTGCTGATCTGGTCCTCGAGCCGGGCAGGGCGGGTCCTCAAGCTCGTTTCGGGGGGAACCGGATTGGTCGCGGGGCTATTCCTCTATGAGGCAGGGGAGCATGGCGGCGAGCTGGTCTACAATTACGCGGGGGGCGTCGGGCTCCGCTCCGGTGACCCGGCTGACCTGTCCAACCTCCTCGTGGCCGCCCTCTTCCACAACGCCAGGATGAACCGGGACTCGGGGAGGGCCGAGGATGCCGCCCGCCTGACCGACGAGCTGGCCCGTCTCCGGCCCGACGATCCCAACGTGAAGTTCCTGGTGATCGAGTCGAAGCTTCGCGACCGGAAGGATCCGCAGGGCGCTCTGGCCGAGCTGCGGATGATGCAGGTGGCGCCGGACGACCCCAGGTTGGCACCCCGGCACGGAATGCTGACGGCACAAGCGTACGGCGATGCCAATCTCCCCGACAGTGCCAAGATGGTGCTCACCGCGCTCGCCGCACGGTTTCCCAGCCACCGGGGCGTCAGGGAAGCGCTGGCAAAGCTCCCCTAGGCGCGCAGGTGATCGGGGCGCCAGTGCTGCACGGCGCGCTTGACCTCGTCCTGGGTCTTGATCTCGCCGCTCATGATCCGGTCGACCATATGGGGCACCTCGGCGTCCGAGGCAAACCGGATGGCGATGAGCTGTCCGAGGGTGAGTTCCTCGATGTCCTCGTGCCGGCCGGGGAGCAGGCGATTCAGCCGGAGGTGCTCCTCCAGCCGGATGATCCGGTTCTGCGTCATCAGCGTCATCCGGCGCAGCAGGGCCAGTGCACCCGCCAGCGCCACGGCGACCAGAGCGGCCCAGGCGGCCTGGCGGGAGGGCGCGCGCGTCAGCTCGATCACCTCCACCAGCGCGTTGGCGAGGAGAATCGGGAAGACAACGAAATGCCAGGGTGCGTTCCAGCGGCGGTGGTTGCCGTAGTTCTGGACGTCGTCGTCGGACATCACAGCCTCCTTGGTAGGGCGGTGGGCTGCGTCTGGTAAGCGGTAAGCAGTGAGCGGTGAGCGGGAAGGCTCTTCCCGTTTACCGCTGGCCGCTCACCGCTCACCGCTCACCGTCGAGTACCTCTTCTGACACCACGCGTACACCGGTAGCCCCAGGGCCAGCAGCCCGCCCCCGATGGCGGCATCACGCGGGGCGTTCACGATGGTGTTCAGAATGAGATACCCCGAAAAGAGGATGAACACCACCGGGGTGACTGGATAGCCCCAGGTCCGATAGGGCCGGGGCATGGCGGGCTCCCGCCGGCGGAGGGTGATCACCGCAAGGCACGACATCGCGTAGAACAGGAAACCGACGAAGACGACGTAGGTCAGCAGCTGGTTGTACGTCCCCGAGAACACCATCGCGGAGGCCCAGAGCCCCTGCACGATCATGACCCGGTTCGGTGACCGGTGCACCAGATCGAGGTCGGCCGCCCAGCGGAAGAAGCGGCCCTCCAGCGCCATCGCGTAGGGAATGCGCGCCGAGGTGAAGATCATGCCATTGATGCAGCCGCTGGTGGAGACCAGAATCGCGATGGTGATCAATGCCCCGCCTGCCGGCCCCATCACCACCTTCATCGCATCGGCCGCCACGAGCGTGGATCGGGCGGTACCCGCCTGCCCGAGCACCCACACGCAGGCGAGGCTCACGGCGACGTAAAGACCGGTGACCAGCAGGGTGGAAAGCACCATCGAACGGGCCATGTCCTTCGCGGGATTCCGCATCTCGCTGCCGACGTAGGTCGTCTCGATCCACCCGTCGTAGGCACCGAGGACCAGGATCATGGCGAGCCCGAAGGGGGCGACCAGCGCCCCGGTCGGCTCGCTCGGCCAGACCGGCTCGATGTTGGCAGCGCTTCCGCCCGAAAGCAGGAAACAGAGCGCGACGAAACCGACGATCGCCCCGACCTTGATGAGGGTGAGGATGTTCTGCGTCATCGCTCCGGTCCGGAGCCCGAAACAGTTGATGGCGGTCAGCACGAGAATCGCCGCCACCGCCACCAGCTTCACCGTCAGGGCGGAGAACGGAAGGAAAAAGCCGAGGTAGGTCGCGAAGGCCACCGCCACGAAGGCGATCGAGGCGGGATTGATGATGACCGCGGCACCCCAGCCGTAGAGGTACCCCCAGACCGGTCCGAAGGCGCGCTCCAGATAGACATACTGGCCTCCCGCCCTCGGCATCGCGGCGCCGAGCTCCGCGATCGCCAGCGCGCCGAAGAGCGACACGATGCCACCGGCGATCCAGACCAGAATGGTCGGAAAGGAGGCGGAGAAGAGCGCCGCGATCGAGCTCGGGACGATGAAGATCGATGCGCCGACGATGGTTCCGACGTTGATCATCGTCGCGTCGAGGAGACCAAGCTCGGGTTTGAGGCCGTCGGAAGACGCGTGAGAGGCGCGCGGTGAGACGTGAGATGGGGCGGCCGTGGCGGTCATGAATCCCCTTCGAGCATGTGGAACTTCTCACATCGCACATTCCCACCTCTCACGACGTACGTCTCACCTTCAAAGTACATCCGGGTGGCTCCGCGGGGAGCCGCGAAGTATTCTACTGAACCACGCTGTTGCTCCCGCTCCTCCCCCACAGGAACCACGGACCAGATGAAACGCCTTTCTTCCCTGCTATCGGTTGTGCTCGCGTTGCCCGCCCTCGTCGCCGCACAGGCACGATCAACCGCCGTGGCACAACCGGATTCTCAAGCGAGCCAGGCCGGCGACTCCGCGGGAGGCCGGGGGCTTCGGGCCGGACAGTTCTCCGGCCTCCGATTCCGGGGCATCGGCCCCGCCATGGCGTCGGGGCGCGTCGGAGAGGTCGCGATCCACCCGAGTGACAAGAGCACCTGGTATCTCGCGGTGCACTCGGGAGGGGTGTGGAAGACGGTGAATGGCGGCACCACCTGGTCGCCGATCTTCGATTCGCAGGGATCCTATTCCATCGGCACCATCGCCATCGATCCCCGGCATCCACTCACCCTCTGGGTGGGCACCGGCGAAAACAACAGCCAGCGGAGCGTCGGCTGGGGTGACGGGGTCTACAAATCCACCGACGGCGGCCGCACCTGGAACAACCTGGGGCTCAAGGAATCGTTCCACATCGGGCGCATTGTGATCGATCCGCGAAAGTCCGAGGTGGTGTACGTGACGGCGATGGGGTCGATGTGGTCGCCGGGCGGCGACCGCGGGGTGTACAAGACGACCGATGCCGGGAAGACCTGGACCCAGGTCCTGAAGCCGGACAACGAGTGGACCGGCGCGTACGAGCTGGCCATGGATCCGCGCAACTCCGAGGTGCTCTACGCCACCACCTATCAGCGGGGCCGCCGGCAGTGGGGCTTCATCGACGGCGGACCCGGCTCGGCGGTGTACAAGACCGTCGACGGCGGCGCCACCTGGAACAAGATCAACCGCGGACTCCCCTCGGAGGAGCTCGGCAAGATCGGACTCACCGTGTCGCCGGCCGACCCCGGCGTGGTCTATGTGCAGGTCGAGGCGGCCAATCGCGCCGGCGGCTTTTTTCGCTCCCGCGATGGCGGCCAGAACTGGGAGCGCATGAGCACGCGCACCGGTGGCCCCCCGTTCTACTATCACAAGATCGTGGCCGATCCGAAGGACGTGGACCGGGTCTACGCGGTGGACGTGCAGATGTCGGTCACCGAAGACGGCGGCCGCACCTTTCGCTCGATCCAGGGCCGCTCGATGCACGTCGACAATCACGCGGTGTGGATCGATCCCGACGACACCGACCACCTGCTGGTCGGCAACGACGGCGGGCTCTACGAAACCCGGGACCGGGGCGGAAGCTGGCACTTCTTCGGCAACCTGCCGGTCACCCAGTTCTACAAGGTGAGCGTCGACAACGCGCTCCCGTTCTACAACCTCTGCGGCGGCACCCAGGACAACAACACCCTCTGCGGTCCCTCGCAAACGACCAACGGTCACGGCGCGTCGAACGCCGACTGGTTCATCGTCGTGGGCGGCGACGGGTTTCAGCCGCGCATCGATCCGACCAACCCCGACATCATCTACGGCGAGTCGCAGCACGGCGAGCTGGCGCGATTCGACCGGAAGACCGGCGAGCGGGTGGGCATTCAGCCGCAGCCCGAGGTGGGCGAGCCGGCGAGCCGCTGGCATTGGGACGCCCCGCTCATCATCAGCCCCTTCGCGAGCACCCGGCTCTACTTCGCCTCGCAGCGGGTGTACCGGAGCGATGATCGGGGCGACAGCTGGCGCGCGATCAGCGGCGACCTGAGCCGTCAGCTCGATCGCAACAAGCTCCAGCTGATGGGCAAGGTGTGGAGCGTGGACGCGGTGGCCAAGAACACCTCCACGTCGCTCTGGGGCGCCGTGGTGGCGCTCTCCGAATCGCCGAAGAAGGAGGGCATGCTCTGGGCCGGCACCGATGACGGGCTGGTGCAGATGACCGAGGATGCCGGCGGAAGCTGGCGCAGGATCGATACGATTCCCGGCGTGCCGTCGCTCGCGTTCGTCGCGGACCTCGAGGCGTCGCATCACGACGCCGGCACTGCATACGCGGTCCTCAACAACCACAAGCAGGGCGACTACAAGCCGTACGTGTACAAGACCGTCGACGGCGGCAAGAGCTGGACCTCGATTGCCGGCGACCTGCCGGGCAAGAGTCCGGCGTGGACCATCGCCGAGGACCATGTCAACCCGAACCTGTTGTTCGTCGGGACCGAGATGGGCGCCTACTTCACCCTCGACGGAGGAAAGAAGTGGCTCAAGTTCGGCGGACTCCCGACCATCCAGGTCCGCGATATCGCGATACAGCAGCGGGAGAATGACCTGATCCTCGCGACGTTCGGCCGCGGCTTCTACATCATGCACGACTACTCGCCGCTGCGAATCGCCACCGCGACGCTGGCGCAGCGCGCGGCATTGCTCCCCGTCAAGGACGCGAAGATCTATATCCCGGCGCAGCCGCTCGGTGGCGGGCCCCGCGGGAGCCAGGGCGACGATCTCTACACCGTGGCCAACCCGCCGGTCGGCGCGGCGTTCACCTACTACCTGCGCGACGCCCTCCGCACGCTCCGCCAGCGGCGCCAGCAGGCGGAACGCTCGGCCGCGCAGAAGAACCTGGATGTCCCGTATCCCTCGTGGGACAGCCTCCGCGCGGAAGAGCGTGAAGAAGCGCCGGCGGTGGTGCTGACGGTGACCGATGACCAGGGCAACGTGGTCCGGCGGCTCACCGGCCCGACGACCGCCGGCTTCCAGCGGGTTACCTGGGATCTCCGCCACCATGCCTCGACGCCGGTCGGTGCGGGGGGCGGCGGGTTCGGAGGCGGTGGTGGTGGTGGCGGCGGCGGTGGTGGTGACGATGACGACGACGCGCCGCCCGCCGGCGGTGGCGGCGGCCCCTCCGGACCGATGGCGGTCCCCGGCACGTACAAGGTGAGCATGGCGCTTCGCGTGGATGGGAAGCTCACGCCGGTGGGAGAGCCGCAGTCGTTTCGAGCGGTGCCGGTCGGACAAGGAAGCCTCCCCGCGGCCGATCGCGCCGCGATTGCCGCCTTCCACCAGCAGACCGCCCGGTTGCAGCGTGCGCTGCTCGGCACGTCGCAGGCGCTTACCGAAGCGGAGAACCGGCTCCGCTCCTTGCGCCAGGCGATCGATCAGACGCCGCGCGCCGCGGGCACGCTGGCCGACCGCGGACGCGGGCTCACCGACCGGTTGCGCGATCTGCGCACCGAGCTCACCGGCGACCAGGTGATCGGCGCCCGGAACGAGCCGGTGCCCCCGTCGGTGCAGGCCCGGCTCCAGCGGGTGATCGGGGGGACCTGGAACAACACCTCGGCACCAACGGCGACGGCCCGGCGCGGATATGAGATTACCTCGCAGGCGCTCACCGCGTTCCTGCCGAAGCTCCAGGCCGCGCTCGACGACCTGAAAAAGCTCGAAGACGAGGCGGAGACGGCGGGAGCGCCGTGGACGCCGGGGAGGCTGCCCGTCTGGAAGCCGTAAAAAGACGGAACGACGCAACGACGCAACGACGCAAGGTGGTTCACTTTGCGTCCTTGCGTCTTGGCGTCCTTGCGTCAGCGCGGTAGATACCGCTTCGGAAACTTCGCGATCACCGTGTAGTTGGGATCCACGACGTTGGCCACGGTACTCTCGGCGAGCTGTCCCAGCAGCGCGTACGCGTCGAGCCTTCCGAATCCGTATTCCTCCAGCCATTCGATCAGCTCGATGTGCGCCAGGCGGAACGCGTCGATCAGCGGCCGGGCGCTCCCGGCCACCATGAGGTAGCGGTCGTCCTCCAGGCGGGGCCAGTCGATGGTCTTCCCCTTGATCACGTCGATCTGCAGGATCACGTCCATCGAGGTCTCGAGCCCGGTTCCCGCCACCTCGCCTTCTCCCTGCCGGGCGTGCCCGTCGCCGAAATAGAGATAGGCGCCGTCGTGGAAGATGGGGAGATACACCGTGGTCCCCTCGCGGAGCTCGGGCGCGTCCATGTTCCCCCCGAAGTCGCCGGGCCAGAGTCCCGCGAAGGCCTCCGCGCCGCGGGGCGCCACCGCGATGCGTCCGAGCATCGGCTGGAGGTCGATGGTGATCGACGGCATGCGGCTGTCGGGAAGCTCCGTCGTCCCGGTCATTTTTTCCCGGTCGAGCCGCCAGAGGTAACGCCGGGAGTCGATCGGGGGATTGAGCATGCGGACGCGATTGTCGGCGGAGAGGCCGCCGAACGAGGGCCGCACGTTCGCCGCGGCAAACTCCGCGTTCGGCTGCACCTTGATGATCTTGACCACGAGCATGTCGCCGGTCGTGGCACCCTCGACGTAAAACGGCCCCACCTCCCCGGGAAACGCGCCCCCCTCCCGGGTGTAGTACGCGCCGAACATCGTCTTCGAGATGAGGACCGTGTTGGGTTTGATCCGGAGCGCCGGCTCCCGCACGGCGAAGGTGGGGTGGCCGACGGTTGGGGTGAAGCGAACCGTGTCCTGTGCGGCGAGAGACGACGCAAAGGCGCAAAGGCGCAACGACGCAACGAAGGAAATAGCGAAGCGCGAAGTGCGACGAGGAAAAGCCTTCATACGACATCTCCGGTTGGGGTGCTGCAGATCGTGGTTAAACCCACTCGGGGAAGACTGGGGAAGGGGGGAAGGGGAAACCGCCGCTGCCTCGGCGGGACAACGCGGCTACGTGGTTGGAGAACGGGCGCCTACTCAGCGTGACAACATTTTGTCCTTGCGTCTTTGCGTCTTTGCGCCTTTGCGCCTTTGCGCCTTTGCGCCTTTGCGCCTTTGCGCCTTTGCGCCCTCACGGAACCACCCCGTACACGATCTCCCCGTTGATCACCGTCATCAGGTTCTTCGCCTTGAGAATCTCGAGCTCCGGCACCGTCATGATGTCCTTGTCGAAGACGGTGAGGTCGGCGAGCTTGCCGGGCTCGATGCTGCCCCGCAGCGCTTCCTCGAAGGCGGCAAAGGCGGCCCAGATGGTGAACGCCTTGAGCGCCTGGTCGCGAGTCATCTTCTCCTCGGGGTGCCACCCGTCTCCCGAACGGCCTTGCAGGTCCTTCCGCGCCACTGCCGCGTAAAACTCGATCAGCGGCTCCCCCCGCTCCACCGGGGCGTCGCTGCCGCCGGCGAGCGGCACGCCGAGCATGAGCAGGCTCTGCCATGCATAGGCGCCCTTCAGCCGCTCCATGCCAAGCCGCGCGGGGGCAAAGTAGAGATCGCCGATCGCGTGGGACGGCTGCATCGACGCGATGATCCCCAGCTGCTTGAATTTGGCAAGGTCGGCCGGATTCACGATCTGGGAGTGCTCGTCGCGCCACCGCGGCTCGGCCACCTTCCGCTGGTCGGCCGGGACTTCCTGCATTGCCCGCTCGTAGAAGTCGAGAGTCAGCCGGTTGGCGCGGTCACCGATGGCGTGGGTCTCCACCTGAATGCCGTTGCGAAGCGCCGCGGGAAGCATGCGCTTGAGCGCCACCGTGTCGGTGGTGATGAGGCCCGTGGTCCGGGCATCGTCGGTGTACGGAGCCAGCAATGCCGCCCCGCGACTGCCCAGGGCGCCATCCATGACCACTTTGATGACCCGGACCGTCAGGCGATTCCCGAATTCACCGAGACTCGCCCCCCGGGCGATCAGGGTGTCGGCGTCCGCACCAGGGCCGGAGATGGCCTTGTAAATCCTGATCTTGAGCTTGCCGTCGGTGTAGAGCCGCCGGATCCGCTCGACTTCGGCCCAGCTGCCATGCGCATCCTGGATCTGGGTCCAGCCCAGCATCACCGATCGCTCGACGCCTTTGAGAATCTGCTGATCGAGCTCGTCGTTGGTGGGATTCGGCACCAGGCGGCCCACCAGCCCCTGCGCGCGGTCGATCAGCATGCCGGTCGGCTCGCCGTCGGCGTCCTTGTTGATCGCGCCGCCCGTCGGAGCCGGGGTTGCCCGGGTGATGTTGGCCAGGCGGAGCGCCGCGCTGTTGGCGATCGAGGCGTGGCCGTCGGCACGACGCAGCAGCACCGGATTGTTGGGTGCGATGCGATCGAGGTCCTGGCGGGTGGGAAAGACCGGCGGCTTCCAGAATGTTTCGATCCATCCGCGTCCGGTCACCCACTGGCCGGGGCGGGCCGAGTCCACACGCGCCTTCACCCTGGACAGAAAGTTCTCGAGGCTCGTGGTCCCCTCGAGATTGAGGGTCATCTCGCGGTCGCCGACGCCGGAGAGATGCATGTGCGCGTCGGTGAAGCCGGGGAACACCGCCGCGCCGCGCAGATCCACGACCTTGGTATTCGGGCCGATCAGCCGGTTCGCGTCGGCGTTCCGCCCGACGAAGGCGATCTTGTCGCCCCGGATGGCCACCGCCTCCGCCCGCCGCTGGCGGTCGTTGGCGGTGTACACCTTCGCGTTGCGGAGGACGATGTCGGCGGGCGCCTGCTGAAGCAGGAGGGCGAGGGCAGCGAGCGTAAGCATCATCGCGGTGTTCCTACCGGTTTCGGGACCACGGGAAACACTCCCGCGTCGGCCAGCTGTCTGTAGAGCGCCGGGAGCCGGGCGAGAAAGGCGTTCACTCGCGCGATGACCCCGGGGACTTCCTGCCTGAGCTCTCCCAGCTGCCGGAGCTGGTCCTCGGTGGGGGGAGTGGTCGAGGCATCGATGTTGCCTCCCACGTCGCCGAAGCGGAAGCCCAGATTCTTCCGGAACTCGTTGAAATCGAAATCGGGCGAGGAGAAATCCGCTCCGACACCGATCTTCTTCTTGAGCGAGTCGAGCTCGGCGTTGGTCGAGTCGAGCGCCGCGCGAATCCCCGCCGGGACGGCGGCGGTGTCCTTGATGGCCGCCTTGACCTGTCCGAGCTGATCACTGGTCTTACGCAAGGCGACCCCGGCTTGTTGCACCTGGTTCCGGAGGGACTGGATCTCCTTGAGCGCATCGTAGCGGGCCCGGCGATCGGCGTCCGCGATCTGAAGGTCGGGTTCGCCCAGGACGGTCACCCTCGTGCCGGCCCCGGCGGGCTTCCCGTTGACGAGGAGCGACACCTGGTACTCCCCGGGCAGCACCAGCGGACCCGGGGTTCCGTTCTCGGCGGGCGGCGAGGTCGCGGGCGGCGCCCCCGGTGCAGGCTCCTCCGGAGGAAGCGGAATCGGCTCGAGCCGGAGGTCCCACGCCACGGTGTTCACGCCCTGCGCCAGGCCATCCTTCGTGGCGCTGCCTCGCAGCGTGCGCACCGTGGCGCCCGCGATATCCGTGACGACCAGGGAGACGCTGTCGGCTTTGGCGCCGAGGTGATAGAGGATCCGGGCGCCGAACGGGGGGTTCTGGCCCAGCCAGATCATGTTCCCTTCGAAGATGCGCTCCCGGTCGTCGGCCACCGAGCGCTGCACCGCGGGCTCGACCGGAAACAGAAGATTCCCCGCGGTCCGGGCGGCGGCGTACTGCTGGAACGGTGACAAGTCGTCGAGGATCCAGATCGCCCGGCCATGCGTGGCCACGATCATGTCGTTGTCGCGCGGGTGCAGGGTGATCTCGTACACCGGTACGGTGGGAAATGTCCCCCCGACTTTCATCCAGCTCTTGCCGCGGTCGGGCGTGAACCAGAGCCCGCTCTCGGCACCGAGGTAGAGCACGTCGGGATTCTTGAGATCCTCGGTGAGCGTGCGGATCACCTGCCCCTTCGGCAGATCGCCGACGATGGATTTCCAGCTCTGCCCGAAGTCGGTGCTGGCGTATGCGTAGCTCCCGTAGTCGCCCACCTTGTGGCCGTCGAAGGTCACATAGACGGTGCCCTCCTCGAAGCCGCTCGCGGCCACCTTCGAGACATTGGCGAGCTTCGGTGCTCCGGGAATCTTTCCGGTCAGATTGGTCCAGGTGGCGCCGCCGTCGCGCGACCCGTACACCTGCCCGTCGTCCGATCCGGTATACAGCACGCCGGCGCGCTGCTTCGACTCGGCAATCGTGAAGAGAGTACCGAAGTCGTTGACGCCGTCGTTCTTCGCAATCTTGATGTCCTTGCCCTTGACCCCCATCAGGGAGATCGTGTCGCGGTTCTGGCCCAGCGTCAGGTCGGGGCTCACCGCCTTCCACGAATGCCCGCGGTCGGGCGAGCGGAAGAGGCGATCGCCGCCGGCATAGATGGTCGCCGGGTTATGCGGCGAGATCAGCATCGGGGTGTCCCAGTTCCACCGGAACGGCTTGCCGCTGAGCGGCGCCTCGGGCTTCACCGACTTGCGCTCGTTGGTCGTGCGGTCCACCCGGCTCATGTAGCCTTCCTGCGATTCGGCATAGATGATCCGGTGATCGGTGGGATCGATCAGCGCCACGAAGCCGTCGCCGCCCTGCACCACGAACCACTCGTCCTGACCGATCCCGTCCCGGCTGCGCACCTGGCTGGGCCCGCACCAGGTGTCGTTGTCCTGGAGCCCCCCGCAGACGGTGTACGGCGTCTGCATGTCGTAGCTGGCGTGGTAGAACTGGGCCACCGGAAGATTGGGAAGCCAGACGTAGGTCTTCGAGCGGTCCCAGGTGATGCCGACGCCGCCGTCACCCCCGATCATCACGTGGTTCGGGTTCGCGGGATCCACCCAGATGGCATGAAAATCCACGTGGATCTTTTCCGCGGCGTTGTTGTTGAACGTCCGGCCGCCGTCGTCGGAGACGTGGAAATTCGTGCCGCCGACGTAGATCCGCTTGTCGTCGGTGGGATCGATCCGGATCTGGGAGAAATACATCGGGCGCGGGTTCATGCCGTTGACCTTGCTCCAGCTCGCGCCGCCGTCCTCGGAGCGGTAGACGCCGCCCGCCTTCGGGTGCTCGACCCGCGCGTAGACGATGTCGGGATTCTTGCGATAGACATCGAGGCCGATGCGCCCCTTGTCGCCCTCGGGGAGCCCCTTCTCGAGCCTGGTCCAGGTCTTCCCCGCGTCCACCGTCTTCCAGATGGCGCTCTGCGGGCCACCGCCGTTGAAACCCCAGGACGCCCGGCGCCGCTGATAGGTGGCGGCGTACAACACCTTGTTGTTGGCGGGGTCCATCACGAGATCGGTGCCGCCGGCGTCGGGGCCGGCATCGAGGATGCGGGTCCAGCTCTGGCCGCCGTCGGTGGTCTTGTAGATGCCGCGCTCGCCCCCGGCCCTCCAGAGATCGCCGAGCGCCGCGACGTACACGACGTCGTGGTCGGCGGGATCGACCACGATCCGGGCGATCTGACGGCTCTCCTTGAGCCCCAGATTCTTCCAGCTGCGGCCGCCGTTGGTGCTCTTGTAGATCCCGTCGCCCCAGGACGAGCTCTGCCGGTTGTTGGGTTCCCCGGTCCCGACCCAGACGACATTCGGATCGTCGGGCGCGATGGCGACATCGCCGATCGAGCTCACGCTCTGGCTGTCGAAGACCGCGGTGAACGTGGTACCGTTGTTCGTCGTCTTCCAGACCCCACCGGTCGCGGTGCCGACGTAGAAGACGGCGGGGTTCTTCTCGAAGACGGCGAAATCATCGATCCGGCCGCTGGGCGCCGCCGGGCCGATCGCGCGGAAGCCGAGGCGGTCGAACGGGCCTTGCGCCTGGATCCCCGCGGGGATCGCAAGGAGGAG
>Ga0070699_100003817_pt1 | contig 13317 bp, 12 predicted proteins | sample KBSK1503metaG_FD_65473 | JGI IMG/M metagenome (GOLD analysis project Ga0070699, IMG submission 65473) | Corn, switchgrass and miscanthus rhizosphere microbial communities from Kellogg Biological Station, Michigan, USA - KBS K1-50-3 metaG | ecosystem: Host-associated > Plants > Roots >...
GTCGGCTGGATTGTCGCCGCGAGTGGAGGCCCAGCGGCCGGCGGCCGTCACAACCGCGAACTGGCCGCTTCATAACCTCGACCTGGCCGGAAGCCGTTATTCAACATTGGACCAGATCAACACCTCCAATGTGAAAACGCTCACGCCGCGGTGGTTGTTTCAGTACGGCATTATCGACGGCGTCAGCAACCAGACGACGCCGGTCATCGTGGACGGCGTGATGTACGTGACCGACCCTCGCGGGGGTGTGTACGCCGTCAACGCCGCCGACGGACATCTCGTGTGGTCGTTCGACGTCACCAATCTCATCGGCGGCGGCAGAGACGCAGGGTACATATTCCGCAACCGGGGCGTTTGCTATTCGGACGGCGTCGTCTACACCGCCGCGGGGTCGTTTCTCTTCGCGCTCGACGCCAAGAGCGGGAAGCCGATTCCGACGTTCGGGACGAACGGCCAGGCCAGCGTGATTCTGGACGTGATCCAACAGCGATACCCGGACGTGAAGACGGCTATCAGCCTCGGATACTGGTTCACGACGGCGCCCCAAATCCATAACGGGGTGATCTACATCGGCAGCACACGCAGCGAGAGCCACATCCCAGGCGGCCACGTGCTAGCGGTGGACGCAAAAACGGGCAAGGTCCTGTGGCACTTCAACACGATTCCGCAGGACGACAAGGATCAGGGTTGGGACATTGCTGGTCCCACCTGGGTCGGCGGCGAACGCAACGGAGGCGGCATCTGGGAGACGCCCTCCATCGATCCCGAGCTGGGCCTGCTGTACGCCGCCGTGGCGAATCCATTCGGCGACAGCTCGAAGCGGACCGGCATCAACCTGTTTACCGATTCGATCATCGCGCTGACGTTGAACACCGGCACGTTGAAGTGGTACTACCAGCAGACGCACCACGACGTGTGGGACTACGACTCCGGTAATCAGCCGATTCTGTTCGACATGCAGGTGCGGGGTCAGCGCGTCAAGGCGCTGGCAGAAGCCAGCAAGAATGGTTTCCTCTACATCCTGAACCGAGAGACCGGGCAGCCTGTGCATCCTGTCAAAGAGATGCCGGTACCCACGACCACCTACCGGCCGGGCGAACAGCCCTGGCCGACGCAGCCAATACCGTACACGGCCGCCGGAAAACCAATGGTGCCGGTCAGCCCTGTGACCCCCGTGGACATTCCGCCCGAGCGCATGGCGACACGCACACTCGCGCCGATGTACACGCCGCCGGGGCCGAACCAGATAAGGGCGCCCGGAACCGGCGGCGGCGCGAACTACGGTCCGATCTCCTACAGCCCTCGCACGGGTTATCTCTACGTCAACGCGATCGACGACCCCACCGATTCGGGGCGTCCGCCGAAGGGGTATTTCTCCGCGTACGATCCAACGACCGGAGAACTCGTGTGGCAGAAAGTGTTCGACGGTTTCGGACAGGCCGGCTCTGTCGTCACGGCGAGCGGCCTGGTGTTCGTGGGCAGTGGCAGCAACACCGCCGGCTACTTCATGGCGTTCGACGCGAAGACCGGCGAGCTGCTGTGGAGGTTCAACACCGGCTCCGGGGTGTTCTCTTCACCCTCTATGTACATGGTGAACGGCGAGCAGTTCGTCACCGTCGGCTCCGGCGGCGGCGAGCGTGGCCGCAGAGGCGGGGACCTGATTCTCAGCTTCGCCCTGCCGAAACGGTAAAGCGCGCATGCCGATCCAACTTCCGCCGCCTCGTGATTCCCGATCAGTCTGGCTGTTTCTGCTCCCGTGTATTGCTCTCTTGTGGATGGCCGGCTGCAGCCCGTCGACAGGCAATCCGAAGGTGCCCGCGGGCGCCACGAGCTCCGGCGGCATCCACGGGGTCATCGAGACCGACAAGGGCGCGATCGAGATCGAGTTCTTTGCGGCAGATGCCCCGAAAGCCGTCGAGAATTTCCGGTTGCTCGCCGAGCATGGCTACTACGACGGCTTGACGTTCCACCGCGTTGTGAAGGGGTTCATGATCCAGGGCGGCGACCCTGCTGGCGACGGCACTGGCGGTCAGAGTGCGTGGGGCCCTCCCTTCGAGGACGAGATCAAGGAGGAGTCGGCACTCTATCGCGGCGGCTACCGGCGCGGCTTCGTCGCGATGGCCAACGCGGGGCCAAATACCAACGGCAGCCAGTTCTTCATCCTTCATCAGGACTATCCGCTGGCGCCGAGCTACGTGATCTTCGCGAAGGTCACGGGAGGCTTGGACGCGGTCGACGCCATCGCCAGCACGCCGACAACGATCGGTGCTGATGGTGAGATGAGCCGGCCCATCACTCCGCCGATGATCAAGAAGGTCACGATTCGTCCGTAGCAGGAGTCAGGGCTGCGGATATCAGGCTCACAGAGTCCGACGACGTCGCGCGAGCCTGCCGAGGGCTGTTGGAGCAGGAGGGTAATGATGGCGAACACATCGGATGATGAAAGAGTCACACTTTCGCGTCGTGAGCTGCTGAAGCGCGTCGGAATCGTGGGCGCCGCGGCTGCTGCCGTACCAGCTCGGGTGCTTGTCCCGGGCGCGCCGATGGCTCCTCCCGTGGAGACATCATTTTCCCCCCAGGCAGGGACGCTTCCGCGCGAGGCGTTGGAAACGTTCACTGCCGCCGAAGCGGCCACCATCGAGGCGATGGTTGCACGCCTGATCCCAAGTGACGAGAACGGGCCAGGCGCTCGCGAGGCCCGCGCGGCGCATTACATCGACCGCGCGCTGAGCGGCGCTCTCGCGTCGTCGCTCGAGGCGTACCGGAGCGGTCTCGGCGCCGTTGACAGCTATGCGCGAGCGTCGAAAGGCGCGCCATTCGCCCAGCTCTCGACGCAGGCGCAGGATGCTGTGCTGAGCGACATGGAGAACAACGTCGCCACCGGTTTTGCGCCCAATGCCTCAACGTTTTTCAACCTCGTGCGTACCCATACGATCCAGGGCACGTTCTCCGATCCCTATTACGGCGGGAACGCGAATTTCGTCGGGTGGGATTTGATCGGATACCCGGGTGTCCGGCTCGCGGTCACAGCAAATGATCAGCGCCTGGACCCAAACCTGATGCCGACCCACAAATCGGCGTACGACTACGCGATGTTCTCGAAGACGCGACCTGCGAGGGCCAGCCTGGAAGGGAAGGACGAGCCATGGCGGTTAACCTGAGGAAGACCGATGTTGTCATCGTCGGGCTCGGCGCTGTGGGTGGCGTGGCTGTCCTTCCGCTCGCGCGGGCCGGACTCGACGTCATCGGTCTCGAGGCGGGAGCCTGGCTCACTCCCGCAGATTTCGCGCCGGACGAACTGCGAAACAACGTTCGGGGCTGGCCGCAGGCCGTGCAGAAGGCCAATCACGAAGTTCCGACGCATCGGCCGAACGCCTCCGCGCCCTACTCGCCCCGGCCGACGATTCATCCAATGATGAACGCGGTCGGAGGGACCACGCTCCACTATTGGGCTCAAAGCTGGCGCCTCAATCCCTGGGACTTCAAAGTCGTGAGCGAGACGACTCGGCGCTATGGCGTTTCGCGAATCCCTCAGGGATCCACCGTGGAGGATTGGCCTTTTGGCCTTGAGGAGCTCGAGCCGCATTATGAGAAGGTGGAGTACGAGCTCGGCGTGTCAGGTAAGGCCGGAAACCTCAATGGCAAGATCGATCCGCGCGGCAACGTCTTCGAGGGGTCGCGGAAACGCGAATACCCGATGCCCCCACTCAGAGGGACGGGGTTCTCAGAAATGATGGCGACGGCAGCGCGGAAGCTCGAGTGGCATCCGTTCCCCGGGCCGGCTGCCATCAATTCCAGAACGTATCAGAACCGAGCGGGTTGCGCGTACCACGGCTACTGCAACCGCGGTGGCTGTCACGTCAGCGCGAAGGGTTCCACAGCGGTCACCACGATTCCCGAGGCGCAGAAGACGGGGCATCTCGAGGTCGTCACGCAGGCTACCGTGACCACCATCGACGTTGACGCGGACGGTCGTGTGAGCGGAGTCAATTACCTCAAGAATGGCGTGGAGTACTTCCAGCCGGCAGATGTCGTGCTACTTGCAAGCTATGTCTACGAGAATGTTCGTGTCCTGCTTCTGTCGAAATCGAAGGCGTATCCGAACGGGCTTTCGAACAACCATGGACAGGTGGGCAGGCACTACTTCAGCCACAATCAGGGCGCGAGCGTCACCGCCCTCTTCCCACGTAATCTGAACAACTGGTATGGCCTGCCTGCGCAGGGCACGGCCGTCGACGATTGGGCTGACGATAACTTCGATCACTCCGGTCTCGATTTCGTCGGCGGCGGAAACCTTTGGGTCTACTCGGATCGGCGGCCCATCAGTGCGGCGAACATGAGCACGTTCGGCAAGGCCCCGCAATGGGGCCCGGCCTGGAAGGCGTTCGTCAAGGAAAACGCTGACCGCTGGAACACGGCGTACCTCCAGAAGACGACGCTTCCGTACGAGGACAACCGTTTGGATCTGGATCCGAGCGTCAAGGATCCACTTGGGTTCCCCGTGTGCCGGATCACAGCCGAGTTCAAAGACAACGAGAAAAAGATTGCCGCCTTCATCCAGGACAAGATGGTGGAGTGGTTCATGACGGCGGGAGCGGTGGCGACGGAGAAGAGCCCGATCGGTCTGATGGGTCCGACGACACACGCCTACGGCGGCACGCGCATGGGCAACAACCCCGACACGAACGTCGTCGATCGTTGGGGGTTCTCCCATGAAGCGCCGAATCTGGGGATCCTCGGCGCGTCGGTGATGGGCACGAGCGGCGCCCACAACCCAACACTCACTGCGCAGGCGCTCTCCTGGCGAACTGCCGAATACCTGGCCAGGAGCTGGAACACGATCGCGAAATAGAATCACGGGCCCATCTATGGATGACGAAGACGTCAGTCTTAACTCTCCTCAGTTGACCACAGCGGTCCCCATCACTCGGCGCGCGTTCGGTCAGACGCTTGGAATCGCGGCGGTTGCCGCCAGCACGCTGCCCGGGCTCGCCGGTACGGTTTCGGCGCAATCGGGCACCCCACGGCCGACTGCCGCCGCATCTGACCAACTGTGCGACTTGAGCGCGATCGAGCTGGTGGCGAGGATCCGTCGAAAAGATCTTTCCGCTCGTGAGGTCATGACGGCCCACCTGGCACGGATCGAACGGGTGAACCCACGCGTGAACGCGATCGTGACCCTTGTGGCGGAGCGAGCCATGGCCGACGCGGCCCGGGCGGACGAACTCACAGCCCGGGGTGGCACACTCGGCGTGCTGCACGGCCTGCCGGTGGCCCATAAGGATCTCGTCGACACGGCGGGCATTCGCACCACACGTGGCTCGCCGTTCTACCGCGACAATGTGCCCACCCGCGACGCGCTGATCGTGACGCGCATCCGCGCGGCCGGCGCCATCACGTGCGGCAAGACGAACACGCCTGAACTCGGTGCCGGGTCGCAGACGTTCAACAGCGTCTTCGGCGCGACACGCAATCCCTACGACGTGACCAAAACCTGTGGTGGCAGCAGCGGCGGGGCGGCCGTCGCACTGTCCTGCGGAATGGTCCCGATTGCGGACGGTAGCGACACGGGCGGCTCTCTGCGCAATCCCGCCGCATTTTGCAACGTGGTTGGACTGCGCCCGTCCCCGGGACGGGTCCCGGGCAATTCGAGCAGCTGGTCGCCTCTATCAGTCTCGGGTCCAATGGCGCGGTCGGTCGCGGACGTGGCGCTCTTCCTGAGCGCGATTGCCGGACACGATCCGACCAGTCCGCTCTCGATCATGGAGGACGGCGGCCAGTTTCGCGCGCCGCTCGAGCGCGCGTTCAAGGGCGTACGGGTGGCCTGGTGGCGAGGCCTGGGGAGTATGCCGTTCGAGCCGGAGATCCGTCAGACCATCGACGCCAGGCGACGGGTGTTCGAGGACCTCGGGTGCAGCGTCGAGGAGGCCGAGCCCGACTTCGCAGGCGTGGACCAGGCGTTTCCGGCGCTCCGGTTCGCGGCCAATCACCCGCAGTATGCGGCGCTTGTCCGCGAGCGGCCCGATTGGGTGAAGGATACGATCAAGTACGAGGTCGCGGAGGCCGAGCGGATGACCGCCGCGGATATCGGGCGCGCGCTTGCCCGGCAGGCGCGGATGTACGACGAGAGCCGCAGGTTCTTCGAACGGTACGACTACTTCATCCTCCCCGTGACACAGGTAGCGCCATTCGACGTGAACGTGCCCTATCCCACGCAGATCGCCGGAACGCCCATGGCCACCTATATCGACTGGATGCGGTCATGCTGGTATGTAACCTTCATGTCGAACCCGGCGATGTCCGTCCCCGCCGGATTCACGGCCACCGGCCTGCCGATTGGCATCCAGATCGTCGGACGGCACCACGGTGAGTGGAGCCTGCTTCAGATGGCTCACGCCTTTGAGCAGGCCACGCAATACGGGAAGAAGCGCCCCGCACTCCTGAGCGCGTGACGGATGGAACAGGACGCGAGAATCGGCGCCGCTCGCGGCTGAGCGGCACTGTTGGCCTGGACCGAGGGAATGGACGGGGGCAAGACACGTCGCATTGACTTCCGTTACCGCCGGGCGGTCTGTCCTGGATCAACGTGAGAGCGATGCGAAGTTGACGCACATGCCCAGGAAGAAGACGGGGTTCGATATCGTGCGAACGATGGGGCTCGCACTGCCCGAGGTCGAGGAAGGCACAGCCTACGGGTCGCCGGCCCTCAACGTTCGCGGAAAGATGTTCGCCTGTCTGGCGATTCACCGGTCAGCCGAGCCGAACACCCTGGTGGTTCGCATCGATTTCGATCAGCGCGACGAGCTGATTGCCGGGGAGCCGGAAACCTACTACCTGACCGATCACTATGTGGACTATCCCTGTGTGCTCGTGCGGTTGACTCGAATCCCCCAGGACGCGCTGCGCGATCTGCTGTTGATGGGGTGGCGATTCATGTCGACTACGAAGAAGCGGGAAGTCCGGAAGCGAAGACGCGAATGAACCGCGCTCGCACGTGACTCCGTGGCTGGCTTGCTCGGGTTCGGGCTCATCCTGCAGGGCTGGTCCTGAAGCTGCGCCAAGAGGAACACTTTCTCAGCGTCCAATTCGGGGCAGCATACGACGCCTATAGGAAGGACGTCCCAGCCCCGCGGCTCTTCGTCGGATCAACCGCGTGGGGGATGCTCTCCTTTCACACGGTCGCTCCCGAGGACTTGGGCGAGGAGACGCCGGTGAACAGCAATGATCTGGATGGTGCGACCCACCAGGAGCGTTACGCTGGTAGACGGTGAATGGGTACGGAGAGAGAGTCATCCGCGATCATTCGTGAGATTGTCGAAGCCGATCGATCCAGCTGGTGCCGTCTTCGCGACGCCCTCTGGCCAGGTTCGCTTTCGGATCATGAGGTGGAAACGAAGAACTACTTCGAGCGGCCGCACGGACGACTCGTCGTGTTCGTCGCGGAGCAGAGCGGTCGGGTCGTTGGGTTCCTGGAACTCGACTATCGAAAGTACGCTCCGGGTTGCCAGTCTTCACCTGTGCCGTTCATCGAGGGTTGGTACGTCGAGCATGAGATGCGTGGGCAAGGGATTGGGCGAGCCCTGATCGAGGCTGCCGAGAATCAGGCGCGTGCCGCCGGGTGCCACGAGATTGCCAGCGACACAGAGATCGACAATGTTGCGAGTATTGGCGCTCATTTGGCTTTGGGCTACACGGAAGTAGAACGGAACATTTGTTTCCGCAGATCGTTGCGCGAAACCTGACGTCGCGCTGAAGCCGACGTGCGGGGCCGGAGGATCATGAACATGAATCGCGTGCCTTGTCTTTTGCTCAACGTCGTCCTGCTTTCGTCCAGTCTTGCGGTGCGGATCCACGCCCAGGCACCAGCTGACACGTCCCTCTACGCGGTGTCATATGTCGAGGTGCTGCCATCAGCCAGGCCGGCGATGGTCGCGGCACTGAAGCAGTACCGCGACACGAGTCGCAAGGAGGACGGCTACGTCCGCTTCGATCTGCTCGAGCAGGTTGGTCGGCCGGGTCATTTCGCAGTCGTTGAAATGTGGAGCGATCAGAAGGCCGCCGACGCACATGGAATGGCTGCACATGTGAAGCAGTTTCAAGACGCACTTCTCCCAATTCGCGTGAGCGGCTACGACCAGCGTCCCTACAAGCCTCTCACCGTTGCTCCAGCAACTGGGGCGGTCAGCGGTCGAGCCATCCACGTCGTGGGACATGTCGACACGGTTGGCGGTCCTCAGGCCGACGCGCCGGGGTTGCTCAAACGATTCGCGGAGGCCAGCCGTCGCGATCAGGGATCTTTGCGGTTCGACATTCTGCAACACGCAACGCGCTTGAATCACTTCACCGTCGTCGAGGTCTGGCAGAGTCAGTCCGCGCTCGACGCGCACGCCGCTGCCGTGCACACGAAGCAGTACCGCGACACGTTGCAGCCGATCTCCGGCAGCCCTCTCGATGAGCGCGTGTACAACGCCGTTGAATAGCCCGGCGGCATCGGCGGCCTGTTTCCCTGTGAAAGCGGTCATCGCAATGTCCGTCTGACGCGGCCGCAGCACGCGAAGCGCATTCCGTTCGGCGGCCGAATTCGAAGGACCTGGCTCTAACCTAAGAGGAACGTGGCATCGGATCTCAAATGGCGAACGGGGTTCGGGTGGAGCGCTGTCCTCGTCGCTGTGTCTGCGGGCGCCGCCGCAGTGTCGTTTGCGGGAGTGAGTCGCTGGCTCGGAATCGCGACGGCGAGTGTTGCAGCGGCGTTCATGATCTATCAGTACCGAAAGTGGAATGGCCGCGGGTGGCGCCAGGTACATTTTCGCGCGATGCTGGCGTACTCGGGCATTGCAAGACGCGAGCACGCCATCGCGCGAGATTCGGGCAGGCCGTTCGATTTCGGCGACGCGTGTACGCAGCTTGGATTGCTGTTGTGCGGAGAGGACAAGAAGAGTGCCGTCGACGCGATGCTGATGGATCTCACGCGCGCGCAGGGCGCGTTCCTCGCTGGTTTGGTCGAGCAGCACGCGGCGGAGGTGCTACCAGGAGCTCCACTCGAGTTTCGGCGCGACGTGAGTGCAAGACTTCGAACCGTTCGATTTGGGCCACAACTTGTGATCGCTTACGTGATCGAGAACACACTCGGCGGGGCTGAAGCGGCTCGTTATGCGGTGGCTCTTTTGACTGGCGATGCGGAGTAACGCGGATTGACGAGCGCCCGCTACGTCGCCGCAGCAGACAACCGGTGCGCGTACGCGACGCTGATCGACGCAGTCAACCCGGGCTCGTCATCAGGTTCGCCAGCCTGCGTCGCGTTTCACATCAACGGGCCACGGAGGCACGGAGCCCACCTAGCAGAAACATGAATTTCCTCCGATGCGGTGTAGGGGTGCGTTATTCTCAGCGAAAACCTGGCTGACACAGGGTCGGTCTTCGCCGCGGCTGAAGGCCGGCGTTGGCGACATGAACAACACGTACCGCTCATGACGTAGCCGTGATGAAATTGGCCATTCAACACCTGCCTGCCGTAACGATCGAAGGTCATCGGTCCTCCGGCGCGGGTGGTCCCGACCATCCCATGCGCATGGCCACGCGGCGAGCGGCCGGACTCCGTGCCGACGGGTGGACGGGCGAACTGCGCACGCAAGTCGAGCGCTTCTTCGATGGCCTCGCGGGCGAGTGGCACTCTCGAACCTCTCCGCAGCGGACGGCCGTCGTCATGGATGCACTCGTGCGCGGGCTGGGCCCAATTGACGTGCCCATCGGTCTTGCGGTGGAGGTTGGCAGCGGCATCGGCACCTATTCGAATCTGCTCGCGGAACGCTTTGCGACGGTTCTGGCGGTCGACCTCTCGCTGGCAATGTTGCGACTCGCGCCGATCGGGCCCGCCCATCGGATACAGGCCGACGGGTCCGCGTTACCGGTGGGCGATGCATCGGCCGCAGCAATCGTGCTGATCAACGCCTTCTTGTTTCCGGCCGAAGTCGAACGCGTTCTGTCACCAGATGGCTCCTTGGTCTGGGTCAACAGTAGCGGCGAGCAGACGCCTATTTATCTCTCTGTGGATGATCTTGTGGCGGCGCTGCCGGGCGAGTGGACGGGCACTTCGAGCCGGGCAGGCGAGGGTCACTGGTGCGTGCTTCGGCGAGCGTGAGCGGAGAATGGACGCAAAGGAGATATCGATGAAGCTACTGACGTCGAGTTGGATACCTCCCACTGTCGCAATTGCAGCCTCGATCATGATCGGAACCCAGCCTCTGCATGCCGAATTGATCGAAATGACGAAGAGGGTGGCGGGCGCGACCGTTCACTATAAGGTCGTGTTGCCGAATGGGTACGATCCGGGGAGGGCGTATCCCGGAATCATCGCACTCGGCGGTGGCCCTCAAACAATGAACACTGTCGACGGCATCCTCATGCGCAACTTTCGCGCAGAAGCGGAGAAACGCGGGTACATCGTCGTTGCGCCAGCGGCTCCGGACGGTCAGCTGTTTTTCGAGGGGGGCGCGCGCATCTTTCCTGAATTCTTGAAAATGGTTCTCGCGGACTACAAGATTCAGGACGGAAAGTTTCATCTCGCGGGACCGTCAAACGGCGGGATCGCGGCATTCCATGTGGCAGCGGCAAATCCCCAGTACTTCATCTCGGTAACCGCTTTCCCTGGATACATGTGGGAGCCCAGCACAGCCAGGCTTCAGGCGATTTCGAAAATGTGCGTGTTCATGTACGTGGGCGAATTTGACCAGTACATGTGGCACGGTGAAATGAAGAGGGAAGCCGAATTCCTTCGTGCCAAGGGCACCCTCGCACGTTACACCGTCGAGAAAGGTCAGCCCCATCGATTGGACACGCTCGCGGGAGCGAACGCCGGACGCCTGTTCGATGGATTCGAAGAAACCAAAAAGGGATGTAGCCAATAATCAGCCGCTTTCAATACAGGAGGGTCCCGTGGGTGTTGCAACCGCGTTACTGGTTGGCCTCGGACTGACCGCGTCTGTTTCGTCCGCTCTCGCTCAGACCTCCACCGGGCCGGCGACGGCCGCCCCTCGCGCTCAGAATGCCACCGCGGAGCCACGGCCTCCCGCGTTGGAATATCTCGGCGCGCTGGGTGTCGAAACGGGGACACGTACCCTCGTCGAAAACGGCCCTCAGGGGACACGCACAATCGTGCAGGTCGTCGGTGGCCGCTTCGAAGGCCCGCGTCTCAAGGCGTCGGTGCAGACGCCGGCCGGCGACTGGATCACCAATCGCGCCGACGGCAGCTATCGGCTGGACGTTCGCCTCACGCTGAAAACCGACGATGGGGCAATGATTCTGGTGACCTACAACGGCATCGGCCAGACGACGAACACCGGCGCGTCGCTGAGGATGGCGCCACTGTTCGAGACCGGCGATTCGCGGTACGTCTGGCTCACACGACTGCAGGCGGTCGGCGTCGGCGAGCGCGTCGGCACAACGGTGAAGTACGACATCTACGCATTGAAATAGGGGACAGACGCGCGGAATACAGATGACCGATACCTACTCCCCGGCGATTGTCGTTGCAGACGTTGTCGCCCCAGTCGAAGTCACGCTGCCGTTCAAGGGTCTGGTGGCCGTCGTCGTCGGCAACTGGCTCGAGTTCTACGATTTCCTCGTCTTCACTTTCTTCGCCGTGATGATCGGCGACGCTTTCTTTCCAGGAGAGTCGGAGATAGCCAGATTGCTGAGTGCGCTGGCGACGTTTGGTGTCGGTTTTCTCACGAGGCCCCTTGGCGCTGCGATCATCGGCGCCTATGCGGATAGAGCCGGACGCCGCGCCGCCCTGACGCTCACGCTCATGCTCATGTCGCTCGGCTCGGCCCTCGTGGGGCTGACGCCGACTTATGCGCAGATTGGCCTGACGGCCCCGGTCATTCTCGTCGTTGCGCGACTCATCCAGGGCTTCTCCTGCGGCGGCGAGGTCGGCCCGGCGACGGCATACCTGCTCGAATCAGCGCCCATCGAGAAGCGGGCCGCCATTACGGCGTGGCAAGGCCACAGCCAGCAGCTCGCGATCTTCATGGGCAGCCTCGTGGGGGTCGTTCTCGCGGCAACCCTGTCGAAGGAGCAGTTATATGACTGGGGTTGGCGGGTGCCCTTTGTCCTGGGAGTGTTCATCGCGCCGGTCGCCCTGTACATCCGCCGCCAGCTCCCGGAAACGATCGCACGGCACGAGACGCATCGGTCGGGCGCGGCGGTGCTCGCCGATCTCATGCAGCATCATTCGCGCGCCGTCATCCTGGGCGTCCTCATCATCTGCGGCGGAACCGTCTCGACCTACGTATTCAACTACATGACCACGTACGCGATCACCACGCTCCATCTGTCCCCGACGGTCGGCACCGCGTTGGCGATGACCGGGAGCCTCGCCGCGATTGCGGGATTTGCCGTCGGAGCCTGGGCGGATCGATTCGGACGCAAGCCGATGCTCATCGGGTCGCGTGTGATCTTCGTGCTCGTCATCTACCCGGTGTACCTCGTCATCACCTCGCCAACCGCCTCTGCCGCCGTGATCCTCGCCCTCAACATGTTGTTGAATTTCATCTTCTCGACTGGGATGGGGGCGTCCTACGCGTTCCTGACGGAGGCATTTCCGAAGTCCGTCCGGTCGAGCGGACTTGGCATTCTCTACGCCCTGGGAGTGATGATATTCGGCGGTACGACCCAGTTCGCCGTGGCGTGGCTCATCGACTGGACAAAGGATCCGATGATTCCGGCCTGGTATCAGATGGCGGCGAACATCGTCGCGATCATCGGGATCATGCTGCTGATGCCACACGCGGAAGTGCTGCGTGAACGGGCTGCTCATGTGACTGCCAAGGCCTGAGCGGTGCTATTCATGTCGATGCCCGCTGCAGGCAAACTCCCGTCGCATATCAGGGGGACAACTCTGCTTGCCCAGATCGAGGCTGGCACCGCGCCAACGGTGCTCGATGTCCGGTCTCAGCGGGAGTTCGCGGATGGACACGTTCCAGGAGCGCGGCATATCCCGTTCTGGGCCTTGCCGACTCGCATGTCGCAGATTTCGACGTCGCTGGCAGATCCGCTAGTGGTGTATTGCGGCCACGGACCACGCGCATACGTTGCCGGAGCCTTCCTTCGTGCGTCTGGATTTCGGCGAGTCATGTACCTCAAGGGCCACTTCTTGAAGTGGAGGCAGGCGGGCCTTCGTCAGGAAGTCGGTTCCGGTTCGCGCTGAGACAAATAGGAACGCGTCGCACTCGCGGCTCCGCCCACATGGAGCGAGGTTGACGGGCGAGAGGGAGGCGGAGAATCTACCGGTGGAATGGCTGAAGCTCCTCGCCGCGCACC
>Ga0070699_100003818_pt1 | contig 13313 bp, 15 predicted proteins | sample KBSK1503metaG_FD_65473 | JGI IMG/M metagenome (GOLD analysis project Ga0070699, IMG submission 65473) | Corn, switchgrass and miscanthus rhizosphere microbial communities from Kellogg Biological Station, Michigan, USA - KBS K1-50-3 metaG | ecosystem: Host-associated > Plants > Roots >...
TGAACCTGACCGTCCACGGGGCGCGGATCTCGATGACGATCGGCTTCCTCGCGACGATCATCACGATCCTGTTCGGCGCCGCGATCGGGATCCTCGCCGGCTACCTCGGCGGGACCGTCGACGGAATGCTCATGCGGCTGACCGACTTCTTCCTCGTCCTGCCCACGTTCGTCCTGGCGATCATCCTCGCGCCGATCATCCTGGAGCTGATCGGCACCGACGCGGAGATCCTCGGGATCAAGGCGACGCTCATCGTGATCGTGATCGTGATCGGCATCACGTCGTGGGCAACGACCGCCCGGATCATCCGGAGCCAGGTCCTGTCGGTGAAGGAGCGGATGTTCGTCGACCGGGCCCGGGTCATCGGCACCGGCTCGGGCCGGATCATGCGCCGCCACATCTTCCCGAACGTGGTGAACCTGATCGTCGCCCAGACCGTGCTGACCTTCGCGACGGCGGTGTTCACGGAGACGACGCTGTCGTTCATCGGACTCGGCGACCCGTTCCAGCCGTCGTGGGGCGAGATCCTCAACTCGGCCCAGGCGACCGGCGCCCCGGGCCTCGGCGCGTGGTGGTACATCCTGCCGCCCGCACTGTGCGTCGTGCTCGTGGTCCTGGCCTTCACTCTGGTCGGGAACGCCCTCGACGACATCCTCAACCCGAAGTCTTCGCAGCGCCGGTGAGCATCGACCCGCGCGACCTCGCTGCCTCGCGCGACGCGTCGATCGCCGATGCGGCCCGCGCCGATGACCTGGCAGCAGCCGCCGGCGAACCGGGCGACTCCGGCGAGAACGGCGCCAGTGCGGATACGGCCCGTCGTACGGCGGCCGTCGCGGCGGCCATGGCGATCCGGGGACGGCGCAAGTGGGCGCCGCCGAAACAGGCGAAACCGGGTGCGCCACTCCTCGAGGTCCGGGACCTCAAGACATGGTTCAGCCTCGAGAGCGGGACCGTCCATGCGGTCGACGGGGTCAGCTTCCGGCTCGACTACGGCGAGGCCCTCGGGATCGTCGGCGAGTCGGGCTGCGGCAAGACCACGACCGCCCTGTCGATCGTCCGCATCCTGCCGCGCAACGGTCGGATCGCCGGCGGCGAGGTCAACCTGATGGGCATCGACCTCGTGAAGAAGAGCGAGAACCAGCTCCGGCGGTATCGCTGGCGCGAGGTCTCGATCGTGTTCCAGGGTGCGATGAACGCGCTCAATCCGGTCCGTCGCGTCGTCGACCAGATCGCCGAACCGATCGAGCAGCGGCTCGGCGAGTCGAAGGCGACCTCCCGCGCCCGTGCGCGGGAGCTCCTGGAGCTGGTGGGCATCCCTCGCCAGCGCGGCGCCGCGTACCCGCACGAGCTGTCCGGCGGGATGCGCCAGCGGGCGATGATCGCGATGGCGCTGGCCTGCGATCCGGCGATCGTCATCGGCGATGAGCCCACCACGGCCCTCGACGTCATGGTCCAGGCCCAGATCCTGGAGCTGCTCGAGGACCTCCGCCACAAGCTCGGCCTGTCGCTGATCCTGATCACCCACGACCTGTCGGTCGTCGCGGAGACCTGCGACCGGGTGCTGATCATGTACGCCGGGCGGGTCGCCGAGGAGGGGCCCGTCGGCGAGGTCTTCCGCCGGCCGCGGCATCCCTACACCCAGAAGCTGCTGGCGGCCTTCCCGAACATCCGCGCCGACCGGCGGACGCTCGACGTCATCCCGGGCTCGCCGCCGGACCTCCGGACTCCGCCACCCGGCTGCCGGTTCGCGCCGAGGTGCCCATTCGCGATGGCCGTCTGCCACGACGTCGTGCCGCCCGAGGTGACGTTCGGCAGCGTCCGGGTCGCCTGCCACCTTTACCCGCCGGGCAGCGACGGGCACCAGGTCACGACGGCGCCGCCGAACGCGATCGGGCCGAGCGTCCCGCTCGTCGAGGCGCCGCCCGACCTGCCGCCGATCGAGGTGCCGCCGGCATGAGCGATACGGATCGGGCCGGCCGGACCGAGTCGGGCGCGGCCGGCCGGGACCTGTACCGCATCGAGGGCCTGGAGGTGCATTTCACGATCCGCGGCGGCCTGTTCGACACCATCCTGCGGCGGCAGACCGGCGTGGTCCGGGCGGTCGACGGGATCGACCTGACGCTGCGGCGCGGCGAGGTCCTGGCCCTCGTCGGGGAGTCCGGCAGCGGCAAGACCACGACCGGCCGGGTCATCGTCAAGCTGACCCAGCAGACCGCCGGAAGACTGACGTTCGACGGCCACGACGTGTCGACCCTGTGGGGGACCTCGGCGCTGCGCGACTACCGCCGCCGGATCCAGCTCATCTTCCAGGACCCGTACGAGACGCTGAACCCGAAGCACACCATCCACGACTTCGTCATGGAGCCGCTCGTCGTCAACGGCATCGGCGCGGCGAGCGAGCGGGAGCAGCGGGTGCTCGAGGCGCTCGAGGCCGCGGGCCTCCGGCCCGCGGCCGACTTCGCCTTTCGCTACCCCCACGAGCTGTCCGGCGGCCAGCGCCAGCGGGTCGTGATCGCCGGTGCGCTCGTCATGAACCCTGAGCTGATCGTCGCCGACGAGCCCGTGTCGATGCTCGACGTGTCGATCCGGACCGAGCTGCTCCGGCTCATGCTCGACCTGCGGGCCGAGCGCGGCCTGACCTACCTGTTCATCACCCACGACCTGTCGCTCGCCTGGGTGATCGCCGACCGAATCGCGGTGATGTACCTCGGGAAGATCATGGAGATCGGTCCGGCCGAGCGAGTGATCCGGTCGCCGCACAACCCGTACACCCAGGCCCTCGTGTCCGTCGCGCCGTCGCCGGACCCCCCGACGGCAGGGGAGCGGGCTCGGCGCACGATCCTCGTCGGCGAGACGCCGGACGCGGCCCACGTCCCGACCGGCTGCCGGTTCCACCCGCGCTGTCCCTACGCGTTCGATCGGTGTCGCGTCGAGGAACCGCCGCTGTTCGACATCGGCGACGGTCAGCAGGCGGCGTGCTGGCTCGTCGAAGGCGGGCGGGAGCTGCCCGTGGTCCAGGTCCGCACGACCGACCAGGGAACGGTCGTCCCCGGCTCGGCGACGCCCGCTGGCGCGACGACCTGATGGGCTTCGACCCGACCGACGTCACCGAGACGGCCGGGCTCGCGCCGTTGACCCCGGCCGAGGTCGCGGTGTTCCTGGCTGCGGCTCGCGACCACGTCATCCGGGAGCTGACCGCGCTCGGCGACGAGCTCGGCGGCTGGAAGCCGACGCCGAACGAGTGGTCGGCGAACGAGTGCGTCGGCCACCTGATCGAGGCCGAGCGGCGGGGCTTCGCGGGCCGGATCCGCCGGATCCTGGCCGAGGATGGGGTCGCCGAGCCGGACTGGGATCAGGCCGGGGTCGCCGCCGCGCGCCGCGACTGGGAGCGACCCGTCGCGTCGATCATCGAGGAGTTCCGGGCCGTTCGGGACGAGGGCATCGAGCTGGTGGTCGGCCTCGGCACGGACGATGTCGGACGCATGGCAGTCCACTCGCAGGTCGGCCGCCTGACGATCTCGAACCTGCTCAACGAGTGGGTGTTCCATGACCGGAACCACATCCGCCAGCTGCTCGCGAACACGCAGGCGCGGGCGTGGCCCGTGATGGGCAACTCGCGAAGGTTCACCGAGCTGGAACGCTGAGGCGGCGCCTCAGTCGAGGCGGTGCTCCTCGTCCTGGTCGAGGCCGTTCTTGCGCGCATACTCGCGCGCCAGCTCCTCCTGCCTGCGCCGGTTCGCTTCCTTCCGGGCGAGGCAGTGCGGGCACTCGGCGCACGTTTCGGGCTCGAGTGACGCCCGCAGGTCATAGATGGTCAGGATCATCGCCACGGCGATGGCGATGAGGCCGGCGCTCTGGAGCACCGATCCATCCATCGGCCGACGATGCGCCGGCCGACGTTCCGATCGCGACGTCGACCGCCCGGGACGGATTGCGCCGGCGTGGCGACGGCCTTGCGGCCGCGCCCCACGGCCACCTCGATGTCTGCCGTCGGGTGATCAGTCCGCGGACGTCTCCTCGAGGGCACGGTAGACCGCCCAGCCGATTGCCGCGCCGATCAACGGCCCGGCGATCCAGACGACGATGTTCCCATCGAGCGTCCCGCCGACGAGCGCGGGAGCCAGGGATCGGGCCGGGTTGACGGATGCGCCACTGAACGGGATCCCGGCGAAATGGATCGCCATCAACGTCAGCGGGATCGTGAACGCGGCCTGCCCGGGCGCGCGCTTGGTCACCGTCAGGATGACGAGCAGGAAGACCGCGGTGAGAAGCGTTTCGACCACCACGGCCTGGAGCATCCGCCCGTCCGGGAACGCGCTGGCGGTCCCTTGCACGGCCGCCTGGCTGGCGACGAACAGCAGCACGGCCGACCCGGCGATCGCGCCGATCACCTGGGCGACCATGTAGCCGAGGGCGTTGATCGGGTCGATCCGTCTGTCGAGAAGTGCGCCCAGCGTCACGGCCGGGTTGAAGTGGCCGCCCGACACGTGACCGACCGCCTGGATGGCCGCAAGCAACCCGAGCCCGAACCCGAACGGCGCCACGAGGAGCGGCGAGACGTTCATCGCACTCGCCGCTGCGATCGACAAGGACCCGACCGAGACGAGGATGAAGGTGCCGACCAACTCGGCGCCGTACTTCCGCGCGTCCATTCAACCCTCCGCTCCACGGTCGGACCGACCGCCGTCGGCAGTATCGCAACTCCGCGGCGGCCCGCGGCGACCGCGGGGCGATGGGATGGATGGACGGAGATCAGGCCGCGACGGCGAGCGGCTCGGGATCCGGGGCGATCTCGACCGTGATCCGGCAGTCCGGGCAGTCCACGTTCGTCGCCTCGAGCCCGTCCAGGGCCAGCTCCGCGTCACACCAGGTGCATTCGATGGTGATCATGCGCGGCACGATGCGCGCCGTCCGTGACAGCTAGCGTGTCACGACGGTCCGCGGTACCGGAAGCAGCCGGGCAAATGATCGTCGACGAGACCGACGCTCTGCATGAACGCGTACACGATCGTCGAGCCGACGAACCGGCAGCCGCGTCGCCGAAGATCCGCCGCCAACGCATCGGACACCGGGGTCGAGGCGGGGATCTCGCCGGGCTCGGTTCCCGGGTCGAGCGGCGATGGCGGCCCCGGGACCATGCCCAGGAGGTAGGCGTCGACCGAGCCGTACTCGGTCGCAATCGCCAGCCAAACTCCCGCGTTGCCGATGGTGGCGTCGATCTTCGCCCGGTTCCGGACGATCGAGGCATCGGCCAACAGGCGCTCGACGTCGGCGAGGCCGAACGACGCGACCACGGCCGGATCGAACCCGCGGAACGCGACTCGGAAGCCGTCGCGCTTGCGCAGGATCGTCGACCACGACAGGCCGGCCTGGAACGACTCGAGGGCCAGGCGCTCGAACAGCTCGACGTCGTCGTGGCAGGGCGTGCCCCACTCCTCGTCGTGGTAGCGGACCACCAACGGATCCGGGGCGGTCGTGCTGGCACCCGACCACCAGCACCGAGGGAGGTCCGGATCGAAGCCCGTCGACGTCACGACGGCGACGATACCCGCCCGCGATGTCGCGCCGCTCAGGGAATCGGGGCGGTTCCGAACAGCGTGTTCCGCATCGGCGGATCGGTCGCCGGCCGCCCGCCGTTGAACGCGTCGACGAACACGGCCCCGGACACCGTCTTCGTCCCGAGGCTGCCCGTCAGGACGACCCGGATCAGGCGGCCGGACACGCCGCGGTCCGAGAGGTCGAGCCCGGTCAGCGTCCCGACGTTCGTCCGTGGGTCCTCCCCCAGGATCGACGACAGCTCGGCTCGCGTGTAGGTCGCCGTGCTCCACGTGGCGTAGCGCGAGGCCGCGTCGTACGACGTGCCGTCCGGGGCGCGGTCGCTCGAACCGCGCAGGTACGAGACCGCACCGGCCACGATCGAACCGGTCGAGCTCACGAAGACGTTCTCGTTGTTCTCCGTCCACCCGCCGTCGGCCGAGTGGTACAGCGCGTTCACGAGCCTGGTCCCGCTCAGGAGCACCGTGCCGGCAGTCGCCGAGATCGCGGAGTTCGTCGCCGACGCCTCCGCCCGCCGTCCGCGATAGACCTGGGAGCGGGTGTCGTCGTACAGGTCGTACGTGCCCGTCGACGGATGGATCCGATCGAGGGCGTAGGACCGAGCCGCGATCGCCTGGGCCTTCAGGGCCTCGACGGGCCAGCTCGAGGGCATCTCGGCCGGGACGACGCCGCGCAGGTACAGGTCGACGCCGACGTGGTTGATCACCATCGCGGTCGTCGTCAGGCGGATCCGGAGGTACCCGCGGTACAGGTTGGACGTCGAGGCCTTGGAGCTGAGCTCGAGGGCGGTGGACGTGCTGGCGGGTCGGGCGATGACCGCCGTGCTCACCGTGGCGGTCGCGACGACCGAGCCGGTCGGGGAGATGACCGTGAGGCTCCACGTCGTGGCTCCCGGCGCGGTCGGGGCGAGCGTCAGCCGGGCGTCCTTCGGGAACGTCCCGGCGGTCCCGTCGATCGTCCAGGCTCCGCCGCGGCCGGTGATCGTCGCGGGCTTCGCAGCGGTCGCCACAAAGCCGCTCATCAGCAGGACGCGGACGATCGTCGCTGGATTGCGCTGACCAAGAACCGTGCCCGCGTAGTAATGGGCGAGGATCGCCGGCGCCAGCTGGCCGGCGATGGCTCGGCCCCGCGCGCCGTATTGCGACATGCCGACACCGTGGCCATAGCCGCGACCGTAGAAGGTCAGATCGCCGCGCGGGGCTGGCGCCCAGACCGCGACCGCCGGACGGGCGGGGGCGATCCCGACCGCCAGCAGCGCGAGGGCGAGGGCGGCCGCGAGACGAACGGCGAGCGGACGGGCGCGACGGCGGTACGAGACCATGGCCAGGGGTGGTTCCTCAGCGGGCCGGTCCACCTTGGGCGGTGCGGTCGCGCACCGACATGGCTCGACCGGGCCAGCGGTCTCATCCGATCGGGTCAGGGGTCTCGGCGTCCCGGTTGCCGGATACCCTGTCGCGATGGCACTCCGATTCTATGTCGCCCATGGCGCCAGCGGGTCGGCGGCCAGCATGGCCGGTCACGTCCGCGGGCTCGTGGCCCGCGGTGTCGACGCCCTGGCGATCGACCTACCCGTCAAGGCGGCGGAGGCCGCCGTGCCGGTCTTCCGCTCGATCGTCCCCGACGGTCCGGCCGCACGAGGCGGGGGCGGACGGTCGATCGCGGTGGGCGGTCAGTCGTACGGCGGCCGCGTCGCCAGCCTCGCCGCTGCGCTGCCGGAGACGGCGTACGCGGCGCTCGTGCTGTTCAGCTACCCGCTCCACCCTCCGGGATCACCCGCGAAAGCGGACGAGCGGACGAGCCACTGGCCTGCCATCTCCTGCCCGGTCCTGCTCCTGTCGGGCGAGCGGGACCCGTTTGCCCGTCTCGACCTCCTCCGGGCACGAGTCCCGCTCCTCGGCGACGCCGAGCTCGTGACTTACCCGGGTCTCGGTCATACCCTGCGACCCGTCCTCGAGGACGCCCTGGACCGCGCCGCGGCGTTCCTGCTGGCTCACGCCTAACGCATTCCGCGCGGCGTCGTTTCACGTTGGGTATGGACAGGGCCCGTATCCTGAGGCCCTATCCCAGGTAGACCGAGGTGGACAGGAGGCCGCCCCGGTCGAAGACCCCCGGCTGCCGACGGCAAGAGCCTCGCGTGGCGCAGCGAAACCAGGCGCCCGCCTCTCCGCCGCCCCGGTCGGCGCGCCCCGATCGCCGGCACGCTCACCGTGCCGTCCCGGTAGGAAGGAGCACCATTGCCAGATTCCTCCGGCCGCCGTCGTGCGGTCCCTGTGGCAGTCCTGACGGCCGCCCTGCTCGTCGCGCTGGTTCCCGCCGTCACCCGGTCGGCGACGCCACCCGTCGGCCTCGAACCGTTCCTGTACGCGCTCGGCGAGGTCGAATCCGGCGGCAACTACTACGCCCGGAACGCGACGAGCGGCGCGTATGGCAAGTACCAGATCATGCCGCGCAGCTGGGCGGGCTGGGCACTGCTCTACCTCGGCAGCTCGACCGCTCCTCAGACGCCGCAGAACCAGGAGATCGTCGCTCACCGCAAGGTCACGGCGCTGTACTACTGGCTCGATTCCTGGCCGGTCGTCGCCCATTGGTGGCTGACCGGCTCGTCGGAGCGGAACCCGGCGCTCTGGTCGTCGTTCTCGCGGACCTACGTGAACCGGGTCATGACGGTCATGCGGTCGGTCGGTGGATCGGTCGACGCCGTGGTCAGCACGACGTCGTCCACGGTCGCACCCAGCTGGATCGACGCGACGGACATGCGGATCGGCGAGACCAGCGCGGCGATCCATTACCAGTCGACGTGGCTGACGGCGCGCCACTCGGGCTACTCGAACCACCAGGTCAAGTACTCGACGAGGAGGGGCGCCTCGGCGACTCTGACGTTCACTGGCACGGGCATCGCCTGGGTCGGTCCGGTCGGCCCGACCCGCGGGACCGCCCGGATCTACCTCGACGGGACGTACCTCAAGACAGTCGACCTGAGGCGCTCCACGTTCAGCGCCCGGAGAGTGCTGTTCTCGAGACCGTTCGCGACGGCCGGTCAGCACACCCTCCGCATCGTGGTCACGAGCAGCGGCCGGCCGGTGGCCATTGACGAGCTGATCGTCGGGACCTGAACCACCCTTCGCCCCCAGGCACGGGGCGCCCGCTCCGGTTCGCCGGGGCGGGCGCCTCTTCGTGCCCGGACGAAGGTCAGCGCGCGGCGGTCACCTCGATCTCGATCTGGGCCCCGACCGCGAGCCGGGCGACGCCGACAGTGGCCCGTGTCGGAGGATCGGCGGAGAAATACTCGCGGTAGACCGCGTTCATCGCCGCGAAGTCGTCGAAGTCGACCAGGTAGACGGTGCACCTGACGACGTCGGAGTAGTCGAGCCCGACGGCCCTCAGCAGGCGCCCGACGTTGTCGAGCGCCGCCCGGGTCTCCGCCTCGATCCCGCCCGGGACCGGGCCGTTCGAACCCGGCGCATCGCCGATCTGGCCGGCCAGGAAGACGAGCCCGTTGGCCTCGATCACCTTGGAGAACGGCAGGGCGCTCGCGGGCTCGCCGGGCAGGGCCGGGACGGTTCTGGGCATGGATCGGCTCCTCATGACGGTTCCCTTGCGGCGAGTCTATCGGTCCTGGGCCGCGCCTCGTCGTGTAGCGTTCGGCGGGATGGATGCCCTGGCCACGACCGCGCTGACGAAGCGCTACGGACATCACGAGCTGCCGGTCCAGCGGCTGGCCCGCCGTCTCGGCCGGCAGCCATCCGGTGACGTCCTGGCCCTCGACGACCTGTCGATCTCGGTGACCGAGGGCGAGATCTTCGGCTTCCTGGGGCCGAACGGCGCCGGCAAGTCGACGATGATCCGGCTCCTCCTCGGCTATCTCCATCCGACGGCGGGGTCCGCGAGCGTCCTCGGTCGCGACATCGTCCGGGACAGCGTCGAGATCCGGCGACGGGTGGGCTACCTGCCGGGCGGGATCGCCCTATACGACTCGCTGACCGGCGAACGACTGCTCGACTACCTCGGCGAGCTGACCGGGCGACCTCCGACGCGCCGCGCTGAACTGCTCGACCGGCTGGAGATGTCGGCGCGGACGCTGCGGCGGCCCGTCCGCGACTATTCGCGGGGGATGCGCCAGAAGATGGGGATCATTCAGGCGCTCCAGCACGATCCCGAGCTCGCCATCCTCGACGAGCCGACGGAGGGCCTCGATCCGCTGATGCAGCGAGCGTTCTACGACATCCTCGACGACCTCCGCGAGGCGGGCCGGACGATCTTCTTCTCGTCCCACGTCCTGTCCGAGGTCGAGCGAGTCTGCGACCGCGTGGCGATCGTGCGCCGCGGGCGGCTCGTGGCGCTGCAGGACGTTGCGAGCCTGCTCGAGCGCCGGAAGCGGAACGTCGAGCTCCGCGCCGCCGATGGCGACCTGCCCGCGCTCGAGGGCGTGCCGGGCGTCAGCGCCATCGCCCGGACCGCGGACGGCCGGCTGACATGCCAGCTCGAGGGCGACGTCGGCCCGTTCCTCGCCGCCCTCGCGGGGCATGCGATCGTCGACCTGACGATCGAGCCGGCCCATCTCGAGGAGGCCTTCCTCGAGCTGTACACGGACGCCGAGCCGGAGGACGGCGAGGCGAAGGCGGCGCAGACCGCCGCGACGGCCGCGCCATGAGCCGAGCTCTCTTCGGTCATCTCTGGCGCTCCCAGCGGACCAAGCTGCTCGTCGTGGCCGTCGCGATCGCCGCCTGGAGCGTGTTCCTGCCGATCATCTACAGCTCGTTCGGACAGCAGATCAAGCAGGTCGTGGATTCCGGGATCATCCCCAAGCAGCTGATGAACTTCGGCGGCGGCGATCCGTTCACGCTCGCCGGCTCGATCGCGCTCGGATACATCCACCCGATCGCGATCATCCTCGTCTCGATCTTCGCGATCGGGTTCTGCGTGTCGGCGGTGGCGGGCGAGCGGCAGCGGGGCACGCTCGAGGTCCTGCTCGCTCGGCCCGTCTCGCGACGGACCCTCTACATCACCGAGCTCGTCGCGGCCCTCCTGTTCATCGGTCTGGTGTTGCTCGCCGCGATCGCCGGCACCGTCATCGGCTCGGCCATCGCCGGCGTCAGCAGCGAGCTCGCGGTCGAGCGACTGCCGATCCTCTGGCTCAACGGGATGCTCCTCTGGGGCGCCTTCGCGACGATCGCCCTCGCGGCGTCGGTCTCGTTCGACCGGCTGACACCAGCCCTCGGAGTGACCCTCGCGATCGTCGTCGTGTCCTACTTCCTCGAGATCCTCGGCTCGCTCTGGTCGGACGCTCAGGGCCTGCAGGCCTACTCCCTGTTCCACTACCTGAAAGCTCGCGAGATCCTCAGCGGCACGATCGATCCGTTCGGCTTCGCCGTCCTCGCGGCCGTCGCGGTCCTCGCGATCGGCTGGGCGCTCGTCGAGTTCCCCAGGCGCGACCTGGCCGCCCCGAGCTGAGGTTCAGAGGACACGCCCTGCGGCTTCGACCGCCCTCTCGCACCACCAGGCGAGGTCGTCCGCGGCGGAGACTCCCGACGCGAGGGTGATCCCGGCCTCTGCGTCATACCCCTTGCGCCAGCCTCGGAGCAGGAGCCCGACGAGGACTGCGAGGTCGTTCTCGCGCGATCCGTGCCGTTCCCTCAGAGCCCAATAGCGCTCGAGGACGCGGTCGGGCGGGATCGGCAGGGCGTTCACGTTCGAGACGAGGAACCAGCCGAGCTCGACCGCCACCGGCGCGACCATGACCATCTGCCAGTCGACGATCTCGATCGCGCCGTCCTGGGCGATCCCGACGTTCGCGAGCTTCAGGTCGCCGTGGAGGAGCGTCGACGGTTGTACCGCGAGAGCATCGAGCAGTGGCTGGGGGTCGTCCGCGAGATCGGCGATGACCGACTTCGCATCTGCTGTGGCGTGCCGATCCCAGGCGTCCCAGCCCGGCAGGATGCGCTCCGCGACCGCCTGCTGCGGCGAACCTGGTCGCCCGAATGACGGTCGCGAGATGAGCGTCAGTCGCTCGCGCCAGGGCGTCCAGTGACCGGCGTCGCGCGCAAGCGCGTCGCCCCATTGGTGGGCGTGGAGCCCGGCCAGCGCCGCCACGACGGCCTCCAGGTCATCAAGACCGATCACCGCGTTCCAGTCGAACAGGACGTCCGTGAGATCGGGCATGAGCACGGCCGACTCGCCCGTCTCCGGGTCGTGACCAGCGCCAACGGCCGGGTTCCGGACTGGCCACGAGAGCGCCGGACCGTGCTCGGCGAACCACGCCTCGCGGAGGATCGGGCCGTCATCGGTCGCCCGGGCGATCCAGTCGCGATCGAGGGAGTCTCGTTTCAGGACGAACCGCGAACCATCGCTACGCCGCAGGAGCGTCATCGTCGCCCCGGACCAGCCGTCGTTCGGAAACGGTTCCTCGGGGGCGTCCGACAAGTCGTAGCGGCGGAGCAGCTCCGCGATCGTCGGCAGGCGGTCTGGAGTCACCCCTCGTCGAGGTAGTGGACGACCGAGCCCGGGCAGTTCCGGCTGATCACGACGACGAGCGGCTCGCGGTCGGAGGCGTTCTCCTCGACGTGGACCTCGCCGGCGGGGATGTAGACGAAGTCGCCGGCGGCCGCCTCGAACTCCTCCTCCAGCCCTGACGGGCCGAAGGTATAGCGCGCCCGCCCGGACACGATCCAGATGCTCGTCTCGCACCCGCCGTGATGGTGGATGCGGGTCTTCGCCCCAGGGGCCGTCGTGACGACCGACGAGTAGAGCCCGGCCGCGCCGACGGTGTCGGAGCTGATCGCGATCGACCGCTCCATCTCTGCGGTCTGCCCGGTGGAGGTCGAACGGTCCTGTGGACGGACGCGGGTTGCCATCGGCGACGGATCAGACCACGGCCGGATCCGGCGCCCACGACACGCGCCAGACCCGCCAGAGCGCGGCCGGGTCGGACAGCGGGTCGCCGTGGACGAGGACGAAGTCGGCCGGACCGCCATCCCGCAGGACGCCGGCATCCGGCTCGCCAAGGAGCTCGCCGCCGCGCCACGTCGCGGCACCGAGCGCCTCCCACGGCTGCAGCCCGGCTCCGACGAGGGCCTCCACTTCCCAGGCGAGCTGGTTCGCGCGCAGGGACCCGCCACCGAAATCCGTTCCGGTCGCGATCCGCACCCCGGCGCGATGGGCGGCGGCCACCGACGCCTCGGCCTTCTCCCGCCGCGCAGCGATCGTCGCCTTGCCCTCGGCGGTGGTGAACCGCTCGATCGCCGTCGTCGTAGCGAAGGTGGCCCACGACCTCGGCACGGCAAGGGTCGAGACGAGGAAGGTCCCGCGACGCGCCATCTCGGCCGCCAGGTCGTCGTCTAGCTCGAAGCCGTGCTCGATCGCGTCGACGCCGCCGGCGACGCCCTTGCGGGCGCCGTCGATCCGTCCGGAGTGGGCGGTGACGCGTCCACCCCGGGCGTGGACCGCCTCGACGACCCGGGCGATCTCGTCGGACGACCAGGGGCAGACGGCGGGATCGGAGCCATCGAGGTAGAGCTTGATCAGGTCGGCGCCGTCGTCGATCTGGCCGAGGCCGGCGGCCACCAGCTCGTCGGCGTCGGCGACCTCGATCCCACCGGCGCCCAGGGCACCGAGCCCGCCGATCCACGACCCCGCGGCGCGAATGTGGGGCCAGCCCGCCCGGCCTCGCGCCCGGTCGCGGACGCCGAGGCTGAGCGCACGCTCCCGTCCATCGACGGGGTCGACCGCCGTGGCCGCCCCGACGTCCCTTGCCCAGCGGA
>Ga0070699_100003820_pt1 | contig 13306 bp, 10 predicted proteins | sample KBSK1503metaG_FD_65473 | JGI IMG/M metagenome (GOLD analysis project Ga0070699, IMG submission 65473) | Corn, switchgrass and miscanthus rhizosphere microbial communities from Kellogg Biological Station, Michigan, USA - KBS K1-50-3 metaG | ecosystem: Host-associated > Plants > Roots >...
TGGCTCAGGGCTGGCAATCTCGCACTCAGCCGCTCAGCGAACGCCGAAGCCGTGAAACATCTTAGGCAAGGGATAGAGCTGACGCGATCCCTAGCTCCGTCGCCCGAACGCGTTCGCAAAGAACTGGATTTCTACCTGGCCCTCGGGCCGGCGATGGCGGCAACCGAAGGGGACGCTGCGCCCGAAACCTTGCGGGTCTTCTCGCACGCCCGTGAACTGCTCGGTGATGGTGGCACTCTGACGGAACAGATGACGGTCCTCTGGGGTGCCTACTTGGCTCACAGCATGCGGGCGGAGCATACGGCCGCGTGCGATGTAGCACATCAGTGCCTGGCGCTAGCCGCACATCATGAGCACCCCGGGATGTCAGCGCTGGCTAACCGGTTCATGGGCCAGACGTTACATTTTATGGGCGCTTTCGTTGAGGCGCGCGTTCACCTGGAGCGTACCCTCGACCTCTGCGCTGCCAATCAGGAGACGATTGCGGCTTATCGCCGTTTCGGCACTGACGACCGAGTTAATGCATTGTCATTTCTCGCCTCGACACTCCTGCTCCTCGGCTATCCGGAGCAGTCCGCTACAGCGGTGGGACAAGCTGTGTCTCGTGCACAAGCGATGGGACTCGCGTATTCGACCGCCTTAGCTTTGAGCCACGTGGCGATCCTCGGCACCATTGGTTGTGATCCGCAACGGGCCGCAGCCTACGCTGATGAAGCGATAGCCCTCAGCGTCGAGCACGGGCTTGCGAGTCCCGATCACAGGGCACGTTTCTTTCGGGGGGCGCTGCTCGCCCAAAGCGGCGATCCCCAACTCGGGATCGAACTGATGCGCAACGCTATGGCGGCGGCCGAGGGCAGCGCTGAACGGAACCGCCGCACGTTGTATCTTGGCCATCTCGCATCTGCTCACGCGAGCCTCGGCCAGCCTACGGTTGGCCTCGATTTGCTCGACGACGCAGTTCGAACAGCGGAAGTAACAAGCGAAAAGCTTTTTGAAGCTGAACTGCATCGTCTGCGGGGCGAGATCCTCTTGACGCTGGGCAGGAGAGCTGAGGCCGAGGCTGGACTGCGGCGGGCGCTGACGATTGCTCAGCAACAGCAGGCCCGTTGGTGGGAGCTGCGCGCCGCAACCACCCTCGCCAAGCATTGGCACGACGAGGGCAAATCCCTGGAAGCCTATTCCCTCCTGCAACCGATTTATGGGTGGTTCGTCGAGGGTTTCGACACAACACCTTTGAAAAATGCCAAAGCACTCCTCGGCGAGCTGAGGGACCTGTCAGACACGCAAACTCAAGCACGCAGGGGGTAAACTATGGAAGCGCCTTCACACTCGATGGTCGAGAGGACTTCATCCCACCAGCTTTCCTCGATCGTGATTTGATGGTCCGTTTGTGGGCAGTCTCGCCCCGCGCCTGATTTCTGCTGCACCTCGCCGTCTTTCCGCTACGCGGATCATGATATTGCCCGTTACTGTCGCCACCAACCTTCGTCGGCGAGATCAGCAGTACCTTGCCAACCCAATCGCGAAGGACTTACGATTTTGTGTCAGGAAAGTTCCGAGCGCTGGTAGTCCCGGAACGACCGTTGACGAAACCGGGAGGAGCACGATGCCAAAGGAAAGCAAATCAGGCCATTTATCCCGGCGATCATTTGCCGTAGCTGGAACAGCAGCAACAATAGGCAGCATGGGGGGCTTACGCTCAGTACTCGCAGCTTCCGACATACGCACTATCAACTTTCGCGTTGTCGGTACGGACGAGCCGACTTTGATCCTCGTCCATGGATTTGCGTGTACCCTTGAAGATTGGGATGCGCAAGTGCGGGGGCTATCACCGCGCTTCCGCTGTGCTGCGCTCGACCTTCCCGGTCATGGGGGTTCAGCTATGCCTGCAACGGTCTCCATCGCAACGATGGCGGAGGCCGTCAATACCGTGAAAGACCAGATTGGTAGCCGCAGGGCAATCTTGATCGGTCACAGCATGGGTTGCCGTGTTATTATGGAAGCTTTTCAACAATCTCCGATCAATATTGTGGGACTGGTATTCGTCGACGGGAGCTTTGTAGGGGGCGGCGATCCGGTTGCTGCCATCAAGAAGGCTAAGGATGCCGTCGACCGCGTTGGAATCGACGCGTTCACACAGCGATTATTCAACGACATGTTCTTAGAAGGTAGCGACGTCAAGCTTCGAGAGCGGCTTGTTGCGCGTGCTCAGGGCGTCAATGCAGGCTTTCGTGAGGAATTGTTTCTCGACCTTGTTCGCTGGGACCAATATAACGCAAAAGATGTGCTGAAGCGCATCACGATTCCCGCGCTTGTGTTGCAATCAACCTTTCTTGATGCCGATCTCAAACGGGCCCCGATACGAGCGGGAATGACCACTCCCTGGATGGATCTGGTGGCAAGTTTGGTGCAGAAATCCGAGGCGAAGATCATTCCTGGTGCTGAACATTTTGCAATGATCGAGGCGGCACCAGCCGTCAATCATGAAATCCAGACCTTCGCCACACACTTAGCATCTTAAGGTGTCCGCGCCGCGAGCGGCCACGCGGCCGCCGCGCCGCCGAGTACGGCCAGCAATTCCCGCCGTCCAATCGTGAGTGTCATGTGCCCCCTCCCACGCGAGGGTGCCTAATCAAAACGATACCATACCGCGAGCATGCAGTCTTCCGATGGCGGCGTATGTATAGGGTGATCGGCGGCACCTTCAATTCTTGCCTGCGATTTCTACAGAGGGGCGAACCTTGGAAAAGGAGGCCAAACTATGAGTCGTTTGCAATGTTGGTGCCGCATCGTGGCACTGATGATCGCGCCCCTCATTCCGCACGCGCCGGCGCGCGCGGCCGATGAGCCGGACCTGATCTTCAAGCGCTCGACCGTGTTCAAGTGGCTCAGCCCGAACGACAAGCTCGCCACCTACGGCCTCGACGACCCAGAGGTGGAGGGCGTCGCGTGCCACTTCACGGTGCCAGAGAAGGGTGGCTTCAAGGGTTGGATTGGCGTCGCCGAGGAAGTGTCGGACATATCGCTTGCTTGCCGTCAGATTGGTCCGATCCGCATCAAGGCCAAGTTCGAGCAGGGCGAGGACGTATTCCGCAAGCGCCGTTCGCTGTTTTTCAAGAAGATGCAGATCGTGCGCGGCTGCGACGTCAAGCGCAACGTGCTGGTCTACATGGTGTATTCCGACCGCCTCATCGAAGGCTCACCGAAGAACTCGACCTCCACGGTGCCGATCATGCCGTGGGGCGCGAGCGACCAGGTCCAGCGCTGCGTCGACTTCGTCGAGAACTAGCTAAGGTATTCGGGACTCGAGAAGTACTTCATCGTGCAGTGAACGTGTGGGCGTGCCTCGACCCATAAGACTTCAATCGTTCCCTCAAATCCGGCGCCTCGTTTTGTCGACCGGGCCTGTCCACTGTGGGTTGGGTCTAAGACACGTACGCCTCGCGCCACCGCAAGTTTCAGCAGAATTGCCCTTGAAGTGATGTCACGCTTAGGCATCAGGGCCGCCATGCTTCTTCGTCTTAGTCAAGAACTGCGGCGTGCCGCTTCCGACGGAGACAGTTAAAGCAAAGGGGCGTCGCTGAATTCGACTATGATTTGCAGGCTGTCTAGGAACGCTCGCGGAAGGCGCCATCCGGCAACGCAGAACAATATTAGAGAGACAATTAGTAGCGCATACATAGTCGCCGATGCCAGCGATCTCTTCTTTGTGTGACTCCGATCAAATTCCAAGGCTGCTATTCCCCACGCAACAGTAGGCACGCCCGCCCCGAGAACGAACATACGAACGGAAACAAATACCGAGTTGGTGACTTGTGCGAGAACCAAAGCGTCATCTTTGGAGATGGCAGCTGCAATCAGCGCCACGCAGGCAAGGAACCCCATAACGTTGAGAACTATCAGAGCCGTGATCAATCGGTGTCCCATAGGTGGCACTCCTTACAGAGCCGCGCCGCCGAGCAGCGTGATGAACTCGCGTCGCCTCATTCGATCACCTCGTCGGCCAGCGCGAGCAGCCGATCCGGCACTGACAGCCCGAGCGCTTTGGCGGTCTTGAGGTTGATCACCAGCTCGAATTTGGCTGACTGGATGACCGGCAGGTCGGCAGGTTTGGTGCCACTGAGAATTTTGCCGGCGTAGACACCCATCTGGCCATATGCCTCGGTGGTGTTCACCCCGTAGCTCATGAGGCCGCCGGCGGCGGCCAGCTCACGCCGAAAGTAAATGGTAGGCAGCGCATGGTGAGCGGATAGCCCGATTAAGTGTTCAGCCCTCGTTACAAAGAGTGGGCTGGCAGTGACGAGGAGCGCAGCGGCCCGCTGCTGAACGAGCATCGCGAAGGCGGCGTCGATGTCATGCTCGGTACTCGCGTTGAGAACGATCAGATGCTGCCCGACGGCGTGCGCTGCTGATTGTGTGTCGCTGGTTTGGGCTGCGGCCCAAGGATCGTTTGGGTTGACGAGCATGGCTATTACGTCCGCTTTGGGCACCAGCTCACGCAACAATCCAAGCTGCTTCGGTCCTAGCCCGCCCAACAACGTGGTCACCCCCGTGACGTTTCCGCCCGGCCGGTTGAGACTGTTGATAAGGCCAAAGCGGACGGGGTCTTCACCACCAGCGAACACGATAGGAATGCTCGCGGTCGCAGTCTTGGCCACGAGTGCAACATGCTCTCCGCCGCCCGTGACAATGACGGCTACTTGCCGGAGAACTAAATCTTCCGCTAACGCCGGGAGCCGATCGTACTGGCCGCCTGCCCAACGAAATTCGATTACGACGTTCTTGTCCACGACGTAACCGGTTTCATTCAGGCCCCGACGGAAAGCAGCTAGCATAGGTCCGTCGCTCTCGGCTGACCTCGCGCTCAAGTAGCCGATCACCGGCATCGCCGCCTGCTGCGCGCGCGCCGCGAGCGGCCACGCAGCCGCCGCGCCGCCGAGCAGGGTGATGAACTCGCGGCGCCTCATCATTCGATCACCTCGTCGGCGCGGCCGAGCAGCGTGATCGGAAACGTGAGACCGAGAGTCTTGGCGGTTTTCAAGTTGATAATCAGTTCGACCTTCGTTGCCTGCACTATCGGCAGGTTTTCCGGTTTCTCGCCCTTGAGAATCCGGCCAGTGTGGATGCCAGCTTGCCGATACGCATCAGCGAGACCGGTTCCGTAGCTCATCAGGCCCCCAGCGGAAGGGAACTCACGTAATGAGTAGATCGTCGGCAGTGCGTAGCGAGCGGCGAGTGCGACAATGTGATTGGGACGGCTGTTGAATAACGCATCGGAGACGACGACTACTGCATCGGCCCGTTGCTGAACATAGGACGCGAAGGCGGCGTCAATGTCGTGTTCTGTGCTGGCGTTCACCACGCGGAGCTGTAGCCCGAGAATGCGCGTGGCCTCCTGCGCCTCTTTCGTGTCCGACTCGGCATTGGGGTTGGTCGGATTCACCAGGCAACCGATCACCGCTGCCTTGGGCACCGTCTCATGCAGCACCTCAAACTGTTTTCCCACGACCATACTCGCCAGGGTGGTCACGCCAGTGAGGTTACTGCCCGGCCGGTTGAGGCTGGCGACGAGCCCAAGCTTGACCGGATCGCCAGCGATCGTGAATACGATGGGAACCGTATTAGTTGCAGCCTTGGCCGCGACGGCCGGGGCCGGACCACCCATAGCGACGATCACTGTCGCCCGACCCCCGACCAGTTCGACTGCCAATGCATTCAATCGATCATATTGATGGTCTGCCCAGCGATATTCACTCGCCACGTTCCGGCCCTCGACATAGCCGGTTTCATTCAAGCCACGCCGAAAGGCAGCCAATCGCGGAGCGTCGAACTGCTGTGACGCGGCGGAAAGAAACCCGATTACCGGCGTTGCTGACTGCTGGGCGTGCGCTGCGAGCGGCCAGAGTGCCGCGGCACCGCCGAGGAGCAATAAGAACGCACGCCGTTTCATGTCGAGCATGGGGGACTCCCTCCCCGATGCCACTAGCCCCGACCGGTCCGTTCGGTTTACCGCAGGGTCAGCCTGCCGCAGGGCGGCCGGCAAGTCCTTGGGGCAGACCTGAATTGTTCTGAATCGGGTTCCGGTCGGCCCCTGACGTGCCTCCGGCCTTGATAGATCAGAATAGCACATCCCTACCGGCCGGGTTGCCCGCTCTCAGACGGCTGCCGATTTTTCGAGCCCGACCGGTAGGCGCACCGTGAAGACCGATCCCTTGCCCGTTTCACTTGCGACGGTCACATCGCCGCCCATCATGCGCGCGAGCTTGCGGGAGATGGCGAGGCCCAACCCCGTGCCGCCGTAGCGGCGTGTGGTCAGCGAATCGGCCTGGGTGAAATCCTGGAACAGTTTCGCCTGCTGTTCGGCGGTCAGACCGATGCCGGTATCCGCAACTGCAAGCTCGACCCACTCGCGTCCGTCCGCCACCTTGCGCACGCGCAGCGCGACCTCGCCCTCTTTCGTGAACTTACAGGCATTGCTTAAGAGATTGAGCAGAATCTGCTTGAGCCGCAAGGAGTCCGCGGTGAGCGCGCCGAGGTTGTCTTGCGCTTCGACCACGAGGCGGTTCTGGTTCTTCTCGGCGAGCTGTCCCGCGGTGCCGACGACCTCGTCGATAAGTCTCGCCAAATTCACCGGCTCGGGATTGAGTTCGAGCTTGCCGGCTTCGATCTTTGAGAGGTCCAGTATCTCGTTGATGAGGCTAAGGAGGTGGGTCCCGGCGGCATTCACGCGGCGCAGCGGTTCCAGTGCCTTATCCGTGCCAAAGCGCGCTGCGTTGGTGACCATCATCTCCGTCAAGCCGATGATGGCGTTGAGCGGCGTGCGTAGCTCGTGGCTCATGCTGGCGAGGAATTGCGACTTGTGCTCGCTCGCAACTTGCAGCTGGCGGCTCTTGTCTTGGATTTCATCGAACAGACGCACGTTCTCGATGGCGATCGCCGCTTGGTCAGCGAAAGTCGATACCAGCTCGATTTGCTTGTCGGTGAACGGCCGCACCTCGGAACGCGTCAATGTCAGCACGCCGACCGGGATGCGCTCGCGCAACATCGGCACGGCGAGGACCGTGCGGTAGCCGCCCAACCTCTGGGCCTCTGCCCAAGTGTAGTCCGGGTCGGCCAAGACATCGGCGACTTGGATCACCCGACCTTCTAGCAAGGCTCGTCCAGTCGCCGTCCCGCGTCCCCGCTCGACGGGCATAGCCTTGACATATTCGATGAACTCGGACGAGTAACCGTAAGCTTCAGCGAAGAAGAGCACCCCGTCTTTCTGCCGAGTTATCGTGGCGTAGTCGGCACCGCAAAGGTGGCCAGCCGATTCAACGAGCGTTTGCAGCACCGACTTGAGATCGAAGGTTGAGCGGCTGATGACTTTGAGCACATCGGCAGTCGCGGTTTGCTGCTGAAGCGATTGCCGCAGCTCATTGAGCAGGCGCGTGTTCTCGATGGCGATCACGGCCTGGTTGGCGAAATTGCTGACAAGCTCAATCTGCTTGTCGGTAAACGGGCGGACCTCCTGACGGTAGATGGCGATGGCACCGATGAGGTCGTCGTCTTTGAGCATGGGCACGGCAACTATTGTGCGGACGCCCGCGACATCGGCCGCGGTAACCGGCAATTGATGGCCCTCGAGATAAGCCCGCGTTGCTCTGACGTCGGCAACCTGAAACGGCTTCCGAGACTGGGCAAGGGGGCCCAGGGGCTCTACCGGGCTCCCCAGGGGTACTGTGGCGTTCCGCCATGCTTCGATGTATTCCGCCGCTAGAGCGCCGTGAAACGCGGCGTTACGGAAGGCGTCTCCTTCGCGGAGCCACATCGCACCGTAACTAGCCTCGCAAAGCTTTATCGCATTTGCCAGCATCGCCTGGAACACCGGCTCTAGCTCGCCGGGCGAGCTTGAAATGACCTGTAGCACCTCTGATGTTGCCGTCCGCTGCTCCAGAGACTCGCTTAGTTCGCGCGTGCGCGCCTGCACCTCGTCGAACAGGCGCACATTCTCGATCGCAATCACCGCCTGGTCGGCAAACGTCTTGACCAACTCGATTTGTTTGTCGGTGAACGGCCGCACAGTGCGCCGCGTCAATACGATGACGCCGATCGGGATTCCCTCTCGCAGCAGCGGAATGCCGAGAATCGTGCGCGTGCGCAGCGCCGCCCCCAATGTGAATTCCGGATCGGCCTGAGCGTCGTGAAGGTGAACAGGTCCTCCCTCGAGCAGAACCCGCCCGGCGACCGTTCCACGTCCCGGCGCGATCGCCAAGCTTTGCAAATGCTCTCTGTGCCGACTGTCGAGTCCGCTGCTGGCGGCCAGATGGTAGGCAGCGCCCTTGGGGCGAAATATCATGGCCGCATCCGCCTCGCAGAGGCGGATCGCCGACCCGGTCAGCGTGTCGAGCACCGTCTGCAGGTCGAAGGTCGAGCGGCTGATCACCTTGAGCACGTCGGCGGTGGCGGTCTGCTGCTGCAGGGATTCGCGCAGCTCGTTGAGCAGGCGGGTGTTCTCGATGGCGATGACCGCCTGTGCCGCGAAATTGGCGACCAGCTCAATTTGCTTGTCGGTGAAGGGGCGGACCTCTTGGCGAGTGATAGTGATGGTTCCAATCAACTCATTGTCCTTGAGCATCGGGACCGCGAGTACGGTTCGATAGCCCCCGAGATCGACGGAGGGGACCACAATCGGGTCGCGCTCGATGTAGGGCCGTGTCGTCTTGATGTCGGCGACATGCTGAACCTGCTTCGTGATGGCGACACGCCCAAGTGCGGAGTCCGGCGGCGGTTGAAACCGTGCCTGGCGCTTGCGCGCTTCGACGAACGCGGGCGGTGCATTGTGAAACGCCACAGCGCAGTAAGCGTCTCCGTCGTACACGTAGAGCGCGCCAAATTTGGCGTCGCAGAGGCGCACCGCGTTCTCCAGCATCGCGGTGAATACCGGCTCCAGTTCGCCCGGCGAACTGCTGATGATCTGGAGCACCTCGGATGTCGCGCTCTGCTGCTCCCGCGCTTCGGCGAGTTCGCGAGTGCGTTCTTCGAGCTGCCTTTCTAGCTCGACGAAAGCGTTGCGCCCGCGGCTAACGCGTATACCCGCCTTCGTTCCGGTCGAACGAAGACCACCAACGCGGGTTTCGCTCTTCGCCCCCTTGCGAGACAAGGTCACCTCGTCGGCACAGTCACTGGTCCCCTTCCGGCAGGGCCAGCCAAGGATCGAGGCTGTCAATCGTAACAGAACCGCACGATGAACTCGCGCCTGTTCATTCGATCACCTCGTCGGCGCGGGCGAGCAACGATGGCGGCACGACGATGCCGAGCGCCTTCGCCGTCTTGAGGTTGATGACTAGCTCGTACTTTGTGGGCGCTTGCACCGGCAGGTCGGCCGGCTTCTCACCCTTGAGAATGCGATCGACATACGCGGCCGACCGCCGAACGATATCGGCGCTGTCAGGTCCATAGGACATCAGCGCGCCTTCCGCGACGAACTGCCGAAAACCGTAGATGGCAGGGAGCCGATGTTGCTCCGCCAATACCATGATCAAATGGCGGCGCGTATTGATGAACGCATCCGGCGCGACTATTAGGCCGCCCCTGGGCTCGCGGGCGAACGCCGTGATAGCTGCCTCTATTTCCGCCTCGTTGTGCACCGGAGATGCCGAAAGCTCGACCGCGAGCGATGCCGGGGCCGCCCCAAATTGACGCAGGAAGACCAGATAGAAAGGCACGGTGTCGGGATTGAACATGAGCGTCACACGTCTGACGTCAGGGGCAATCTCCTTGAGCATCTCCAGCAATTTCCCGATCAGGGCAAAGTCGACGAAGGTGAAGCCGGTGATATTGCCGCCGGGATGCGACATGGTCGCCACGAGGCCCTGCCCGACCGGATCATTGACGGCGCTGAATACGATCGGGATGGTGTCGGTCGCCTGTTTTAGTGCGGCGATGATCGGCGTGCCGCTGCCGGCGATGAGGTCCGGTGCCGAACGCACCAGCTCCTTCGCATAAGCTTGGATTTGACCCAAATCTCCACCGGAGTATCGATGCTCGATACGGATATTGCGGTTCTCGGTCCAGCCGAGCGCCTCAAGGGCTTGGCGAAATGCAACGACCCGAGCCAGCACTTCGGCATCATTCTCGGCATATGGATGCAAGAATGCGACGCGACGCATGCGCTCGCCCGGTTGCGCGCGCGCCGCGAGCGGCCAGGCGGCCGCGCCGCCGAGCAGCGTGATGAACGCGCGCCGTCTCATCATTCGATCACCTCGTCGGCCGTCATTTGCATGATCAACGGCACGGTAAGGCCGAGCGCCTTCGCGGACTTGAGGTTGATCACGAATTCGAGCTTGGTCGGCTGTTCCACAGGCAGGTCGGTGGGCTTGGCGCCCTTCAGCAGGCGATCGACATAGTAGGCCGCTTGGCGGAACTGATAGCTTACGTTCCCTCCATATGACATCAGACCACCCGCCTCGACATTCTCGCGGCGCTGAAAGGCGGTCGGCAGCCGGGCCGCCCGCGCTAGCTCTGCGATCTTGTGCGCGTGTTCGATGACCGAGGAGGCCGCGAGCAGCACGACGCCATCGACTTTCTCCACGCTCAGACGGGCGAAGGCGCGCTCGTATTCCTCGGGCGTGTGGGCTTCGACGATCTGAGACTGTAGGCCCAGGTTACGAATGGCGTCCTCAGTCACCCGAAGTTGTACCGCCACGTTCGGATTGTAGGGATTGCTCACCACGCCGATACGCCTGATGCCGGGAACAAGCTCGACCAATAGCTCCACGAGCTTTGGACTGAGATCGACCGTGATGTTGCTTAAGCCGGTGATATTGCCACCGGGGCGCGCTAGACTGGCGATGAACCCCGCGCCCACCGGATCGCCCACTGACACCATGACGATAGGAATGGCAGAAGTTGCGCGGCGAGCCGCGATCACCGCAGGCGTCGACCATGCAACGATGACCTCGACAGAAGCCCTGGCGAGCTCGGCTGCAACAGCGGGATCTTGCTCGAAGGTCCCTTGCGGCCAGCGAACGTCAACGGACAGGTTTTGTCCTTCGATATAGCCGCGTTCGCGCATGCCTTCGCGAAACGCGTTCAACATGGCGGACGTCGGAGGAGAGGCCGAGAGAATTCCAACTCGGGCCTGCCGAACCGTCGGAGCGGGCTCCTGCGCGCGCGCAGCAAACGTCCACGCCGCCGCCGCGCCGCCGAGCAGCGTGATGAACTCGCGCCGTTCGATCATTCGATGACCTCGTCGGCTTGCGCGAGCAATGTTGCCGGAACGTCGAGACCGAGCGCCCTTGCGGTTTGCAGATTGAACACGAATTCGAATTTGGCCGCCCGCATCACCGGCAAGTTGGCGGCCGCTTCCCCCTTGAGGATGCGGCCGGCATAAAGGCCGACTTGGCGATCGCGCTCGCCCGCGTTCGAGCCGTAGCTCATAAGGCCGCCGATCTCGACGTTCTCGCGGAAGGCGTAGATCGCGGGCAGCCGTTGGTGGGCAGCCAGCGTGACCAGTTGCACACGACGGTTGTCGAGCAACGGCTCGGGGCTGACCACGAGCGCATCAGAGCGTTTCTGCGCCGCGCTCGCAAAGGCTGCATCGATCTCGCGCGGGGTGCTGGCGGCGAGAATCTCGACCTGCCGCCCAATGGTTGAGGCGGCCGCCTGCGCATCCCTGGTCAGCGCCTCGGCATTGCGATTGCTCGGATTGACCAGCACGGCGAAGCGCACGGCGTTGGGCAGCAGCTCGAGCATCAGCCCGAGTCGCTTGGCGGCGAGCTCCGAGTTGAGCGAAGTGATCCCGGTGACGTTTCCGCCCGGATGGCTGAAGCTGGCGACCAGACCGATCTCGACCGGATCCGTGCCGACGCTGAACACGACCGGAATCGACTTGGTCGCGGCCTTGGCCGAGAGCGCCGCCTGTGTGCTGCCCGGGGTCACGATCACGGCCACCCGCCGGTGCACCAGGTCAGCCATCAGCTCTGGCAGCCGTCCGTTGTCGCCGTAAGCGAAACGAAGCTCGACCGCCACGTTGCGGCCTTCGACGAAACCGGCCTCGCCGAGGCCTTTGCGAAAGGCCGCGACCACGCCTGTGCTCAGCTCGGGCGTACCCGGGTAGACAAATCCGACCACCGGTATCGCCGGTTGCTGCGCCCGCGCCGTGGCCGGCCACGCCGCCGCGCCGCCGAGCAGCGTGATGAAGTCGCGCCGTTTCATTGCTGCAATCATTCGATCACCTCGTCGGCGCGCACAAGAATCGTTTCCGGAATTGTGATCCCGAGGGCCTTCGCGGCCTTTAGGTTCACGACCATCTCGAACCTCGCTGGGCGTTCGATCGGGAGGTCCGCAGGTCTAGTGCCGCCTAAAATCCGGGCAACGTAACCGCCGCATCGGCGAAACATATCGGGAAGGTCCGGCCCATAGGAAAGCAGACCGCCGGCGTCCGCGTGCGCCCGGTAAAGGTAGATCGTTGGTAGGCGAGCTTTCACCGCGAGTTCTCCGATCCTCGTTCGGTAAGCGAGACTAAGCGGGTTAGATAAAACGAGGAGCGCGTCGGCACCCCAGTTCCTAGCCGCGTCGAAAGCGCCGCCCAGGTTCGTGGCGTCCTTGAATTCTACGGCTTGAGTCTCAAGTGCGAGCGAGCGAGCTACCCGCGCCAGCTCGCGAAGTTGTGGTGCATTGATGTCGAAGTCCCCAAGGACGGCCACGCGAGACGTTCGAGGTATGATCTCCTTGAGCAGTTGCAGGTGCTTTCCGCTCAACTCAGAAAGATCGAGAAACATTCCAGTAATGTTGCCTCCCGGCCGCGCGATGCTAGCTACCAATCCCGCCTCAACAGGATCAATTTCGAGGTCTATGCCTGCGATCGGGGTCGTACTCGTTGCATTTTTGGCGGCTGCCAAAGCCCAGGTGCCACGCGCGAAAATCACATCTACTTTGAGGTCCACGAGTTCGGATGCGAGCTTAGGGAAAAGTTCGGGCTGGTCGTGAGCGGATCGGTGTTCGAACTCGATGTTCCGCCCCTCCATGTAACCGGCCTCGAGTAGCCCTTGCACGAATGCGTTCCAATTGGCCGGCGGCGGAGGAGGAGTGTCGGTTGGTGCAGCAATGGCGAGGTGACCGACCAGATAGCGTCGTTGCTTCCCGCGCGCCACGAGCGGCCACGTCGCCGCGCCGCCGAGCAGCGTGATGAACTCGCGGCGCTTTGTATGTCGGGAAAGCAGCATTCTGAGGGGCGACGGGGGTTCGGTCATGACCGTCTCCCCGTCGCGACCGGAAGCCCGCAGGCGCTTCGGATTCCAAACCGCGAATGAGCTTGGCGCTC
>Ga0070699_100003821_pt1 | contig 13302 bp, 13 predicted proteins | sample KBSK1503metaG_FD_65473 | JGI IMG/M metagenome (GOLD analysis project Ga0070699, IMG submission 65473) | Corn, switchgrass and miscanthus rhizosphere microbial communities from Kellogg Biological Station, Michigan, USA - KBS K1-50-3 metaG | ecosystem: Host-associated > Plants > Roots >...
GCCCGTCACCCAGGAAATCCGCGACCTCATCCTCCGCAATGCCCCCACCGCCGAGATCCGCGAGGTCGCCGAAAGCCAGGGCATGAAGACCCTCCGCCAGTCCGGTCTCCTCAAGGTCATCGACGGCACTACCACCGTCGAGGAAGTCCTGCGGGTCACCCTCGCATGACGCCGACGAGGCTAACCGTCGTCAGCGCAGCGATCGTCGCCGGCGCCCTCGTCCTGGCCCATCCGGGCCCCCGTCGGCACGGGGCGCTCGGATCGGGAGACGCGTTCACGGATGAGGTCACCCGCTTGTCGCTCGCGAAGCCGGCGGGGTGGTCGATGGCAACGGGCCAGGCGCTCGCGCTCGCGGCAGAGGGCGAGGCCAGGCGCCTCGGCGATACGAGGCTGGCCCCCGCCGGGGACGGGTCGACGGAATTGCTGGTCCGGTTCACGCGCTACGTGCCCGGAGAGGCGCCCGGTCCCAATCCGACCATCGTCGTCACGCGCTTCGACATGCGCCGGTTCCCCCCGCGGACGCGCGCGGACGATCTCCTGAGAATCGGGATCGCGTCCGCTCGTACGCAGGGCCCGGCGACGACCCTCGAGCTCGGTCGACGACCCTGGCGGATGATGACCGCCTCCCGGGAGCTGTCTCGTCCGGATGGCGTCATCATCGACACCCTCCAGGAAATCTACGTGACGGCCGGTGTCAACTGGGGTTTGGCCATCGTCATCTCCGCGACCCGCCCGCAGTTCGCCGAGTACCGCTCCATCTTCGACACAACCCTGCGCACCGTCCGGTTCCGCTAACTCCCCTCCTCAGCGAAGCACGTTGCCCAGGATCGAGATGAGCCATGCCGGCAGGAGGGCCGCCAGGCCGTAGGCCCAGTACGTGGAGAGCGGGCGGCCAACCGACTCGCTGGCGCGCCGCACGAGAGCCTCCGTCACGATCGCCCCCACCAGCGCCGCCGACGACGACGAGATCCACGCCGCCGCCGACCACACCGGCAACCGGGGCGCCGGCGAGGAGCCGAGCAAGGCGATGAAGGTGATCAGCCACGCCGGCAGGAGTCCCACGAACCCGAGCGCCCACGGCAGGTGCGGATCGGTGGCCGCCCCTCGCTCGACCAGACGGACCAGGGAGGCGCGGGTGCCGAGGACGCCGAAGAGCCCCACGACCAGCGACACCGCGATGATCAGCATGCTGGTGTCAGGCCCGAACGGCGGCCGGGCGCGGGACGCGACCCGTGCTGGGCGGTCCGTGACCGCCGGCGCCGCCGGCACGCGGGCCCGGCGACCCTGTTGACGTCTCGCTTGAGCATCTTGCGTGTCCGCGATACTTTCGCTCGCAGCCGGCACTGTGTCGGCGCGCGCCGACGCCGCGCGGCCGGTGACCATGCGACAATAGCCCGCGGAGGGCAGCGTGCACCAGCCGATTCGAGTGCGAGAAAGCCTTGTCCTCGTGAGGACCAGCGTGAAGCGAACGCTCCGCGGCGCTGCTCTGGCATTCATCGTCTGCGCCGCCTGGTCGCCGTCGGCGATGGCGGACGTCGTCGAGCTGACGACCGGAGAGAGGATCGTCGGCATCATCAAGGACCTGACGTCCCGGGGTCTCGTGGTCGAGGTGCAGGGTCGGGAGCGGACGATCCCGCGGCGACTCATTCGCAGTCTCGCCTTCGGGCCCGCGCGTCCTCCTTCGAACACCGCCAGGACACCGGCGGCCGTCGCCAAACCCGCGCCCGCAACCGCTCCCGCTCGGGGCAAGTCGGCGCCCACGGCGGCGGAATCCAGTACGACGCGGAGCAAGCGAGCGACGGCCGCGGCGCCCGAAGCGGCGACACGCCGGGAGCCACCCGCACCGTCGAAGAAGACAGCGACGACGGCGCCGGCGGCCCCGATGCCTCAACCCGTCGAGGCCGCCGCCGCCGGATCCGCCAAGCCCGCCCTGGCGCCGGTGACGCCGACGGCCGAAGCCCTCCGGCCCGTTGCCGAGCCCGCGGAGCCCGCGCCGCCGCCATCGGTGGCGAAGCCAGCCGAGGCGACACCTCCGGTCCCGCCGGCTCCGCCGCGCCCGACCATCGTCATCGCCAAGCTGTCGTCTTCGACGCTGCGAGACGCGCTGCAGGCGCTCTTCGACCTGCGCGCCGCCGCCGGGCCGGGGATCAGCTCCGACGACTACGCAGCGCGCGTCGCCCAGGCCAAGCCCCCCGTCGACCGTTATCTGGGCGACGGCGGTGACGTCCATGCGGACGTGAAGAGTGCCCTCACGACGGCGATGCGGCTCTACTCGTTCGCCGCGTCCGCCTGGAGCGTTTACGTCGACAAGGGCGACTTCGCCCGCATCGGCCGCGACCCTACGATCGCCGAGTGCCCGCGGCTCCAGCGGGCGATCGAGCGGGACGCCACGGACTGGAAGTTCAAGGCCGATGACCCGGCGTTCGCGGGCTTGATCGCCGGCTCCGAAGGCCTTCCCGATCTGTGGGCCTGTGCGTCCGATACGCTCGTCGCCGCCGAGAAGCTCCTGGCCGAGCAGGTGCGATAGCCCGTTCGCGCGCCGCCCCTGACCGGCGGGGGGCGCGCCGACGACCACCCCCAGTGTCCTTCAGCTCGCCGCCGGCAGGCGCGCCGCGAACCGCAGGCGGACGTAATCGGCGGTCCAACGACCACGGCTGTCGCACAGGACCGGCTTCACGAGGTCGACCACCTCCTGGCGCGCGCGCGAGCGGTCCTCGGGCGCGAGCGACGTGAAGAAGCTCTCGCCGAAGGTGTCGAGCCAACCGCCGAGGTCGGTCGGGAGCGGCGTCGGCCGAGGGATCAGCGCGATGGACTCGGTGACGAAGCCGGCGGCCTCGAGTTTCTCCCGGTACTCGTCCGCCGTCGGGTGATACCAGGGGCTCAGGGCCGCCCCCTCCAGGCCCCGGCGAGCGAGCACGGCCACGAGCGCGACCCGGATGGCGGCCACGTTCCCGTGGCCGCCAAACTCGCCGACGAAGCGTCCGCCGGGACGGAGAGCGCGCCGGACGCGGGCGATCACCTCGTCCGGCCGACGCATCCAGTGGAGCGCGGCGTTCGAGAAGACGGCGTCGAACTCCTCCTCGAACGTCAGGCCCTCGGCCTCCAGGAGGCGCGCGTCGAGCCCTCGCCGTCGCGCGGCCGCGACCATGTCGGGCGCCGCGTCCACGCCGACGACGACGGCGCCGGCGGCGGCGATCCTCTCGCTGAGCGCGCCCTCGCCGCAGCCGAGATCGAGGATGCGCTCCCCCGCGCGAGGCGCCAGCAGTTCGACGACCGGCGAGCCGAGCTCCGCGACGAAGCTCGCGTTGGTCACGTACCGCTCCGCGTGCCACGTCTGCTTGGGCCGGCCTGTCGTCATCGGCACCCGACCTTAGTGGCGCGACGATCCAGCGTCAAGAGGAACCTTTCCGGCCGCCGGCTATGATATAAAGCCGACGCGGAGCTGACGCGCGGGAGGGGCGAGTGCGGATCACGAAGGTCGAGACCTTTCACTGCGATGGCGGCTGGCGCCCGTGGACCTTCGTCAAGGTGGAGACCGACGACGGGCTCCACGGGTGGGGCGAGTGCAGCGACAACCGCAGCCCGCACGGTATCGCGGGGTGCGTGCGCGACTTCGAGGATCTCTTGATCGGGCAGGACCCGCGCGCGGTCGAGCTCCTCTACTGGGACATGCTGCGGCGGGCCCGCCAGAACCTCGGCGGGATCTCGCACAAGGCGATGGCCGGCATCGAGCTGGCCCTCTGGGACCTCAAGGCCAAGGCGCTCGGCGTCCCCGTCTACGAGCTCTTCGGCGGACCGCTGCGCGACCGGGTGCGGCTCTACTGGTCCCACTGTGGGACGACGCGGGCCATCCACGGCAAGGCGCTCGGCACCCCGCCTCTTCGCACGCTCGACGACATCGCCGCGCTCGGCCGGGAGGTCGTGCGCCGCGGCTTCACCGCCCTCAAGACCAACATCGTGCTCCCGGGCGACCCGGCGACGGCGTACTTTCCCGGCTTCGGCCGGGGGCCCAACACGACCGACGGCGTCGCCAGCGTCGAGATTCTCCACGCGATCGAGCGCCTGATCGGCACCTTCCGCGCCGCCGTCGGGCCCGACGTCGGCGTGGCGCTCGATCTCAACTACAACTTCCGCACCGAGGGCGCGATGCGCATCGCCAAGCTCCTCGAGCCGTTCGACCTGCAGTGGCTCGAGTACGACAACTGGGACGCCCGGGCGCTGCTCCAGCTCAAGCAGTCCACCTCGACCCGTATCGCCTCCTGCGAGAGCCTGGTCAGCACGCGGCAGTACCGCCCCTTCCTCGAGCTCCAGGCCATGGACGTCGCGATCATCGACGTGCCGTGGAACGGGTGGAGCCAGGCGGTGACGATCGGCCGCATGGCCGAGACCTACGAGATCGCGATCGCGCCGCACAACTACTATAGCCATCTGGCGGACCTGCACTCGGCGCACCTCTGCGCCGTGCTCCCCAACGTCCGCATCATGGAGATCGACATCGACGACGTCCCCTGGAAGGCCGAGCTCGTCACGCGGCCGCCCGAGATCATCGCCGGGCACCTCACGATCCCGCGGGCCCCGGGCTGGGGCGCCGACATCAACGAGCAGGTGCTGCGCGCGCATCCCTGGAGAGGGGTCAGCGCGATCTGACGAGGAGAACGACATGAAGCACCAGATCGCGGTCATTCCCGGCGACGGGATCGGCCAGGAGGTCGTGCCGGAGGGGATCCGTGTCCTCGACGCCGCCGGCCGCCGGTTCAACTTCGAGTTGGCGTGGACGACGTTCGACTGGAGCTGCCAGACGTACACGCGGACGGGACGCATGATGCCGCCGGACGGCCTCGACCAGCTCCGTGCCTTCGACGCCATCTTCCTCGGCGCCGTCGGCTTCCCCGGTGTCCCCGACCACGTGTCTCTCTGGGGCCTCCTGATCCCGATCCGCCGCGGCTTCCGCCAGTACGTGAACCTGCGTCCCGTCCGGCTCCTTCCCGGCGCGCACTCCCCGCTCGCCGGACGCGGCCCGGCCGACATCGATATGCTGATCGTCCGCGAGAACAACGAGGGCGAGTACTCGGAGATCGGCGGCCGGCTCTACCGGGGCACCGCGGAGGAGATTGCCGTCCAGGAGTCGACGTTCACGCGGCGCGGCTGCGACCGGGTCATGCGCTACGCGTTCGAGCTGGCTCGCACCCGCCCCCGGCGCCACCTCACCTCGGCGACCAAGTCGAACGGCATCATCCATAGCATGCCCTTCTGGGACGAGCGCTTCGCCGCCATCGCCCGCGAGTACCCCGACGTCACGACCGCGCAGTACCACATCGACATCCTGACCGCCCACTTCGTGCAGCATCCCGACTGGTTCGACGTCGTCGTCGCCAGCAACCTCTTTGGCGACATCCTGTCCGACCTCGGCCCGGCCATCGCGGGCTCGATCGGGCTCGCGCCGGGCGGCAACATCAACCCGGAGCGGGACTACCCGTCGATGTTCGAGCCGGTGCACGGCTCCGCTCCTGACATCGCCGGCCGCGGCATCGCCAACCCGATCGCGCAGATCTGGACGGGCGCGATGCTGCTCGACCATCTCGGCCACCCGGAGGCCGCCCGCGCGATCGTGACCGCGATCGAGCAGCAGGTCGGGGAAGGCCAGGTCCTGACGCGAGACCTCGGCGGCAAGGCGTCGACGGCGGACGTCGGCCAGGCGATCGCCGCGCGGATCTGAACCCGGCGCCCGCATCCGGGCGAGCGCGAGCAACGCCATCCCCCGCCTCAACGCCACCGGTCGGCGTGAGACCCAGGCCGGGCTCGGCCCGCACGCCGCGGTCGAGCGCCCGCGCGGCGTCCAGGTCGACGGGGGCCGAGTGGAGGCAGAAAACGGGTAAATCGATGGCGAGCACCCAGACGGGCGTCTGCGTCGTGGGAGGTGGGCCGGCCGGCCTGCTTCTGGGCCTGCTCCTCGCGAAGCGGGGGGCCGACGTCATCGTGCTCGAGGGTCACGACAGCTTCGATCGCGAGTTTCGCGGCGAGGTCCTCCAGCCGAGCACCCTGCACCTGCTCGACGAGCTCGGGCTCCTCGAGTACATCCGCGCCCAGCCGCACGCCACCCTGACGTCGGGGCTCATCCGGCTCCGCGGCGAGACGGTCGGCGAATTCAGCTTTGCCCGGATCGTGCCGGAGCACCCCTACGCGATCTGGATGCCCCAGCCCGTCTTCCTCCAGGCCCTCGCCAACAAGGCCGCGCCGTTCCCCGGCTTCCGGCTCTGGATGGGAGCGCGGGTCACCGATCTGATCGAAGAGGACGGCGCGGTGGTCGGGGTGCGGGGCCAGCGGAGAGGCGCCGAGCCCTTCGAGGTGCGGGCGAACGTGGTCGTCGGCGCCGACGGGCGCCATTCCCTGACGCGCCGGCTGGGACGCTTCGCCGTCGAGTACGAGCGCCATGACCTGGACGTGATCTGGTTCGTCGTCGAACAGCCTCGGGACTGGCCGAGCACGATCTACATCTCGCTCGGAGAGCGGGTGCAGTGCATCATCCTGCCGAAGCACCCGCACCAGCTCCAGATCGGAATCCTGCTGCGCCCGGACGAGTGGCGCCAGTGGCGGCAGTCCGGTGTCGCCGCCGTGGCCGAGCGCGTCCGCCGGCTCGACCCCGTACTCGCCGGCTTCGCCGATCGCCTGCACGACTTCACGCCCTTCGTCCCGCTGCCGGGAGTCGTCCTGCTCGTGCGGGAATGGGCGCGCGACGGGCTCCTGCTCATCGGCGACGCCGCTCACACGATGAGCCCCGCCGGTGCGATCGGCGTCAACGTCGCGCTGGCGACCGCCGCCGTCGCGGCGCAGGAGATCTACCCGCGGCTCGATCGCGGGCCGATCGCGGGCCGCGATCTGGCCCGGGTGCAGGCGCTGCGCGAGGCGGACGTCCGCATCCTCCATCGGCTCCAGCTCGGTGCGCAGCGAGTCCTCCTCGCTCAGGCCGGAGGGGGCTCGCTACTCGGCTGGCTCGTGCCGAGGGTGCTGCCGCTCGTGGTCCGCTCGCCGCTCCTGCGGATCGTCCAGCGCCGGCTCTTCTTCGGTGTTCCACTGCCGCCCCTCGATCCCGCGTTCAGCTTCCGAGCCTGACGGGGAGCCGGCCCCGGCTCAGGGCGGGCGGCGTGTGCAACCGGACGCCACAGTCCCGAGCACAGCCGTCATGACTTCTCGGACCCGTTCGTATATTCCCGGGGCCTGCGACTCCCGATCGCCCGCGACATCGAGGACACGAGGCGCGTGGGCCCGAAGGAAGGCGGCGAGGGTCTCCGCCGCGCCCGGCGCCCAGGGATCGATCACGCGGACGGGCTTTTGGTGCTTCACGGCGAGGGTCCAGGTCAGCTCGCTTCCGGGTCCGGGCACCGGCCCCGCGAAGATGACGATCGCGTCGGCCTCGATGACGTTCCGCTCCGTCCGGGACTCCGGGGAGCCGCCCGCGGTCAGACCGAGCCTCTCCAGGCTCGGGTCGGCGCCGGCCTCGGTCGAGAACCCCGCCGGCGCCTGGCCGCCGGTCGGCAGCCGGAGCGCCGCGGCCGCATCGAGCCCCGCGCGATCGGCACCGGTCTGACCGCCGGAGATCACCTTCACCGGAGGTGACGACCGGGTCGAGCTCTACAACGCGTCTGCGGCGCCGGTGGGTCCGGGCGGCCGGGTGATCTGGACGAGGAGGGCCAGCACCCGGTCCATGTCGAGCGGCTTCGGCAGGACCGCGAGCGCGGTCGCCGACCTCGCCTCCTCGACGAGCTCGTCGCGAGTAAACGCCGTCATCATGATCACGGTGATCCCCGGCGCGAGCCCCTTCATCTGACGGAGTGCCTCCACTCCGTTGACGCCGGGCATCTGAATGTCCATCAGCACGGCGTCGTACGCCATGCGCCGAACCATCGCGATGGCGGCGTCGCCAGAGTAGGCCGTTTCGACCCGGTAGCGGCGGGCGCCGAGGATGTCGGCGAGGGTGTCGACCATGCCGACATCGTCGTCGACGACCAAGACCGACGGCGGGCTCATACGGTATTTCCCCCCCTGGGCGACGAGCGCGCGTCGGCCGAGATCGGGCTCCTCATACGGCTCGGACCGGCTCGAGTTGGACGGCGCGGTCCAGGACTATGCGCACAGAATTCGAGCCTGCAGCCAGGGTGGGTAGGCACCAGAGAAATCTATGCTGCACGAGGGGCGCCCGTCAAGGGAGCGCGAGCCTGGCTCGGACGTCGGTCGCGAACCGCTCGAGAACCTTGAGCATCTCGGCCACGGTCGGGACCGAGAAGTTCAGGACGAAGTGCCGCGACGCCGCACCGAACCTTACGACGCGGCTCCGAGCCTAGAAGGCGGAGGGGAGGCGCCGGGAGAGGGGCGGAGAGGTCGAGGGCGGAGTCGGGCTCCTACCGGCTCTCGCTGGAGGCGGGCACGAGCTGCCGGGCGTCCCCGTCCATCGTCATGATGTCCCAGTCGAAGACGACGTCCTCGCCGGCGCCGCTCGAGCTGGGCTCGCCGATGACGCGGATCTCGGGCTCGAGCAGCACGCCGCACCGCGCATGCACCCGCTCCCGCGTGGCGTCCATCAGCGCGAGCACGTCGGCCGCGGTCGCGTCGGCGCGGTTCACGATGAAGTTCGCGTGGGTGGCCGAGATCTCAGCGCCGCCGATCCGCTTCCCCTTGAGCCCGGCTTCCTCGATGAGCCGGCCGGCGACGTCGCCCGGCGGGTTCTTCCAGACACAGCCGGCCGAAGCGAGCGCCAGCGGCTGGGTCGCCTTCTTCGCCTTGAGCCGCTGCTTGATCTCTCGCTGGACTTCGGCGCGCGGCCGCCGCTCGAGGCGGAGCCGGCACCCGATCAGAATGCTGCCACGGGGAAAGTCGAACGCCCGATAGCCGAAGGCCCCGGGCGCCGGGCGGAGCTCGCCGAGCGTGCCGTCCGCCTGGAGGAGGTAGACCGCGGCCACGAAGTCGCCGATCGATCCGTCGCTGGTGCCGGCGTTCATGGCGAGGGCGCCCCCGACCGTGGCCGGGATCCCCACCAGGCACTCGACGCCGCCCAGGTCCCTCGCGGCCGACTCCCGGATCAGCGCGGAGAGCGTCATCCCGGTCCCCACCATCGCTTCGCCCTCGCGGAAGTCGACGTGGGAGAGAGTCCGGTCGAGCTTCACCACGAGGCCCCGCACGCCGCCGTCTCTGACCAGGAGGTTGTTGCCGCCGCCGATCACCTCGATGGCGAGCCCCTCGCGGCCCGCGAACGCGAGCGCCAGGCGGAGATCGTCGAGGTCTCGCGGTACGACCAGCAGGTCCGCGGGACCTCCGACGCGAAGGGAGGTGTGCAAACTCAGCGGCTCGTGATGGTGGACTTCGCCCCGGATCGCTTCGGACATCTCGGCCTCCCCTGAAGCAGGAGTCGGACAGACGCGCGGCGCCGCCCGGGCCTTTCCCGGGTATGCGCCCGACTGCGGTCGTGCGAGCACGCAAGAACGATGCCGCGTGTAAGCTCCCGGCTCCGCGGGGGTTTCCAGGACCCCGGGCCCGTCCCCGGACAAGGCTGTGCCGAAAGTTGACACAGGATGTCCGGAAAGTGACGCTCGGAAGCGGCGCCGGTCAGGTCGGAGTGAGGTCGGGGACGCCGAGGTCACGGGCGATGTCGTTGCACTGCTGGACGAGGGCGGGGGCCAGCGGAATGCCCGCGGCGCGCCGGCGCGCCTCGCTCTCCGCCTCGAGCTCGCCCGCGACATAGATGCGCGCCCGGTCGGGCTCCCGCGGCGAGCCCTTGAGGGCGTCGAACATCGCATCCATGTCGCGCTTGAACTCGTCGATCGGTCGGAAGCGGGCGGGGTCGATGGCCATGAAGCAATGGCCGATGTTGTGCGAGCGGCGGGTCTCCATGTCGCTGCGCCGGAAGAGGTCGCCGAAGACGGAGCCGCTCAGCACGCCCGACAGGATGTCGACCATCACGGCGAGCCCGTAGCCCTTGTGGCTTCCCAGCTCCCGCGTCCCCCCCAAGGGCGAGAGAAGGCGGTGCCGGAGGGCAACGAGGGGGTCGTCCGTCGGCACCCCCTGCGCGTCGAGCGCCCACCCCTTGGGAATCGGCTTCTTCCAGCGCGAGGCGATCGTCAGCTTGCCGACGGCGACCGTGGTCGTCGCCATGTCGAGCACGAACGGCGCGTGGCGGTCAGCCGGCGCCGCGAACGAGAGCGGGTTCGTCCCGAGCATCGCGGCCCGGCCGAACGTCGGGACCATCGCCGTGTAGGGGGAGTTCGTCGTCGACCAACCGATGAGGTCGTGGTCGAGCGCCATCATCGAGTAGTTCGCGGCGGCGCCATAGTGGTTCGAGTTCCGCACGGCGACGATGCCGATCCCATAGGTCATCGCCTTCTGGACCGCGAGCCGCATCGCGAGCGTGGCGACGTAGTGCCCGAGCCCTTTGCCGCCGTCGAACAGCGCGGTGGCGAGGTCGTCCTCGACGACACACGGCTCGGCGTCCGGCACGATGTAGCCAGCGCGCCAATACCGCGCGTAGGCCGGCAGCATCCCGATACCGTGCGAGTCCACCCCGCGCAGATCCGTGCGTACCATCAGGGCGGCGGTGGTCTCGGCCGGCTCGCGGGGCATCTTCATCGCCGACAGTACTGAGACGAGGAACGCGTGGAGCCGTTCGTGGCTCACGAGGACGGGCGTCTCGGCCAAGGCTCCCCTCTCGGCTATTCGCTCAGAAACCTTCGGATCGCCTCGCCCGCCGCCGCGATCCCCACCACGCCCTCGGCGTGGCCCATGTCGCCCTCGATCGTGACGTGCACGGCCGGCTGGCCGGCCCGTCCGAGGAGGACAGCGGCGCGCTCGGAGTACTCGGGGTCGAAGACGAGATCGGTCTTCGACGAGACGATGAGCGCCCGCGCCCTCACCCCCCGGAGCGCTTCGGCGAGCGCGCCGTGACCCTCGCCGAAGAGCTGGATCGCCTTGCAGAGGTAGAGGAACGAGTTGGCGTCGGAGCTCCGCACCCTCGTGGCCGCGATCTGGCTGAGCGCCTCCTCGTACGCGTACACGCTGTCCCAGCTCTTTCCCGGATCGCGCCCGGCCGCGGCCCACCGGCGTCCGTACGTCTTCTGGGCCCAGCGGTCGTGGCGGGCGTGCTGGGTAATCAGCCGGAGGGCTGCGGCCAGCCCGTCGACCGGCTCGGCCCGTCCGTAGTAGTCGCCGCCGTTCCACTTCGGGTCGAGGCGGATCGGCGCTCCCCACAGGCTCATCCACCCGATCGTGAACGCGTCGGACTCCGGCTCGCCGATCACCGGGATGATCCGCTCGACCAGGGCGGGATACGAGATGGCCCACTCGTAGGCCTGGAGCGCCCCCATGGAGGCGCCGGCGACGGCGTAGAGCCGCGTGATCCCGAGCGACGCCAGGAGGGCCTTCTGGACGTTGACGAAGTCCCGGATCCCGACGATGGGAAAGCGCATGCCGTACGGCCGGCCGGTGGCGGGGTCGATCGTCGCCGGCCCCGTGGTCGTTACGCGCGGGTCCTTCACGTTCAGGTTGACCAGGGTGTCGGAGCTGACAACATAAAACCGATCGGTGTCGATCGGCTTGCCGGCCCCGATGATGCTGTCCCAGTAGCCCGGTGCCGCGTCCTCCGGCGCGTAGCGGCCGGCGGCATGCGAAGTGCCGGAGAAGAAATGCGTCACCAGGATCACGTTGTCCCTCGCCGCGTTGAGAGTACCGTAGGCCTCCCAGCCGACGCGGACACCGTTGATCGCCTGGCCGCCCTCGGTCGTGTACGACGGCATCGAGAAGACCCGCTTCTCGACGAGACGGTCTCCCGCGGCTCCGGGCGCGGCCAGCAGCAGGAGCCCGGCGATCAGCACGGCCGATCGCCTCACGATTTGAGAGGGGGGCATAGTTGTCTCCCGCGGGCCCCGGCGCCCGCACCCGGTCAGCCGACTCAACCCCGACGCGCGCCCCCGAACGAAGGCAGCACCTCCTCCGCGTACGCCTGGAGGGCATCCCAGTCGTATGGCCCCTGGCGCAGGCCGATGTTGAGTCGCTCCACGCCGGCATCGCGGTAGGCGGCCACCAGCTCCTTGGCCTGCGCGGGGGTGCCCCGGAGGTGGCCGGTCCGCGGATCCAAGCCGAAGTGCGACTGGTAGAGCGCTTCCCCGCGCGCGGCGCCCCGCCGGTCAGCGCCGATGTAGAACCCGACGTTCGCCGTCCGCATGATCGTCTTCGGGTCGCGCCGCTCCGTCTCGCACCAGCCGTCGAGGACGGCGTTCTTCGCCTGCCACTCCGCGGGGCCGAAGTACGGCGCGTTCCAGCCATCGGCGTATCGCGCGGCCGCGCGCAAGGTGCGCTTCTCTCCGGCCCCGCCGATCCAGATGCGCACCCGCTTCTGGAGAGGCTTCGGATTGTTCCGCGCCTCGTGGAGCCGGAAGTACTTGCCGTCGAAGCTCCCCACCTTCTCCCCGTCGAAGAGCCGACGGACGATCTGCGCATACTCCTCGAGCATGTCTTCGCGCACGCCGATCGGCTCGAACGGGAATCCGAACGCGCGGTGCTCGATCTCGTGCCAGCCGGCGCCGAGCCCGCACTCGACGCGGCCGCCGGACAGGTGGTCGATCGTGGTCAGCGACTTCGCGAGCAGACCCGGATTGCGGTAGCCGATGCAGTAGACCAGACAGCCGAGCCGGACGCGCGTCGTCTCGAGCGCGGCGGCGGTCAAGGTCGACACCGACTCGAAGCAGTCGAGGTCCCCGCCCTGCGGCGGCGACTCCTGGAAGTGGTCCGACACCGAGAACCAGTCGAAGCCGTTGGCGTCGGCGAACTTCCAGAGCCGGCGCATCTCCGTGAGGGGGCCACCGAGGTGTCCGATATGGACTCCGAACGTCATCGCCATGGCGTCGCTCCTCATCCGGTGCCGCCGGTGAACGGCCGCCTCCGGGGCCCAATTATAGGGCGGGCGGGGTCGGCGTAAACACCCCGCGCCCGCGCACGACCGCGCTGACAGACAGGCCGCTTGCCGGCCCGCCGGGGTCTATGATGGAAGGGACTCATGGGTGAGGGTGGGCGCATCCTGATCGTGGATGATGACGCCGGAACGCGCGAGACGCTCGGAGACGTCCTCGAGCGAGCCGGCCATGTGGTGCGGAAGGTGACGGAGGGGCTGGCCGCCCTCAACAGCCTGACCTCCGCCGCCGCGGAGGCGGCGATCATCGACCTCCGGCTCCCTGATATCTCCGGCCTCGACCTCCTCGAGGCCATCAAGCTCTCGTCGCCGGAGACCGAGGTGATCATCATCACCGGTCATGCCTCCATGCC
>Ga0070699_100003822_pt1 | contig 13300 bp, 12 predicted proteins | sample KBSK1503metaG_FD_65473 | JGI IMG/M metagenome (GOLD analysis project Ga0070699, IMG submission 65473) | Corn, switchgrass and miscanthus rhizosphere microbial communities from Kellogg Biological Station, Michigan, USA - KBS K1-50-3 metaG | ecosystem: Host-associated > Plants > Roots >...
CACCGCGCTCACGCTCTCCGGCCTCCGCGCGGCGCCCTATGCCAAGCGCTCGGTCCGCGTCGGAGGCGTCGGCGTGCGGTTCCGCGCGCCAGCGTCGACCGAGCTGGCCGCGGTGGCGCTTCCGGGCACGGCGTACACGCTCCGTCTGCGGGCTCCGCGCCGCCACGGCTGCCTCCGCGTCGGAGAACTGTCGACCGGTCTTCACCTCGGGGCGCCGCTGAGTGGGCTCGCCACCACGTCGGTGAGCGGCAGCCGGGACGGCGGGCGTACGTGGCAGGCCGTCGCGGCCGAGACGCTCGCCGCGCAGGTGGTGCTCGCGGATCCGGTCGCGCCCGGCTCCACGACGACGACCCTTCCCGGCACCCCAACTTCCCCCGGACGGTCGATCTCCGCAGCCGGCTTCCTCGGGGCCTACGACGGCTACGGGCAGACGGTGGTCGACTGGCCGCGGAAGCTCGCGCTCATCGAAGCCGACGGCGGCAACGACGGCCCCCGCGTCGCCGCCTGGAAGCAAGCTTCGGCAGCGGCCGGCAACCTCGCCGCCAGCTACTGGTTCTACACCAGCCTCACCTCGATCGACTCCCGCTGCCAGTGCCGCGACCAGCGCATGTACGAGCGCCTGACCGCGCGCGAGGACTTCTGGCTCCACGACGCGAGCGGGCGGCGCATCTCGACCTTCGTCGCCCAGCTCGGCTCCGGCCGCCAGATCGCCACCGACGTCGGCAACCCCGCCTTCGTCGACGCCTGGACCGACTACCAGCTCGCCACCCTGACCACCTACGGCTGGGACGGGGTGTGGACCGACAACATCGTCTGCGCCTGGGACGTGGGGACGAGCTGGTCGGCGGTGCCGGTGAACCCGCGCACCCACGCGCCCTACACGCTGGCGGAGTACCGGCGCGACCTCGCCACGGCGCTCGAGCGCATCCACGGGCCGCTCGCCGCCGCGGGCAAGCGGCTCCTCGGCAACCACGGCGGGAGCTGCGTGGCGGACTTCGCGACCGACGCGAACGTCCAGCGCCAGCTGCTGGCGATGGACGGCACGGCGATCGAGAACTGCGTCTACGATTTCTGGGACGCGGGCTGCGGCTGCAACCGGCCGCACCCGGAGCGGACGTATCTCGACCAGCTGCGTTACCTGCGAGCGGCGCCCCGGGCTGCCCCGACCTCGGTATGCTCTACGGGCGCGACTTCAAGCACGGAAAGGTTCTGACCAATCCCACCAGCACGGCCGAGAACGTTTCACTCGGCGACACCTACGTCTGCGACGGGGCGCCGCGCCGCTCGGTCACGCTCTCCCCCACGTCCGGGATCGTCTGCTCCCGCTGAAGGCGGATTGCCGCGCCGGTGCGGACGCGGCATTACCCTCGCATGGCCGAACACGACTGGCCGGTGAAGCTGTACGTCGCTGGCGACCGGGTCACCGTGGCTGCGCCGGCGGGAGGATTCAGCCCCGAGGACATCGAGGTGGAAGTGCGTCCCGACGGCCGTCTCGTTCTCGACGGGGTGCTTTGCGACCTGCCGGAGTGCGGGGAGCTCAAATCCGCGAGCAAGAAGGTCCTGCTCGACGAATGGGACGTCGGACCGCGGCACCGTGAGATCCAGCTGCCCGCCCCGGTAGACGCCGGCGCGGGAACGGTCACTCTGGGCAACGGCATTCTCGTCGTGTCGCTGCCGGTCGCGACGAAGCTCCGTCCCGGCCGCCTCCGCCTCGAGCCGCTCGGCGCGGGGCGCGGCCTCGGAGGTGTCGCGCATCCCACCCGGCCCGCGTGAGTCAGCCCGGGCGGCGAGCGAACGGCAGGACGACGAGGCTCCCCGTCGCCGGATTCGGCCCGACGTAGACCCGTGTCCGGTACGCGCTGCCGAGCGCTTCCGCAGTGAGGACGTCCCCCGGCGTTCCGTCGCGCACGAGCCGGCCGCCGGCCAGCAGGAGCAGGCGGTCGCAGTACATCGCGGCGAGGTTGAGGTCGTGCAGGACGGACAGGACCGCGGTGCCGCGCGACCGCGAGAGCTCGCCGAGCACGTCGTGGATGCCAGCCTGATGGCGGAGGTCGAGGTGCGTGGTCGGCTCGTCGAGCAGGAGCACGTCCGGCTCCTGGGCGAGCGCGCGCGCGAGCAGCACGCGCTGCCGTTCGCCGCCCGACACGCGGTCGAGGGGCCGGTCCTCGATGTGCGCCACCTCGAGGCGTTGCATGGCGGCGCGCGCGACGGTCAGATCGCGAGCACGGGGGAAGCCGAGTGGCGGGAGGTGCGCGGCGCGACCCATGAGCACCACCTCGAGCGCGGTGAACGGAAAGTCGACGTGCGCATCCTGCGGCACGACGGCGAGCCGGCGGGCGACCTCGCGTCTTCGGTACTCCGACAGCGGGCGCCCCGCGAGGCGCACGCTGCCGCCGATGGGCGAAAGGACGCCGGCGAGCAGCCGGACGAGCGTCGTCTTGCCGGCGCCGTTGGGCCCGATCACCCCCACGAGCTCCCCGGGACCGATGGCGAAGCTCACGTCGTCGAGCACCGGACGCGGGCCGTACGCGAAGCGAAGCCGGTCGGCGTCGAGGCGCGCGTTCACGACGCGGCCCGCCCGAGCTCGCGGCGGAGGAGGAAGAGGAAGAAGGGCCCGCCGAGCAGCGCTGTGACGACGCCGACCGGCAGCTCGGCCGGCGCGAGCGCCGTCCGGGCGAGCGCGTCGGACCAGACGAGGAACGCGGCGCCGCCGAGGAACGACGCCGGCAGCAGCAGGCGGTGATCCGCGCCGAGGACGAGCCGGATCAGGTGCGGGACGATCAGGCCGACGAAGCTGATCATACCGCTCACCGACACCGCCGCGCCGACCAGGAGCGAGGCGGCGACGAAGACGGCGCGGCGTGCCCGCTCCACGTCGACGCCCAGCTCGGCCGCCCCTTCTTCCCCGGCGGCCAGCAGGTTCAGGTCCTGCGCGTGCGCGGTGAGCCAGGCGAGGCCGGCGAGCGCGTAGGCCGCCGCCGCCGCGATGAGCCGCCAGCTCTGTCCTGACAGCGAGCCCATCAGCCAGAAGAGCACCCCGTGCGCCTGCGCGTAGCTGGCGATCGCGTTGATCACCATGATCGCGGCCGAGGCGAGGACGTTGAACACGACCCCGACCAGCAGGAGGGCGTAGGGCGTGGAGCGCCCGCCGGCGCGCGCGCAGAAATAGACGACGCCGATCGCGAACAGCGCACCGGCAAAAGCCGCGAGCGGCACGACCAGCGAGATCGCTTCGGCTCCGGCGACGAGCGCGACGACACCGCCGACGGCTGCCCCGCCCGAGATGCCGAGCAGGTGGGGGCAGGCGAGCGGGTTCGCGAGCAGCGCCTGCAGCGCCGCCCCCGACGCGCCAAGGCTGCCGCCCACGACGGCGCCGAGCAGCACGCGCGGCAGCCGCGCGCGGAAGAGGATCACGTGGTCGGGGCTCCCGGGGTCGGTCAGGGCGCGCCAGACGCTCGCCCGGACCGGGCCGACCAGCATCGCGCCGGCGAGCGAGAGCGCGAGCAGCACGACGAGGACGGCCGTCGTCGCCGCGAGCCGGCGCGCGGTCAGGTAGGGCGGACGGAGGGTCAACCGGCTCCGAACGCTTCGGGGTGGATCGCGGCGGCGAGGTCGCGCGCCGCCTCCGGCACGCGCGGGCCGGCGCGGAAGATCGCCTCGCCCCCGAACGCGACGACGCGCCCGTCGCGCACCGCCGGCACCGTCGCGAGACCGGCGAAGAGCTCGTGCCGCCCCTCCTCCGTTCCCATCGCCGCGTCGACGATCACCTCGGGCGCGCGCGCGACCACGAGCTCGAGCGATATCTGCGGCCAGACCCCGCCGATGTCGGCCGCGACGTTGACCCCGCCCGCGGCCGCCACGAGCTCGTCCTGCAGCGTGCCGTGCCCCGCCACGACGAGGGGCGTGTGCCCGACGACGAGCAGCACGCGCCGCGGCGGAAGCCCCGCCACGCGGCCGCGCACGTCCTCGAGCCGCCGCTGGACGTCGGCCACCAGGCGCTCGCCGGCGTCGGGACGGCCGAGCGCGACCGCCACGGCACGCATCGAGGCCCAGAGATCGGCCAGGGTTCGGTCCTGGACGACCACCACCCGCACGCCGGCCTGCTCGACGGCGCGCACGGCGTCGCGGTTGCCCGGCGACGGCACGACCAGGACGACGTCGGGCCGGGCGGCGACGACCGCTTCGACGCTCGGCACGAGGTACCCCCCGACGCGCGGCAGCCGCGCCGCGGCCGGCGGGTAGTCGCACTGCGCGCAAACCCCGACCAGGCGGTCGCCGGCGCCGAGCGCGTACACGATCTCGGTGATGGAAGGAGCCAGCGACACGACACGCGCCGGCGGCGTCGTCGCCGGCAGCGGAGGCCGGCCGCCGCATGCGGCGAGCAGCGGGAGCGCCAGCAGGAGGGTCGGGCGGCGCATGCGCGAGGCTTTCACGCACCTTCCCGGCGTGTCAAATACAGCCGGCGCCGCTGCGCGGCTCCGCCCGGCCCTAGCCGCACTTCACCTTGCCGCGCGTGGCGTCGTAGGCGCAGTGCGGCGCGGGCGCGGGTCCCGGAAACGCGGCCAGACCGCACTGCCCGTCGCCGGTCGACAGCACCACGAAGACGCTGAGCGGCAGGTGCGCGGGATCGGCGGCGTAGCTACCCGCCTTGCCGACGACGGCGACCGTCACGAGCCCGGGCGTCTTGCTCGACGGCTTCACCGTAACCGATCGGATGCCGAGGAGGCCGAGCGCGCTCTGGTAGGTGAAGGTGCCACGCTTGCCGACCTTCCAGCCGGCCTGATGGAGCTCGTCGAAGGCCCCGCCGGGAACGGTCGCGTTCAGCACCGTGTCGGACCCGTCGCGCACCAGGATGCGCATGCCGCTCGCGACGGGATCCACGGCGGGCGACGCGGGCACCGTCATCTGGCCCTTGACGGCGAGCGTGTCGTCGCCCAGCGGCGTCGCGAGGTTCCCGATCGTCACGTGCGCCTTCTCGATCGCGCTTCCGGCGCACTCGCAGGCGTCGCCCACGCCGTCCATGTCGGCGTCGGCCTGGCCCGCGTCGCTGACCGTCGGGCAGTCGTCATCGACGTCGCACACGCCGTCGCCGTCCCGGTCGCGGCAGACGGCGTCGACGGCGGTCGCACCCGAATCGAGGACGAGGAGCTCGTCACGGGCCCGGTCGAAGAACATCGCGGTCGAGAAGGCGAAGCCGCTCGCGCGGTCGGGGAGCGCGGAGCCGTCGGGAGCGAGCGCCACCACCTTGCCCGAGCCGCTCACCAGGACGTCGCCGTCGGTGTCGAGCACCTGATCGAAGGCGCCGGAGAGGCCGCTCGCGAAGGTGCCGCGCGCCCCGCCGCGCGACGTGTAGCGGAGGATCGTGCCGACCGTGTACGTGTCGTCGAGCGCGCTCACCAGCAGCACGCCCTTCGTCCCGAGGGCGATCCCCTGAATGTTGAGGCCGCCGACCAGGTCGGCGGCGGCACCCTTCCGCACGCGGACGACGCGGCCGGCGCCCGGCCCCGCGGCGTCCGTCACCAGCACCGAGCCGTCGGGCGCGACGAGCACGTCCATCGCGAAGGGGATCGTGCCCTTGGGCAACACCTCCTGGCCCGCCGCGGACACCGCCACCGTCCGCGTGAGCGCGTCGGGGATCGAGAAGAGCGTGTCGCCGGTCACCGCGCCCGCCTGCTCGCCGCCGTTGTCGGCGAGGTAGAGCGTGCCGGCCGCGTCGAGGTCGAAGCCGCCGAGCGAGTTGAAGCCGGTCGCCACCGTCGTGGCGCCGGTACCGTCCAGCCGGACGACCCGTTCGCCGCCGGCGCCGAAGGTGCCCTCCCCGACGAGGAGGGCGCGGCCGCGGCGTACGACGCCGCCCTGGACGGTGTCCGCGGTCGGGATGGCATGGACCGCGTAGCCCGACGCCGCGACGACGGCGCCCGCCGCGGGTCGTGCGGCCAGGAGCACCGCAAGGAGGAACAGCTCTCGGCGTGCGTTCATGGAAGTCTCCTTTCGAAGATGAACCGGTCGACGTCGGCGGCGCGCCGGCCGCTCGGGAGGCGGCCCGCGGCGTGCAGCGATACGGTCGTCCGGCGATGGGTGAGCGGGATCGAGACGATCTTCGTCGAGCCCGGGACGACGCCGCCCACCTCCGCGGTGAGGTCGTGACCGCTGGCGCGGAGCCGGAAGCTCGACGGGTCCACGCTGGGCCCCACCTCGATCACGACGACGGCTGTCGTCGCGCTCCGCGGCAGCGCCGTGACGGAAGCGATCGGGTCGGCGTAGGTGAGGAGCGCGTCGGCTGCACCCCGGTTGCCGCCCCCGCCGAAGCGCGGCGGGGCGAGCGGAAGGCAGCTCGCGTCCGCCGGACACGGATCGCAGGCGTCCCCGACCCCGTCGTGATCCGCGTCCGCTTGGGTCGGGTTCGCGACGGCCCGGCAGTTGTCGCAGGCGTCCCCCACGCCGTCGCCGTCCGCGTCGGCCTGGTCGGGGTTGGGCGTGGTGGGACAGTCGTCGCACGCGTCGCCCACGCCGTCGCCGTCCGTGTCGAGCTGGTCGGGGTTCGGCGTCCGCGGGCAGTTGTCGGTTGCATCCGGCACGCCGTCGCCGTCGGCGTCGGCGCCGGGCTCGCACGCGTCGCCCACGCCGTCGTGATCGCTGTCCCGCTGATCGGGGTTCGCGACGGTGGGACAGTTGTCGGCGATGTCCGGGAACCCGTCGCCGTCGGTGTCCGGGAGGCCCGCGGTCTCGATCGAGTGCACGGCGGCGACCGCGTCGAGGTCGAAGCCCGAGAGGCCCCCGCCGAGGTCGGCCTTGAGATCGCTCGCGTCGATGCGGACGAAGCGCACCGCGGAGAGCCCGACCGCCGCGAGGTCGAAGGAATCGCCGCCCGACCCGGGAGGCGGCGTGAAGCCGTCGACCGGCACGCCGACCAGATCCGCGATCGGCACGGTCGTGGGCACGAGCGGTGACGGTGCGTTCGGGTCGCCCGCGTTCGCGAACACCGGGTACACCCCGGCGCAGCCGGGATAGTACGGCGCTTCGTCGCTCCGGCACGGGAACGCGACGAAGTGGACGCCGTCGGCGCTGACCGACACCGTGCCGGGCTCGGCGAAGGGCGCCCCGGTCACGAGGCCCCGGGTCAGGAAGGCGTTCTCGAAGACGGTGAAGTCCACGCCCGGACCGTCGACGATCACGTTGTCGGTGAAGGCGAGGACGATCGAGCCGCCGAGGCCGAGCGAGAGCGTATCCGTCGAGCCCTGGAATGCGCCACCGCCGCGCGGCGGCCCGAGCACGATTTCCGGAAGTGCGCTCTCCCCCGTCCCGCCTCCCGTTCCGATCTGGTAGGTGACGACGGCGTCGGCGAACGGATCCGCAGCCGCACGCCCTGCTATGGCCCCGAGGAACGCGAGGAGGAGCGCGAGCCTCATCGGATGAACGCCATCGCGAACGGCGGAAGCCCGACGTCGATCACGCCTTTGGTGAGCGGCCGGTCGCTCGTCACGTCGAAGATGCGGATGCCCGGCGCGGGCAGCCCGCGGTCGGCCAGCCAGAGGGTGCCGTCGGGGGCGAGGTCGATCTCGGGGAGGAACTCGCGGCGCACGACGAGGCGGCGCGTGACCGCGTGCCGGCTCGGGTCGAAGGCGAGGAGCACGTTCTGGAGCGCGTCGTCGATGACGACGGCGTAGCCCTTGGTGGGGGAGACGAGCACGAAGTCGGTCACGTTGCCGCCGAGGTCGTCCTCGGTCACGAAGAAGCCCTCGGCGCGGAGGGCGAACGGGTCGACGCGCTCGAGGCCGCCGTCGCCGGTGCGAAAGATGTTCCCCGCCTCGGCGACCACGAGCTTGCCCGTGCGCGGCTCGTGCGCCAGGCCAGCCGTCTCCCCGAACGCGTTGCCGCCGCTCAGCTCGACCGTGCCGACGACCGCGTCCGTCGCGGTGTCGATCACGACGAGCAGGCTCTTCCCCGCCGGCGCGAAGTCGCGGCGGCGATCGAGACGCTCGAGGCTGACGAAGAGCCGGTCGGCGACGAGCGTCATCTGATCCATCTCGGGAAGCCCGTCCGCGTCCGCGAAGGGGCCGAGGTCGAGCTGCCCGAGGAGGAAGCCCGCGCACGAGGGGGCGTCCGGGTCGACGATCCACAGCTCGGGCCGGTCGAAGCGCGTGACGTAGGCCTTGTGCGGACCGACGACCGCCACGTCGTGCGGGTTCGACCCCGGGCCGGTGGAGCACTGGAGGACGGTCGCGAGGCCGCGTGCCGGGTCGAGGACCTGGAGGTTGTCGCCGAGGAAGCGATTCACCACGTAGACGCGGTCCCCGAACGTGCGCACCACCGCGTCGGCATGAATCGGCGAGGTGGGGTGCCCGACCGCGTGCGGCCGCGCCACGCCCACGGTGGCGAGGAGGCCGGTCTCGAAGTCGGTCGTGACGACGACCGCGCGCGGCGGCCCGGTGCCGAGCGCCGCGCCGCGGGCACACGCGAGACGGAGGGTGGCGCGCGCGGCGCGGCCGGACGCGAGGTCGCGAGCCCGCGCGCGCAGCACGATCGTGCGGCGCGAGCGCCGCCCGAGCCGGACCCGGATCGGTGCCGCGGCCGTACACACGTCGGCGGCAGAGACCGGGAAGTGGATCGCGGCGGCAGCGGCCGCGATCGCCGACCCCCCGCGGCCGCCTGCGTGCACCGGGCCGAGGGTCGCCGGCTGACACTCCGGAACCGCCGGGTCCCGCACGTTCAGGCAGAGCGACGCGGCGAACGTGCACACGCCGTCCGCCGCGGCGTCGGCGTCGCAGCCCACCTCGCCGTCGCGACAGCTCACCGCCCAGCCGTCGCGCAGCCGGTCGCCGCCCGCGACACGCCATTCGACGAGGCAGTCGCGATCGCCCGCCCGCGCGACGGACGCGGCGAGCAGCACCATCGCGGCGGCGTACGTGGGCGCGGACCGGACCCGACTCGTCGCTGGCCTCCATCCCGCCTGCCGCCAAAGACGGAGAGGAGCGCGGACGGAAGACCCGCGCGCGACCCCAGCCCCTTCCCCGCGGAAGGCCAATCTGCTGGCGTCAGCCGGGCAGGTCTTCTGGCTCGGGGATCATCCTCGCCCGGTCCCTTCCCACCCCGAAGGGCAGTGGTTGTGACCGGGGTCGTCCCCCCTTACAGCTGCGGGGCAGCGGGGGCTTTGCACCCCCTTCCCTAACCCGTCTGCGTCGCTCGGCGTCTAGCGTGACGCCGATCTCGAAGTCAAGCCCTCGAGCATTGGCTCGTGGCCACGCTCGGGACACACGCGGTCTGCGGCGTCTAGAACAACGACGAGTCCGGCTCTACGAAGGCGCCGCTCGGCGACCCGCTGCACCTCGCCTGGCAAGCCTGGAACGACGCGGCGCACGCGGCGTCCCCCGCCTTGGTCGCAGTAAGGCACGACGACACGCAAGCAGGACGACCGGATCCCGTTCTGCACGTCCGGATGCAGCCCTGCTGCTTGGCCACGACGGCCTTGATGCACGTCGCGAGATCCTGGCCGCAGATACCCCGGCAGGCAGCGGGCACGGGTACGCAGGCGCCGCGACAGCTCGCGAGGCTCGTGCGGCATCGGTCCTTCGCCTTCTTGAAAGTGTCGGTGCAAGCGCGCGAGCAGGCGCCGACCTCGTTCGGCTTGGCAGTCGTACGGCAGCCTATCTTGCATGCGAGCATGGCGACATTCGCACTGCCAGAGCACGCCCTGCCCTGCACGACGCAGCCGCGCTGGCATTCCTGCGCTCGGGCGACTCCCGCGACGGCGATTACACCGGTCATTACGCACAGCAGACGAGCCACGGACTTCAATTGCATGATATGCGCCTCCCGTGAGCGCCTCGTGCAACGACTGCGCCGGCCGAAATCGTCGAACAATCCTCGCGCTGCGCTTTGTTGCCGATGCACGATCAGGCATTCCGGCCAGCTGGCGCATCACGGTCGGCAGGTGCCGCCTTGTGGGTCACCGTGCGCGACGCTCAGTGCGCCCGCCTTGCATTAGGCCCGCGCAGAGCGGACATGCTTCGGGCGTGAACCCGGCTGGCGCCGCCCGCTCCGAGCCCGATCGCCTGCTGTCGATGACCCCGCTCGCCGCCGTCGTCCGGCTGGCGGCACCGACGACCGTGGTCATGGCGGTCTCGGCCGTCTCCAACGTCGTCTACACCTACTTCGTGAGCCGCCTCGGAGTGGACGCGATCGGTGCCGTGTCACTCGTCTTCCCGGTCTCGCTGCTCGCGATCACCGCGATGGGCGGCGGCATCGGGTCGGGGGCGGCGTCGGCGGTGGCGCGGGCGCTGGGCGCCGGGCGGCGGACCGACGCCGCGGCGCTCGCCGGCCAGGCGCTCGTGCTGAGCGTGGTGATCGGTCTCGGCTTCGGGCTCGTCGTGCAGGTATGCGCAGCGCCGCTGTTCCGGCTCATGGGCGCGAGCGGAGCGGTGCACGCGAGCGCGACGCTCTTCGCGCGGGTGCTCTTCGGCGGCGCGGCCATCACCTTCCTCGGCGGCATGTTCGACAGCGTCATGCGGGGCGAGGGAAACGTGCGGGTGCCGGCGGTGTGGTCCACCACGTCGCTCGTCCTGCAGATGGCCTGCACGCCGCTCTTCATGTTCGCTTTCGGCTGGGGCCTCGTCGGCGCCGCGCTCGCGATGCTCGCCTGCCAGCTGATCGCCACCGTGCCGCGCGCGTTCTGGGTGCTCGGCGGCCGCGGGCTCGTCCGCCCGGCGTTCCGGCTCCCGCGCTTCACGCTTACGCCGGTGCGCGAGATCCTGCGGGTCGGCGTCCCGGCGGCGCTGTCCACGTCGGTCAGCAACGTCGGCCTGATGGCGCTCACCGCGGTGGTGACCCGGCTCGGCGCGGCCGATCTCGCCGCCTACGGCCTCGGCACGCGGCTCGACTTCCTCCTGATGTCGTTCGGCTACGGGCTCAGCGCCGCCGTGCTCACGCTGGTCGGCATGGCGACCGGCGCCAACCGGCACGACCGGGTCCTCGCCTACGTGACACGCGCGGCCGCGATCACGGTGGTGCTGCTCGGTATCCCCGGGCTCCTGTTCTGCTGGCGACCCGCCCTCTGGCTCGGACTCTTCACCGACGACGCGGGCATCCATGCGGTCGGCGCCCAGTACTTCCGCATCATCGGTCCGTCGTACCCCTTCGTCGGGGTCAGCATGGTGCTCGCCTTCGCGTTCCAGGGTCTCGGCCGCGCCACCATTCCGCTCGTGTGGATGATCGGTCGCGTCGTCGCGGTGCTCGCCATCGCGGTCGCCTGCACGCATGGGCTCGGCCTCGCGGAGCGGGCGGTGTTCACGACGATCGCGACGGCGAACGTGGTGTCGGCCGTGGGTCTGGCCACCCTCTTCGTCTTGACCGAGCGGCGGTTGCGGGCGGCGCCACTCAGCGAGCGTCCGCTGAGCGAGCTTGCCGCGACGGGGACGCGATGAGCGTGGTCGCCAGGCCCGCGCCGCCGATGGCCTTTCGCGCCCCCCTCGGCGGTCGGCTGCGTTTCGGCTTGCACATCAACGGCGCCTTCGACGCTCTCGAACGGCGATTTTCCCCTTGCCGCTCGCCTCGAGCGGGTGGTACTGCTCCCGCACGTGGCTCGGCGATCCGGCCCGAAGGAGAACGCCATCTTCTCCCTCGTCGCGTCGTTGGCGGCCTGGGTCCTCGGATCCGCGGCGCAGGCGGGCGTGATCTCCGTCTATCCGGGACCGTCTGCGATCCAGACGGCGATCGCCGCCGCGAGTCCCGGGGACACGCTGCGCGTGCATCCGGGGACGTACCCGGAGCACGTCGTCATCAACAAGCCGCTGCGGATCCTCGGTGCGGGCCCCAGCCGTGTGGTCATCGATGCCGGCTGTAGCGCGATGTATGCGCTCGAAGTGATGGCCAACGGCGTCAGTATCCGCCGCGTCAAGGTCGTGGGCGGATCGTTCGACGCGATCGACATCCGCCTGCGCGCCGACGTGACGGTCTCCCGCACGGTCGTGGAGGGGTCGTTCGACGTCCCCCACTGCGGAGCGGAGCAGTACGGCATCAACGTGAGCGGCGGCACCGGTATCATCGTTACGTCGAACGTGGCGACGGGGTTCTACGACGCCGGCATCTACGTCGGCGGGGTGCCGTCGAGCTCCGCGGTCCTGGTGGCGCACAACCAGGCGACGCACAACAACACCGAGGGCATCACGGTGGAGAATTCCGGTCCCGGGGAGATCGTCGTGCATGGCAATCGCGTGCTCGGGAACGGTCCCGGCGGGTACGCGGGCATCCGGGTCGGGGGCTCGGAGTCGATCGTCGTGACGCGGAACGTGGTCGAAGACAGCGGCGACGTCGGGCTCCGGCTGGAGCAGTCCGAGGGCTGCCTGATCACCCGTAACGTCGTGAGCGGTCATGTGGCCGACATCGCCGATGACGGGGTGACCAACTGCTGGCAGCAGAACAAGTTCACGACGGGGAGCGTGACCTCTTCGTGCCCGCCGTGACGCGAGGCTCCCGGTAGGGAAACGTCCGGCTCGCAGCGCCGACGACGGTCGTCCATGGCCGTCTCGGCCGGTCGCCACGCACACGCCGCGGATGGATCGCCGCAAGGCATTGTAGGTCCGTCATCTCGGCGGTAACCTCTTCGGCGTGGCACGCGCCATTGCGACAGAGCCGACGATCCCGCGCTACACGGTCGAGCGATATCTCGGTCTACTGCACGAGGGCGTGCTTTCGCCCGAGGACCGCGTCGAGCTGCTGGAGGGAGTCATCGTCGCGGAGCCGCCTTCGGACCCTCCGCACGCGACCGGGGTGCACTTGGCCGCCGCGGCCCTCACGACCGCGGTGGGCACGCGCGCAGCGGTGCGTGCGCAGGCGCCGCTGGTGGTCGGGCGACTGTCGCTTCCCGAGCCCGATGTCGCCGTCGTGCCGGGGCACCTCCGCGACTACAGCACCCGCCACCCGACCAAGGCCCTGCTCGTGATCGAGGTCGCCGACTCCTCGCTGGCTCAGGACCGGCTGACCAAGGCGGCGATCTACGCCGCCGGTGGCATCCCCGAGTACTGGATCGTCAACCTGCGCACCCGCACCGTCGAGGTCTTTCGCGCGCCCGACCGCGAAGCGGCCCGCTACGGTCGGACGACGACCGGCGCCGCAGGCACACGCCTGGAGCTTGCCGCGCTCCCCGGCGCGACGGTACTCGTCGACGACCTGCTTCCGGCCGTTCGCTAGGAGCGCGACCCAAGACTTCTTGGGTCGCGGAACAGACCCCGAGCGTGTGGCGTTCGATCACGCGCGACGGTCATGCCGCGGCTGGCGAAGCCAGCGCGGCAATCGGGCACGCCTC
>Ga0070699_100003824_pt1 | contig 13299 bp, 4 predicted proteins | sample KBSK1503metaG_FD_65473 | JGI IMG/M metagenome (GOLD analysis project Ga0070699, IMG submission 65473) | Corn, switchgrass and miscanthus rhizosphere microbial communities from Kellogg Biological Station, Michigan, USA - KBS K1-50-3 metaG | ecosystem: Host-associated > Plants > Roots >...
TGCAGGTAAGGTTCTGACACATCATCATTTGTTGAGGCAGGTCTGGGGCACAGCTTATGAAAGTGAGATGCACTTGTTGCGAGTCAATATCAGCAACCTGCGCCGTAAAATAGAAACCGACCCGGCACGGCCGCACTATCTTGTCACCGAGTCGGGAGTGGGATATCGGATTAGGGTGTGAATTCTAAAGAAAAACACCTGATTTGAGTTTTGACCCAAAACCACTTTTTCGTTCATCATGTAGCACAATAGATTTGTCCGATTGTGTGTATTCCAGCCCCTATGGGTTCATATCCTCTATTTGACCAATCACGCCCTATCATAGTTAGGGCGTAATTGTTTTTTTATATATTTATCCTGGACTCGACTTCTTATATCGACACAGCGGAAAGACCTGTGAGCCAAAGCAACTAAAATTTAGCAATTGCGGGAGCCTGTTATGTGGCTGGATAGGACAGGCACCGTTGCCAATTTTTACCTCATAACCGCAATCGGATCTGTCCGGCGGGGTACATATCTGGTATACGGGTATAAGTTTCGCGCCGCCTGGAATATATCCACCAAATAGAGAATAAATTATCAAGAAAAGAACGAACACCCCTATGTGTAGGGGTGTTTTCGTTTAAAACATTCCCATAAACGATCACACCATTTTTTGCTATTTACCGACGCTTTTACCAATCCCAACCTCTACGCTTATACTGATCATCAATCCGCCCAGATATGCAATGCCACCATTCATCAATATTCCTACAATGAATTCGTATCCTTAGAGGTGTAAACAATGGATATGTTTAGTAGTATGACTCACTCTGAATTCTCCAATGCCTTGAAGATTTCAGTCGCCTGAAATACGCGGTTGCGTGCATAACCGGTCGTTTCGTGCAGGACCTTCGCATCCACCAGTTTATCCACGTATCGCTTGGCAGCCATGTAGGGCATGTTGAACGCTTCTTGGAGTTGCTTGATTGTCAGGATAGGACGCGAGAAAATAAAGTCGATGATCTCCGCCATGCGTGCCGAGTTTCGATCTACCTGTACGAGTGATTCATACGTGGTGCGAATGTTTTGCAGTCGTGTCATTCGAAACACACTATCTTGTGATTGAACGCTGATTCCCCGCAAAAAGAAGCGCAGCCACTCCTCCCACTTACCGCGCTGGGAAACTTCCAACAGTCGGTCATAGTATTCCTGACGATAGCGTTCAAAGTACGCACTCAGGTTCAACAGAGGCTGCGATAATACATGCCATTCATGGAACAACAGGCTCATGAGCAGACGTCCAATCCTTCCGTTTCCATCCAGGAAGGGATGAATAGCTTCGAATTGATAATGAATCATGCCAGCTCGTGCCAGCGTTGGAATATCGATCTCAGCGTGGATGAACTTTTCCAGATCGTTCAGGGCAGTCTGCATTTCGTCGATGGGCGGCGGTACATAGGTCGCTGTCTCGATTGTGCTACCGGCTGGACCGATCCAGTTTTGGCTTTTGCGGAATTTGCCCGGGGTGAGATTGCCACCTCGTACACTTTCCATCAATCGGGCATGAATCTCCCGAATCAATCGCAGACTAACCGGCAGCGTCTTCAAACGTTCCAATCCATAATCAAGTGCCAAAACATAATTGTGTACTTCCCGCACATCATTGGTCGGTTCCAGGAAGGATAACTGCGCGGACTCATAATTGTATAAATCGACAAGCGATGCCCGAGTGCCTTCGATACGAGAGGAGAGCACGGCCTCACGGCGCATGAAAGGTTGAATAAGCAGGCGTGGGAAGGGAAAGTTGCCGGCGAGGGTAGTGAGCTTACTCAATTCACGGTCTGCGTCAGACAGCGCCGAGACCAGCGGAGTGGTCCATTCGATTTGCGGGGGAAGTGGCGCGGGGATAAATGACCAATATCCTGTCTTGGTTTGGATGGCTTGACCAACTTTGGGATCACGAAATTCATTTGGATTCATCGGAGTACCTGGCAATCTGGGATGGTGGTGATACAGTTTACCATATCACCACTTAGAACGCATAAGTGTTAATAAAGAATTTTGTAGATCCATTGCTTCCAACTATAGCACGTCATGGATTGTGAGACAAATTTGTATAAAAAATAAGGTGGTTTGGGTGCTATAGTTGAACCATTATCTGCCCCGCACGGTATAAATCTGGTCTAAGGTGTAAGTTTCGTTTGGTGGTTCAGTAGCCGAAATGACAACAGAGGAACCCACCCCATCATTAGACATGCGTTTTCATACTCAGATTACCTCTCTGTCCAACAGTTCTGAAACGGTGCAATAATTGTTAGCGCGGACAAGTGCGGATTTGGGGAGAGCAAAGAGACACTTTTTATCTAGAACAGGTAAAATTACTTACTTCGCCGTTTCACCTTGCAAATTCTTTGTGTGAGGTATGCATATGACAGAAGCAACTTGGGGTATACGATTTAATGAATATCCGAATTACCAACGTATCCCCAAAGGGCAAAAGCCAGAGGGGTGTCCAGAATGGCTCGAATCGCACCATTTCCATAATTGGCAAGAGCAAGGGCTGATTATCTGGAATAACATCGATAGAAAAATAGAGTCCCTTCGCGGAACTGAGTCGCTCAGGTTATTAAGTGAACTAACTTCGCAAGATGCCTGGAAATCCAATGGCGTCTCCATCACCCACTTGGTTCATCGAATCGAACTGAACCTGCCATCCCGCAAGAAACGAAAGAAAGGTGAGCCGGAACCTGAAGTTGAAAAGCCGAAGGGTGAGGATGTTTATGAAGAAATCATGCATTTACCTCCCGAAGCTGGCTACGAATTAATCGAGCTGCTGGAGTCAAAAAAACAACTTATTACCCAGATGGCAGAGCAGGAGAAAAAACGCTTTCAAGAAGCAGCGAGACAATTGTGGAACAGCGTATTTGAGTTCTCCCATAAAAAGGAGATGAGCGAATTTGATTTCAAAACCCGGTCCTTTGAGTGGCAGAGTGATGGTGTTTCTCGCATGACTTGTCGCTATCAGACAGCCGAAGGGCGGATTTGGTTAGCCAAAGATAAACTCTTCTGGAATACCTGCGTCAAACGAGAAGGTCACGCGGGGAATTCACACTATTTTGTGAAGTTCGTTGAGGCAGTGGATTGGGTGGAAAAAGAGATCGTTGAACTAGCAAACAAACCAGATGTGAAGAAGGAAGGGCGAATTCTAAGCGAGGAAGAGATCCAAGCAAACCGTATCCGCTTAAGGGAGAAACTTATGAATGGATCGTATTGGATCGATCCTGCTCAGATGGAACCGCAGCGGGTTACTTATAAGGTCCTAATCGATCTGGAGGCTAAACCTATTTCCTTCAAAAGATTCGAAACAACATGTGGTGACACCTATGAGTATACTGATCGTTATCCAACTCCAGGCAAGCTCGCAAATGATATAAACCTGGATGCCAGTCATTTCCAAATTGACCAGCCAATCGGAGAAAACTCTGAGTTTTATCGATTTACCTCGCTCACAAATTATTTTCAAGAGGTGTCTGCGGTAGAGCAAGCACAGAAAGTTTGGAATCAAAGCCGGGTCTTGCATCAGTTCAAAGTAGGAGAAATTATTCGTGGACGATTTGGATACCAAGAAGTCGAAACAGAATTCTTGATTTTGCTAGGAGCATGTGGGCAGACCGACCATGCATGGCATGAGGAGAAAAATCGGAATGATTTCATGGAATGGAAAGCCCTACGAGAATCGCTTAGCTATGCACTGGATGTAAATGATTACCGTGATTTCCTTGGTGTATCGACCGAACTCATAAATGACGAACGGCTATTGGAGTTCATGCACGAAACCAGGAGTAGCTCAAAGTTCGTTCCGGATGCGGCAAGAAGGGAAAGCAAAATATGGCTGGCACAGCATGAGCCGTTGGACTGAATGCATCTCATCAACTTTGGCGTATAAATTGTTCCTGCTTAGGCAACTTCATTACTTGACGACAGGGCAGCAATACCAGAAAACCAAACCTACTACAATATGCCTGTTGAAGGCTAGATCGTAGATAATCATGTGCGACCGTCAAGTTCCACATCAAAGTCAAAGTCGCAATCGGATCTGTCCGGCGGGGTACAAATCTGGGATACGGGTATAAATTTCGTCCCTCTGTAGTCGGGGACTAAGCCTCTGCACTTCTTGTAATACCTGAAACAACCTTTAGAGAACTTATACGACCCACCGACTGGTGGGTCGTATTTATGTATCATGGTAACATTTCCCGTTAGGGAACATAATCTCAGGCTCTACGTCATGATGATAAGTGGAGGCCCCGTCAATGGACAACAAATGGAATTTTAGGTTTGGCAGAAAAAGTACTTTTGTTTTAGCCGGATTTCTCATCCTATTCATTGCCGGCGGAGTGGTCTTATTATCAAAAAAACTTCAGCCTCAGAATGTAAGTCCAGTAGGCACAAATTCCATCCCTGTTGTGAATAACACGGGTCAGCCTCAAACCCCTGATGGAACATCAGACAAATATGGTCTGGATATCGAATTAAGTGACGGGCAATCCACGCCACAGACGGTGGAAACATCGCCATTGGCGACTGGGGATCCACTTTCACCCGAAGAAATCGGCTTGATTCTGGCGCGTCTGCCAGACCTGTTATTGGGTCTCGATGACCAAACTGAGTTCAACCTGCCGAAGGATTTCCTACCCCCGCCGCGCCCGGGTAATACAATCAAAGAGACGTTTCCGCCTCTCGAAACAGAACCAACTCCCACGGTGATTGATGCGGGTCCACTTCAGGTATCTCGATTCGCTCCCGAAGGTGAAATCCCAATTGCGCCATTTGTCAGCGTCACATTTAATCAGCCAATGGTTCCTCTGGGAACATTAAGTGACCTTGCAGAGATCGATGTATCAGTCACCATTGAACCAGCTTTGCCCGGCACCTGGCGCTGGCTGGGAACCAAGACTCTCACCTTCGAATACGATTCGGAATTGATTGACCGCCTGCCCAAGGCGACCGAATACAAAGTGACAGTGCCGGCAGGGACAAAATCAGCCGCGGGCGCTGTGCTGGCTGAAGCCGTTACCTGGACATTCAAAACTCCCCCACCCAAAGTTGTAACAACCTACCCAGATAATTCCTATCAACCCCTAAACCCAATCTTCTTCGTTGCTTTCGATCAGCGCATTGACCCTGCAGCAGTATTGAAAACCATTTCAGTGCAAGCTGGTAGTCGTGATGTAACAGTCGTTTTAGCCAGCCAGGCAGAGATTGATAAAGATGAACATGTCAGCCAATTGACCAGGGATGCACTTGAAGGGCGCTGGCTGGCCTTTCGAGCCGTGCAGGATTTTCCAACTGAAACGAATGTTTCAGTGACCATTGGACCGGGCACACCTTCAGCTGAAGGGTCGCTCACCACCACCGAAACCCAATCTTTTAATTTTTCAACGTATGCGCCATTGCGGGTCGAAGAACATCGTTGCTCCTGGTACGATGACCGCTGCCCACCCCTGACTCCTTTTTATATCAGCTTTAATAACCCATTGGATATGGATTCTTATAGCGAGGATATGTTGCGCGTGGATCCCGAAATACCGGGTGTCAATGCCAATGTATATGGCAACTCCATTGAGATCAACGGCGCGACCAAAGGCCAAACTACATACATGGTCACAGTTTCCGGGAAGCTACAGGATATCTTCGGCCAGCAATTGGGCGACGATGTGCGCCTCACTTTCAAAGTTGGCAAGGCGGATCCCGTTTTAGTGAGTTCGGGACAAAATTTCATCACCCTTGACCCAACCGCTGCAAAGAAAATCTTTTCGGTATATGCGATCAATTACGACGAACTGAACTTAAAGGTCTATGCTGTTCAACCCAAAGACTGGCCGCAATTCAATGAGTATCTGCGGCAATGGCAACAGACAGATATAACTCCAAAAATGCCCGGTAGATTGGTCGAAGATAAAGCACTTAATCTGAATAATCCTGCCGATACCTTGTCACAAGTGGATATTGACTTAGGTCAGTATATGGATGGCGAGTTCGGGCATTTTATTGTGATTGTCGAACCGCCCGCTGGTGTTTTTGACACTGAGGAAGAGAAGTGGAGACGCTTCTCCCAGACACTCATCCAGTGGATACAGATCACCCAAATTGGCCTGGACGCGTACGATGACCAAAATGATTTGGTGGCCTGGGCAACAGATCTCAAAGACGGTTCACCTCTCACAGGGGTACAGATTCAACCGAATAATGGAAACGCCACAGTTTTAAGCGGTGCAGACGGTGTCGCACGTTTTAAAATTCCATCAGGTGCAACCTATCTGGTTGCAAGTCAGGGCGCTGACCAGGCAATCCTGCCACACTCAACTTATTACTGGTATGAGGATCAGTGGACAGTTAATTCACCGAATGATAGTTTGCGATGGTATGTGTTTGATGATCGCCAAATGTATCGCCCGGGGGAGGAAGTCCACATCAAAGGTTGGCTGCGCCGTATTGGCGAAAAACAAAGTGGTGACATTGGGCTTGTGGGTAACGGACTCCATGCCATCAGCTATCAGGTCACTGATTCTCAGGGCAATGCTCTCATCAACGGTCGCACAGATGCGAACGCCCTGGGTGGCTTTGACTTTGCCTTTACCCTGCCACAGGTCACCAATTTGGGAACCACCCAACTGTATCTGACCGCTGAAGGTGACCTTGGCGATTTATCTGGAATCCAGTTCTATCATCAATTCCAGATCCAGGAGTTTCGACGACCAGAATACGAAGTGAATGCCCGCAATGAAACGACGGGTCCATATTTTGTGGGTGATCAGGCCACGTTGGCGGTGGAGGCCAAATATTATGCTGGTGGTGGTTTGCCCAATGCCGATGCGACCTGGCAGGTGACAACTTCACCGGGCAGTTACTCGCCACCCAACTGGCCTGATTTTACTTTTGGCAATTGGCAGCCCTGGTGGTGGTTTTATGATTTTCAATTCCCCGGCCCCAACGGTGAAACCCAAACAGAAATCTTCACCGGCAAAACCGATGCGTCTGGCACTCATTATTTGAACATCGACTTGAATCAAAAAGGTGACTCTGCCAAAGACCCTCAACCCCAAAGCATTGTCGCACAAGCCACCGTAACGGATGTAAACCGTCAGGCCTGGAGCAGCACCACTACCCTTCTTGTTCATCCAGCGGATATCTATGTGGGCTTGCGCAGTGAGCGTTACTTCGTCGGGCGCGGCACACCGCTCAAAGTGGATTTCATCGTCACCGACCTGGATGGCAATCCGGTAGCGAATCGTCCTGTTGAGATCACCACTGGCAGATTGGAATGGAAGATAAGGAACGGGGTCTGGGGTGAAGAAGTAGTGGACGTTCAAACCTGCTCGCTTCTTTCCAAGCCTGAGCCTGATACCTGTTCCTTTGAAACTCCTCTTGGCGGAAGCTACCAGATCACCGCCATCGTGACCGATGAACTCGGTCGCAAGAATCAAAGCCGCTTCACGCGTTGGGTCAGTGGCGGGCAGTTGCCTCCCTCCCGCAAGGTGGAGCAGGAAAAAGTCACCTTGATTCCTGATAAGGAAACCTATCAACCTGGTGATACCGCAGAGATTTTAGTGCAATCACCGTTCACTCCCGCTGAAGGATTGCTTACCGTTAGTCGCAGTGGCATTTTGTATACAACACGTTTCCAAATTGAAGATGGCTCTGCCATACTGAAAATCCCTGTTGAAGAGAAACATATTCCCAATCTGAATATCCAGGTGGATTTGGCTGGCTCCGCGCCTCGCACAGATGACCAGGGCGAAGTGCTTAAGAACGTGCCGCCGCGTCCTGCGTATGCAACCGGTCAATTGAACTTGAGTATTCCTCCCTTACAGCGGACACTATCTGTCCAAGCCATACCCGATGAAAATAAATTGGAGCCGGGCGGCGAAACGACGCTGACTGTTCTCGTGAAAGATGCGAACAATCTGCCAGTGCCTGATGCTGAATTAGCTGTGGTTGTAGTGGATGAAGCCGTCCTCGCGCTGACAAATTATCAATTGAGTGACCCACTGAGCATTTTCTATACAGACCGGCCCTCATATCTCTCAAGCATTTACGGTCGCGCCAGCATTGTACTAGCTGACCCACAGGCATTAGCGAGAGAAGCCAGTCAAAGACAGGCACTGGATGGATTGGGCGGTGCAGCACCCGCGGCCACAGAGGCTCCCGCGATGCCTGAGGAAGCAGACGCTCAAAATCGATCGCAAAACCAACAAGCTTCTATCAATGTCCGCTCTGATTTCAATCCACTGGCGACCTTTGCTCCCACCGTACGAACAGGCTCCAATGGCGAAGCGCGAATATTGATCAAATTGCCAGATAACCTCACTCGCTATCGGGTAATGGTTGTAGCTGTTGATGAAAGAGGCAATAAATTTGGCTCGGGCGAGTCAAACATCACAGCGCGCCTGCCGCTGATGGTGCGTCCATCGGCCCCGCGCTTCCTCAACTTTGGCGACAAGTTCGAATTACCAGTGGTACTGCAAAATCAAACTGACAACCCAATGACAGTGGATGTAGTTGCCCGTGCAACCAATCTTGAACTTACCGATTCGGGTCTGCGTGTCACTGTCCCAGCTAATGACCGCGTGGAAGTGCGCTTTCCGGCCTCCACAATAATGGCTGGCACGACTCGCGTACAGATCGCGGCAACATCTGGAAATTATGCGGACGCTGCCATAGTGGAATTACCGGTCTATACTCCAGCGACCACTGAAGCCTTTGCCACCTATGGCCTCATCGACAATGGAACTATTGCTCAACCAGTCCTTTACCCTTCGGATGTTTTCCCTCAATTTGGCGGGCTTGAGATCAACACCTCTTCCACAGCTTTACAGGCATTGACCGACGCCGTGCTCTATCTGGAAACGTATCCTTACGAATGTTCCGATCAATTGGCTTCGCGGATTTTGGCTGTGGCCTCCTTGCGGGATGTATTAACCGCCTTCCAAGCTGAGGGGTTGCCAACGCCCACTGAAATGGAATCAGCCGTCCAGAGTGATATTGAACGTTTACAACGTTTGCAAAACGATGATGGCGGATTCCCCTACTGGCGACGCGGCTTCGAATCGATTCCATTCAGCACCATCCATGTGGCGCACGCCTTGTTCATTGCGCAACAAAAAGGCTTTGATGTTCCTGCGGAGCTTCAGCAGAATGCCTTGAACTATCTACGCGATATCGAGAGTCATTACCCAAGCTGGTACACTCAGGAAACTCGCTGGACGCTGAGTGCGTATGCGCTGTACGTCCGCAATTTGACGGGCGACCGCGACGCAGCCAAAGCCGAAAAACTTTTGAACGATGCCGCGTTGGAAAATCTTTCTATGGAAGCCATTGGCTGGTTATGGCCTGTGATCGATGATAATAACCAACTGGATGCCATTCGACTCTATGTGAACAATCACGTCATTGAAACTGCCGGGGCCGCAAACTTTACAACGAGCTACAGTGATCAAACCTACCTACTACTCAGTTCTGACCGCCGCACTGATGCCATTTTGTTGGACGCCTTGATGGAAGATAATCCGCAAAGTGATTTGATTCCCAAAGTGGTTAACGGCTTGTTGTCGCACCGTACCAAAGGTCGCTGGGACAACATCCAGGAAAATGTCTTCGTTCTGTTAGCATTGGATCGTTACTTCAACACGTACGAAGCCCAAACGCCAGACTTTGTCGCACGTATTTGGTTGGGTGATACATATGCGGGCAGTAACGAATTCCGCGGGCGGACCACTGACCTGTACGAAACGCTCCTCCCCATGAACTATGTTCTTTCAGAAACAGCATCGGGTGGCGGAACCCAGGATTTGATTCTGAGCAAGGATGGACCCGGACGACTCTACTATCGGCTGGGCCTGCAATACGCTCCTACAGACTTGAACCTGGATCCGTTGGATATGGGCTTTGTCATTCAACGAACTTATGAAGGCGTGGATAACCCTGAGGATGTATTTCAAGATAACGATGGCATCTGGCATATCAAAGCGGGTGCGCGCGTGCGGGTAAAGATCAAGATGGTCGCGGATAATCGCCGCTATCACGTTGCGCTCGTTGACCCACTCCCTGCTGGGTTGGAAATCGTCAACCCAACGTTGGCAGTTTCACAGACTCCCCCACAAGACCCAACCAGCCCAGAGTATCGGTATGGTTGGTGGTCGTGGTGGAACTGGTATGAACACCAAAATATGCGTGATGACCGCGCTGAAGTATTTACATCCCTGCTATGGGATGGAGTCTATGAATATACCTATATCGCGCGTGCCACTACTCCCGGTACGTTCATTGTTCCACCTGCCAAAGCCGAAGAAATGTACTCTCCCGAAGTCTTCGGGCGAAGTGGAAGCGATTGGGTAATCGTAAAGTAAAAGATAGCGACTAAAGAGTTTATCCAGAAAAAACGGGACAGGTATTTAGCCTGTCCCGTTACATTTAATGACGTTTTACCCAACCTTTTGACCGCGAATCAACCCATACTCGCAAAGTCCCTTTCGAAAGGCTTAGTCATAATGCAGAATCGTGCATCTGACTTCTTATGCGCCCGGTTTTCTGGGCAGAGAAACAAATACCCACATAACTTTGCTATGCTTGCCAGTCGGCGATAAAGAGGTTGCGAACCCACATGGCCGGCTTCTTAAAGATGAATCTCCTATGCAGTACAGGCACAACCTTATAGTGCACAAAGCCTTTCCGCCAGTGCATAATGTTGAATGTCAGGTTGTAGAACAGGCGGTCGCGCAAGTTTTGTGGTGCAAAGAGACCAGTAAAGTTATCGCGTATGTTCTCCAAGGGGCGCGGAGAAGTTTGGGTATCGAAGACGCCTTCTTCATCCCATTTCGCCGGGTCCAGGACTATGCGCCAGGCATTGACCCAGGGGCGCGTCTTGAGCATTTCATTTTCGGGGTAACACTCTTCCACCGCCTGCCAGAAGAGCACCTGGGCTAATTCTTCGAAGTGGTCGAGGTTTTTGCGGGCCACATCGAGCACCTGATCCGGAGAGCGGCGGACGGCCAGTTCCAGATGTAAGAGCTGCAGGAAGCGCATACGAGTCATGTCGCCTCGCAGATAGATGTCGCGCGGCGGGGCCTTGTCGGACCAATCGGCAAACAACTGCTGGACGCGATAGTTCAAATCGCGGTAACGCTCCCCGAGCGCCAGCACTTCCAGCGTGGGGTTGAAGAGTAACCCTTGAACGTACACCTGGTAGACATACGCCCAATGGATGGCCGTGTCCCAAGCCAACTTGGGCGTGAAGATTTGCGCATGCCCAAAGCAGCGATAGGTATTGCGGTAAAACCCAAGGCAGGTTTCGAAAAAGATTTCGAGGACGAGTTTATTGAACGTTTTGACATCTGCTTCGTTCAGCATCCCGGCCCGATCGCGGCGGATCATCTCCACCGTGACCGTGTTAGTAGTGGCAATGAAATCAGACCCAACGCTGTAGAGCGGATCAAGAAAGAAGCCAGCCTCCCCAACGCAGCTCCAGCGCCGGTGCGAGAAGACCTGCGCCGAGGCGTAGCTGTAGTTCTTGAAGGTCAGAAAATCCAGCGGCTCTTTGTCTTTCAGGAATCCCCACACAACAGGCTCGTTCTCACGTAGCCATTCGAGCGCTTTCTCATAAGATTTTCCATAGGTGTGCTGCGGATGGATGGTTTCATCCGTTACGATGCCAACGCTGGTGGCTCCCGATCCAAGGGGGATGAACCAAACCCAATAGCCCTTGTCCATCAGGTGGTTGGTGGAAAAATAGCGATCCTCGATGTTTTCGTTCAGCCAGCGGTGCGACGTTTCAGCGGCCATATCATCGATGTCAATACGGCCTGTGTAGCGCCACCAGGCAGCGCTGGCATGGTGGCCGTGTTCTCGTTTGAGTCCAAGCTGGGTCTGTAGCAGTCTACGTCGGCCCAGAGCGTCTGCCACCCAGCGGCATGTCAGCGAGAAATGCTGCTGGTCGTCTTTGCGTACGCAGTTGATGGTGTGGTTCTCTTCAGACTCCGCCAGGACGATGCTTTCGACCACAATCCCCTCGAAAAGAGCCACATCCATTTTTTGAACGATGTCACGCAGGTCGTTTTCCAGCCGTCCCCGGTCGATCTGATACGACGGCACGAGCGGAAAGATACTGGTGCCAGCCTCGGGGCGCTCCTCGATGGGGCATTTGGACTTTCCCATGAAAAAACGTAGTCCCAGCTTGGGTAAGTGGTATTTTCGGAAATATGCGTCGAGCTGCAAGACTTGGCCCAGATAATACGTTCCAAGTTCGATGGATGATTCACCTACTTTGAAAGCGGCTTCAGGCAGTGGACGATTCAGCTTCTCTATGACAGCCACCGAAAGTTCGGGAAGTTCCAGGCGTAACTGACGGGCCAGGGTGAGCCCGGCCAGCCCGCCACCGCAAATGACCACGTCAAATTCTGTTTTATCGAGCATTTCGTCTCCTGCTTTCTTAATGGTTCTCTCGTTCTGACAGGAAAATCTCAAACACGAAGGACATGCATAATCTGGCTAGGATATCGAGGTACTCTTCTCACAAAACCGGGCGTTTTGACGCCTACCCTATAAAATCCTGTGTCATTTGTTTGATGGTCATTGTCAGCGGATGGGTTGGGTATTCCCTTATAAAAATACCTTTGCCTGCCAGCGTAAGCATTTCTTCAGTATGAGGAAGTATTGCAGCCACAGGGAGCTGATATTTTTCCTGTACTTCCCGCTGAACATCTTCTATATCAAAAGCAGGGGGCATCTGGCTGACGACCATTTTGAGATGGGGAATTTCCAGCTTTTGCGCCAAACTGACCAGAACTGCTGTTCCTTGATAATCCTGTTTATCCAGCCTTAACATAAGTATCAGCGTGTTTGAAGCGGCCAGAGAAACTAATGGCTCTTCGTTCACTCCAGGAGGTGTATCTACCATTAAGAAATCGAGTTCGAATGCTTTCGATATTTCATCGAAGGCCCTGTTCAGCTTATCTGCTTCATCGCTTCCGTGTAAAACCTGCATGATATGTTGCATATCAGGGCTGGCTGGCGCCAAATAGATCTTGCCTGGGACGTCTGTTGGGGTTACATCATAAACTGCATCGCGGCAATCAATATTTCCCCAAAGGTAATCATTGATTGTCTTTTCAAGTTTATTTTCGGGCAAACCAAAGAGAATGTGATCGCTGGGTGATTGAAAATCCGTATCAATTACGCCTACGCGCTTTCCGCCCATTGCCAGAAACATTGCACAACTTGCCAGAAGATTGGATGTTCCAGCACCTCGCCGGAAAGAGT
>Ga0070699_100003825_pt1 | contig 13299 bp, 16 predicted proteins | sample KBSK1503metaG_FD_65473 | JGI IMG/M metagenome (GOLD analysis project Ga0070699, IMG submission 65473) | Corn, switchgrass and miscanthus rhizosphere microbial communities from Kellogg Biological Station, Michigan, USA - KBS K1-50-3 metaG | ecosystem: Host-associated > Plants > Roots >...
CCCTCCCCAACTCTCGGTGCGAATTTGGCGGAGGGGAGAGGATTTGAACCCCCGAGGGACTTGCGCCCCTATCCGATTTCGAGTCGGACGCCTTCAACCGGGCTCGGCCACCCCTCCGCGTAACCTTCTCAGTATCTTGCACGACGGTGCGGCGATCAACCTCCGTCTCCGATCCGGCCGAGTCCAAGTCCTGTCCAAGTTCCGCTGGGTCCGAGGCTGATTGGACGAGGCGCTCGACGGCCGCTCGCAGGTGATCCGGAGCGAGGTGGGAATAGCGCTGCACCATCGCCAGGCTCTGCCACCCTCCGAGCTGCTGCACCGTGCGCAAGTCTACCCCAGCCATGACGAGGCGGGAGGCGAAAGTGTGCCGGTTGCCGTGCCACGTGTATCCGTCGAGGTGGCTGGTGTCCTTGCCACTGACTTCCAGCGCCTTCCTGGCCCGCTCCACAGCCGCAGGGAAGAACTTGTCGGGCTCCCGGTATAGACACCGGAAGACTGACTCGCGGGGGTCGCCAGGGCGCTGACGCTGAGTCGCCAGGTCCAACAGCACAGACTGGACCATGCTGTTCATGGGCACCTGGCGGGAGCGACCGTTCTTGGCGTGCCGAACCGTGATGAAGCCGGCCAAGAGGTCCACGTCGCGCCACTGAAGGCCCCGCTGCTCGCTCCACCGGAGGCCCGTGTGGACGCTAACCGCAAAGAGGGAATGCAGGTCCGCGACAAGGGTCTCCCGCAGGGCTCGTTCCTCGAATGCGCTCCGGATCTTGCTCTCGGACGGCAGGTACACGATGCGCCCGCCGGGCTCCTCCTCCTTCTCGGTGCCCGCCATGGGGTTCCGCTCGACAAGTCCCGCCTTCATCGCGCGCTTGAACACCCCGGAGAGCCTCGCCCGGTACCGGTTGACGGCTGCACCACTGAGCGCCCGTCCCGACGGCGACTGACCACGCTGGAGGTCGTCCAGCACCTGCTCGAGCTGGTCCTGGGTAATCGCTGCCAGCCAGTGATCGCCGAGCACCGAGAGCAGCCACGTGACTTCCGTCCGAATGGTCTTGTAGGACCGGCGGCGCTTGATCTGAGCCCACGGCAGATACACCCCCTCGGCATACTGCCGGAACGTGACGCGCTTGGCCTCCTGCGCGGCCTCCGCCTGGGCCAGCGCCCGGGCCTGATGCCGCTCCCGAGCGGGGCACCACCCCGGGTCCGCATAGAATCGGGCTCGGCGTGTGGAGTGGGCCCGGAGTGCATCCCCCTTGATTGGCCCGATCTTCTCCTCGTGCACATGGCCCGCTCCACAGGTATAACGGATGCCCCATCCCCCACCCGCGTGGCGAAAGATCCCTCGCGGAGCGTGGTCCTTCTTCTTGGTACTCCAGCGTGGCTTCTTGGTACTCCAGCGTGGCTGCGCGTTATCCATGGGTCTCCTTACTTGAGGTACTCCGCCAGCCGCTCCCGCTCCTTCCGCGGCGTGACGTGCGCGTAGATCGCGGTGGTCCGGATGTTCTCGTGGCCGACCAGGTGCTGGGCCAGTCGGAGATCGCCGCTCTCCTCGTAGATGTGGGTGATGTACGAGTGCCGGAAGGTATGGGGCGAGACCCTGCGGCCCAGGAGCGGCACGATGTGATTGCGGACCTGGTGCCAGATTGCCTTGGGATTCAGTGGCTGACCATGGTGCCGGCTATACGACTTCGGCCGCCTCCGACGTACCCGGACAAACAGCCACGGCGAGTCGGCTTCGACGCAGCGGGGGCGCGTCGTCACGATCCAGCCGCGGAGGATTCGGACCAGGGTCGGCGTGATCGGCACGCGACGATCTTTCCGGCCCTTGCCGTCCCGGATATAGAGCGAGCGGCCGTCGAGGTCCACGTCCGCGACCGTCAGATGGCATACTTCGCTCTCACGGAGGCCGGCCAGGAACAGGGTCGCGAACAGGGCGACGTTGCGACGGCCGATGATGCTGTGCCGCTTTCGGAGGGCCTCGAGGATCCGGTTGCGCTCCTTCTTGGTCATGTACTCGGACGGCTTCCGTGGGGGCAGCTTCATCGGGATCGCCAGCGCGGCTGGGTTGCTCTCCACCAGCTTGTGCCGGTGCACGTAGAGGAAGAACTTCCGGAGGGCGGAGTACCGGAGGGCCACCGAGGTTTCCCGTTGCCCCAGGTGCGCGCGGAGCGAGGCGCCGAACGCCTCAATCACGTGCACGTCGACCTGATCGACGTACTCGATCCCCGCCCGGGTGCAATAGGCGACGAACATGCTGAGATCCTCGCCATAGGCCTTCACGGTGTTGGGGCTCCGGGCCAGCGCGTGCTCGAGCCAGAGCAGGAAGCCGGGCACGTTGTCGGCCAGCCGCTTCGACATGATTCGGCGCGGGGCTGGCACACTCGGCAGGGGCGCCAGGAGCAGGGCCTCGGTGCCGCGGATCTCGCGGGTCATCGGGGCACCCCCGGGCTCAGCCTGTGGAGCCGGTGGGCGACCTCGGAAACGCGCCAGCCCGTCGCCAAGGCGAGGCCGCCGACCAGCCCAGCCCCGCCGAGGAGGCCAGCGCCGTGTGAAACACACGGGCGGCTTCACGGCGGGAGAGCACGCGGGGACTTCGCACGGCGCTCACTTCTTCACCGCGACGCGGAACTGGTCGAGCCCGCGGCCGGTGCCGTGGTCGAGCGCGCACACTCGATTAGCCGCGTACTTGAGCTGGTCCGCGAGGTAGTGCAGCGGCCGGTCGATCGAAAAGTCGCTGGCCTCCGTCAGCGCGTCGAGGCTCTCCGCGATCCCGACGAGTTCATACGCGATCGCGTAGGCGTCGACATAGGCCGGCCGCTCGCCCGACACGTGAATGTGCAACGTGCCCGTGATGAGGGCCGCTAGGTCAGCTCCGGAGAGGGTAACCACCTTATTATCCCGGAGCGCGTGCGTCACCGAGACATCGGCCAGCGTCAGGCCATTCTGAGGTAGACTCTTGTCGTCCATCGTTCTCGCCTCCACGGGTTAGGGTGATGGGCCTCGGCCCCCGCGGGTGTTCGCGCACCCCGGGGGCGTCTTAATTTCCGGCTTAGCTCATTAGCTCTTCTTCCGACATGCCCGCCTGACGCAGGCCGTTCTCCAGCGCGGCGAGCAACTCCTGCGCTGGCTTGCTGCGCGCTGTCGCCATCCTCCCCGAGAATTGTGGAACCGCACGGCGCAAGGCTCGGAGCAAGGCCAGTCGGTGCCAGGGGTCCGGGAGTGTTCCCTCGATTTTCGCGATGATCTGGTCGGTGTGGACTTCACCGAGTAGAAATGCCAGATCCTCATAGAACTTCCGGGCCGTCTCGCCCATCGGATCGCCGAGGGATCCAAGCGTAAGGTCGTCCTCGGTCATTCCAGCAGCTCCGTCACCGGCACGCCGAGGGCCTTCGCGATCCGCTGGAGTGTCCCGATGGTCGGGTCGTACCCCCCGGCCTCAAGCTTGCGGATGTACTCGCGCGACACGTCGGCCTTCGCCGCGAGCTGCTGCCGGCTGAGATGCTGCTTCTTGCGCAGGGCCTGAATCCGCTTCCCCATCTGTTTCGGTGTTGGGCTCATGATACTCCAACGGCAACTATAGTTGTCAAGTGGCTTTCTGTTCGCGGTTGGGCGTGGACTACTCTCGATGAGAGTCGCTCACACAGAGTCCTACAATGCGCTACGCCCCCTCGTCACTCGCAGCAGCGCGCTCACCGGTAGCCTCGATCACATGGCCTGCCGCCAACTCCTGCGTCTCGCCGCTCTCCGGCAATGCCTGCGGCGCGTGCTGTCGGGTGAGACTCCCGAACATGGCCCGCAAGAGTTGCCGCCCTTCTTCGCCGTCCACGGCCGCATTGACGTTCACAGTGAGCGTCTGGTTGCGTTCGATATAGTCACCGGGCCGGTGTTTCTTGAGCGCGACGATGTTGGCGATCACGTTGTCGCGCTTGAGCGCCAGGCGGCGAAGATTGAGCTCGAGCACGTCCGCGTATTCCTCTTTGGCGTCTCTGACCAACTGAGCGAAGTCCGGGTCCGCCTGCTCATGCCGTTGGATGGTGTCGTGGCTCACGCCGGCCTGGCGGGCTGCTACCCAGCGCGTCCCATGTTTGCGGAGGGCCGCCAGAAAGAGCAACCGCCAGCCCTCCGGAAGCTGGGGACCTGGCCGTGCTTTTGATGCTGACGCAGACGGCGCAGGAACCACCCCAGCCGCTGCTCCGGAGCGCTGCGGAGCCCGTCCTAGGGGCCGTTCCCCCCCGTTCCCCGCCGCGTTCCCCATCTGGTCAGTTGTTCCCCGTCTGGATGCTCGGGACAGCCGCTTGGCCAGGCGCCGGCATTCCCTGCACCAACGTTGCCCGCGGATGCGTTCGTACACCCCACACTTCGAGCAGAGCGGATCAGCCACGCGGCCTAACCTCCATCACTTCCCCGGCGAACTCAAGCTTGGCGATGGCCACCATGCGGGCCGCGGGCTGGTCTCGGACGGCCAGCAGATCCATCAGCTCCCCCGCCGTCCAGATCCGGCCCCGGCTGACGCCCTCGCCCTCCAGGAGGGCGGCGTGGTGCTCGTCCGGCACGAACCAGATGGTTTGGGGCCACCAGGTAACCCGGATCTCTAGGGGGTGGCCGGCCCGACAGAACTGGTCGAGCGGCATTCTGAGCACGTGGAGCGCCCCCGCCCGGAGCGGCAGTTCGGAACGGACAGGCTCGACTCCGAGGCGTGAAAGGATCTGCCGATACACCGTCTCATTCATGGGTGTTCCCCGCCTCCGGTGTAGATTGGTGCTCCACCGGCCTCATCCCCCCGCCCAACGTACATACGTACACCGCCCCTGTGTTTATCAATAGTTAGGCGGTGACGATGTAGGTATGTACATATCTTGGGGAGTGTACCGAACCTTCATCAGCTCGAGCTTCTCGGCTGTGACCTCGTACGGAATTCCACCCTTGGCCCGGCGCATCGGCGAGAAGCCGTACCGCTTCAGCCAGCTCCCCACGAGCCGCGGGGTCGGCCGATCCTTCCATCCCAGGCGCTTCTGTAGGGACTCGGCAATATCCCCGGGGCGGACGATGAGGGTCGAGCCGTGCCCGTCGAGACGCTCCGTGAGCTCCTCCATAAGCGCCGCCCCCTCGTCCGAGAGATCCTCCCGGTCGGCTACATGGTCCCGGGCTAGGCGGAGCAGGTCGCGGGTGATCTCGAGCCCGCTTTCCTGATCCGCGACCGCCGCGATGGCCAGGAGCGGTTTCCAGAGTTCCCGAGCGCGCGCGACCAGCCAGTCGGGCGGGGTGAGGGCGGCAACGGCCTCTTGCACGGCGGGCCAACGGGTCAAGAGGAGCCGATAGCACCCTGACCGGATCGTGGTGAAGGTGTCGTCGGCGGGGTCGACTTCGGCGTTGATGTGGGCGGGGTCGAGGCCCCGCGTGAGCACCAGCGGAATACAGCGATCCTCAGTGGTGCCGTTAACGCTACGGATGGCGGCCAGCGCCAGGGGCGCGTAGACCTGAAACGACTCCACGCGCTTCTGCTCTTTGCCCTCGCACCGCGGGACCGTCGCGCCGGCCTTGTAGCCGCTGTTGACGATCGCCAGAATCTCTCGGGCGTCCTCCTTCGAGAATCCCTCGACTTCGTCGAGCAGGAGGGTCGGTCGAAATTCCTGCACCAGGCGATAGAGGACCGCCGGCGTGGGGTTCACCATGAGCAGGGCATTGAACGCCGTGGCCGACAGCACGGTCATCAGTTTGCTCTTGCCGCTGCCCTTCTCCCCGGCGAGCGACAACCGAGGGTAGGCCAAGAACAATGGGAAGAAATAGCTCCCCATGGTCCACGTGGCGAGCAGCGCGCGCTGCTCTGGGCGCGGGAATTCTACGGCCCGCTCCAGGGCCACCATCATGAGGGAGAGCACCTCCGAGAAGGCCGGCGCGCTTCCGGATTGTCGCCAGGCCTCCGCGTCGGCGTCAGGCCACCGCCCGTGAAGGCCATGGTAGGGACGGAGCACGGCGGTCACCAAGTCCTTGACGTCCTTGGCCTCGAAACTCGTCCGTTCGCTCGTAACGAGTTGACATGTGCCCGAGTCGGTCATTCGACTCACGATCGCGCCGTGCGCATCGATGTGTAGCCATGGATGGAGCGGCGTCGACCGGCCGAGCAAAGCGGCCGCTTCCGGTTTGATCTCCACTAGTCGACCACCTCAAGGGCGAGGGCCGCCCGGAGAATCGTCTCGAAACGGCAGCCGGCAAAGCAGAAGAGCAACAGCCGTCCGTCCGTCCCCTCGCCGAGACTCAGGCTCGGTTCCCTATCGTCGTGCGCGGGGCAGCGGGCCACGTAACCCCCAGCCGCGCGGCGCACGCCCTCCAGCCGATTCAGCACGGCCTGATGGTCGAGCACCGGACTGGCTGGGCCGTGAGGTCTGCGCCCGACCACGTCCGCCGCTGGCGCGGTGTGGAGCGCCAGGAGCTGCCGGATGATCAAGGGCAGCGGGGCCAGGGGAATGTCGTGCGGCGCCAGTCGCGCCACCCACCGATAGGGCACGCCGGAAGTATGAATCGTCGGAGGCGCAACCACGTACGAAGCTTCCCCCTGCAGATCGACTCCCGGGACGAGCGCCGGCACCTTGCGCACAATGACGTCGGGGGCGACGCGAAAGTAGTAGTGCCAGCCGCCCCCACCGGTCTCGACCGCGGGCGTGGCGGGGAGCCGGGCCGTGAGTGCAGCCAGCCCCGCCCCGTTTCGAGGGTCTCCGTCGAGGACGACGAGGCCAGAGATCCGCCCGCACACGATGCCCACGCCCGCATCCGGGTAGCGCCGATACCATCCGCGAACGTCGTCTCGATCAACCCGGTGCGTCTGGAGTTCCTTCCAGGGCACGCAGGGGCGTTTGTCCTCTCGGCGAATCGGCAGCACATTGAAGCCGCGGGCGAGGTAGGTCAGCGCGGCCAGTTCAGACGTCACCGCGGGCTCGGGTGACGAACTCATTTCCGTCGCTCCAATTCGTGGAAGCGCCGGCCGGACTGCCGCTGCCACCGTACAACGTCTGCGAACAGTCGGGCGCCAAAATCCCCCGCACACCCGGGATGGAGCCAAACCTGACCGGTTGCCCCGTTCCAGGTCACTGCTGGCTCTCGCGTGATCGACTTCTCGCAGTAGAAGCAGCGATGCCCGACACCGGTCGGCATGACACCACCTTGTTCCGGCGACCAGAAGTCGGGACCAGTCAGACTCATACCCAGCCCGTCGCCGTCGTCATGCGTTCGTCCTCGCGCCTCGTGGCCGCCCGCCGGAGCAGGCCGAGCCGGCGCTAATTTCGCGCGTCATGCGCGCCTCCACTTGCCCGCGCCCGGTGCGGCGCTCGCGCGGCGGTCATGGCGCCGCCGCGCGGACCCCCACCCCTGATATCGATCGTATTGCTGTCGATCGTCACGACTGCCGAGATCGAGGCTTGAGTCGACGCCGCTGAGCCCCGCCAGGTCGGCGAGCGTCCCCGTGGGGTTGCCGCCGAACTTGAATGAGGGCCTGAACGCGCTCGGATCGAACCCGCTCGCGGGGGCCATGAACGGCGGGGGGCCCGCGGCGTCCCCGGCGGAAGCTGACAAGCGCTCAACTAGGGCCGAGCCGCTCAGCCCCCCGGGGCTGGAATCCCAACAGCCTGCGCATCCCGGAGCGAATGTCCTTGCCGAAGGCGAGGCCGCCGACCCCAGCGTCCTGCGCGTCGTAGATCGCGTCCTCCAGCGCTGTCGTATCGTGCTGGACGTTCGCCATCAGGCGCGAGTTGACTAGATCTTCGAGCAACGGTGTCATCGCTCCTACTCGCTCACGTCCGGCGCGGAGCCGGCCGGAAGCCGGGCGCGCCCAGTGCTTTACTCATGGCCGCCAGGCTATCCCCTGCCTGTGAGACCGCTGGTCCCGGCGGGGCGATAGCCGTTCAGGATTAGCGATTCAACGTCTTGCTCCCTCACACGGACAGCTCGTTTGGTTGGGCGAATCCGAGGCAGATCACCACGCTGAAGCATCCGGCGCACCGTGGCTGGCTGAAGGCCAAGCCGAGCTGCCACCTGGGGAACTGTCAGTAACTGTGTGGCCATCTCGCTCTATCCCCTTTCGGGCGCCTTAGCTCATGCGCCAAGTGGGCCCAGCGTGCCTTAAGGGGGGTAGAGCGTCTTGGACAGGAGGCGAGGACGGAGCCGGGACCCGACTACCGCTGATGTTCGGAGCGGGACAGCACCTTGCTTACATAGTCGAGCGTGAGACCACCATCCTCGCGGGACACCCGCACGAGCTGGGCTTGGTCAACGAGATCGGCGATCTCTTGAAGCTCGAGTTTGGCGTCGTAGCGAAGCACATGAGCTACGAGTGGGACGAAAGAGTTTTGCCAATCAGCCCCTATCTTTGATTGGGGGGTCGATAGGCCGGTCACCAAGCCATTGAAGCTGTCGGCGTAGCGTTCGCGAATCCCCCGGCTAAAGAAGTGAAGCCCGTCAGCCTCAAGGACCGCCGGATCCGATTCGACCATGCGATCAATCGTCGCTTCAGAAGCGCGCGGGTTATCCTTGCGGAATTCTATCCGCGCCCGTTGCCGGACCTTGGTCGCAGCCCATCGCCGTCTTTTCAGTTCGGATTGAGCGACCAGTAGTTTGCTCTGGACAATGGCCAAGTCCACATGATGGGCGGTACTAACCTGAGCACGGCGGGTCTCGAGAAGAAATGATGCGATCTCACGGACCCCTGAAGGGTGTCTGTCCGGGAGTATCTTCTGCGCGGCTCGGCAGAACTCATCGAGCGGCACTTCGACATAACTGGATTGCATCTCGACGGCGTGAGCCATGCCCACCTTCACCGCGTTGAGCGCGGAGCTGGCCTGGACTACGATCCCGACACAGATCCAGAAGAGCACCGGCCGCGCTGCGCCCCAGAAGAGGACCGCGGTGGCGCGGCGCGTGGCGTCACGTGTGTCCTCCTCACCCGCTGATCGGGCGATCCGCGCAATGGACGTAGTCTCCCAGTGCTGCGCGGCCAAGTGCTGGTCTTGCGGATCTCGATGGCCAGACTTCGGCTCACCGACACGGGGGGTGCGCCACGAAACAGACGATGGCCCCTCCCACGCGGGCCACCACCGCGGCGGACCCTTTTCTCCGCGCTCGGTGTTCCGAGCTCGGCGCTTCGTCGCCGCTTTCTTCGCCACGCTGCCTCCCAGGAGAGCTCCCAGATTTCGAGCAGCGGGCCGGGCGGCTGGGACCGCCCATCACGCCGGTAGCAAGCCAGCGTCGAGCCCGCGCGTCCATCTTACGCGATTCGCGCGCTTTCATTTTCCCTTCGAGACGCTTGGCTGCAAGCCCGGACGACATCATTGACGCCCCAGTTACATTCCACCACGGCCTCGCGATACTCACGACGAGCCCGCTCGCCACAGGGTCGCCGAGGGTGTGCATGACGATCGGGGTTGAGTGCGATTGCGTCCCGGGCGAGATCCGAGCCGAGGCCAGAACATGATGTGGCCACCACCGCACGCGGAGTCTGCACCGTTGGGAGCAACCATCGCCGCCCGCGCTTCCCCCATCTCCGCGGACGCTGGGTCGGGGAGCGGAGGCCACAGCCGCTCGGGCCGCGGCCGCGCGAGGTGCCCCGGCGCACACATCGCCGCCTCGGGATATTATCGTCCACGTGGCGATACCTCCCGGAACTCCGCATAGGGCGACGAAAGAGGCCCGTCCGCAATCCGAACGGTGGATCCCGTTCGTGTTCGCCTTGGTCGTCATCCTTTTGCCGACCCAATACTGGTTTGCCCGGGCCAACCCGTGGGGCGAGCCCTATCCGGCCCTGCTGATGCCTGCGTTCGAGGGCACGCAGACCGACGGGCATGGACGGGCTTCTGGGGAGTCGGTTGCCATCGTCGTCAGTTTTGGGGATGGCACCGTTGAGTCGGTGCCGCTGCGAACGCTGCTTGCCCGGGCTCCGTCGTCTCACATCATGGCGATGGCGCAGATCGCGCTGAAGCCGAAACCGTCCCCGCCAGTTGACAGACCCGCCTCCCCATCGTCGCTTCGGGAGCTCCTCAAGCGGCATGTGGTCCCCGGCCTACCATTGAGGGCGGCTCGGATAAGCTACTGGTCCGGGCCGGATCCCCTTACAGTAGAGTGGCTCCAGACAAGGATGCGCGAACTCTTTCCGGGCCGCCGCGCGATACGTGTCACAGTGGACTGGTCTGTCGATACCTATGTTTGGCAGGCAGACCGGTGGATCCGCCAGCAGACTCGAGCCCTCTCGTTGGACGTACCACTATAAATCCTCGCCGCGGCGCCTTGACGCGATGGATGTTCGAGGAATACCTCATTGGGGAGCGCAGCCTCGCCGTCAGCCGCGTACTCACGGCGCTGTACCTCTTGGCCATGGGCTACCCCCGCTACGTTTGGCTCACCGCTTTCCCCTCGTCTTTCTATGCGCCGCCACTGGGGCTCGGAGCCTTCTTCCGCGATCTGCCCCCGGAATGGGTGTTGTGGCTCCTCCTCGGTGCGACCGTCTCGTTGACGCTGGCACTGCTCGTCGGCTGGCACACGCGCGCCACCGGGCTCGCCCTCACAGCTTTCACCCTCGTGGGCAACAGCTTCGAGTACTCGCTCGGCAAGATCAACCACGACATCCTCGTGCTCATGGTGTTGCTGACGATGTCCTTCTCTGGATGGGGACGGCGGTATTCCGTCGATGCACGGCGTGCGGCAACCCCACCCCCCCCGGCGGCGGGCTGGCCACTCGCAATGCTCGCCCTGCTCGTCGGCTTCGCCATGTTTTCGGCCGGGCTCCCGAAGGCGCTTACGGGCTGGCTTGATCCGAGTACTCAGAGCGCCCGGGCGCACCTCCTCTACAACTACTACGTCTTCGAGCGTCCCACCCTCGCGGGTCGGCTGGCCCTTGACCACACCTCGGCACTCACGTGGGAAGCGCTGGACTGGGCGACGGTCATCCTCGAGTTGTCATTTCTGCCGGCGGCGTTCTCTCGCCGGGCCATGCTCGCGGTGGGTGGCATTGCCGTGTTCTTCCACGCCGCTATTTACTTCACCATGGAGATTCCATTCCACCTGAACGCCTTGGCCTACGGGATGTTCGTCGACTGGGAGCACGCGTTCGCGCGCTGGCGATCGCTGGACGGTGCTCTGGAACACCTCGCGGTGCTGTCGCGCGTCCATGGATGGAGCATTCTTGTGGCCGGGATTGCGATCACCGCCCTCTACGGTATGACCGGAAACACGTTGGTGTTGCTGCTCGGCACCCTCGGCGATGGCGACTGGATCCGACACGCACTCGCCATGCTAGCTCCGTGCCTCCTCGTGGGCATGGCCGTCAGCCAATGGATCGTGGGCCAGTTGGGTGTTGGCCGCCGCCGTAGGCGGTTGCAGGCTCTCACGTCGGAGCCAGGTCGACATCCGTTGGTGCTGTTCGACGGCGTGTGTGGAATGTGTAACCGGGCGGTAGACTTCGTGCTCGCGCGCGACCGAGCGGACGTCTTCCGGTTCGCAGCGCTACAGTCGGCGGCCGGACAAGCTGCCCTCACCCGGCATGGGCTATCGGCCGACTACAGCGACTCGATGGTGTTGATCGTCGGCGAGCGATGCTATCGCTACTCGAGTGCCTCGCTGGAGATCCTGCGTCGGCTCGGCTTGCCATGGGCACTGCTCTGGCCACTGGTTCTCGTCCCGCCACCGCTTCGCGACCTGGTATACGACTTTGTCGCCGCGCATCGGTATCGCTGGTTCGGAAAGCTCGAGGCTTGCCGGGTCCCGACGGCGGAGCAACGCGTGCGATTCCTTGGCTGAACCTTCTTCGCTAGGGAGACCAGCACCACCCGGAGCGCTACTATCAGCCGTTCCCCCCCCCGCCCGCCACAGTTGAATCCTCGATGAAGTAGTGTCGTCCCGCCGGCCCAGGGACCCTGTTATGATGCCGGCCCATGGTCCCCCCGATCTGGCTCGACGAGCGCGGTGGCCGCTGTCGCCACGCTGGCGGCCGAACGGCGCCGCCCTGGATATCGCTGGCTCTACGTGCTGCTCCGGCAGTCGTGCATCCGTGGCTTGGCAGGCTCCCCGCGGTCTGGTAGGCTCCGGCTCCTCAATGAAGGTTCCGTGAGCCCCTACGCTCTGTTCGCTCTGGCGCTGCTCGCGAGCGTCCTTCTCGGCGCTTGGCTTGGACGTCTGTGGCAGCAGCAGGAACAACGAGACATCGAGAAGAAGTGGCAGGAGCGAGAGCGCCTGCTGGACCGTCGCAGACCGATGGCCACACGGCAGGAGATCCTCCGGCGGCGCGTGCGGCCAGGACGACCCGCCTCCCTGGCTAGGGGCCGCCGCTCCGGGCGGCGGTGATACGGCGGAATCATGAACCCGCCCACTTGCGCGCTGCGGGTGAGAGATCCCCGTCCTCTCCGTTCCCCGGTGCCAGCCTCGGAAGGGCGGTGGCGGTTGATCCCCTGGTCGGCGAGGCTACCTGATGGCGCTTAATCCTGAGCAGCAGCGCGAGGCCAACCAACTCCTGCTCGTAGCCAGGGAGTATCTCCGGATCGTCAATCTGCCGCAGGACGTGCGCCAAAGCCAGCTGGGGGTAGGCGCCGATGCATTTGCCCGACCCGTCATAGCTGAGGCGGAGTGGGAGCACACCCTCCACACCGCGCACCTCGCCTCGGCGCCCGTCCGGCTCGCCGCTCTCGAGGAACTACTGGAAGAGACGAAGACCGGGACGCGCAATGTGCACTCAAGTTGCCGAGCCTACTTCAAGAAGGATTCATATTCCACCGAGAAGCTCAGCACGCAGGGTCCGCGCTGGTTACATGTCCTGCTCCGCGATGGGATCGGCCATATCGAGCCATGGATGAATGAGGGCGAGGATCCGCAGCAGCAAACGCGCTACCGGGAGCGCCTGCAATACTTCGGGGCGACGACGCTCGAAGATATGCACGAGAGACTCAGCGCCACGGCGAGCGAGCTCTCCGAGATCCTCATGACGGCCGGGGTCAGCGTGCCGATCGTGGGCCCATGAGCGTCTACAACCAACTGCCGCGCTGGCGGCTGATTGTGGTCGAGGGAGAAGCGCGATGAGCTACATCATGAGCTACATCGTGATGGAGAGCATGGTGCGACAGCGGCTCCGGGAGAAAAGGGGCCAGGTCTACTGCGCGGACTGTCTGGCCCAGGACCTCCAGCAAGATTCCGCGGAAGTCCGGGCCGCCTTGGCCGAACTGGCGGGCCGGCAGACCTTCATCGCCGGTGGCTGCCCTTGTGGCGGCACAGGTCTCGGCTACCGCTGGTAGCCGGGAACGCGATGGTGGAGATCTCGTGCTTGGGGAGGCG
>Ga0070699_100003826_pt1 | contig 13298 bp, 14 predicted proteins | sample KBSK1503metaG_FD_65473 | JGI IMG/M metagenome (GOLD analysis project Ga0070699, IMG submission 65473) | Corn, switchgrass and miscanthus rhizosphere microbial communities from Kellogg Biological Station, Michigan, USA - KBS K1-50-3 metaG | ecosystem: Host-associated > Plants > Roots >...
GGCCCCCGCACTCCCCCAATATTGTTCAAACGGGCGAGGGCACGCACGCCGCACCTTCTACCATGGGGCCCAGAAATGGCCCCCGCACTCCCCCAATATTGTTCAAACGGGCGAGGGCACTCACACCGCACCTTCGAGCACGAGGGTGGCGTTGCAGCCGCCGAATCCGGCTGACGTGCTGAGCATGATCCGAGGACGGGCCGGGCGCGGTGCCCCCGGCACGTAGTCGAGGTCACACTCCGGGTCCGGCTCCTCGAGGCCGAAGGTGGAGGGGATGACGCCGTGACGCGCCGCCAGCAGGCACATGATCACCTCGAGCGCCGCCGCCGCCCCCATCGTGTGCCCCATGTATCCTTTGATAGAGTTGATCGGGATCTCGTGGGCGTGCCGGCCGAGCACCCGCTTGAGCACGAGGGTTTCGACCCGGTCGTTGTGCGGGGTCGCCGTGCCGTGGGCGCTGACGAAGTCGACGGCGGCGGGCATCACGCCCGCCTCGGCGAGTGCCGCCCGGACCGTATACTCGAGTCCGCGGCCGTTCGGGTCGGGCGCCGAGATGTGCGACCCGTCGCTACCGCTCGCATGGCCGAGGAGCCGCCCGAGCCGCGGCCCGCTGCCGACGGCGCCGTCGCGCGTGAGGAGCACAAGGCCCGCCCCCTCGCCGAGCAGGAGCCCGGTGCGGCGCCGGTCAAACGGCCGGATCGCGTCGCGGGTCAGCGCACGGAGGGCGTCGAACCCCCTCATGACGAACCGGCAGAGGATGTCGTAGCCGCCAGCGACGACGACATCGGCCACCCCCTCGCGCACGAGCTCAGCGCCGACGCCGAGGGCCGTGGCGCCGGACGCGCAGGCGGTCGCCACGGTGAGAACGGGCCCCCGCGCCCCGAGCCAGCGCGCGAGGTTTCGGGCCGGGCTGTCGTAGAGAGCGCCCGCGAGGGTCGAGACGCCGGCCGCGCCCGCCAGCGCGCGCTCGCCCTCCTCGACGCCGCCGAGCGCGGTGCCGATGACGACGGCGAGGCGGGCGGGGTCTCGCGTCAGCAGCGCGCCGCCGCCCGACATCAGCTCGCTGGCGGCGGCGAGGAGCAGCCGGGACGCCCGGCACGCCGGCGCGCGCGGCGGCGCGGGGGGGAGCTTCTTGATCTCGCCGCCGAGGCCGACGCGGAGGTCCCGGACCGGAAAGCGCTCGATCCGCGTGATCCCGGCCCCACCGGTCAGGAGCGACGACCAGAACGCGTCGAGGTCCTGGCCGATCGGGGTCATGACGCCGGCGGCGACGATCGCGACCGGCTCACGCATCGAAAGGGGTCCAGACGTCGTAGAAGTTGAACCACTGGGTCGGGCGCTCGCGCACGGCCTGCTCGAGCAGCCCGACCCACCGGATGAGCGCCCCCTCCTCGCCGCCGGGCGGCACCGTGAAGGGCTCGCCGAGCATGACCACGTAGCGGCGATCGGCGTCGAGGACACAGAACGCGGGGAGGATCGGGGCGCCGGACGCGCGACCGAGGAGAAACGGCCCCAGCGGGAACGGCGCGGCGCGCCCGAAGAAGCTGACGTTGACGTCGGAGCGTCCGCCCAACGCGCGGTCACCCTGGAGCGCGACGACCTCGCCCCGCCGGAGTGCCGCGAGCAGGTTCACGGCCGCGGTCGCGCGCGCCCGCGTGACGAAGCGCACGCCATCGCCGTTCCGCCGCAGCCAGCGATCCAGCCCCGGCGCCTCGTCGGGGGCGACGACGACGTGCGTGGCTCGGCGTGCGCGGGATGCGAGCAAGCGGCCGGCGAGCTCCCAGTTCCCGAGGTGCGCCGTCAGCGAGATCACGCCCCCCTCCATGCCGCGCATATACTCCGCGCCGATCACGCGGGCGATCCGACCCTGGAGCGCACGACCCCGGCGTCGATTCGTGGACACGAGGTCGGCGAAGCAGACGGCGAAGTCGCGGAAGAGGGCGCGGGCGAGCGCGTCGAGCGCCGCCCCCTGGGCGCCGGTAATGCGTTCCAGGTTCCGCCGCACGACCGCCCGCTCGGCCGGCATCCAGCGCGCGGCGACCTCGGCGACTCCCATGGCCAGACACAGGCGGGCGGGGCGCGGCAGCATCGCCGCCGCGCCCGCCAGCCGGTAGAAGAGCGGACGATTGTACGGATGCGCGTACCAGCGCGGCGCCGCCGTCGTCATAGCCACGGCGAGTAGTACATGCGAAACACCCGGATGGTGCCGGGCCGGGTGTCGTAGAGCCGGGTCGCCCAGAAGCGCCGCGCCGGCCCCTCGAACGAGATCAGACCGGGCGAGGCCGGATCGTTCGGGTCGTAGACCGAGAAGTCGATCGTGGCGTCGGTCGAGTGGTAGGCGTAGGCGACGACCGTATGGTTCAGCTCGGGCGTCGGCCAGTTCGTGACGAGAAGCTGCACCAGCCGTCCGGCATCGAGCTCGGCGACGATCTCGTCGGCGACGCGCTCCTGATGGCCGCCGCTGACCGGCAACACGACCCGCCAATTCGTCCAGTTCACCATGGTCCAGAAGCGCGAGCCGAGCGCTTCCTTCACCGTGGCCTCCTGATCCCGGGAGAAGTCGTAGAGGTTGCGGTAACCGGGGATCACCACGCGATCGTCCGTGGGCAGGGCGGGTTCCCACGGGTGGTGCGCCACGACCTGGCGGACCCGCCGGAAGTAGCCGGCGCGGTCGAGCCGCGGGAGCGCCGGCGCGAAGCGCGCGAACTCGTAAAACTGGCGCACGCCGCGCGCCATGACGAAGCAGTAGTTCGCGTAGAGGTCGGGGCGATCCGGGTTCCGGGAGCGGATCTCGTTGGGGAACGCGAACGTGTCCTCTCTGAGGGCGAAGTGCGGCAGCGCGGCCGCGGCCGGTGCCGCCGGGCGCGCGGGCGCGGCCGAGCACGCGGTCAGGATCGGGAGGACCGCGCCGAGCACGAGGAGGCGGACGCGCGCCGGACGGGACACGCCGACCGGGACCGCCCCACCGGGCCGGCGGTGCGCGGTGCCCGCCCCGATCATCCCTGAATGGAGTAGCCGCCGTCGACCGGAATCGCCGTACCGGTGATGAAGTCCGATGCCGGGCTCGCCAGGAAGACCGCGATCCCCGCGAAGTCCTCGCCGGTGCCCCAGCGGCCGTCGGGAGTCCGAGCGATCACCCGCTCGTAGAGGCCCGCGATCTGCTTGCGCGCCGCCTGGGTCAGCTCGGTATCGATCCAGCCCGGCAGGACCGCGTTGACCTGGATGTGGTCGCGCGCCCAGGCGGACGCCATCGCCTTCGTGAGCTGGACGATGCCGCCCTTGCTAGCGGCGTAGGGCCCGGCGAAGGAGGCGCCGAAGATCGACATCATCGAGCCGATGTTGATGATCTTGCCGCGGCCGGCCTTTTTCATCAGCGGGTGGACCGCCCGCGAGCAGAGGAAGGCGCTGGTGAGATTCGTGTCGAGGACCTGGTGCCACTCGGCCAGCGTATACTCCTGGGGCTGCTTGCGGATGTTGGTGCCCGCATTGTTGACGAGGACGTCGACGCCACCGAACGTCTGCACGGCCTGCCCGACCATGGCCTCGACCGAGGCCTCGTTCGCCACGTCGACGGCACAGAAAATCGCGTCGGTCCCGAGACGCTCGAGCTCCTTCACGGCCGCGTGCCCCTTGTCCCGATTGCGCGCGGCCACCACGAGGCGAGCACCGGCTTGGGCCAGCCCCCGCGCGATGCCGAGCCCGATGCCGCCGTTGCCTCCTGTCACCACCGCGACCTTCCCCTTCAGATCGAACAGCGTCATGAGCCCCCCTGGCCGCCCCGGGATGAATCTTGGCCGGTCTCTCGGCTTTCCGTGCCAGTCTATCCGGGGAGGGACCCTCTTGTGAAGAGGACATTGCTCGTCATCGCGCTGTTCGCCGTCGCCTGCTCCCGCGAGGACCCCCGACAGAAGGCGATCGGGCGGCTGCAGAAGGCGGAGGCGGCCATGAACGAGTGCAAGCAGCGGATCGGGCTCGGAGACATTCCGACGCCTGACACGGTCGTCATGGCCAACCCGCAGACCCGCAACGGTGAGCTGACGCCGGAGGCGGCCGGGCAGCTGCGGATGAAGGTGCAGTGTCGTCTCGAGCTCGACGAGCTGCTCGACGCCCGCCGGGAGACGCCTCGCTAGCCCTCGCCGGCGTCGTGGGAAGACGTAGCCGACGCCCGCCTACGATTTTCTGATCTCCATGCTCCTGATCAAGCCCTCTTGCATCAGGTAGACATGCCGGACCATCTGATCCGCCAGGACGTTTCCGGCCCGGTCGCGGACGACCTGATGGACATCGACGATGATTCGCCCGCTCTCATCGGTCCCGAAGCCCCGCGGCTCGACGTGGGGATCGATCGCCCTCCACTGGCGAGTCCAGTAGTCTCGCACGCCGTCATGGCCGTGGACCCGGCCACCTTCCATCCCGTTCGGCCAATCCACGTCAGGATGCATGGCAGCGAGGGCCGCGTCGATGTCGCGAGCATTGAATGCGTGGTAGGCGTCGGTGAGGAGATCGCGATTCGTCCGCATCGTGGCGTCACTCCCCTTAGACCATCCTTACTGGGGCCTCACCGTCACCTCGGTCCTGATCGAATTCGCGATGAAGCACTGATCGTGGGCGGCGTGATGAAGCTGCTCCGCCTCGGCGGGCGACGGAAACTTCTCACCGCTGTATGAGATCTTCGGGCGCAGGGTCACCGAGCTCACCCAGGGGACGCCCCGCTCGTTCTTCGTCATCACTCCGACGGCCTCGTCGTCGTAGCTGTCGACCTGGAATCCCTGTCGAGACGCCAAGAAGAGGTACGTCAGCATATGGCAGCTCGAAATCGCGGCGACGAAGGCCTCCTCGGGGTCGACGTGCGCCGGATTCGAGTACGGCCCGGGCACGGCCGCCGGTGACGACGAGGCGGGAACCGTCAGGCCGCCGTCGAACGTCCAGGTGTGCTCGCGTGAATATTTCCCGCGCAGGAAGTCAGGCCCCGTGCGCTTCCACTTGATCATCGCTCCGTGCTCAGACATCGCTCGCTCTCCCGCCGCGTCCCGATCGCGCGGCGCGGCGTCCGGACTCCACGCACGCCCGGTACCGGGTGCGGACTTCTCTCACGAACGCCGCCTTCAGTGTACGGCTGGCGTCGAACGGAAGCGGGATCTCGGGTCCCCAGGTCCGCCCCCTCTTGGCGTCGGCCCAGCGGGCCGCGCCTCTGGTGTGGAAATGCAAGAAGGGAAGGCGGCCGAGGTAGAAGACGCCGACCGCGTGCTCGGCGACACCGGGCAAGGCGCGAATCGCGGCAAGCACGTCGTCGACGTCCCGAAGATCTTCGTACCGAGCATGGCCCATTGCCTTCGCGCTCACGCCCTCTTCCGCTTCGCCTTCGCAAGCGCCTTCCCGACCCACGTTCGCAACGCTGGCTTCGACGCCAGGATGGCGCGGGGCACCACCGCGTATTGTCGCATTACTCGGCCAGGGATGGGCTCGAAGAGCCTCGCGCCCGCGTCGGCCTGGAAAGTTGCGAGATCGGTGGAGGAGAGACGGAGCATCATCGAGTCCTGGAACAGCCCGCCGAGCATGTTGCCGTTCACGAAGGCCGCCGGGTAGCCGAACATCTTGCGGAGTTGTGCGCCGGGAAGACCATCGACCACCTCCTCGAAGGTACGAACGAGTTCCGGCGGAGCCGCCTTCCACTTCTTAATCTTGGGTCGCGTCCTGGCGCTTCGTGCCATGTCACGCCCGCTTCGCGGCACCGAGTCCCGACTCGGCGGCTGGAGACGAACCTCGCTCCGTTGAGTCAAGCGACCGGCCCCGGGGCCACCTCCCGCCGCTCCGCCGAGGCGCGGAGATGGCGATTCAACGCCGGCTCGCTAAGTGTTCCGTTGGCCCGCCTCCTTCGGATTGGCGCTCCGCCCTCGCTGTGTCCCCGAGCGGGACGCCGCCTTGGCGCCACATGAAGACTCCGAGCGCGAGGATCCACCCCAGAAGGATGGAACTCGCGGGCACATTGATCCCCATCGCCAGCCCCGAAAACCCCGTATACGCCATCACGACGCCCGCGACCGTAGTCGGCACGCCCCCCACGAGGGCGAGGGCCCCCACCCACCTCGGATACATGTGGTCGCCCAGCAGTGCTACCCCGTACACGGTCGCCGTGAGGCCAAACAAGAGACTCAGCGTGCTGGCTAACCCGATCTCCACCTGGCGGACGGCGAGCGCAGCCTGAAAGGCGACCTCCCGGTGCGCCGCCGGCGCCGCGGCCCAAGTATCGACCATGGCCTTGAGGGCGATCCCGTCCACTGCCTGGAGCGCCGTGGCCACGGCCAGACCGGCGATCGCTCCTCCGGCCGCGATGCGTGACCACCCGCGGCCGCTCGTCGACTCCATCTCGTGCGCGAGGAGCAGAAGCGCCGCCACCGCCAGCGCGACTCCCGCGAGCTGCGTCAGGTGGCTCGCCACCCACAGGTGGTCTGCCGCGTATTCCGTGAATGCGGCGACCGCCTCGTTCGGGTCCGCTCCCCGCGGATGCAGATACGTCCCGACGAAGAGCAGGACGCTACCGGCGATCGCGCAGGCGGCTCCGATCCTGCTTTCGCTTCGGTAAGCCGTCCTCTCTCTCCGTCGACTCATGGCCCGGCGCTCGCCCGAATCTCCGCCGCGGAAATGTCAACGACCTGGAACAGCCGGCGTTCTCCGGGCGGCGACCAGCTTGTGAGCGACGACCGCGAACAGCCCGAGCACGAGGCCTGACGCGACGCCGATGACAGGGCCCGTCAAGGTCATCATCAGCCGGGGAGACCCGGCCAGCGGCATCGACGTCATCATCGCGGCTTCTCGGGGATGATTGGCGATGTAGCGGTCAAGAAACACGACGTGCGACCCAGTGATCCACACGCTGTTGGCGATGCTCACCAGCAGACCGTGCAGAAAGTACCCGCCCGAACTTCGGGTCGCGATGACGTACGCGGATATCCCGAAAATCACGAGCCAGAATAACGGCTCGATATTCGAGGGAATTACGAACACGGTGGCGATACCCATCGCCAGTCCGAACAGCGAAAGCTGAATAATCAGTTTCCAGTGCATCGTGCCCCTTCCTTACATCAGCACTCGGGGAGCGCGCCTTGGCCGGCCCGACGCGGCCCGCGATCGACCCTTTTGTTCTTGGTCGAGACGATAGCTCAGCCGGGCGGTGCCGGCAAGGCGGCGCGCGGGCGAAGATCTCCACGTTGGCGGCGTCGACGAGAGTCGCCGGGCTTACCCGAAGTCATGGGAGGGCACGGCGTGGGTCAGGGGCGCGAGGGGCTCGACGCGCTCGGCCCGGACCGAGACGACCCCGTCCTGCTGCTGGAGGGTGCCGTCGATCAGGAGGAACGGCTCGCTGACGAGCGCGAGCCGGTGGCGCTCGAAGAGCTTCGGGCGCACGATGACGTTGGCGATCCCGGTCTCGTCCTCGAGGCTCAGGAAGACGAAGCCCTTGGCGGTGCCCGGCCGCTGGCGCACGATGACGCTCCCGGCCACGCGCACGCGGCGGCCGTGGGGCACCCCCCGGAGATCGGTCGCCCGGAGCACGCCGATATGCGTGAGCTCGGCGCGCCGGAACACCATCGGGTGCGGGCCGATCGTGACGCTCGTGCCGCGGTAGTCTGCGGTGAGCCGTTCCTCACGCGTCATCTCGGGGAGCGGCGAGAGATCAGGGGCTTCCAGGCTGCCTTCGAACAGCGCTCCCGCGGGGCGGATGACGCGCGCCCCCTCCCAGAGGGCGGCGCGGCGGGTGAGCCGGAAGGGCGCGAGGGCTCCGATCTCGGCCAGCGTCTCGACCTCGACCTTCATAAGCCCGCCGCGCCGGACGAGATCGTCCGTGTCGCGGAACGGCCGCCGCGCCCGCTCGGCCACGATCGCGCGCCCCGCCGACTCCCGAAGCCCACTGACATAGCGCAGCCCGAGCCTCACTGCGTCGCTCTCGATCGTGCAAAGCCAGTCGGAGACGGTGACGTCGACGGGGAGGATGCGCGTGCCGTGGCGCTGCGCGTCCTTCACGAGCGTCGCCGGATGGTAGAAGCCCATGGGCTGGTTGTTCAGGATCGCCGCGAAGAAGGCCGCGGGGTGGTGCACCTTCAGGTACGCGCTTGCGTAGGCGAGTAGCGCGAAGCTGGAGGCGTGAGAGTTGTGCACGATGAGGTCGTTGGCGAGAAAGTTGTGGTCGCCTTCGATCTGGAGGTCATATGTCTCACGACGACCGACCGACTCCACCGCCGCGACCCGGTCCCAGTCGAGGTCCGACGTCGCCAACCGCATCAGTTTGCGGGAGGCGGGGAGCGCGCGAGCGGCGGCGATGTGATCGCCAGCTCTGAGCGCCCCGAGCGGCCGCCACCCATCCATCGTGAGCAGCGGATGCTCGGCGGTGGCGATGACCTCGCGCCCGAGGGCCGTGCGGACACGATAGACCATTCGACGGCCGCTCGTCGTGGCGTTGAGCACACGACGCTTACGGAGCTTCATGTTCGCGTCGCAGGCGAGCGTATGCTCGATGCGGGCGCGCCTCGTCGCCAGGTCCTCGATAGTTACCCAGCGTCCCGTGTCGGCATCGATCAGGCGCGTCTCGCCAACGACGCACTCCGGGAAGCCATATAACGCGAACGAGGTGATCGAGCGCACGATCTCCTCGGCGCCGGCGCCGGTGATCCCCCGCTGCGCCATGCCGGCTCGGAGCTTCGCTTCGACCTCCTGCATGCGCGTCTCCGAGCGCTTGAAGCCGAAGGCACGGCGCAGCTCCTCCGCTTCGCTGCCGGTGAAGCCCGCGGCCACCATCGCCATGCGCAGGAGCTGCTCCTGGAAGAGCGGGACGCCGAGCGTGCGCCGGAGGATCGGCTCGAGCGAGGGGTGCGGGTACGTGACCGGCTCGCGGCCGCGCCGGCGGTTGATGTACGGGTGCACCATCTCGCCGACGATCGGCCCCGGCCGGATGATCGCGACCTGCACGACCAGGTCGTAGAAGCGCTCTGGGTGGATGCGCGGCAAGGTCGCCATCTGGGCGCGGCTCTCGACCTGGAAGACGCCGAGCGTGTCGGCCCTCTGGAGCGCGGCGTAGACGGCGGGGTCGTCGGGCGGGAGCCGGGCCAGGTCGAACTCGCCGCCCTCGCCGCGCACGAGCGTGATGGCGTCCTGCAGGACGGCCATCATGCCGAGACCGAGCAGGTCCACCTTCACGATGCCGAGCGCGGCGCAGTCGTCCTTGTCCCACTGGATCACGACGCGCCCGGGCATCGTCGCCGGCTCGAGCGGCACGACCTCGTCGAGCCGGCCGCCGGAGATGACCATGCCGCCCGAGTGCTGGCCGAGGTGCCTCGGCAGGTCCTGGAGCATGGACCAGAGCCCAGCGAACATGCGGAGGCGGGGATGCCGGCTGTCGCACCCGGCTTCGTCGAGACGCTTGACGAGCAGGTCCTCGGGATCCTGGTAGCCCCAGTTCGGCACGAGCTTCGACAGGCGCAGGCACAGGTCCGGCGGCAGGCCGAGCACCTTGCCTACCTCGCGCGCGGCGAGACGACCGCGGTACGTGATGACGTTGGCGGTCATCCCGGCGCCGTGCCGGCCGTAGCGCCGGTAGACGTGCTGGATCACCTGCTCGCGCCGATCGCCGCTCGGCAGGTCCAGATCGATGTCGGGCCACTCGCCCCGCGCCTCGGACAGGAAGCGCTCGAACAGGAGGTCCATGCCGACGGGATCGACCGCGGTGAGGCCGAGGCTGTAGCAGACGGCGCTGTTGGCGGCGGAGCCGCGCCCTTGCACGAGGACGCCGTGGGCGCGGCAGTACTGCACGATCTCCCACACGATGAGGAAATAGCCCGCGAGGTCGAGCCGGCCGATCAGGTCGAGCTCGCGCGCAATCTGCTTCCGGGCGCGCTCGGCGAGTGGCCCGTGCCCGTAGCGCTCCCGCGCGCCCTGCTCGGCGAGCGTCCGGAGGTACGAGATCGGCGTCTCGTCCGGCGGCAGCGGGTAATCGGGGAAGCGGTAGCCGAGGTTCTTCAGCGTGAAGTTGAGGCGCGTCGCCAGCTCCCCGGCGTTGGCGACGGCGTCGGGCCGGTCGACGAACAGACGCTCCATCGCGCGCGCCGGCTTGAGCGAGCGCTCGGCGTTCCGGGCGAGGCGGTGGCCCGCGTGGTCGAGGTCCACGTGCTCGCGGATGCATGTCAGCACGTCGGCCACTGCGCGCCCGCCCGGGCGGCAGTACAACGGCTGGTTCGTCGCGACGAGCGGCGCCCGATGGCGGTCGGCGAGTGCCTGCAGCCGCTGGGCCCGGCGCTCCTCGGCCCGGTCGAGATGGCGCTGTATCTCGACGAAGCAGCCACCCCGCCCGAAGATGCCGAGGAGCCGGTCGAGATGCGCGTCGGCGGTCCCGGTCAGGCACACGAGGCCGCTCGCGTGCTCCTCGATGTCGTCGAGCGTGGCGGGGGCCCCGGAGAGCTTCGACTTCGTGATCAGGCGACAGAGGTTCTGGTACCCCTCCCGCTCCTCCACGAGGAGCGGCAGCCGCGAGCCGTCCCGGAGCGTCAGCTCGCTGCCGACGATCGCGCGGAGCCCGAGCTTCGTCATGGCCCGATAGAACCGCGGGGCGCCGTAGACGCCGTCGCGGTCCACGAGGGCGAGGGCGGGCATCTCGAGCCGCGCCGCCGTCTCGGCGAGCGTCTCCGGCGGCTCCGCCGCCTCGAGGAACGAGAACGCCGACTGCGCGTGCAGCTCTATAAACATGGCTCAGCGCACGGGCATCCGAGTTCGGGGCTGGCGGGGTCCGCGGGTCCTGCCGCCGGGCTCCCCCACGGTGCTCGCTCCCGCGAGCGCTGCGATGGACCCGCCGCCCTCGGCCGAATCAAAACCCACGCGATGCTCCAGCGGTGCGCTCCGCGCCGTGGGGGGCCCCCACCCGGCGTCACCCGCTGGGACCCACGCCAGCCTCGGGCGTGGCGCATCCCTGGTCTCCGCCAACCCTCAGTCATAGACGCCGTCGAGGAACCAGGCACGGGCGCGATGATCCAGGACGAGGCGGCAGAGCGTCCCCTCGGAGAGCGCTAAGTCCCACTCGTCGCGGGCCCACCCCTCTTCGCGCCACCACTCGCCGGATACGCGCCAGGGCCCCGCGCACGCGAGCACGCGGCCGGCGACGGGCCCGGCCGACACCGCCACCGGGCGCTCGGCGCTGGTGTCGACTGCCGCGGGCCAGGCCGGTCGGAGGCGTCGCAACGCGAGGAATCTCGACGGGGCGCCGGGCGGCTCCTGTCGCTCGACGTCGGCGCCGGGAGCGAGCGCGAACGGCTCCAGCGCGAACGCGTCCGGGCGATGAGAATCCACGAGCGCCGGCGACCCGAGGTTGGTGCTACCCACCAGCGCCGCCAGCCGCGCCAGCACGACCGCGAGCTCGCGCCCGGCCGGCTCCGGGACGCGCCAGAACCCGCTCTGGCCGGCGCGCACCCGCACCGGACGCGCCGCGAGCGCCACGTGGACGATCGCCGCCCGCGGGGGATAACCCTCGAGATCGAGGCGGAGCAGCGCCAGCATCGGCTCCACCTCGGTCATCGGGTACGCGAGGTCGATGACCCGTTCGTGGCGGCTTCCGTCGGCGAGACCGAGTCCGAGCGTGAGCTGATCGGCCGCCACGTGCGCGACGGCGAGCCGCGCCACGAGGTGGTCGAGGAGCGGGCGCACGACTGCCGCGAGCTGCTCGAGCGAGACGAGCTCCCACTCGAGCCCCTGGACCTCCTGATAGAACGGTGGGGGCGCGTAGGGGCGGAACGGCGCCGGATCGATGCCGCGCGCGAGATCCTGGGCCGCCAGCCCGGCCTCACCGAGGCGCGCGACGAGCCCGGCCCGGGGCAGTTCCGCCAGGTCGCCCAGCGTGCGAACGCCCCAACGTGCGAGGACTGCCCCGAGCTCGGGAGCGAGCTCGAGCAGCTCGAGCGGCGCCGGGGCCAGTGTCGCCGCCTCCTCGCCGGGTCGGACGATCGACACCCGCCGGCCGAGCCGCGCCGCCGAGAGCGCGGCGGGACGGGTGCTCGCGATGCCGAGGCGGGCCGGGAGGCCGATCCGCCCCGTGTGCCGGGCCAGGCGCTCGCCGATCGCGGGCTCGTCCCCGAGCAGCGCGCCGAGACCGTCGAGATCCACATATACGATACCGGGCCCGCCATCCTCGACGCGCGGCGAGGTGCCGAGCGCCAGCGTGAGCAGCGCCTCCCCGGCGGCGACATCGCGCTCGCCCGAAGCCGCGCGCGCGATCAGTCCCGGGCACCGTGCCGCCGCCTCCGCCTCCGGCATTCCCGGTCGTACGCCGGCTTCCCAGGCCTCGTCGGTCGCATCGACGACCGTTCGCGCGGGGGCGACGCCTTGCACGATCGCAACCGGACGATGCCGGAGATCGGGTTCCTCCCGGAGGGCGGCGACGGCCGCGAAGTGCGGCACCCACACGCACGCCACTCTTCCTCGGAGGGGGGCTCTGCCCCCCTTCCGAACCTCCCCCCGTTCGATTGCGCCGGCAAAGCCGGCGCTCGAGACGTCGCTCACCCCGTCCTTCACGCGAGGAGCTCCCACGATTCTATGGCGCCGGCGCGGGCGCGCCGCGACCGCAGCACCCTGAGTCCCATGCGCGCTCCGGCCAGGCGCGCCGGCAGGGGCGGCGCACCCTCCCAGCGCGTGCCCCGCCGCTCGGCCTCCACGGCCAGGGTCGCGGCGGCGCCCGCGATCCGGCGCGGCGCGACGATCAGGAGCGCGGCGCCCCCCTGTCGTGCAGCGAGCCTGAGCCGGAACGCGAGCGCCAGCGACAGCCGCGGCGGCGTATCGCCGACATCCCAGGCGACCACGGCGAAGCCGCGGCAGCGCGCGAGCATGTCCACGGCGCGGAGCGCCGCTTGCCGCCGCACCCGCCCGCAGCGCACCCAGAGCAGGCGCTTGAGCTCGACGCCCGCATGCGCTGCGGACTCCACATCGAGCGCGTCCTCGGAGTCGATCAATGCCGCGACGCCACCGGCGCGCGTCACGCCGGCCAGGCAGGCCAGGAGCGCGCTCGTGCGTCCCGACGACCGCCGTCCCACGATCTCGGTGATCTCGCCGGGGATGACCATCCTGCCCAGATTAGTTATCACGTGTTGAGTTGTAGACAAGACGGCAGATATGGGGGGAGGACCTGGGATGAGCCTCAATATCTTGAGGCTTGGTCAGCGAAGGTCGTGGATCCGCCGGGCCTTGCCGGCGCTGCGCTCGATGCTTCCCGGCGGCAGCACCGTCACCCCTACCGCGATGCCGATCGCCTCACGAACCCGGCGATGGAC
>Ga0070699_100003828_pt1 | contig 13294 bp, 11 predicted proteins | sample KBSK1503metaG_FD_65473 | JGI IMG/M metagenome (GOLD analysis project Ga0070699, IMG submission 65473) | Corn, switchgrass and miscanthus rhizosphere microbial communities from Kellogg Biological Station, Michigan, USA - KBS K1-50-3 metaG | ecosystem: Host-associated > Plants > Roots >...
GTGCAGCCAGTGCGGCCCGATCGTGTCCGTGATGAGCCAGACGGAGAACCACGTGATGCCCACCATCGCCGAGATCGCGGCCGCGGTGTGCACACGGTAGCCCAGCACCGCGTGAGGAGAGGCGTTCGCGGCCATGCGCGCGCGCCGTTGATGCACCAACCGCAGGACGACCGTCTAGACGGTGACCATGAGGGCTAAATCAAGAATGATCGAACGCCATCTCATGCGCTCACCGCTACCTCCCGACCGCAGCGAGGACAAGGATAGGTCGGTAACGGGCGGCCCTGCTCGTCGGGCCAACTCGGTGGGACCATGGCGGGATGATAACGCAGACGTGCGGGGGAGGACGGGGCGACGCTCAACGCGGAGACGCCCCGGGCGTTCGGCACCGGGGACGTTGACGGTCGAAAGGGTGGCGAAGTGATCGTGGAGGCGAATCAGCGAACGGTGTAGCCCCGGCCACTCATGCAGGCTGAGAAGGCGCGGTCGTAGCCTTCCTTCGTCTTGGTGTAGTTGTAGGTGCCGCCGACGCCCGCACCGCCGATACCGCCCGCCGCGGCGCCAATCGCTGCGCCCGTGCCCGCGTGACCGGTCGCGGCCCCGATGGCGGCGCCCGCGGCCGCCCCGCCCACGGCGCCCACCAGCGCGCCCACTCCAGCGCCCTTGGCGCTATCCGTCAACGGATCGAAGCCCGTCTGCTGCTTGGCCCAGGTCTGGCAGTCGGCCGTGTCGCGGGACTGCTTTTCGGCCGTCTGGCCTTTCTGGGGATACACATAGGCACTCGGCTGCGCGGCCGGTCCTGAGGCGCACCCCGAGAGTGCCGTGGCGAAGCCGATCAAGGTGGCCCACGCGGACACGCGGTATAGGATCTTCATGTCGGAGCCTCCTTGGGCTCGTTATTCCAGGTTGATGCGCTTCTCTTTCGAGTATAGGAGGCCGGATTTTTTCGATCCACCGCGCGGAAGCCAGGCCGGACGTGGGTCGAGTCTCCGGGACAAGCGACGGCGCGGCCCCAACATAGGGCGACTGCGGTGTTCCGCGAGCAGCCGGCGCCCGCGTTCATCAGTCCAGTAAGGTCAGTTATCGCGGGTCGCGCTATCCCAGAGCGCGAGAGCCCGTCAAGGTCGCCGCGCGCGCCGGGCGCCCACAGCACGGGCAGCCCGATCAATCCCATTCACGTGCCAGGCGGGGGAAAATTGCGCCTGGGATATGGTGGAAATAGGAGGAGCCCCTCATGCGGTACGCAGTGCTGGCTATCTGTCTTGCAGTCGCAGGCCTGGCCGTGCCGCCCGCCGAGGCGCAGGTGCACGTGAACATCGGCATCAATCTGCCGGCGCCGCCGCAATGGGCCGTCGTGCCAAACCTCCCCGTCTACTACGCGCCCGGAGCGCCCGCCGATGTCTTTCAGTACAACGGGCAGTGCTACGCCTTCGTCAGCGGGGGTTGGTACGTGGGCCCGAGTTACGACGGTCCCTGGATCTCCGTGGCGGCCCAATTCGTCCCCGCGCCCTTGCTGCGGATCCCGGTGCGCTACTACCACGAGCCACCTGGTCATTGGCGTGAGTGGCGTCACGAGGACCCGCCTCGCTGGGAACACGACTACGGCCATGAGTGGGGCAAGCATCGAGACGGTTGGCGTGGAAAGAACCTTGGAAGCGCATATTCAGTTCGATCCGTGGAGCACGCCGGGTCCGCTCGCGCCCGTCCGGCGGCTCAACAGCGGGATGACCTGGACGTTGCAAATTCCGTCGGCCCGGCTCTATGACGGGCGGTTCTCCCCGTTGGACATCATCATCGACGAGCCGAGAGACTATTCGGCGACCGAGGCCCAGACGGTCTTACGGGCGCGGGCGGCCCAGCTCGAGTCCATGCTGAGCGGCGCCGCCGGGGCGGCGTCACCACTGCCCGGGCCGGTCCTGGCGCAATGGCGGCAGGACATCGAACAACTTCGGGCCACGGCCGATCAGCTCGGCCGCGCCATCACGCGGGATCGCGCGACCCTGCTCGAGCGCTGCTTCGCCCTGCCCGGGACCTGGTGGTTTGGCCCAGTGGAGATCCTCACCGATGATCTGTCGCCCGCCTGGCTGGGCGTGATGCTCGGGTTCGCGTTCGACCGGCGGGGACTGCTTTCCGTCCGCGACGGGAAGCTCCTCCGGCAGGTGGCCGCGGCCGTTTTCGATCACTGGCAGGGCACCCGGTATCCGCGCAGTGAGTTCGCGCCTGAGCTCACGCGTCGAGTGGTCAGCCGGCTCGGTCGGCTCCGACGCCTTCTCCAGCCGGCCGGTCTCTTCGCGTATCTCGCACGACTGACTCGGCGTCGACCGGGCTGAGGGTTGCGGGGCGAGCGACGCTGTGCTTACTGGGTAACCCTCCGTCGTCACAGGACCTCGATCGCGTCTCGGTGTCGAGACACCGTGAACCGCTTGTCCTCCAAAATCCACCCGGCTAACCTACACGTCACGGACCCATCCGGAGGGATGCGGACATGGTCGTCCTGCCGTCACAGCAGCCGGTGCGAGATGGTGCGATCCGGGCGCCCATTTCGGCTCGGTGGCGCTTTATTAATACGAGGCGTTAAACAAACCAATGCCAAAGAGTCTCCCAAGGGCTGCCCGAGACAACCTCGAAAAGTGCCGGGCCGCGACCATCGCCGCCGTTGACGTCTACAACCGTCCCGGCCCCCGGTTCAGAACCGCGCACTTTATTGTCCTCATCGTGGTGGCTTGGACCGCTCTCTTCCACGCCATCTTTTACCGGAAGAGAAGGAAACCCTGGCACAAGAAGAAGGGTAAGAATCCAAAGGGAGACAGGTATGTTCATATCGATGGCGAACCGAAGCATTGGGAACTCGGCGAATGTCTTGCCCAATACTTTGCTGGAAACAACCCGCCCGAGCGGAAGAATCTTGAATTCTTGATCGTCCTTCGAAACAAGATTGAGCACCGACACCTACCCGAACTCGACGCCGGCCTCTACGGTGAATGTCAGGCTGCTCTGCTGAACCTGGAGGAACTCCTCACGTCCGAGTTTGGTGTTCGCTACGCTCTTGCCGAACAGCTTGCCGTCTCCCTCCAGTTCTCACGTCTGATTCCCTCTGAGAAGAAGAAAGCCGCGAAAGAACTCGCCACCGGGGTTGCGAAGAGTGTCAAAGAATACGTCGAGACGTTTCGTGGTGGATTGCCCTCATCGACTCTCAACAGCACGAAGTACTCATTCAACGTCTTCCTCGTCCCGAAGGTTGCCAATAAGAAGGACTTATCTGATACGGCCGTCGAATTCATCAAGATCGACGAAGGAAACAAGGACGAGCTGGCGCGACTAGAGAAGCTGAACGTGTTAATCAAAGAAAAGCACATACCCATCGCGAACCTGGATCTCTACAAGCCGACGCAGGTCGTGGCCAAAGTTCAGGCCCAACTTCCCCACAAGTTCACAATTGGCTCACATACGGCAGCCTGGCAGTACTTCAAGGTGCGGCCCGCAGGTGCGGCGACTAAGCCGGAAGTGACAGATTCGAAGTATTGCGTTTATGACGCCGCGCATAAGGACTACCTTTACACGGAGGCATGGGTGGATAAACTCGCCAAGGACCTTGCGGATGCACAGGAGTTTCTGACGATCATCGGCTCCGTGCCAGTCGCAAAATGAACGGGATTGCCAACTTCACGTTCGGGCGGGCTGCTCAAGGAACGAAAAGGCCTTCTGCTTAGCAATTTTGGAGCGAGACCAGACGCAGGGTTTTCAGTCCCAGCCCCACCTCCGGGCTCGGACGAATGATCTCTCGGAATCCGATTTGATCCGCAGCCTTCGGGAGCGCCGACCGGACCTGTGCTTCCCGATCCGCTCAAATGGGAACGCATGGTTCGGTCCGAGTAGAGTTCGAATCAGCTAGGTCGGGGCGCGCGGCTTCGATTGGGAGGGAGCCTCACAGGTTCAAGGCCGTCCCGTTCTCGCTGGGGTGGCCCTCCCCCGCGTAGCCACCGATCAGCCGTCAGGCTCCGGACTTCTCGGCTTGGTCACCGGCCCTGGTGCCCCGCCGGTGTGTTGCACGTTGCACCCGGACTCGACGGCGCCAACTGCCCGGCTTTGGGGTGAGCTGCAGGGGCCCATAGAAGCCGCCCAGCTTGGCATCGGAAAACCTCATAAGAAAGCCGTAAGCGGTTGGCGTTCGGTCTTTACGCATTGCGTTAGAGACGGAGGGTCGGAAGAATCGCCAATGTTTCCGCTCGTTCAACAGGCGCGGCCAACTCGAAGTTGTACAGATCGAGGGGCGAGGAATGGCGCTGTTGATGGCGCTGCGATAGCGCTGGCATGGCGCTGCGGTGGCGCTGGAAGACCTCGCCGGAACGCATCAGGAACGCGACGGGAAGGCTGTGGCAAGATGGGAGCTGCGGGTCGTGCGCCGCGGTCGAGGAGGATCGATGCGCCGGAAGACGAAGGGCAAGCCCCGAGGCGCGAGCTTCAAGCCGGGCGCTGAGGCCAGCACGCTCGGCCGGCTCGGGGCCCGGCGGCGCTGGGGCTACTGTGACCACTGCAATGCCTACCAGCCGCGCGCCCGCGGGCGCCGCTGGGCGAAGATGACCCACGAGCCGCACTGCCCCCTCGCCATCGCGGAGGCCGCCGAGCTGGCCGAGCTCGCCGCGGAGCAGGCCCGCCAGGAGCAGGAGCGCCAGGCCACCGAGGCGCGCCGGCGGGAAGCGCGGGAGGCGGAGGCGCAGCGCCGGGCCGACGCGCGCGCCCGCCAGGAGCAGGCCGAGGCCGCGCTCGCGGTGGAGCGGGCCGAACGGGAGCGCCGCACCCACGAGCCCACGTGCCAGTGCGCGCCCTGCCGCGCCCACCGGCTGGCCACGCTATGACCGCGCCCGCACCGACGTGCTGGCCCTATCCCCCGAAGCCGCATCTCTGCGGCGCCCATGCGCTGCCGCTCGACGGCGGGCGCTGTGCGCTGGGCGTACCCACGCCTGTGCCGCTAGACACGATCGTCGAGGTCGAACCTACGCCGCTACCAGGCCCGGGACAGCCGGGCCTGGTCGAGCCGCCTGCGGTGGAGCCCGAGACGCGGCCCTTGCTGCGCCGCCAGTGCACGTTCTGCTTGCGCGTGCTCAGCGACTCCGACCCGGCGCGGCTCCATGCTCGCCAGCTGGCCCACGAGGGCCGGCATCCCAACTGGGAGCACGAGGCGAGACGTTGGCGCAAGCCGTCCTAGCGGTAACTCAGCGTCGCTCCAGATCGGGACGAGCGGCGGCTTGGTGCAGCGGCGAATGTGGTTGAGCGGACGCTCTGGCTGATTTACATGAGGTCTCGCCCCTCTGGTTCGGAGCTCGAGTCCTGGCATCGAAACCCGTCTCTCGCACACCGAGTTCGGGAACGGAGGTACAAGGATCCGTCGAAAGTGCTCGGTCTGCCAGAATCCGCTGGGCCGTCACCTGCGCCTTGGAACGAGATGCTCTACGTCAAATGGTCCACACAGCCAACGGTGGCGGAGCCGCCGCAATTCTCTTACGTTGGTCAAGACCCTCGCCCTGCCGACGACGGCAAGCGCCATCGGTGTCACAAACCGGAGAAGCACACTGACAACGTGCATGCCTCCCAGTGCAGCGTGGAGTGGAAACAGTTCTAGTTCGACCCCGGGGTTGGCTCCCCCATGCGGCCGGTCAAACGAGAGCTCGCACCAGGGGGAACGTCCGCGAACAACCCGCCTACCGATAGCGCTGATCAACAACGGAACCGGCGCGGCCGAAGCAGCGGTTCCCGTATTGGTCTTTGTGGCGATTGAGCCGTGTTCGAGACTTTGTCCGCGTGAATCGCCGGTGGCAGTAGGAGCATTCCACGACGTAGACCATGCGGGATCCGAAGTATCTCACTCGCGCCCGTGTCCGCCGGGACGCCCACCGCCCGCACCGAACGCCTGGCTGAAGTATGACTTGCTGCCAAACTCACCCGCCTTCGATATCTCGACCGGATATCTGGGCTCATAGTGCTGCTCGGGCAGAATTTCTAGTTTCTCTATCCTGTCGTGCAGAAACGTCTTGATCCCGGGCCCGCTTCTGTCCCCTCCGGTCCTGTCCCACACGTAGAGATACTCCTGTCCGAACCCATCCTTTCTTCGCTTAAAGACCAGCGAGTAGGGTTCGACATCGCGTGTAACGCCGCTGTACGCCAGCCTGAGTACGTTCAGGTGGGCCCCCGCCTCCATGATCTTGTTCCTGAGGCTCGCGGGGAAATAGGAAACATTCGCGGCAGTCTCTGTGAATCGGCCGAACAATGTCCGCATATTCGCGCTGAATTGCTCCACCGCGACGTCAAAATCAATGAGGCTTGCGACCGGCGTCACCACGTACTTGTCCCACGCAGCCCGGAGCACTTGGAATGGAAGACCTAGGAACAAACCGACTAGTACGCTAGGACTTGGCTCAAATATGGTCTTCTTCAACAAGGTCGAGACTATCTCACCCGTGTTCACCTCTAGGTCCCGATTGAAGAAGATGGCGTAGACATAGTCGTACAGGTCCGACGACATGCGCCGCTGAAGGAGGCACTTCAGCTTAGCGGCCAACATTTCCTCGAGCTTCAGACACCGGACCGCTCCGATGCACTTGTCCGCGTCTGAATATGGGTGCAGCAGGTTGCGTCGCTGAACGGGCAAGTAGATTTTGTCGAACTCGCTGATATCCAGCTTGACGCTGATAACGATGGTGTTGGGATTTCCGTAGAAGTCCCGGAAATACAAGCGTGCTTCGTAGATCTTCTGCTTGTCGTCGCTAAATCTTTTCTCCCGGACAAGGGTCCGCTCTGTGACGAAGTTGACACCAGCCGCGGTGTTGACAACGTCGCAGGCCTTGTTGAGCTCCCGCCCGATGTCTTCCGGATCAACCTCAGTCTGGGCCGAGAAATCCAGGTCGGCGGAGAAACGGGTGTAGGGGAAATATGCTTTCCGAAGGCCGTTGCCACCCTTCAGGACGAGTCGGTTTCCGAGGCTACTTGAGGAAGCATACATGGCCGAAAGCAGCCAGCCGAAGATATAGTCGCGCTCAACATCAGCGACCTTTACACCAAACTCAACTCCTTTGGCCTCTATCTCGCCCCGAGTAATCACGCTGAGCGGGCCGTTCGTCTTCTGAGCGCCACCATACATTGACAGGGTACCGCGTAGCAGCTGTTATACGGAGCCAGTCGGTTTCCTTCGGCGCAGTGCACGGGTTCCGACAGCGAGGTACCGATGCGAGGAGCCCCATGCCTGCTTCGTCATCTGTTGCTCTCCTGTGGCGCCTCGCGGCGCCGAGCGCGACACATGGTCGGCGTCAGCAGCACCGTCGGCTTGGTTGGGCCGTTCGCCACCGGGGCGACGTCAGGAGCGTCGGGAGCAGGACGCGCTTGCGCGGGAGCGTCTTGACGACGCGGGCGGAACTGCTTCGACTTCCTCTGCTTTCCAATCGTGGGTTTGCGAACCGCTGGGTGACGGACACGGACCGACACGCTGGGTGCCGCGCGTCGCACGCGGAGGTGCAAACTGTCTTGAGAAACCTCATAAGCGGTGGCCAGAGACGCATCGCGTTAGAGACCCTCACAACCGGCTGAGGCATCAAAGAACTCAAGAGACGGTGAGCGGCGACCAGGGCGACGCGCACCAGTGGAGCGAACAGACCAGGTCGTGTCTAGTCATCCGGGGCAGCGGGTAACCGACAAAACTGACAGAACCTCGGTTGGGCTGTTCGCCACCGGGCCACCGTCAGGAACGTCGGGAGCAGGACGCCCGTGCGCGGGAGCGTCTTGACGACGCGGGCGGACTTGAACTGCTTCGCCTTCATCCGTTCCCAATCGTGGGGTTGCCGAACCGCTGGGTGACCGGAAGCCCCGGAACTGGCTGACCACGCGGCCGCCCCGGGGCGGAGCGCTTCTCATGGGGACGCCCGACTACGAACTGGGACACGTAGTCTGCCGGGGTAATGGTCCGGACCAGGTATGATGCTTCAGGAAGGGACATGGCGCGCGAATTGGCGGAGGAGCGCCAGGTATTCCTGTCGACACTGCCCGCGGGGCGCGGGGAGCGACGCCTAGCGCTCGCCGTCGTGCTGGTGAGCGCGGCCGTCTTCATCGTCACGGTACCCACTGCAAAGCGGCCTCTTTCCCCGGTCTGGGCCTTTATTCCAGTCTATCAATCGGCGCTCGTGGTCAACGATCTGATCACCGCGGTCCTCCTCTTCGGTCAGTTCGCCATCCTCCGATCACGGGCGCTCCTTGTCCTCGCCGGCGGCTACCTCTTCACCGCCTTGATGGCTGCCGCGCACGCCCTGACGTTCCCCGGCCTGTTCTCGCCGACGGGGCTGCTCCGAGCCGGGCCCCAAAGCACGGCGTGGCTCTACATGTTCTGGCACGGGGGCTTCCCGCTGCTCGTCGGGGCGTACGCGCTGCTCAAGAACGAGGGACGCCAGGCTACTCAACCCAGGAGGCATCCCAGCGTCGCGGTCCTGTCCGTCGGTGCCGCCGTGCTCGCCGCCGTGAGCGGGCTCACGCTCCTCGCGACGTTGGAGCAGTGGGCGCTTCCCGCGATTATGCGAGGCAACCGCTACACTCCGGCCATGATCACCGTGGTGTCCAGCGTCTGGACCCTCAGTCTGCTGGCGCTGGGGATGCTCTGGCGGCGGCGGCCGCATTCGGTACTCGACGTGTGGCTCATGGTCGTCATGAGCGCCTGGCTCTTCGATATCGCGCTCTCGGCCGTCCTCAACGCCGGCCGCTTCGACCTGGGGTTCTATGCGGGCCGGATCTACGGCCTGTTGGCGGCCAGCTTTGTGCTCCTCGTGCTGCTGATCGAGCACGGCCGGCTGTACGCCCGGCTCGCGGCGGCCCACGCAAGCGAGCGCCGGGAGCGGCAGCTCGTGCAGCTGCGGACCGCCGAGCTGACCGCCGTGAACCAGGACCTGGAAGCGTTCTCGTATTCGGTCTCGCACGACCTCCGGGCGCCGCTGCGGGCCGTCCAAGGCTACGTGACGATCCTGGAAGAGGATTTTGGCGGGCGGCTGCAGCCGGAGGCTCGCCGGCTGCTGGGCGTGATTCAAGAGCGGACGCGACGGATGGAGCAGTTAATCGACGATTTGCTCGTGTTCGCCCGCCTCGGGCGTCAACGCCTCGCGGTCACGCCCGTGTGCCTGGACGATCTCGTGCAGCAGATCCTCGACGACCTGCGCCCCGCGTGCGAAGGCCGCCAGATCGCATTCACCGTGGGCCGTCTGGGAACCGCCGAGGCCGACCCGGCCCTGCTCAAGCAAGTCCTGGCGAACCTGGTCAGCAACGCGATCAAGTTCACGCGCGACCGGACCCCCGCCACCGTCGAGGTCGGCTGCCGGGCGGACGCGGACCACCCGAGGGCGTACTACGTGAGGGATAACGGCGCGGGCTTCGACCTGCGGCAGGCCGAGACGCTCTTCGGCGTGTTCCAGCGGTTCCATAGCGCGACGGAGTATGAGGGAACGGGCGTCGGCCTCGCCATCGTGCAGCGGGTCATCGAACGCCATGGAGGTCGGGTGTGGGCCGAGTCCTCACCCGGCGAAGGCGCGACCTTCTACTTCACCCTCCGCGGCGCCACCGGCGGCCATGACGGGCACCCGTGAGCGATCCGTGGCGGCTGCTGCTCATCGACGACAACCTGGATGATCGGGTCTTTGTCCGGCGGGTGCTCACGCGCGAGATTGACGCCCTGGAGGTACAGGAGGCAGGCGACGCGAAGACCCTGGCGCTGGCGCTCGAGGCTGGGCCGTTCGACCTCGTCATCACCGACTATGCGCTTGGCTTCACGAACGGATTCCTCGTGCTCGACACCCTCAAATCCCGGTGGCCGGAGGTCCCGGTGATCCTGTGTACGGGTACCCTCAGCGAAGAGATTGCCGTGGAGGCGTTGCGCAAGGGGCTCGATGACTATGTGCTGAAGGATCCCCAGCGCCTCCTCCGGCTGCCCGCGGCGGTCCGCGGCGCGATCGACCATGCCCGGCAACGCGCGGCCGTGCGCGCGGCCGAGCACCGCTATGAGACGCTGTTCCACGGCGCGCCGGTAGGGCTGGTCCGGTCCTTGCCTGACGGCCAGATGCTGGCGGCGAATGCCGCCGCCGCGCGAATCTGGGGCTATCCCGATGTCGCGGCCTTCCTCGGGGTCAATGCGCGAGAATTGTATGCCGATCCGGCGGATCGGGCCCGACTCATCGCGTCCATCGAAGGCTGCGAGGGGGTCGAGAACTTCGAACTCCAGGGGCGGCGGGGCGATGGTGCCCTCATCTGGGTAAACCTCGGGGTTCGAGCCGAGCAGGACGCGCGTGGCCAGGTGCTCCACTACGAGTGGAGTGTCGCGGACATCACGGAGCGCAAGCGGCTCGAGTCCGAGCTGCGGCAGGCGCAAAAGTTGGAGGCGATTGGCCAGCTGGCCGGCGGGGTCGCGCACGACTTCAACAACCTGCTCACGGTCATTACCGGGCGGAGTCACCTCGCGCTCGGCCAGCTCCCGGCCGACCACGCCATCCGCCGGCACATCGACTTGATCCAAACCACCGCCGAACGCGCGGCGGCCCTCACGCGTCAGCTGCTGGCCTTCAGCCGCAAGCAGGTCTTGGAATCGAAGGTGCTGGATGTGAACGCGGTGGTCACGGGGCTCGCCCCGATGTTGCGCCGGCTCATCGGTGAGGATCTTGACTTCGCGGTCGTGCCGGCGCCGGAGCTCGGGTGCGTCAAGGCCGACCCGTCGCAGCTGGAGCAGGTCATCCTGAACCTGTCCGTGAACGCGCGCGATGCCATGCCCCAGGGCGGCAGACTCACCATCGAGACCGCCAACGTGGAGCTCGACGAGGCCTATACCCGCCGCCATCTGGCTGCCAGCGCGGGACACTTCGTGATGCTCGCCATCACCGACACCGGACACGGCATGGACGCCGCGGTCAAGGCGAGGATCTTTGAACCGTTCTTCACCACAAAGGAGCCGGGCAAGGGGACGGGGCTGGGGCTGGCGACCGTGTTCGGGATCGTCAAGCAGAGCGGCGGTAGTATCGAGATCTATAGCGAGCCCGGGCAGGGCACGACGTTCAAGGTCTATCTCCCTCGGGTCGACGAGGCGGTTGACCGGACGGCGGCGGTGGCGGCTCCCACGCTCGCCCGGGGCTCCGAGACGATTCTCCTGGTCGAGGACGACGAAGAAGTACGGGCGCTGGCGCGCGAGACGCTCGACGGACATGGCTATGCAGTGATACCGGCAGCGGCCCCTGCCGAGGCCCTGCGCCTGGCGGGCAGTCACTCGGGCCCGATTCATCTCCTGGTGACGGACGTGGTGATGCCCCAGCTGAGCGGGCGTGGACTCGCGGAGCAACTCACGCCAGACCATCGAGACCTTCGGGTCCTGTACATGTCCGGCTACGCAGGTGATGCGGTCGTGCGGCACGGGGTGCTGGAGGAAGGGACCGCCTTTCTTCAGAAGCCGTTCACACCGGATGCCCTCCTTCGGAAGGTGCGTGAGGTCTTGGACCAGGCTGCATCGAGACCTGCGGAGCAGTAGCCCCGGAGGCTCGCTTGGCTCAAGGTGAAGCAGCCGCACTACCGCGAGGGCGAGCGCGGGTGGGAGGCAAACCGATAGAGCATTCGGTGTACGCGGAATTCATGAAAGTGTCTAGCGTGTGGATCTACGACGACGGCCGCGTCGTCGCGTTCGAGAATGTGGAGCACACTGTCGATTGGGTGCGAGGCGCCTAGCCGAGCTCGAGCATGCCCGAACCGCGGCGGCACTGGCGTGTCGTGTGTTTCTACGGGTGGGAGCGGAAGGCGTCGTCCGCGTGGGCGGCTACCGCGATCTTCCGGCTGCACGCGCGCCACCTCGGGGCGCCTGGCATCGAGCACACCATCACGATCCAGGAGCCGCCGGCCGACGCCCCACCCGGGACGCTGCCCCGCCTCACCTAGCGGTAGCACTCAGGCTACCGAGTGCCAGCCGACACACCCGGCATTCGCCCGGAGGGGAGGGGCCGCCCTCGAGGGGCCCGCCCCTTCGGGCTCTATTTTGCTCACCTCCCGACCGGCTACGATGAGCAGGCGGGCTAGCGCTAAAACGGGCTATGCTGGCGGCGATCAACTCACTGGAACAGGAGGCGACGATGCCACGTGTCTACATCTGCCCGGTCTGCACCGAAAAGGTCACCGATGAGCAGGAGTTCACGCTGGCCGAGCGGAACGGCGAGACGATCCGCACCCACGGAGAGTGCGCCAAGAAAAAGGCTGCGAGCCCCAAACCTGCGGCGGGGATCGTGCCTACACCGTATCGTGGGGGACGCAGGCGGCGGTAGAGGGTGTCGCGCGGAGCCTAGTCGGCGGGCCTACGGCGACGCGCACCAGTGGAGCGAACAGACCAGGTCGTGTCCCGTCATCCGGGGCAGCGGGTACCCGACAAAACTGACAGAACCTCGGTGGGGTTGTTCGCCACGGGGCCGACGTGAGGAACGTCGGGAGCATCATCTACACTAGGGGGACCATGGTAACCGCAGGGTGCTACGCGAGGAAGTCGACCGACGAGGGCGACAAGGCGGCGGATGCGAAGAGCTGTGCGCGACAGATCGCGCGCGCCAAGGAGTACGCGGCCACGCGCGGCTGGCGCTTCGATGAGCGGTATGTATTTGCAGACGATGGGGTGAGTGGAGCGGAGTTCAAGAACAGACTGGCGCTCAACGCGCTGCTGACCGCGGTCCAGGAGACGCACCGGCTCAACGTGCTCATCGTCTCGGAGCAGAGCCGCCTCGGCCGCGACACCATCCGCACGCTGGCGCTGATCCAGGCACTCAACGACAGCGGCGTGAAGATCTGGTCGTACCTGGAGGACAAGGAACTCTCGCTCGAGGACGAGCTCGGCGAGATCGAGTCCTTCATGAAGAGCTGGGCGGGGGCGTCCGAGCGGCGGAAGGCGAGCCAGCGCGTGCGGGACAAGATGCGCCAGCTCGCCGAGCAGGGCCGCAGCACCGGCGGTCGCCTGTTCGGCTACGAGACGAAGGACGGTGCGCGCACGGTCCAGCCGAGTGAGGCCGCGGTCATCCGCCGGATCTTCACGCGGCGCAGCGAGGGCGCGGGCTACTTCAAGATCGCCAGGGAGCTGGAACGGGACCAGGTCGCCTCGCCGCGCGGCTCCCGGCTGTGGTCGCCCACCCAGATCGGCGCGATCCTCGCCAACGAGACGTACGCGGGAGTGAGCGTGTGGGGCCGGACCCGGCAGACCAAGCGGCGCGGCACGTCGGTGACGGAGCCGTCACCGGACGCGGTGGTGCGGCGCGAGGCG